>Ga0315289_10000069_pt1 | contig 154411 bp, 122 predicted proteins | sample YL17G11_40_MG_FD_203452 | JGI IMG/M metagenome (GOLD analysis project Ga0315289, IMG submission 203452) | Sediment microbial communities from Yellowstone Lake, YNP, Wyoming, USA - YL17G11_40 | ecosystem: Environmental > Aquatic > Freshwater > Lake > Sediment | place: USA: Wyoming | collected... | reverse complement strand
TGACCCTCACGCTCGCCCCGCATTGTGCTAGCCTCCGACGCGGGCCTCGCCCGCGGGTGGTTGGCCCCACCCGAGGCTAGCACATTCCCTTGCTCTTGGCAACTGCCGACAATCTGCGGTCGCACCCCCGCACCGGTCAACCCTTGACTGAACTCGGGTGCAGTGATAACATTACAGCGGATGTTGTTATCATTGCTTCTCGAACCGGGGGTCTGCGCCCCGTGCGAGGTGACGGAGATGGTGAGGACCCAGGTCCAGTTGACGGAGGAACAGGCGTCGGCGCTGAAGGTCATGGCCGCGGAGCGCGGTGTGTCGATGGCGCAGCTCATCCGGGAGACGGTCGACAGGCTGCTTCGCGAGTCGAGAGCCCCCGGCTACGAGGAGAGGGCGCGCCGTGCGATGGCCTTCGCCGGGAGGTTCCGATCAGGGCTGACCGATCTGGGCGCGCGACACGACTACTACCTGTACGAGGACACAGCCGATGATGACCTTCGTTGACACGTCGGCCGTCATGGCCGCCGCCGACGCCGGTGACAGTGACCACGCTGCCGCGCGGTCGCTGTGGGTGCGCCTGATCGGCGAAGGCGCTCGCCTCGTGTCAACGAACTACGTCGTCGTCGAGTCGATGTGCCTGCTCCAGCGGCGGCTGGGGATGGAGGCGGTCCGCGCGTTCCTGTCCGACGTCGTGCCGGTCCTTGCGATTGAGTGGATCGGGCAGGGGACGCACCAAGCCGCCGCCTCAGCCGTCGCGGCCGCCGGTAGGCGCGACCTAAGCATCGTCGACTGCACGTCCTTCGAGGTGATGCGGCAAGCGGGGATCGAGCGAGCCTTCACCTTCGACCGCCACTTCGCGGACCAGGGGTTCGGGGTCGTGCCGTAGGTCACGGTCCCATGAGGATCGTGAGTCTCGGGGACACCATGCCAGACTCCCTCTCTGCGAACGCCTCGGGCCTGGCTTCTGGTGGTGAGGTCTGGCGCCAGGACGGGGCACGCGGCGGGTCAAGGAGTTGAGTATGGCGTCCCCGGGATTTCCCGGGATTTCGTCCCGCTTCCCCCCTGGCAGCTACCCATCGTGAATGTCCCTTTATCGTGGGTCCTGGGTGTTTCTGCCCGGTCACCTGTCTCCTTCAGCCGCTCACATCAGCTCGACCGGCACCTCGAGCGTCGGCCCCACATACCGGGCTCGCCTGAGAACCCTCCGCTCGAGACAGCCGGTCACGGAGACGGTCTCGGCTACCTCGTACACCCTGTGCGTCCGGTTCCGTCGCGCCGTAACCACGACCAGGAACCGCGTGACCACGAAACGGTCCCCTTCGCGGCGGACAGCTGGCGCCCGGAGCCCACTCCTACCCCAATCATGATCGGAGAGCACACCGAAAGACCCCGACTGTGCGTCGACCCCCCCAAGCCAGAATACGCGACGCCGACTGCCCAGCAACACTCCGTCGTCCAGCTCTCGCTGGGGAATGACCTCGACCCACCAGGGCTCGCGCAGGCACTTGGCGGTCATCGGGGATGTGTAGATCCGCACGTACTGGAGAGCAGCCTTCGGAGACCGGATGGTCACGTAGCCCCGCAGCCCGTCCGGCGCGTCCACCATGAAGGATAGGTCGCCTCGCCGGTAGCAGAGGCGCTCCATCAGGGATGCATCCCCCGCGCCCGAGATGCCCGCGATGAACAGGTAGCCGCCTTGGGCCAGGATGTCACCGCAGGTCAAGTCCCCAAGCGGCGCCACCTCCGCCGCGGACAGGCCGCCCAGCAAGGACGCCGCCACCTGCTGCCGCCAGCCCGATGGGGAATGCGGCGCGTTGCCGGCCCCCGGGTTCCCCCCGGCTGGTCCCGGGGGCGGCAAGGGCGTGCGGCCCTCGGTGCCTGAAGGGCCTCGCTGGCCCCCCTGTAGCCGGCAGGACGGGAGCGTCACCAGCGCCCCAAGCGCCAGAAAGCCACTCACAAGGGCCCACCGGGCTCGCGTCGCGTGGCCCATTGCTGCCCTCCTTCCCCTGGCCCACCTCCCCCGCGGCAGGGGATGGCCTGGTGCGATCGAGAGCCCGGCCCACACCAGGGCCCCGTGTCTGGCGCTCCCCGCAGCCGCGGCCGTCGGGAATCTCGGGGACGGCATACCCAACTCCCCGTGTCCGCGAGTCTCGGGCCTGGCGTCTGGCGGGGAGGCCTGACGCCAAGACGGACGAAGCCGCGGGTCAGGGGGTCGGGTGTAGTGTGCCCGGAACTCCGTCCCCGGAACTCCCCCGGAAGGTGCCCGAGACTTCCGGTCAGGAAGCCGCTCCTACCCTCCGAAGACGGCGCCGGCGACCTTCCCGGTGACGAGCTTGACATCGTAGACCTTCCCTGCGCGGTTGACGTGGAAGGCCATGCTGTCGCCGATGCGGTGAGCGAACGTGGCCTTGCTGAGGTCCTCCGAGTTCGCGAGCTTCTGGCCGTCAGCCTCGAGCAGGATGTCGCCGACATCAATGCCCGCCCGCGCCGCCGGGCTCCCCGGGTACACCCCCAGCACGACCACCCCTTCACTCGAGGCCAGCCCGTTGAAGGCCGCGAAGCCCGGGCTGTTCGGCATCGACTCAGCGATGCCGGTCCAGGGGCCGCCGTTGACCAGGAAGTAGAGCATCTCCTTGGCATCATTGATCGGGATGGCGAAGCCGAGGCCGATATTGCCGGCGCCGGAGGGCGAGTAGATCATCGAGTTGATGCCGACGACCTCGCCGGCCAGGTTCACGAGCGGCCCGCCACTGTTGCCCTCGTTGATCGCGGCATCGGTCTGGATGACGTTCCGCCAGGGGCCGCCCTTCCCGATCCGCCGGTTGCCGAGCGCGCTCACGTAGCCGACGGTCACCGTATGCTCGAAGTCGAAGGGGTTGCCGATGGCGATGACGCGCTCGCCGGTCTCCAGCTTCGACGCATCGCCGAGCGTTGCGCTCACGAGCCCCGAGGGCGGGTTCACCAGGCCGACGACCGCAATGTCCTTCTGCTTGTCCGCCCCTGCAAGAGTGCCCTGGATCGTGGTGCCATCGGTCAGCTTGATCAGGATCTGGGTCGCGCCGCCCACCACGTGCGTGTTGGTGAGGACATACTGCTTCCCGTCTTCGTATTGGAAGATGAAGCCGGAGCCGATGCCCTCCACGATCTGCGGCGGCAGCCCCAGCCACGCGCTGAGCTGGGTGTCCCCCTGCTCGCGCGAGGTGACCTTCACGACCGAAGGGTTCGCGCGCTTGACGGCCTGAACCACCAGGTCGTCCTCGCTCCGCACCCCCAACGCCTTGGGCAGCGCGACCGGCGCGGCGCTGGACACGGGCAGGGCCGCCGGCTTCGGCGCCAGTGTCCTGCCGGCGAAGTAGCCGCCCGCCAGTCCGCCCAGAACGCCGGCCAGAAGGGCGAGGATCACGATGCAGCCGACTCCCGGACCTCGGTTCGATTGCACTGGAAGCCCTCCCTTCGGGCCCTGTCCTGGGACCGGGACATCCGCAGCCCTGGAGGTTGTGTTTGGAAAGGCATTGTCGGGCTGGAAGCCCGACCTACGCGACGAACACCGCACGGCAGGAGGGAGATTCCTGCCCGTTCAAGCCGTTACCGTTCGCGTAGGACGGGCGTCCTCGCCCGTCGAACCCGTTGTTGAACACAACCTGGAGGGCTGCGCCACGGGTCCCAGGACAGGCCCTTCAGCCGAGTTGACGCATGAGATCGGCCATCTCGATCGCCGAGAGCGCGGCCTCGAAGCCACGGTTCGGCAGCTTCGTGCCGGCGCGCTCGATCGCCTGCTCGATCGTCTCGGCCGTCAGCACCCCGTAGATGCAGGGGACGCCCGTCTGCATCCCCGCCATCGCGATGCCCTTGGCCGACTCCGCGGCGACGTATTCGAAGTGGGCGGTCGCGCCGCGGATCACGGCGCCCAGAGCGATGACTGCATGGTACTTGCCACTCTCCGCCATCTTCCTCACCGCGAGCGGCAGCTCAAACGATCCCGGCACCCAGGCGATGTCGATGTCCTCCGCCTTCGCCCCGTGCCGGAGCAGCGCATCTTGCGCGCCCTCCAACAGCCTCCGCGTGATGAAGTCGTTGAAGCGGCTGATGACGAGGCCGAACCTCATCTCCGCTGCATTCAGCTTCCCCTCGTAGGTCATACCCACAGAGCATCTCCCTCCCGACGCCGGGCGACGGCGTTTCTGGTTTGGGGTTCCGCCTCTCCGGTTGACGGCAACGGCGCGACGTCACGAGCGGGACGCTCGTGCCACGGGAGTCATGACGGCTCCTCGATGCTCAGCCAGTGGCCAAGCTTCTCTCTCTTCGTGCATAGGTACCGGCGTGAGTGCTCGGTCGGTGGCACCTCCAACGGGACGCGCTCGACGATGTCCAGCCCGTATCCTTCCAGGCCCACGTACTTGGCCGGGTTGTTGGTCATGATGCGCATGGTCGTCAGGCCGAGGTCGACCAGCACTTGGGCGCCGATGCCGTAGTCCCGCAGGTCGGCGGGGAACCCCAGCGCCTCATTGGCCTCGACGGTGTCGTAGCCCTCGTCCTGCAAGTGGTAGGCCTTCAGCTTGTTGGCCAGGCCGATGCCGCGGCCCTCGTGGTGGGAGATGTAGATGACGACACCCAGCCCTTCCTTCTCGATGCGCTGCAGCGCCGCGGCGAGCTGCGAGCCACAGTCGCACCGGCAGGAGCGAAGGACGTCACCCGTGAGACACCCCGAGTGCACGCGGACCAGCACGTTCTCCCTGCCGGCGACGTCGCCCTTGACGATGGCCAGGTACTCGTCCCCATCCACCAGACTGGTGTAGCACTTGACGCGGAAGTGCCCGAACTCGGTGGGGAGGTCGGCCTCCGCGTCCAGCCGGATCAGCCGCTCGGTGCGTCGCCGGTACGCGATCAGCTCAGCGAGGGACACGATGCTGATGTCGTGCTCGCGGGCCAGCACCTCCAGGTCCGCGCGGTTGGCTCGCCGGCCGTCGGCATCGAGCACGGGGCACAGGATGGCAGCCAGCGTCAGCCCCGCCAGTCGGCAGAGGTCCACCGCGCCCTCGGTGTGACCCGCCCGCTTGAGGACTCCGCCGGGCCACGCCCGCAGCGGCGTCACATGGCCCGGGCGCGCCAGATCCTCCGGCCTGGTCGCGGGATCGGCGAGGGCGCGGATGGTGTGGGCGCGCCCCTGGCCCGATATCGGCGGGACGGCGAGCCCACGGGCGTCCACGGGAACCGCGACGGCCTTCTGTGCGGGGAAGTCGGCATCCGCGGTCAGCAGAGGGATGCCGAGCTGCTCGAGGCGCTCGGCCTCCATGGCGACCTCGACCAAGCCGCAGCGGGTCTCCTGAAGCGCGAAGTTGATCGACTCGTGGGTCACGAACTGAGCGGCCATCGTCAGGTCTGCGCTTGTCTCCGGTGTCGAGTCGTCCAGTAGCAGGACGAATCGTCCGGCCCGCAGGTCCTGGATCGCTCTCTCTAGGCTGTCCATCCGGTCTCCCATGCTCTCAGCTCACCGCGTAGGACGTATCTCCCGAAGGCACTGCCGCCTCCGTGGCGCCGGCGCTCAGAACCCCTGTTCCCTCAGGTACTCCTCGGTCAGCTTCCCCGGCTTGGCCTGTCGTGCGGACAGGATGCGCTCCACGTACTTGGCCAGCACATCCCCCTCGAGGTTGACCCGATCGCCCGGACGCCGCTCGGGGAGGACCGTGTTGGCAAGCGTGTGCGGGATGATGGCGACTGCAAACCGCACGTCCTCGCACTCCACTACCGTCAGGCTGACCCCATCGACCGCGATGCTGCCTTTGGGGGCGATGTAGGGCGCAAGATCGGGGGGCGCCTCGAACTCGTACCAGACGGTACTGCCGGACGGCCGCACCGCGCGGACGGTGCCGATCCCGTCCACATGCCCCTGGACGAAGTGCCCGCCCATCCGCGTACCGGGGAGCAGCGCGCGCTCCAGGTTCACCCGCGTGCCGGGCCGCAGGTCCACCAGTGTCGTCCGGCGCAACGTCTCCTCCCCGGCGTGACACGTGAAGCTGCTGTCGTCGTGGCCCTCCATGGTCAGGCAAGCGCCGTTGATGGCGACGCTCTCCCCGAGGGCCAGGTCGGCCGCCATGCCAGGCGCGCGCACGGCGAGGTCGCGCCCGCCTGCCCGGGGCCGAGCCTCCGCAATCACGCCGACTTCATCGATGAGTCCCGTGAACACACGTAGGCCTCGATCAGGAGGTCCGGCCCGATGCGGCGCACGCGGCGGATGTGAAGCTCAGCCGCCTCCGCCAGCCGCCGCACGCTGCGTCCACCGAACACGGGCAGGGCCTCGTTCCCGAACAACACCTTCGGCGCCACGAACAGCGCCAGCTTGTCGATGATCCCCTCGCGTAGGGCGGAGGCAGCCAGCGCCGGCCCGCCCTCGATCAGCACACTCAGCAGTCCACGGCCGCCGAGCGCCTTCCACAGCTCGTGGAGGTCGACGCGCCCTCCGCGAGCCGGCAAGACGAGTACCTCGGCCCCCGCCTGGCGCAGCGCGTCCAGCCGGCGCCCGGGCGCCCGTTCTGTGACAGCGATCAGGCACCCCGCGGCGCTCTCCTGGGCGATCACGTGCGCCGTCGGCGGCGTGCGGCCGCGCGAATCGACCACGATCCGCAGGGCGTCCCGTCCCCCGCGCCGGCGGGTCGTCAGCTTCGGGTCGTCCGCGAGCACCGTGCCGACGCCCACCATCACCGCGTCGTGCTCGTCGCGCATCCGGTGGACGTGCGCCCGCGCCCGCTCACCCGTGATCCACCGCGATTCGCCGCCCGCCGTCCCGACCTTCCCATCGAGCGTGCAGGCCAGCTTCAGCGTCCCGAAGGGCAGTCCCGTGCGCCGGTGCTTGAGGTACCCCTCGAGCAGCTCCGCGGCTTGCGCCTCCAGTAGCCCGCTCTCAGCGGCGACGCCGGCCTCGCGCAACTGGCTCTCGCCTTTCCCCGCCACACGCGGGTCGGGATCGGCCACGGCGTACACGACGCGTCGGATGCCGGCCTCGATGATCGCCCTGGTGCACGGCGGCGTACGCCCGTGGTGAGCGCACGGCTCCAGCGTGACGTACAGGTCGGCGCCCTTCGCCAGCGGGCCGGCCGCTTGGAGCGCCACCACCTCGGCGTGCGGTTGTCCCGCCGCGACGTGGTACCCTCGGCCGACGATGGCGCCTCCTCTGACGACAACGGCGCCGACCGCCGGGTCCGGCGCCGTACGGCCCAGGCCTCGCGCCGCGAGGCGCAGAGCCTCCCGCATGAAAGGCTCGGCGACCTCAAAGCGGGCCTCAGCCGGCATTCACTGGTCCTTCTTGGCCTCTCCGGGCCTCGGCGAGCCCAGTTCGTCCTGCATCCGCTGGTAGAGCTGCGCCCGGCGGAGATGCTGGTCGCGGAGGATCGTCCGCCAGTCCTTGACCGTGACCAGCATCACCACGAGCATGAGGATCAGGCAGCCGGACCAGTAGAGGAGTTCGGACGCGGCGCTTGGCCACCGGTAGAACGACCCCCACAGGATCATCGCTACCACGACGGCCATCAGGAGGGCCACGATCATCCGCCAGGCCAGCTGCTTCCCGCCGATCACGTGCCGGCCGCGGAAGTAGCGGTGACACTCGGCCGCTGCCCACGAGAGCACGACCAGGAGCGCTCCCAGGAGCGCGGTGACCCCAGCCCAGTGCACGCGCTCAACCTCCTTCTGGTCCCCGGCAGAATAGCATAATGGCGGGCAATCGGCAACCGGCAATGGCCCGCCGGCGATGGGGTCTGGCGTTCGGCGTCTCGCATTCCGCGTTCGGCGCAATGGTTGCTGGGTGCCGCGTGGCAGGTTCCGGGGCCGGTCAACGCGAAACGCCGAACGCGAAACGCGGGACCGGGGAGGGGCCATGGCTACCCGCTCGTGCCTCGTCGCCGTCGGTGCCCATGCCGCCGACATGGAGTTCAGCGCCGGAGCAACCATCCTCAAGCATGTCCTCGCTGGGTGGGACGCCCACATCATCCATCTCACCCTCGGTGAGAAGGGCAACCCGAATCTCACGGCTCAGGAGTATGGAGCCCAGAAGCGGCAGGAAGCCGAGGCGGCTGCGAAGATCCTCCGGGCCACGCCGCACTTCCTGCCCTATCACGATGGTGAGCTGAGCGCTCACGACGAGATCGCCGCCGCGCTCGCGAAGCTCCTCCGGAAGCTGCAATCCCAGGCGGTCATCACCCACTGGCGCGACGGCATCCACACTGACCACACGGCGACCTACCACCTCGTGCGGCGAGCGCTCTTCATGGCCTCGAATGCGCACTTCCACTTGGAGGGCCTGGAGAGGACGGCGTGGGCGCCGCTGTACTACGCCGAGAACTGGGAGGATGCCGAGAACTTCCGGCCGTATGTCTACGTGGATGTCAGCAGCGTGATGACCGAGTGGGAGCGCGCGTTCCGGTGCTATGCGATCGGGCGGGGCGAGGGGGGCTTCCCGTACTGGGACTGGTACCAGGCGCAGACGCGCATCCGCGGCATCCAGATCGGCGTCGAGCACGCGGAGGCCTTCGCCGTCGACGAGGCCGCCGTGAGGACGACGCGGGAGCTGCTGCGATGACCCCTCCAGCCTCTGGGCGCGCACATCCTGTCCGTGCCTACTCCCCCGGAGATGAGGCGACTCTCATCTCCCTCTGGAGCGCGGCCCTCCCGTACGACCCTATCGACGCTCGCACCTTCCATCGGAAGGTCCTGCTCGATCCCAACTTCGATCCTGACTGGCTGCTTCTGGCAGAAAGAGGGACGGAGCCTTTTTCGCCAGACGTCGGCGAAAAAGGCTCCGTCCCTCTTTCTGCTGCCGGCTTCTGCCTGTGTGTCATCCGTCGCGTGCCGCTGGTCGGTCTGGACCTTCAGCCGGAGCGCGGTTGGATCACCGCCTTCGGGGTGCATCCGGTGGCGCGCCGGATGGGCATCGGTTCAGCCCTCCTGGATAGGGCATTGGAACTCTTCCGCCAGGCCGGCCGGAAGGAGGTCCTGATCGCCCCCTACACGCCGAACTACCTCATGCCGGGAGTCGACGTGGACCGCTACGCCGACGGCCTGGAGTTCCTGCGGAAGCGGGGCTTCGAGGTGACCAGCCGGCCACTCAGCATGGACGCGAACATCGTGCTCTTCGACTACGGTCCCTATGCGGGACGGGAGGCGCACCTGCGCGAGCAGGCGGTGGAGGTGCGCCCGCTGCAGCCACACGAGGTCCCGGCGCTGCTCGGGTTCCTCGCGGCTCACATGCCGGGCGACTGGGTGCGGCACGCGCGTGAGGTGCTGGTCGATGCCACGAAGGGCCTGGCCGAGTACGACCAGTTCGTGGTTGCGCAGAAGGACAACGAGGTCGTCGGCTACTGCCAGTTCGAGGGGGAGCACTTCGGCCCGTTCGGCGTCCGCAGCGATCTGCAGGGGCGCGGCATCGGCACGGTGCTGTTGGCGAAGTGCCTCCGCGTGATGCAGAGCAAGGGCCTGCACAACGCGTGGGTTCTCTGGACCAGCGACGAGGCCGCAGACCGGGTCTATTCGAAGTTCGGCTTCCGAGAGACGCGGAGGTTTGGGGTGATGAGACGAGGGTTGTAGTGGCGGACGCACGAGTCGGGCCTTACGGCACCACCTTGTTCAGCGGGAACTCGATGATGCCCTCGGCGCCCTTGCGCTTCAGGCGGGGGATGAGTTCGCGGACCTCCTGAACGTCCACCACGGTCTCAATCGCGTGCCAGACCTCGTCGCTCAGGTGGGAGATGGTCGGCTTCTTCAGGGCGGGCAGCGCGCTGATGACGTTCAGCACGTTGTCCTTGTGCACGTTCATCTTCAGCACGACCTTCTGCCGGGCCGTCAACGCGCCCGTCAGGAGCAGCGCGATGTTCTCCAGCTTCGCCCGTTTCCAGGCATCCTCCCACGCGGTCTGGTTGGCGATGAGCCGCGTGCTCGACTCCATCAGCGTGTCGACGATGCGCAGGTTGTTCGCCAGCAAGGTGCTGCCGGTCTCGGTGCCCTCGATGATCGCATCGGCGAGGTCGGGAATCTTCGCCTCGGTGGCGCCCCACGAGAACTCGACGTGCGCCGTCACCCCGTGCTTCCCGAGGTAGGCTCGGGCCACATTGACGAGCTCCGTGGCGATCCGCTTCCCCTGAAGGTCCTTGGGGGTGCGGATGTCGCTCTGCTCCTGGACCGCGAGCACCCACTTGTACATCCCCAGGCCCTGCTTGGCATAGACGAGGTTTGCCACCTCCACGATCTCGACGCCGGACTCGGTGATCCAGTCCAGGCCCGTCAGCCCCGCGTCGAGGACGCCGTCGGCCACGTATCCGGGCATCTCCTGCGCCCGCAGCAGCACCGCCGAGACCTCCGGGTCATCGACGGTGGGGAAATAGGCCCGCGCACCCACGTCGAAGTGCCAGCCGGCGTGCGCGAAGAGCTGCAACGTCGACTCCTGCAGGCTCCCCTTCGGAATTCCTATCTTCAGTCGGTTGTCTGGCAACTCGGTCTCACCTCTGCCCTCGTTCGCTGGATGCCAGCATACATGAAGTAGCAGCCCAGCGCAAGTAACGCGACCCCGCAGACCAGGATGAGCACCTGGTGGCCGGTTGCCCCGAGGATCCGCTGTCCGCTGCCGATGGCGAAGGCCACGATGGCATACCACAGGAAGTCCGACGAGACGTGCCCCAGATAGAAGGTCACCCACGCGGAGGGCGACCGCGGCCCGACGGTGGCGATCTGCCCCGCGCCTACCGTCGCCCACCAGATGGCGAAGTAGGGGTTCGCCAGGCTGGCGCCGGCGCCCGCGAGCGCCATCCCCAGCAGGCTCACCGGCGCCTGCGCCGCATGCACACCCGCCCCGACTGCCGCCGCTGACCGGAGCATGTCGGCTCCCATGAGGATCAACGCCAACCCGCCGACGAGGCCGATGGCGGCCAGCACCCGGGGCCGCGAGACCAGGGCGCCCAACCCCGCCATGAGCAGCAGGACGACCGGCACCTCGACGGCCGCATGTCCCAGGATAGCGACGATCCCCGCGGCCGTCCCCCAGCGCGCCGCCCCTCCCACGACCACAGCCAGGACCGGGCCGGGCATCAGGGCGCCGCTGAGGCCGGTGACGAAGGCGATTCCGAACAGACCTGCGAGTCTGCGCATGGGGTCGTCCTCCCTCGCCCGCCCTTCGGGCACCCCTCTCCCCCTGGGAGAGGGACCGGGGGTGAGGGTCAAGTCGCCGCCCTCATCGCCTCCTCGAGGATGTCCATCCCCTCCTCCATCTGCTCGGCGGTGATGACGAGCGGCGGGGCAATGCGGATGACGTTGCCGTACATGCCGATCGGCGCGATGAGGCACAGGCCGCGGAGGTAGGCCTGATGGACGATGCGCTTGGTCAGTGCCTTCGCCGGCAACTTCGTGCGGCGGTCGCTGACAATCTCGATCCCGAACACGAGCCCCTGGCCGCGCACATCGCCGATCTGCTTGACCTTCCGCTTCATCTTCGCGAAGCGCTCGGCCATCCGCTCGCCGAGGGCCGCCGCTCGTTCGGGCAGCCTCTCGCGCTCGATGATGTCGATCGCCGCCAGCGCCGCCCGTGAAGACAGCGGGTTCCCGCCATTGGTGCTCGAAAGCTCGCCCGGCTGCAGCACGTCCATGATCTCGTGCCGACCGAGCACCGCCGCACACGGCACACCGCTCGCCAGGCCCTTGGCGAGGCAGACGAGGTCCGGCTTGATGTCGTAGTGCTCCATGGCGAACATCCGGCCCGTGCGGCCGAACGATGACTGCACCTCATCGAGGATGAAGTACAGCCCCCGTCCCTTCGCCCACTGGAACAGCTTCTCCAGGTACCCCGGCGGCGGGATGATCGACCCTGCGCCGCCCTGGTAGGGCTCCGTGATGACCGCACAGAGCGCGCCATCGGACTCCTTGCTCACCACCCAGTCGAGGTGGTCGAGGCACCAGTGGTTGCACTCGGGGAAGCGCTTGCCGAAGACGCACCGATAGCAGTAGCAGAAGGGCGCATGGATGACCCCTGGGAGCAGCGGCCCGAACCCCTTCTTCACCCCCGCCGATCCGCCGAAGGACATCGCGCCGTACGTCCGCCCGTGGAACGCGCCGTGGAAGGCCAGCACCTCGTAGCCCGCGTGCGCCCGGCGCGCCATCTTCACCGCGGCCTCAGTGGCCTCAGAGCCCGTCGTCAGGAGGAAGCACTTGTCAAGGTGCGCCGGGGTCATCGCCACGAGCTTCTCGGCCAGCGCCACCCGCTCGGCGGTGGCGAAGTCGTAGCAGTTGTAGAGCCGCTCGGCCTGGTCCTTCACCGCCGCCACGTAGTCCGGGTGGCAATGGCCGATGTTGGTGACCAGCACGCCGCTCGAGAAGTCCAGGAACACGTTCCCATCGACATCCTCGATCTCACACCCCCTCGCCTTACCCCAGACAAGCGGCACCTGGTCGCTCATCGAGTTCGGCTCAACCTGCGTCGACCTCTTGATGATCGCCCGCGCCTTCGGGCCCGGCAGCTTCGTCTTGATGTGTGGCATGATTCGATCCCTCGAAAGCCAGGAGTCAGAAGCCAGGAGTCGGAATGACGGCTACGACGGCGGAGTGGCGGGCCGCCGGTACACGGCCCTGCGCCAGTCCTCGCGCGCCTTCACCAGGCCGGCTCGGGCTGCAATAGCCTCGCCCAGTGGCGTGGTGTCGGTGCTGAACGGGGGGAGCGTGAACCATCTGCGCCGCGCGCGCATCCTCAGGTCCGAGTAACCGATGCGCCCGATGAGCTCCAGTTCATCCACGTCTTGCCACGACAGATTCGTTTCACGGCCTCGCCAGTCGCACGCGGCGACGCCATCGCGGCTGATCCGCACGCGCCCCCTAAGGGCAAGCAGGAACTGCATGGCTAGATATGAGGCCGTCGCGAGAACGCCCAAGGCGACGAGACCCAGGGCTAGCCAGTTCAGCCAGTGAAGCGCCGGTGCCGATCCCCCGGAGGGCACGGCAGACCGAGTGTGCAGACCGAGTGCGCTTCGCAGCTTCTCGCCGGACAGCCAGATCGCCGCGACACCATATGCCGACAACAGTGCAGCCATGGGCCACGGCGGGGAATACCGAAACTCCATCTCCTCAGTCATCTCCATCCTCGCTCACCCCCAATGGCCCGGGCGGCGTCACAGCTCCACAATCCCACCCGTCTCCAGGCTCTCGTGCACGCCCGCCGCGATCCGAGTCGCCTCGAGCCCGTCGTTCCCTGACGGGTACGGCGCCAGCTCCTTCAGCTTCCCGCCGTCGAGCAACACGTTCACATTCTCTGCGAAGTCGGCGATGCTGGCGACGCCGTAGCCGTCCCACACTTCGCGGCCCTGCTTGTCCGTGCGCGCACGGAGGAAGCCCATGTTGGGGGTCACCATGCCGTCCGACTCGCTACACGACACCATGCCGCGGTCCTGCGAGTCGCATTCGATCAGACCCTTCTCGCCGACGAGACGGATGCCCTGGTTCACGACGGCCTCGAACTGGTCCGGCAGAATCCATGACGTGTCGAACGTGATGCAGGCGTCGTTGGTGAACTCGACCTTCGCCTGGATCGAATCCCACGTGTCGATGCCGAGGCTCTGCAGCTTCCCCTTGCTCCCCGTCGCCCATACGCGCTTCCCATCGGCCTCCAGGATGAACCGAGCGAGATCGTAGAAGTGGATGCCCAGGAACCACGCGGGCGAACTCCTCTTCGCCCAGCCGGGGAACCAATCCCGTGGCACCTCGAGGCGATCCTCCATGTGGACGTAGCCATACTGTACGCGGCCGAGGTCGCCGTTCGCGACCTTCCGCTTCACCTCGCGATGGTATTCGTCGAACCGCTTGTGGAAGTCGACCTGAAGCAGCACCTTGTGGCGGGCACAGGCGTCGATCATGTCTTGGGAGCCATCGACGGTCATGTCGAGGGGCTTCTCGCATAGGACGTGCTTCCCGGCCTCGGCACACGCGATGGCGATGTCCCGGTGGAGCGGATCGGGCGTCACAACCGCGACCCCGTCGAGCTGCTCCTTCCCGAGCATCTCGCGGTAGTCCGTGTAAGTCCTCATGCCGAACTCGGCCCGCCGCTCGGCGAGCAGCTTCTCGTTCACATCCGCCGCTGCCACCAGCTCCGCCACTCCCTGGTAGCTGAGCTGCCGGAACGTCCGCAGATGGTTGATGCCGAACGTACCGACACCGATGACGCCGATGCGTGCCTGGGCGTGTGCCATGGGTGGGGCTCCCTAATCCCGTTCGAGGGGAGGAGGTGTCGCTGCGCCGCGCAGATCCTCTGGGTGCCGTCGAGCGTAGGCACTCATGAGGACGTCGAGGACCAGAAGGCAGTCCAGGTGCAGACGCCCGAAGTCTCGCTCCTCAGCCCACACCGTGCCCTTGCCCGATGAGTCGCGATCCTCGAAGCGTACCCCCTGGGCTGTCGACTCCCATGAGCCGTGCGCGAGCGAGTTGCGGATGTGCCGGAAGGGGCTGTCCTTGCCGCTCAAGGTGTCACACAGTTGCCGCTCTGCGCACCCACGCGGCAGCTTGCGAGCCAGCTCCTGGAGGGCGGTCTGTCTGGGGTACACCAGGCACACGTACAACTCGGTCACCGCTCGCGCGCGCGACACAGCGGCTCTGTCCTGGGGGGAGCCCCCGAGGTTACCCGCTAGTCGGACGCGCTCCCAGGTCGCCATCGTCGCTGCCACATCCATCATGCGGGCATCAACGGCGTCTGGGATCATGGCGGGGTCAGTGGCCTCGAACAGGCCAGAGCGCCAGTAGGAGTACGGGGCACCTTTCTCAAGTCCCAGGTGGCGGATGAGCTCTTGTATGTGCTCGCGGTACCAAGGGTTCCCCATCCGATGCGTCCCTCCCATCAGCTGGTTCCACACCACCTGGCCACGCTCATCGCCAACGCCTTCGCTCCTGTCAGTACCTCGTCTATGCCGATGCTCTCGCCCGCCGCGTGTGCCTGGCGGATGTCCGACGGACCGAAGACCACCGTCGGCAGATCGGCCAGGCACTTGTACAGCCGCGCATCGCAGCTCACATTCCAGCCGAATACCTCCCCCGGCAGGCCCAGCTCCCGCGAGGCCGCTTGCATCGCGACGGGTAGCGGGTGGTCGGGTGGAATCTCGTAGGCATCGTTGTGGAGCTTCGGGAACTCGAGCTTGAAGTGCGCTTTGAGCCACTCGTCCTCGGTCTGCATCACCGCGTCCCACAGCTCCTGCTTGACGGCCGCCATGCGCTTGTTGGGCAGGAATCCCACGCCACCTTCCAGCACGCACTCGCCCGCCACCATCGACGGCCAGCCGCCGGCGTGGATCGTGCCGAGGCACACTTGCACGGGGTTGTCGTAGCGCGCGAAGAGCGGCTGCCCCTGGCTCTCGCCGATGAGGCGCTGCTCATACTGCAGGATCAGCCGGATGGCCTCCATCATCTTCTCGATGGCATTGACGCCCTCGTGGCGCCGGCCCATGTGGAGGCTCTTCCCATGGGTCGTCGCGCGGAACCAGATGGCGCCCCGATTGGCCGGGTGGATGTTGAGGTCGGACCCTTCCAGTACGATGACCCCATCGGCGCGGCAGCCTTGCCGGATGAGCGCCAGCGCCCCGTTCCCCCCGACCTCCTCCTCGATGACCACCTGACACTCGACATCGCCCGCGAGCCTCACCCCGAGCTCATCGAGGGCCCTGAGCGCGCAGAGCATGGTGACGATCTGGCCCTTGCAGTCCGTGGCGCCTCGACCGATGATCCGCCCGTTCTCGACCACCGGATCGAAAGCCCTCGTCCACTCCCCGGCCGGCACCACGTCACTGTGGGTCTGCAGGATGAGGCTGCGTCCCTCGCCCGCGCCCTTCCGGGCGGCGACGAAGTTGCAGCGACCAGCGTATGGCTGCTCGAAGTCGCCGTGGGAGTACTCCTCGTCCTCGCAGATGCTGTCGGGGATCTCGCGGTACTCGCCGGGCCAGCCCGAGCGCTCGAAGAGGTCCGTCACATGCGCCTGTACGTCGCGCTCGTTGCCCTGCGTGCTCTCGAAGCGGATGAGCGCGGGCAGGGCCTCGACCACGAGGTCCCGGTACCTATCGACCGTCGCAGACAGCGCCGCCAGCGGAACCTCGCACATCCGGCGTCATGCCTCTCAGGGGTGTTCGGGTTGCCCCCCCTCGGAGGGGGAGATGCGACACCACTGAACCGTGGCGCCATCGTTCCAGATCTCTAGCACCCTCGTCGTCGCCTTCACGCCTGCGCGAGCGAGCGCGGCCTTCATGGCCGCCGCGACCGCCTCCTCTCGGGAGGCGGCGAAGGCAACGATGGTCGGGCCGGAGCCGCTGAGGGCCGCCCCGAACGCCCCGGCCTCACAGGCCGCTGCAATCGCCTCGTCCATGCCCGGCACGAGGTGTGCGCGGTAGGGCTGGTGGAGGCGGTCCTCCAGCGCGGCGCCCAGCGCGGCATGGGCGCCGGTAGCGAAGGCCGCGACTACCGCTGCCGCGTGACCGACGTTGAGCACCGCGTCGGCCCGGGGCACCGAGTCGGGCAGGGCGCGCCGCGCCTCCTCCGTGGACACCACGTGTTCTGGGATCGCCACCACAGCCTTCGGGGGGGCGAGAGGGGTGATCTCCAACCAGTGTGGGCCATCCGCCGTTTGGTAGCAGACCGTCAGCCCCCCGAACGACGCCGCCGCGACGTTGTCGGGGTGGCCCTCGATCTCCGCCTCGATGGCGAAGAGCTCGGAGCCTGTGAGCGGCGCGCCAAGCAGCTCGTTGGCGGCGACGCATCCGCCCACGATTGCCGCGGAGCTGCTGCCGAGGCCGCGCGCGAGCGGTATGTCGTTCCTCTGCCGAATCCCCACGCGGGGTAGCTCGCGACCCACCCGCTGCCCGACGGCGCGCATGGACCGCCGCACCAGGTTGCCCGGCCCGCACGGTAGTGACGCCGTTCCCTCGCCCTCGATGACGTGCGGCTCCGCGTCGTCCGGCCACACTTCCACCACGTTGAACAGCGCCAGCGCGAGGCCCAGGCTGTCGAAGCCCGGCCCGAGGTTCGCCGTCGTCGCTGGCACCGTCACTACGAGCCGTTCCACGTCGTTGCCTTCCCTGTCCCCTGACCCCTATCCGCTGCCGTACACGCGGGGCAGCCTCGGCCCGAGCCGTGTCGGGATCTCGTGCACGATCGTGCCGGCGCGCTGGGCCAGCTCCTCGACCGTGATCCGGTCTCCGTCCTGCCCGCCGATCAGGACCGCCTCTTCGCCGGGCTCCTCGAGGCCGAGGTCGGTCACGTCAACGGTGATCGAGTCCATCGACACCGCCCCCACCACTGGCGCGCGGCGACCTCGGATGAGCACCTCGCCGATTCCCGACAGCGTCCGCGGGTAGCCGTCCGCATAGCCGACGGGGACCAGCGCGATGGTGGTCGGACGGTCCGTCCGGAAACGCCGCCCATACCCAACGGTGCAACCGACGGGCAGCGTCCTCACCGCGACCACACGCGCTACCAGGCGCAGTGCGGGGGCAACGCGGGGCGCTTGCTCTGGGGGTATGCCGGGGTCGAGCCCATAGAGCGCCGCGCCGGGTCGGACCATGTCAAAACGCGCCTCGGGGAAGCGGGCCAGGCCGGCGCTGTTCGCGAGATGCCGGATGAGACCCTCCTGCGGCAGGCACCCCAGCGCCGTTCGGAACGCCGCGAGCTGCTCCTGGGCGAACTCGCTATCGTTCCCCTCGGCCGCCGCGAAGTGCGAGTAGACGCCGGTCAGGCGAGGGGGCGTTCCTCGCAGGGCCTCCAGCACACGGGGCACCTCATCCGGGCCGACGCCCATGCGGCACATCCCCGTGTTCACCTTGAGATGCACATTACAGACGATGTGCGCGGCGGCAATCTGCTTCGAGATCGAGGCGACGTCCCGATCGTCGCCCACCCCGAGGGTGACACCGGCCCTCGCGAGTTCAAGGGCGCCCTCGGTGGGCGGCGGACCGAGGGTGAGGATGGGTTGCGCGATGCCTGCCTCGCGGAGTTCCAGTGCCTCCTCTCCGCAGGCAACGGCGAACCCCCACACCCCGGGCACAGCCACCAACGCGCGGGCGACCTCAACCGCGCCGTGTCCGTATGCATTGGCCTTGACGACCGGGCACAGGAGCGTTTGCGGCCCGACCAGTTCGCGGAGGGCTTCGGCGTTCCGGCGGATGGCTGTGAGGTCGACCTCGATCCACGCAGGGCGCATCATGAGTCTTCCGAACCCTCATTCGACTCGGCAGGCAGTGGGATCCCGAACGCGGCCAGGAAGGTGAGGCCCATCAGATACCGGCCTGCCGGCGCCATGTGTACGCCGTCATGGGTCAGCCGGAAACCACCCGCGGGGTCAGCATCCTGACGCGCTCGCCGGAGCATCTCGAACATCGGGATCAGCAGGAGGCCGCGCTCGCGCGCCACGCTGCACAGCCACGCGTTGTACTCCTCGAGCAGGGCGTTCCCGCGTTTCGTTGCGGCTGGCACCCAGTCGGCCTCGAACATCGTCGTCGTACACAGGCCCACCTTCAACTGCGCCGAGCTCGCGGTGTCGAGCAACGCCGCCATGGGCTGCTGGTACTCGGCCAGGGGCAGCCCCAGGGCCGCCTCGTTCATCCCGGCGCTGATGGTGACCCAGGTCGGCCTGCGCTGGAGGACATCCCGCTCGAAGCGCTCGAGCATGTCCTGCGCGGTGTGCCCCTCGGCTCCGGCGTTGATGATCGCGATGCGCCCGTCCGGTCGCGCGCGCCGGATGACCTCCCGCGCCATCGTCACGTAGCCCTGGGGGTCAGCGGTGATGCTGTCCCCCAGGCAGACCAGGCGGTCGCCGTCCTTCAGCAGTGCGCGCGGTCTCACCGCATCCCTCTACGGTCGTGCTCAGAAAGCCGCTCCAACAGGGGTCAGACAGCCTTTTCCGGCGTGAGGAGCCTGTTGCACAAACCCCTGTGCGGCACCCAGATTCGGCGCTACGGGCCCGATTCGGGCCAGTTTCGCGGCCCCAACTGGCTTTGTGCAACAGGCTCTGAGGCTGCCGCAAAAGGTGTCTGACCCAACGGCGGCGGCTTTCTGAACACAGCCTCTACGGACCATGCCGTGTCCTTGGGAGCGCCGGCGTCTCGCCGGCCTGCCGCTATGGCCGACGCCGAGGCCGGCGAGACGCCGGCGCTCCCGGAACACGGCACTCCTACGTCTGCGCCCCGAACGCCTCGAATGCCCGCCGGTAGATCCTGGCCGCGGCCTCGACCTGCGCGACCTCAACCCACTCGTTCGGGCCGTGCGCCTGCTCGATGCTCCCCGGCCCGAGCATCACTGTCGGAATGCCCGCTGCCGCCAAGACGCTGGCGTGGGTGGTGTACGGTACTCCAGAGGGCTCAGCCGCCAGACCCTCCTCCTCGAGTGCCCCGCGCACAGCCTCCGCGATCAGGGCCTCTGCGGCGCACTCGGAGGCCGGCACGAAGGCATAGGGCGGCAGCCGCTCGGCGCGGAGCGTGTCGTCGTGCCGTCGCAGTCGGTCCAGTAGCTCGTCAAGCTCCGCCAGAGCCGACTGCTCCGTCTCGTCGGGCAGTACGCGCCGGTCGATGTCGATCTCGCACTCGTCGGGCACGATGTTCGCCCGTCGCCCTCCCTGGATTATCGACACCGTGACTCGAGGACTCCCGAGAAGAGGGTGTTCGCGTGCGAAGAGCCCCGGCTTCAGCTCCTCCTCGATGGCCGTGATGACCCGGCACATGTGCGTGATGGCATTGACGCCCAGCTCGGGGGTGCAGGTGTGCACGGCCTTCCCGAGCGTGCGGATCTTGAGCCGCAGCGCCCCCCGTGAGGCCGTGACCAACCGAAGCTCCGTGGCTTCGCCGACCACGGCGGCGTCCGCGCCTGGGCCGTTCGCCACCCAGTCATGGATGCCTCCGAAGTTGCCCTCCTCATCACCGCTCGCCAGGAGCTGCACGGTCGCGCAGGGCGCCGGGCCCTCGGCCAGTTGGACCAGCGCCCACATCGCCGCCGCGAGGGTCCCCTTGTTGTCACACGCGCCGCGACCGTAGAGCCTGCCCTCGCGGACTTCGCCGGAGAAGGGCTCGATCTCCATCTTCTCCACCGGCACGGTGTCCATGTGGGCATCAATGAGCAGCCGGCGGCTGCCCGAGCCCCGAACGGTCGCGAGCACGTTGAACCGCCCCGGCGCGAACTCCCGCCGCTCTGTCTCGACCCCTCGCTCGCGCAGCCAACCCGCCACGAAGGCGCTGATCTCCGCCTCGCGCGGACCGGGCGCGTCGGCGCCCGCCGGCCCGGGGTTCACGCTGTTGATCCGAACCATGTCGGCAGTCAACTGGGCAAGGGGGCACAGGTCGAGGTGCGACACAAGTGGTTCCCTCCGGAGACGGTGCCACCAGTGGCGCCGGCTACCCGGCGTTCGCGGCCAGCGCCGACCCCAGGAACTCGAAGGTCTTCGCGAACACCTTCTCGCGCTGGAAGAGGATGTCGTAGTGCCCCGCCAGGAACCACTCGATCTGGGGTCTGCCGAAGGCTTCCCAGGTGCGGGTCGCGCAAGCGGGCGGCATGATGACATCGAGTCGGGCGCAGACCATCAGCACTCGGCAGGCCTGGTTGCACTGGGCATAGCTGATCGGGTCGATGGGCGCCAACGTCTGCGCCAAGGCGTCCTTCGTCACGCCCTGCCCCTCGAGCTGGCTCCGAATCCCCCGGGTCAGCAGGCCGTCCCACACCACGGAGGCCAGATCGCCCGCCCCGATGATGTCCACCGCGGCCTTGAAGCGCGGCTCGACCCGCGAGGAGAGCAGCGTGAGGATGCCTCCAAGGCTCACCCCCATCACGCCGATCCGCTGGCTGTCGATGTCGGGGCGCTTCTCCAGCCAGTCGACCGAGCGCCGAACGTCCACCACGGCCTGCCGGAAGGCCTTGACGATCTGCGTGACGTCCGCGCTCATCACAAGGTCGATGCTGTTCTCGCCGGGGGGCTTACGGGTGATGTGGTAGGGCAGCGTGATCGTCAACGCGGCGTAGCCCTGGCCGGCCAGGCGCAGGGCGATGTCCCTCACCACACTGCCGTCAGTCGTGCCCAGTTCGTGCAGGACCACCATCGCCGGGAAGGGGCCCGCACCCGGGGGCAAGTGCAGCACGCACACCACTGTGTCGTTCTCCGTGACACCCGAGGGTAGGGCCGAGGGGAAGCTGAGGTACACCCGCTGGATCTCGCCCGCGGCCTCCAGCGGCGTCTCGGTGAAGCAGTCGGTGCGCACCTCGTACGCGAAGTTGGCTACATCCCCCGGGACGAGGGGCTTCTCCGCCTCCGGCTGACCCAAGGTCGCGCTCGCCCATGTGGAGGCGAGAACGAGGGCCGTCAACCACAGCAGCTGTTGTCGTTCGCCGTGCCCCGCCGTGCCCATGCCTCTTGCCCTTCTCTGTGTCTCTGTGTCTCTGTGGTTCAAGCCATCCCCCTCAGCACCTTCGCGACCGCCTCCCGCACCTTCTCCCTCTCCTCCGGCCGCTTGTTGAAGTCGCCCTTCTCCCTCGCCAGGACGCGCACAGTCGCCGGCACGTCCGCGCCGTAGTGCCGCAGCCACGCGGTAATGCCCTCATCATGTGGTTCGAAACCGCTGTCCGCCGCCACCGACAGAAGGATGGCCGTCTTGCCTCGGAAAAGGTTGCCCGCCGCATACGACCCATGCGTGCGGTCGATGAAGTCCTTCAGCAGGCCTGAGGGCGCGAGCCAGTACACCGGGGAACCGAGGATGACGACATCCGCCTCCCGCCAGAGGCTCAGGGCCGCCGCCAGCTCGTCACCCGTGATGGCGCACTTGCCTGCTTTCATGCAGGCTCGGCACCCGCGACAGTGCTCGATGCGGTAATCGTCCAGCCTCTGGAACTCCACCCGGTATCCCAGGTCCGACGCGACCGCCAGCGCTTCCAGCACCGCCGCATCCGTGTTGCCGCCTTCCCGCGGCGACCCCGAGACGCCCAACACGCGTAGGCCCACCAACCGCTCTCCCTCCTTCCCGTCCGCCGTCCTCCGCCGTCGTTGGCCCTCTGGTCCTCCGGTCCTCAGTAATACGTGAAGTTGCGACGCCTCTCCTGCACGGTCGCCCGCGGAGTCGCCCCCTTCGGCGCCGGGCGCGGGTTCCGGTAGACCACGATCTCGTCCGCGTTGTAGAAGACCAGCTCATCCCGGCCGTCGCCACAGACGTCGGCCGTCTGCACCATGGGGCTCTCGGCGCCCGGCCCTCCGAGCACCGGCGCTTCGGCGAGGCGCGCGAGGCACCGGCCGCGTCCATCGCAGACCGCCTGGTCCGCCGGCAGGACGATGCTCGCCGTGCCGTCTCCCCTCCAGTCGACCAGCCGCGCGAACCTGGGGTAGTTCACGTAGTAGGCGCCGAGCCAGCGGCCGCGCGCATCGAACAGGGCCAGTTGTGCCCTTCCGGGCCGCGCCCAGCCGTCGTCCACCATGACCTCGTAGCCCGGAAGATCGGGCCGGAGGTCCCCCACGTGCGCGCTCTGGAAATGGAAGTTGGCGATCGCCGGATGCTCTCGCCAGATGATCGTGCCATCGAGCGAAAGCAGCGCCATGTCGTTGCCGCCGCCGCAGCCGAGCAGTGCCCGCACCGGCCCGCCGGGCTCCATCGACACCAGCCGAGTGGTGTCGGCGTGGTCCGGGAGGTCCGCCTGCCAGAGCACACGCCCGTCGTGGTCAATGAGCGCGTACCCGCAGAGCACCTCGTCCCTCCCGTCGCCATCGATGTCGCGAACCGCCGGGCAGTGCCCCGTGTTGCCTTTCCACCCCCAGAGCAGCTCCCAGTCGTTGGTGAACGCCCACAGGTGATCGTACCGGCTCTTGATGATGATGTCGGCCGGTTGCGGTTGCCCCCGCAGGTTCGCGATCACCATGCAATCGGCGACCTCCAGCCCCTTGGGCAGGGGCCAACGCGCCTTCTCCCTGCCCGTGCGGCCGTCGAGGGTGAGCAGGAAGCCTCTCACGCTGCACAAGACCTCCGCGCAGCCGTCCTCGTCGATGTCCCACACCGTCGCCGGCACGTCGTAGCTGATGTTCGCTCTCCCACCCTCGCCCCAGCGCCAGAGCTCCCGCCCATCGCTGCCATAGGCGGTCAGCGCCATCACGGCCTGGTCGTCGTTCCGTGCGACCACATAGTCCAGCCGACCGTCGCCATCGACATCGCCCAGCGCGAGCCAGCACCCGCCTCGATCTCCGGTCGCGATCCGGAGGCAGGGATCCACGGTCGGGCACCGATCGGTCGGAGCGCGGCGCGGCACGATCTCGAGTCCCGTCCACGTCACTCCGGGCTCTTCACGCCGCCCCACCGCGGTTCCTAGGAGATTCCTGGCGGAGCTAGTCGCGAACGGGTCAAGGTGCCAATAGGGCTCCCCGCGCCGACCGGGGATGATCGGGTCGTCGGTGGCCGACACCTGCCATCCCCTCGGCCTCTTCGCCTCCTCCGACCACAGCCGCGCGCTGAGTCGCACCATCGGGGGAACATGGTCTGCGTTCACGAACCACGCCGGGCCACGCTCATCGCACTCCGCCACCGTGACGGCAACCTCCATCGTGTACCGCCCCGGGCCGCGCCACCAGCGCACGGGCGCCTCGGCCAACTCGGTCTCTTGTCCTGCCAGAACCTTCCCCAGCACGATCTTCCCACGGACGGCGCGAGAGAAGTAGTAGCTGTCCGTATCACGCGCCCGGAGGACGCCCTCAACCGCAGGGTTCTCTGCGCCAGGGGCCGTGGTGAACCCCAGGCGGAAGTGTGGCAATTCGCCCCCTCCCGCCTCCAGCGACAAGACAATCGACCTCCGGCGTTGGCGTTGCATCTCGGAAAGCCTCTGCTGCTCGCCGATGAGGTCGGCGATCTCGGCCCCTGTGAGCGCGACGAAGTTGTCGAACTGCGCGGCGGTCTCGTCCACCGAGACCCCGACCATGCCCTCCGCAAGATCGGGGCACTCTGCATCGAGCTGCCAGTCAGGCTCCTGCCCGCCACGCGGCCACACCTTGGCGCGCACCTGCTCGCCCACCGCCTGGACCACCATCGTGTGCCATTCGCCCGGCTGTTGCGGAGCCGACCCACCCGGCGAGCTGGCCTGCCAGTGGTTGCCGCCGACTCTCACCACCTGGCCGTCCTCGTATCGGAGCAACTCCAGCCACTGCTCCCGGTCGTACCATCGGACTACCCAGCCCGTCCCCTTCTCGCGGAACCGGAAGACGACTCCGGGGTTTCGCCGGCCCTCGGCCGGCAGCTTCACGTCAACCCGCACGCTCACATCCCGCGCCGTGAACCGGGCGCGCAGCATTCCCGCCACACCACCCGACACCGGCGAATGCAGCACACCGTCATCCACGCGCCAGTCGTCCGCCGGCTCGCCGGTCCAAGCCGACAGATCCGCCGCCTCGAACTCAGCCGAGAACCGGTCGGCACTGACCGGCTCGCGCGGTGCCCCCGACGCGAGGAGCAAGGGAGCCATGGTGAACGCGAGCATCATGTCCCACCCGATCCCCCGGGCTGGGGAACAGGCTGCCTCCTTCCGCGCTGGGCCGTACCCGCCCTGCCTGCTCGCCCGTCTGATACTCGCGAGGAGAGGTCACGGCTCCCCACGGTGCGAACTACGAAGCCGATGCTGCGCTGGGAGGCCATGTCATGGCAAGGGTGCTGATCCTGTCGCTGGTTCTCGTACTCCTCTCTAGTGGCCTCATGGCGGACGGTCTCACCCGCCCCTGGATCGCGGCCACCTACTTCTACTGGTACACCTGGGACTATCAGAAGGAGTTCGGCGGCTGGGTCGGCGGGGTCTACAACACGCCGCTCGACGGCTACTACGACTCCGCTTCCTACAAGGACAACCTCCGTTCGCTCCGCACCGCCTGCGAGTGGGGCCTGACCGACTTCTTCATGGACTACTGGGGGCCCGGCTGGAAGGGCGAGAACGGGGAGCCACGCGAGCAGACCGTCATGCGCGCCGCCGAGGAGCTCCAGCGACGCGGCTACGACATGCACATGAGCTTCTACCAGGACGGCGAGAACTTCGACATGGCCGACTTCGAGCGGAATCTCGATCCCGGTCGGCACATGCGCTTCTACCTTGAGAACTGGGGAGATTCGCCGGTCCTGCCGAGGATCGGCGTGGACCCAGTGTACCTCATCTACAGCCGCAACGGCGCCCCCAAGCCGACCAAGGACAACGAGGGCTTCCGTGAGTGGCTGCGCCGCCGCTATGACGACCTCGCCGCCCTGAGCCGGGCCTGGGGCATCGAGCTCACCTCCTGGGACCAGGCGACACTCGACTACGCGACCGGCGTCCGTCGCGCCGACTCCATCCGCTACGCGACCCACGTCTGGCAGACGCAGTGGGAGCGCACCCGGAAGCGGGCGCTGCACGAACTTCGCGTCTCCGCGCCGCGGGTCAGCTTCGACGTGGCCTACCAGCCCTACCTCGGCTGGGGTTACAGCTCTCTCGCCAAGGCTCTCGGCGGCCCGCACTCCTATGCCGGCATCTTCGGCCGGCCCGAGGACCAGGACCTCGAGCGTTTCATCCAGGCCGCCGTCGCCAAGGCGTACGGCTCCGTCTTCTTCGACCACTTCAAGAACTACTACCACGATGTCGAGATCAGAACCCCGGGCACCATCTACCCACCCGACTTCTGCGCCTTCGACCGGTTCTGGGCGGGGGCGCTCGCGAGGCGCTCCGAGGCTCTCCTGCACCTCTCCTGGAACGAGTGGTGGGAGGGCTCGAACCTCGAGCCCTGCTGGGAGTTCGGCAAGACTTACTGCGAGAAGAACCTCCTGTGGACCACCATCATGAAGCAGTGCTTCGACAGCCTCCACAACTGGAACCGGGGGGCGAAGGTCGCGGTGCTGCTCAACGACTGGCTGTGGCTGGTCGGCGGCCGCTACACCGACGACGTCTACGGGTGCATCCAGGCCCTGCGCAGGTCCAACGTTCCCTTCGATCTCCTTCCCGATGACTTCGTCACCCGCGACCGCCTGGCTGACATGGAGCTCGTGATCGCTCCCACCGGCGCTGCAGGGCTCGGCTACAACGCCGAGGACCGGCCCATTGCGGAGGTGCTGAAGGAGTGGATCTCCCAGCCCCGGCAGGTGGGCCGGGGGCCGGTGCGGCGGCTCGTTGTCTCCCAGCTCCCCGAGTACCTCGACTGGCTCGGCCTCAAGCCCAGTCGCCCCGGCAAGGCGGAGCTGAAGCCCGGCCCCGACATGAACCTCTTCATCGATGTGGGGGAGGAGGGCGACGACCGTTTCCTCGTGAGTGGCGCCACCGCCCGTGAGAACTGGGGCCAACTGCCCAAGGATGCCTTTGGCGCCACCGATCGCCGGCTGACCTGCCGGTGGACCCCCGGCGTCGGCCTGACGACAACCTTCGTCCTACCCTTCTCACCTCACCGCAGTCATCTCCTCCGGATCCAGGGCACGAGTCTCTGGCCGAACCAGGTGACGGTTCTCCTCGGGAGCACCAAGATCGGTTCGTTCGATATCGAGCCAGGCTGGGGCGAGTACCAGGTCCCCATCCCGGCCTCGGCAGTTGGCTCGCTGAAGGTCGCCGAGGTCAAGCTGGTCTACGAGAAGGCGAATGTGCCGATGGAGGTGGCCCCGAAGGACTTCCCGGCCGAGGGGCGCGTGTGTAACCTGGCCCTCGACTGGGTCCAGTTGAGCACCGACAACATCCCCGCCCACACGACCAAGCAGGACTACAGCTTCCCCAAAGAGCACGTCCAGTTCCTGTTGGCCGGCCCCTTCGACTTCCTCGGTCGATCGGTCGAGGTGGACTGGCTCCCCCACGATTCGGTGGCTGCTCCGGCGGACTCCGTCGTGCGCAGCCGGTATTCCTCCGATGGCGCCCCGCGCGATATCGTGGTCCGCAAGGGCGAGAATGAGGTCTGGTATGTCAACGGTCTGGTGGGGGTTGCGGGCGGACGGCTGGTGCCGCCACTCGTCCACAGCTTTGGCGGCCAGCGCGCCGGGTGGCAGCTGGAGGGAGACAAGGTCCTCGGGACCTTGCTCCGGGCGAGCGACAGCACCTACGTGGCCATCGTCTGTAACCACGACCCCAACCAGCGCCAGAGGGTACGCCTCACCATCCCTACGGACGGCCGATCACTCGTCGAGGTTATCGCCCTCTCCCGCGACGGCGTCCCGCTCACTCGCCTGGGTTGGGGGCTGGCGGTGGAGAACAACCAGGTCATCATCAAGGACGACATCCGCTACTACGCCGCCTACGAGATCGCCCTCGGACCCGTCGAGCTGAAGATGCCGGCCCTGGTCGTCGCTCCCGGGTCAACGCGGCGCTTCGAGGTCCTGCTGCGCAACCGGGAGAAGCGCGCCACGACGGCTCGCCTTTCTCTGGTCTCGGCGACGCCGACGATCACCGCGCGCCGTGTCGAGGCGCAGCTCAACGACTACCAGGCGAAGACACTCCCGTTCGACATCACCTGCGCGCCGGGAGCCGATTGGGGCGACAAGACCGTTGTGCTCGACCTCTCGACGAGTGGCAAGCACACGTGCCTGTGGCGGAAGCTCACGGTCCTGCGCGAACCCGACCCGGAGATTGCCACGACGGTCATCGATCAGGCCCATCCCAGGCTCATCGTGTCCGACCCCGAGCACCCTCTCACGCGCAACGGGTCGGCCCACCGGGTCCAGGTCAAGCTGGCCGAGCGAGTGGCCTCGATCGGCGAACTCCCCGGCGGGGAGAGCCGGTCTTGCGGCGTTGAGGTCCCGCCCGCTTCCGATCGGCCGGCCTTCGTGACCAGGCTCGCGGAGCTCTCCTGGATTGCCGGCGATCAGCCGCGCAAGGAGAAGGTCCAGCCGGTCCACATCGCCACCTACCCCAGGACCTTCCAGCGCATGCCGGGCGCCGTTGCGCCCATCCTCGTCTTCAACGGGTCAGACAAGCCTTTGGCCAAGGCTGTGGTGAGCCTGCCGGTGGCCAGGCTCGGAACCCTGGCCAGGGGCAACGTGACCCGTCTCTACGTCCGTGACGAGGCCGGCCAGGCGGCCGCCTCCCAGGTAACCGCGAACCAGGTCGACCTGCTCCTCGTCGCCAACGTCGGCGCCCTCGAGGGTCGCACCTACTACGCCTGCCTCGGTGAGGCTCCGACCGTGCCTACCGAGCTCGCCGTGACGTCCCAGGCTCTCGGCAGCGGCCACGGCCGCGTGACCATTGGCAACCAGGCGCTCGAGCTGGTTCTGGACGAGCAGGCCGGGGCAACGGCCACCTCGTTCCGCTCCCTCGCCACCAATACGGAGTACGGCGCGCAGAGCTTCGGGGCCGCCTACGGCACTTGGGGGCGCTACAATCCCCTCTCGCCCGCCACTACCTCCGTGCAGCTCCTGCAGGGCCTCGAGCGCCGCAGTCAGTACGAGTCCCCCGGCAAGCTCACCCTCGTGGAAAGCGGACCCGTTCGCGCCATCGTCACCGCGCAGTGGCAGGACGGCAAGATCTCCTCGACCCAGACCTACTCGGTCTTGTCGGGAGCCCCCTGGGTGCGCATCGGGTCAACGGCCACCCCCTTGGGTCATCCGCCGTCCAGCGAGGAGATGATCCTGCTTGACGGCCGCCTCCGGCGTGCCGCTCTCACGAAGATCTTCCCGAACTTCGTTGGCATCACTGAGAGCTTCGACCAGAGCATGATCCAACACGGTTGGCGAATGGCCCCCTACGTGCCCGAGTACTTCACCTGCATGACACCCAACGACTTCCCCGAGAGCATCTCCTTCGTGCTCCTTGACCACCGCGGCATCGACGCGGTCCGCCAGGGCTTCTGGCCCGCCGAGCGCGGCAAGCCCGGCCCGTGCGCCTATGCGTGGGTCGAGCTCATCTCCCACGGAGCCCCGGCCTCCGCCACCGTCGATGTGCTTGTCCACAGGGGCCACCAGCCCGTCGCGCGGGAGCATCTCGAGGCACAGCGTAGGCCGCCGCTCGTCATCGTGCCTCGCGGCTTCGCCTGGAAAACGGAGGGGTAGGCGAGCGTCGGGACGCGACCTTACTCCGCATGACGCCTGCCGGAGGACGTCGCGTCCGCTACCGCCATCTCTCTTTCCGGTTGCCCTGGTCCCCCCCTTGCAGTATGATGTCCCGGGACCTGCCTGTCGGCCTGTCGCCCTCGTCCCGATTCGGTCGCTACCTTTGGCACACGAGAGGACTGAGGCCTATGCTGGGCAAGTCGCGCATCCGCATCGTCCCCGATGGCGCAGACATCGGGGATGTGGTTGGCCGCGCCGTGGGCAACGTCGGCGCCCGAGTGCCTCTGAAGCATTTCCTCTGGATCATCGTCGTCCTCATCGCCGTGCTCTACCTCCTGGGGCACAGCGTGGTCACGGTCGGGGCCGGGGAGCGCGCGGTCATCTTCAGCAAGCTCTCCGGTGTCCTCCCCACGCGGCTCGGGGAGGGCTGGCATGTCCTCGTCCCGTGGTTCTGGGAACCCACTGTGTACGATGTCCGCAAGCGCACCTGGACGATCACCATCGGCGAGAAGGTGCCGCAGCTCGGCCAGTCTCCGCCGGAGCCCGAGCTGACCGCGCTCACGAGGGATGGTCAGCAAGTCGTGCTTGACGTGTCCGTGGTCTACCACCCCGATCCCGAGTACGTCTGGCGACTCCACCAGCGCATCGGCCCTTACTACGTGGACAAGGTGCTCCGCCCGCAGACCCGCGCCATCTCCCGCATGGTCGTCTCCCAGTACGCCGTCACGGAGGTCTACTCTGCCCGCCGCGAGGAGATTCAGGCCCGCATCAGCGAGGAGCTGGCGGCGAAGCTCCAGCCGTGGGACATCATTCTTGATGAGCTCCTCCTCCGCAATGTGCAGTTCAGCGCCGCGTTCCAGGAGGCGATTGAGTCCAAACAGGTCGCGATCCAAGAGTTCGAGCGCATGACCTACCTGCTGGAAACGGCTGAGAAGGCCCGCCAGAAGACGGTCATCCAGGCCGAGGGCGAAGCGCAATCCCTCCGACTCAAGGGTCAGGCCCTCCGGTCAAACCCTCTGGCCCTCAACTACGAGTACGCTCGGCGCATCGCGCCCTCGGTCGGCGCCATCATCACTAGCCGGGCCACTACGCCGCCCGCGCCCGCGGCAGGAGGACGGTGAGCCATGCGAACGCTGCGACCGCGACTCGGCGCCGCCGGACACCGGACACTGCTCCTTGTTGTGGTGGCCCTCGTGGCCCTCTACGTCGCCCTTCACTCCTGCGTCATCGTCATCGGCGCCGGCCACCGGGGCGTCGTCTACTCCAAGACCCAGGGCGTCCTCGAGGGCACCTACGGCGAGGGGATGCACCTCATCGTGCCCTTCGTCTGGGAGATCGTCCCCTACGATGTCCGCAGTCAGACCTACACCCTCGGCTCGCAGGTGCGGCCGGCTGAGCTTCCCGGCGGGGAAGCGCTCTACGCCATGACCTCCGACGGACAGCAGGTCATCCTCGACATCTCGGTCCGCTACCACCTGGACCCTGACCAGGTCTGGCGCATCCACCAGTCCATTGGCCAGGACTACGTGTCGAAGATCATCAAGCCGCAGATACGCGCCGATGCTCGCATCGTCGTCGCCAACTACCCCGGCATTGGGGTTTTCTCGAGGCAGCGCTACGCGCTGGAGAGCGCCCTCGAGAAGCGGCTGGCCGCCGACCTCGCTCCCCAGCACATCCTCGTCGAGGAGGTCCTGGTCCGCAACATCGTCTTCTCGGAGCAGTTCCAGCAGGCCATCGAGCAGAAGCAGATCGCCCAACAGGACGCCCTCCGCATGGACTACGTGGTCAAGAAGCAGCAGAAGGAGAAAGAGCAGGCGATCATCGTCGCCCGCGGCGAGGCGGAGGCGATCCGGCTCAAGGGGCAGGCGCTCGCCTCCTACCCGGAGCTCGTCCAGTGGGAGTATGTCGACAACCTGCCGAAGGACATCAGCGTGGTGGTCTCGGACGCCCAGACCATCATCAACGTCGGGGAGCTGTTCGGCAAGAAGACAGCCCAGCCCGCAGCCGGCCAGCAACGGTAGACGCTGTTCGGCCGGCGGGTGCGAACCGACGAGGAAGCACAGGAGAGCGCTGACCGGACATGGCGGCGACCCATCGTCTCCTCATTGCCGACTCTCGCCGGATGCCCGAGCTTCCCGACGAGAGCATCGATGTCATCGTTACCTCGCCGCCGTACTGGTGCCTCAAGGACTACGGCCATTCGGGGCAGATCGGCCATGAGGATGCCTACGAGGACTACCTCGCTGACCTCCGCCAGGTGTTGGCGGAGTGCCATCGCGTCCTGCGTCCGGGCTGTCGCGCCGCCGTCAACATCGGCGACCAGTACCTGCGCGCGAGCGAGCACGGCCGGTATCGGGTCCAGCCCATCCCGGTAGTGGGTCAGCTTGAGAGTAGCGCGACGATCTCTTCGACTGCCCAGACGTGATCGGCAATACCAGCGGCCATCGCCGGAGTCTCAGCTCGGTTGCACCAACTTCTTGAAACTTGGCACCTTCTGTAGAGCGTTGCGTGTGCCCAGGCGTACGAGCTTCCGCTCTGCGCCGGTCTCCCTGACGACTTGGTCAACGATCCTCGTGAGCCTCTCCCTCTCGTTCAGGGAGGACCAGTCTGGGCCATGAGCAAGCGCCTCAGCTACCTTGACCAACTCGCCCGCCGAGGTGGGCCTGCCGTGAAAGACCCTGGAGCCGAAGTCATAGGATTGCGGATCGGCGATCCGGTTCACGTCGGGAGGTTCTGCGTCGCGGTCGCCGACCGGGGCACTCCCAGGGAGAGGGGGGCCGTCACGCTTCCGGTAGGCTGTTCCGGTGGCGGCCAACTTGGACTCGATGGCACCCGCGAAGGCCTCATTGATCTCATATCCGATTCCGACGCGTCCCTCCTCGGCGGCCACCTTCACGGTGGTCCCGCTGCCCAAGAACGGATCCAACACCGTCTCACCCACGAAGCTGTACAGCCGGATCAGGCGTCGCGGGATCTCGTCCGGAAACACGGCTAGATGGTCGCTCTGCCGAGCACCGGGGACCTTCCAGTGCCCGCCTAAGTATTCGCACCATTGCTCGTGCGTCAGGCGCGAAGCCTCCTTGATCTCTTTCGTGACGCCAGGCGCCTTGCCGAGCTTCTTGAAGACGAGGATGAACTCGTAGTCAATCATGATAGCGCCATTGCGCGGGTACGGGTATGACCCCATCACACTCCCGCCCCCCGTGGTGTTGCAGGTGGTGAGCTTCTGCCAGATGATCGCGCCCATGTAGTCGAAACCGATCCCCATGCAGGACCGCGTGATGTCCGCGCGGATGGGAATGACGCGGTACCTTCCGTAGTAGGCGGCTCGCAGGAACTGGTCCCCAATGTTCACGCACATCCTGCAGCCAGGGGACAGGACCCGGTGGCACTCTCGCCACACCGGCCCCAGGCGCCTTAGGTACTCCACGTACGAGTCCTCGTACCCGATCTGCTGCGGTACGCCATAGTGCTTACGCTGCCAGTAGGGCGGTGAGGTGACGACCAGTTGAACCTCCTCGTCGCGCAACTCCAGCATGCTGCGGGCGTCGGCGAAGTAGACACGATGCTGTGGCTGTGATTTCACTGTTGACTCCGACCCACGACTTGGCTATAATGACGACTGCAGGAGCGGACGGGCCATCAGCGGCCCGCACCGGTCCTGCAGCTTCTTTCTGGACAGGTGCTCAACGCCTCACCACCCCATACTGGTTCCCAGGGCTTGCAGCCTTATACAGCACGGGTTCGAGGCAGGGGAAGAGGGCACTGACCCCGTTGCATCTGGTCTTCGTCGTTGGGTTATCGAACCGAAGGAGCGAATAGGCGACCAGATCCGCGATCTGAAGGAGGTAGGACAGCTTTGACGACTTGAACAGCGGGTCCTCGACCACGTAGTCGAGCGGCAGATGCTTGGTCGGCTGGCCCGTGCCCCCCCACCTGCCGTAACGACTGGGCACAGGATTCGCTCGTCGCAACTGCCGGCAGAGCTTGGTGAGCTTCACCTCTTTCCCCTCGTCGCAGATCAGGAGCGCCCGGCGTTCGAGTTCTCGGCCCGTCCTGTTGATGCGGTTGAAGAGACGGTCCCATGCCGCCCCCTCGAGCGCGTTGACGTTGGGCAGCTTCTTCGTGGCCTTGAGGCAGATGTTGATCACATGCACATGATCCATGGACGCCAGTAGCTCGAGTGCCCGCGCGAGGAGCGAGACACGCGTCTTCTCGTCAACGGGGCGCGGCGCGAGGGGACCCCTCCCGCCGACAAGATCGGTGGCGTGGAACTCGGCGCCCGTGTAGATCCCAAGGGAGGACTTGAGTTCGCGACGCCAGGCGAAGAGGGCCTCAACGTGCTTCTCCCAGTCTTCCTCCCTGACCCGCACAGCAGACAGCACGAACCGCATCGGGTTCCCGTGCTCCGCTCTAGCGTCGTAGGACTCGTCCACGTAGTACAGGTCCATCGGCGGCACCTCACGACCATGCGAACGCCCGCGCCACAGCGCTGGCATGTCCATTTCCATTCCCGCCGTGGAGATTCCTGCCATCCCCCCTTGACGAGCTCTCGGTCGCCGAGTTCGAGTCCAGTCGCACGATGGACTGCCGTTCACACACCCACCTTTCCACCAAACACTCAGCCTGCGGGCCGCGGGACCTGCTCCATGGCATCACCTACTCCCCACCGTTCAGACTGGCCCACTACCCGGCGACCAGTACCTCCGCGCGAGCGAGCACGGCCGGTACCGGGTCCAGCCCATCCCTGCCCACCTCACTGACATCGGCCTCCGACTGGGCTTCGACTTCATGGGCGCTATCCTCTGGCGCAAGATCTCGACCACCCGGACCAGTGGCGGCGGCCAGTGGATGGGCTCGATGTACTACCCCAAGGACGGTCACATCACCTACGAGCATGAGTACATCCTGCTCTTCCGCAAGCAGGGCAAATGGGTTCCGCCGAGCCGGGAAGTCCGGGAGCGAAGTCGCCTCACCAAGGAGGAGCGTGGGAACTGGTTCCGCGGCGTCTGGGACGACATCCGGCCCGTCCAGCGAGGCGAGCATGCGGCGGCCTTCCCGGTCGAGCTGCCCCGGCGGCTCATCAGGATGTACTCGTTCTGGGGCGAGACGGTCCTTGACCCGTTCGTCGGCAGCGGCACCACGCTGCTCGCTGCCGCCCTCGAGGGGCGCAGCTCGGTCGGCTACGAGATCAACCCCGAGTACGAGGCCCTCGTCCACGCCAGGATGGGCCTCCTGGGCACACAGCTCGAGGTGGTCCGCCCGGCCCGTGACGGGGCAGGCAGTGTGACGTAGCGCACGGGTTCGGGCCCGCGCCGGCCGAAAAAAGGCGATTTCCTCAGAGAGGACTTGACAGGTTCGGGAGAGAACCCTAGTGTATGAGGGGTGGGGCCCGCCGTTCGGGGGTTGGGGGTGCCAACTTCACGGGAGGCCTATCGCATCATGCTATACGAGGGCCGGAACTTGCGCACTGCCTTTGCCGCGGCTCTGTCCCGCCGCAGCAAGTGTCTCTCCGTCAGCGGAATCATCACGGCGGCACTCCTTGTTCTCGGGCCTGCGCTGTTGACCGCCGGCGGCCTCGGAACGGCCTTCTCCCAGGACGGAGTGCGGTCCGGCAATCCGCCGACCCCACCGGTGTCGGTCACGATCACGCCGACGAGCCCCGTCACGACCGACAACCTGAACGCCTTCGCCAGCGGAAGCACCGATCCTGAAGGGGACTCCATCACCTACTCCTTCCAGTGGGCCAAGAGCACGAACGGCGGCCTGACGTGGGGCGCGTGGGGCAATGACGGTGCCGTGCTGAATGCCTCTCTGACCACCAAGGGCGAGCTGTGGAAGACCCACGCCCGGGCCTTCGACGGCACCAGCTACAGCGCGTGGGTCGAGAGCACTCCGGTCACCATCCTCAACAGCCCGCCCACGCCGCCCACGCTGGTCACCGTGAACCCCGCCACCCCAACGACGACGGACCCTCTCGTCGCCAATGCCAGCGGAAGCACCGACGCCGATGGCGACGCCATCGCCTACCTCTACCAGTGGGCGAAGAGCCTCGATGGCGGCACCACTTGGCAGCCCTGGGGCAATGACGGTTCGCCGCTTGACCCCGCCCAGACCCGCAAGAACGAGACCTGGAAGGCTCGCGCCCAAGCGTTCGACGGCGCGACAACCAGCCCCTGGGTCGAGAGCTCAGCAGTAACCATCGTCAACACTCCACCGACTGCCCCGACCGCCATCAGCATCACACCCCCGGCCCCCCTCACCACCGACACGCTCGTCGGCAATGCCGGCGGCGCTGCCGACGTTGACGGCGACGCCCTGACCTACCACTTCCAGTGGGCTAGGAGCACTAACGGCGGCCTGAGTTGGGGCCTCTGGGGCAACGACGGGCCGACCCTGAGCCCAGCCCTCACCTTCAAGGATGATCTCTGGAAGGTCCACGCCTACGCCTCGGATGGGACGGCGATCAGCGGGTGGGGCGTTGAGAGCGCCCCCGTTCTGATCGGCAACTCCGCTCCCTCGGCCCCGACAAGCGTCGTCATCAGCCCCTCGGGTGCAACGACCGAGGACACCCTCTCCGCCGTGGGGGGCGGTAGCGTTGACCCCGATGGCGATGTCATCCAGTACGAGTTCGAATGGGCCAAGAGCACGAATGGCGGCACCACCTGGGGTGGCTGGGTGGGGGGGCAGACTGTCCCGCCGCTTACCGCCAGGAAGGGCGAGTGGTGGAAGGCCCATGCCCGTGCGTTTGATGGGTCGCTGCGCAGCGCGTGGGGTGCCGAGAGCCCTCCCATTGTGATCCAGAACGCGCTCCCCCCCAACCCCACGACGATCGGCATCACCCCCACTAATCCGGCAGACACCGATCTCCTCACAGCCACGGCCACCGTTAGCGGTCCAGATGCGGACGGCGACACGATCACCTTCCTCTACCAGTGGTCGAAGAGCACGGACGGCGGCGTCACCTGGGGCGCCTGGGGCAACAGTGGCCCAACCATCGCTGCGAGCGTCACCCAGTGGGGTGACATGTGGCGGGCGCGCTCGCGAACGACGGACGGCACGGACTACAGCGGCGACTGGCTGGTGAGCGCACCGGTGCTCGTTGACAGCGCGCCGAGCGCACCGACCTCCGTCACCATTGCACCGGCCGCCCCGCACACCAACAACACGCTGACGGCTACGGCGACCGGTAGCACTGACGTGGACATACCGGCGGGCGACTTGATCGCCTACCAGATCCAGTGGGCGATGAGCACCGACGGCGGCACCACCTGGAGTGCCTGGGGCAACGACGGCCCTACCCTCAATCCCAGCCTCACGACCCGGGGCGATCAGTGGAAGGCCCAGGCTCGCGCCCGCGATCACGTGGGTCGGACCAGCAACTGGGTCGAAAGCGCCCCGGTCACGATCCTCAACAGCCCACCGACTACTCCCACCGGCTGCAGCATCACGCCACCCAGCCCCCAGACGAACGACGTGCTCACGGGGGTGGGCGCCGGCAGCACCGACGCCGACCCGGGAGACACCGTTACCTACCAGTTCGAGTGGGCGAAGAGCACCGACGGCGGCGCTACCTGGAGTCCCTGGGGCAACGCCGGCCCGACGATCGACCCGGGCCTCACGACCAACGGCGAGTTGTGGAAGGCCCACGCGCGGGCCACGGACGGCACCGCGACCACCGGCTTTGGACCTGAGAGCGCTCCGGTAACCATCGCCAACAGCCCGCCGACCGCCCCCACGTCCGTCACGATTGCGCCCAATCGACCCGCGGGCACCGACAACCTGACGGCGACGGCGACTGGCCAGACCGACGCCGACGGCGATGCCATGGCGCTCCAGTACCAGTGGGCGAAGAGCACCAACGGCGGCACGAGCTGGGGGGCCTGGGGTCACGACGGCCCAGTCCTCGACCACAGCAACACCGCCAATGGTGATCTCTGGAAGGCTCGCGCGCGGGCGTCCGACGGCACGGCGTGGGGCAACTGGACCGAGAGCACACCCGTGCTCGTCAACAGCGCCGCCACCCCACCGACCTCTGTCGTGATCACACCGCCGAATCCGAAGACCGACGACCCGCTGACTGCAACGGCCAGCGGCAGCACTGACGCCGACGGCAACCCGATCACCTACCAGTACCAGTGGGCACGGAGCACTGATGGCGGCACCACCTGGGGCCCCTGGGGCAACACCGGGCCGGTGCTGGCCGCCTCACTTACGACCAAGAATGACCGCTGGAAGGCTCGGGCACGGGCGTTTGACGGCTACTACTACTCGGGCTGGGTCTCCAGCACCCCGGTGACCATCGCCAACAGCGCGCCGATGGCGCCGTCTGTCTCGGTCACGCCGCTCCACCCGCTCGACGGGGACGATCTGAACGCTGCCCCCGTCGCTACTGATGCTGACGGCGATCCGCTGATTTACCAGTGCGAGTGGGCGAAGAGCACCGACGGCGGCGCGACCTGGGGCGCCTGGGGCAATCCCGGCGCCACGCTTCCGGCCGGTCTGACCTCCGGCGGCGATCTGTGGCGAGTTCACGCCCGGGCCTTTGACGGCACCGACTACAGCCCCTGGGCGGATGGCAACGCCGTCAGGGTCAACGTCCCGCCGGGCTTCCCGACCACGATCACCATCACGCCCCCCAACCCCAAGACGGACGACCCGCTCACGGCGGCCGCCAGCGGGAGCACTGATCCCGACGGCGACTTCACCGACGACCCCAGCAACTACGTCTACCAGTGGTCGAAGAGCACCGACGGCGGCGCAACCTGGACCCCCTGGGGCAATGACGGCCGGATCCTCGACCCCAGCCCGACCACGAAGGGCGAGCAGTGGAAGGTGCGCGCTCGCGCCTTCGACGGAACCGACTACGGCGGCTGGGTCGAGCGGTTGCCCGTCACCATCGTCAACTCGCCGCCCGGCACGCCAGCCTCCGCGACCGTGACGCCCACCCGCCCGAAGGACAGTGATGACCTGACAGCCGCGGCAGGCGGGGGCGTCGATCCCGACGGCGACTCCGTCACCTACCAGTACCAGTGGGCACGGAGCACCGATGGGGGCACCACCTGGGGCACCTGGGGGCACGACGGAGCGGTCCTCGGGGCCAGCGCGACGACCCGCGGCGACTTCTGGAAGGCTCGCGGCCGCGGCTACGATGGCACTGACTACGGCGCCTGGACCGAGTCCGCTCCGGTCCCCATAAACACGCCGCCGACCATTCCGACCTCTGTCGCCCTGTCGCCCGCCGGACCCCAGGGCGGCGATGCCATCACCGCCACCGCCAGCGGAAGCAACGACGCCCAGCACGACCCGCTCACCTACGAGTACCAGTGGGCCAAGAGCACAGACCATGGCGTCACCTGGTCGGCTTGGGGGTATGACGGGGCTACGTTGCCTGCCGGCACAACCCTCAAGGGCGAGATGTGGAAGGCCCACGCTCGAGCGTACGATGGCCTGGAGTACAGTGGCTGGAAGGAAAGCACGGCCGTCACCATCGGCAACAAGCCTCCCACGGCGCCGACCTCCGTGACCATTGACCCGGCTAACCCGGGGGACAACCAGGACTTGGTCGCCTCGGCCGCCGGCAGCGCCGATCCCGACGGCGACTCCGTCTCGTACCGCTACCAGTGGGCGAAGAGCATCGACGGAGGCGCCACCTGGGGACCGTGGGGGAACGACGGCGACCGGCTTCCCGCGAGCCTGACGACCGCCGGCGACATGTGGAAGGCCCATGGTCGGAGCTTCGACGGCACTGACTTCAGCGACTGGACGGAGAGCACGCCCGTCACCGTGATCGGCGCGCCCACCCCGCCGACCTCGGTCGCGATTGCGCCACAGCATCCGAAGACGTACGACACTCTGACCGCAACCGCTACCGGCAGCACCAACCCTGATGGAGCCCCGCTCGCCTACGAGTACCAGTGGGCGAAGAGCACCGACAGCGGCGCCCACTGGGGCGCCTGGGGCAACGACGGGGCGACCCTCGATCCCGTCCTCACCACCAAGGGTGAGATGTGGAAGGCCCGCGGCCGGGCCACCGACGGCACCCATGTCAGCGATTGGGTCGAGAGTGCCCCGGTCACCATCGAGCCGAGCCCGACCGTGCTCGAGTGGTGCGGCAGTGCGGGCTACGTGAAGGGCGTTAATCCGGGGCGGGGCTGGCCCGATTACACGACCTTCGTCTTCGCGGTCAAGGTTCGCAACGCTGACGGCGTCGCCCCGAAGGGGATGTTCGTCCAGATCCAGCGGCTGCAGGATGGTCGGAAGTGGGTCCGGAGGGCTCGCCTGCGGATCAAGCCCGTCTCGGGCGACTGGGTCCAGGGGCGCCTGTGCCAGGTCTCGACCCAACTGCCGAACGGAGTCTACCGGTACCGGTTCCAGACCAACGACGTTGGGGGATTGCCGGCCATTGGCGAGCCCACCTCGTGGACCTCCGGCCCCACCATCACGGCGCCGCCTCAGTTGTGGACTACCGGGCTGCCGGGTCGCAAGACAGCTTATCTCCACCCGACTGCAGGCATCGCCATCCAGACCAAATTCAGGATCAGCATCCAGTACACCGACAGCCAGGGCGATGAAGCCGTGGAGCGCCGGCTCGAAGTCCAGAGGAAGTCCACGACGGGCGCTTGGGAGGCGTACTGGTCCGGCGACATGTCCGTGCTCAACGGCACACCGACCACCGGCCAGTTCTACCAGTGGGTCAGCACGCTGCCGGAGGGCGAGTACCAGTGGCGCGTCAGCTTCCGCGACCGGCAGGGCCCGGCCACGGCTGACGACTCCCTGGGCGGCGACCCGATGCAGTGGCAGCACGGCCCTGTGGTCACGGTCGACTTCCCGTCCGGGGAGGCCGCGGCGGGCGCCAGCGCGGTGACGGCGCTCTCAGCCGTTCCCTCGGCCAAGGGTGTCCAGATCACTCTGACACTGTCGGCCCCCGTCTCCGCTGACGTGCGGGTGCTCAACCTGGCCGGTCGGCCTGTCCGGACGGTTTGCTCCGCCCGGGATCTCGGCGCTGGCACGACCCAGCTTCTCTGGAACGGCCAGACCGACGCTGGCCTTCAGATCCCGAACGGTACGTACCTCGTGGAAGTGGTCGCACACTCGCCAGGCGGCGGGCAGGCCCGGGCCGTAGCGACGGTTACCGTAAACCGATAGGGGGCAACCACCCCTCGCACCAGCAACGCCCGGGCGGACCCCGCCCGGGCGTTGTGCTGTCTGCTCCTGAAGCCGTGTCCCACCCTCAGTGGCCCTCGCCCGACCCATCCTCACCCTCGACCGCCCCACAGCTCGTGCCCGGCCGCGACACCTCCCGATGCGGCGACGCCGCATCCAAGGGTGCCGCTCACGTGGGCACGCCCACGCGCGGTAGCACATACCTCGTCAGAGCAAACCACACCACCAGCACCACGACTGCAACCAGAATGCCGACAACCTCGTTGTTCATCTTGGGTCAAGCCCCTCTCATCTCGCCCCGGTAGTGACCATGCCCTATGGGGGTATGCAGGTATCGGTTGTGGTCCTCTTGTACCTCTGGCCTGGCGTTCCTGACCTGCGCACGGCAGGCGGCCGTCACGGCCGACGTCACCCGCCGCCCAGGCGCACCTCGCACGACCCGCCGGCCGCGCTCGAGGACCGGGTCAGCGCTGGTGCGGAGAACACCGGAACGGTCCTGGTTGCGCCGCACTTCGCACAGCGCGGATGTGCCGGCCGGGACGCCCGCGATGCCGCCAGAACGTCGAAGCGCACACCGCATCTATCGCAGCGGTACTCAAACAAAGGCATCTTCATCACCCTCGGTTCACAACACCGGACTTGACACCTGTGACTTCGTGCGCCATTATACCCCTGGGGGTATAACACGTCAACCCCACCTCCAGGCGCGTGCCCGCCTGACGACCAGGAGCCTTGCCATGGCTCGACCGCCCCAACGATCCTCCAGGGGAGCACCCGTGTCGCACACCGAGGACCCCTCCGCCTCCATTCTCAGTCGCCTCCGGAAGGTGGAGGGCCAGGTGCGGGGCCTCCAGCGCATGGTGGAGGCCGGTCGCCCGTGCGAGGAAGTGCTGACCCAGCTTTCCGCCGTGGTGAACGCCCTTCGGCGCACTGGCCTCCTGGTGCTGTCCTGCGCTCTGACGCGCGCCGCCCTGGCTGCCCTGCGCGACGGGCGTGACCCGGAGCCGGACATCGCCGGGTTCGCCTCCGTGCTCGCCCGGCTCGGCTGAAGGCTGGGGCGTCCTGGCAAGAGCATTGCAGTCTGTGTTCGGGTCCGCGCCGGTGTTCCTTGGGTACTGCCAGAGGCGGCAGGGAGAGGCGAGGCAGGGCGCGAACGTATGCGACGGAAGAGGTATCGCTCGATGGCTCGTGATCGCGACAGCGGCGGCTGCCTGAAACTGGCGGTCTCCCTGTTTGCTCTCTACATCGTGTGGCAGGTCGCTGTCCTTGCGCTGAGGGTGGCCGGCGAGGCCTTTGCCTTCACCGGCACGCTGGCCAAGTGGGTCCTGCTTGGCCTCGCCGGCGCGGGCGGCGTCCTGGCGATCGTTGCCATCGCCGGGGGACTGGCGGCCGGCGCCGCTGGTCTGTGGCACCGCCTGGCGGCCGGCCGCCGGCAGCGCGACGAGACCTACCGCGTGAACTACTGGCACTACCTCCGGGCCCGCGAATGGCAACGCGGCATCGTCGCCACCGCCCAACGCCTCCGGCGCCGGAAGTGGCTCTCGAAGAAGGACGTACACCATTACTGCGAGACCGCGGACCTCGCGGTCCAGCGCCTCTGCGAGATCGACGAAGACCTCCTTGTCATGGCGTCGCTCCCCGTCACCCAGCCCTGGACGCAGACCATCCTGGACGGGGCGCGCCGTATCCTGCAGCACCTCGAGCGCACTCACAACGCCCTCGCCCGGTTGCTGGCCCAGTCCGCTGTGCAGGCGATACCGGCCATGGAGCAGGACGTCCAGGAGGCTGCCGACGAACTCCAGGCCCTGCTCGCCGCCGTCGACCAGCTCGCCGCCGAGAAGGCCGACTCTGTCACCGGCATGACCGAGGAGGAGGCCCTCCACAGCGTGGCCGCCGAAACCCGAGCTGCGGGCGCTTCCGCGGGGCAGCGCACCTCCCTGCGCGAGCCGCCCGCCGGTGAGATCCACCAGTGAGCCCGGCAGCCCGCGGGGCCGGCCCCTCTTCAGCGCCATCCCCAGGAGTCTGACCCGATGACACCCATCCGCTGCGCCGCCCTGCTGGCCGTTGCTCTTGCCCCTGCGCTCGCCTTCGCACAGGTGCCCAAGTGGTCGCTCCGCAACGGTTACTTCGATGTCGGCGGAGCGGGCAGCGCCATCGAGTCGTTGGCCTTTGACCCCTCAGGCCGGGCTCACTTCGGCCGCCACCTCGTCCGTCGAGCCTACTTCAGCGGGCTGGAAGCAGGCGACCAGGTCGCCGTCGCCGCCGGGCCGGCGGAGGTTCAGGTCACCGGGTGCCGCGTCGTCGTCTCCCAGCAGGTCGAGACCTCCGACACTTCCCATCCCGCGCAGCTCACACCCAGGCATACGCTGGGTCAAAGCTTCAGGACCGAGTCGGGCACGTTCTCCTTGGTGAGCCTCCACCTCCCCACTTGGAACACACGCGACTCCTCCGCCACCCTCACCCTCCGCCGCTTGGGGCCCACGGGCGAGGTGATCGCCACCCGCCGTCTCGAGAGCATGGTGGACAACGCCTGGAACGAGCTCACCTTCGATCCCCAACCTCCCGGTGAGTACTACCTCGAGCTGAGCGATCCCAAGGGCGCGCCCGGGTGGTGGTCCGCCGACCACGATTGCCTTCCGCAGGGCACAGCCTACGCCGACGGAAAGGCTGTCGCGGGCTGGGATCGCGCCATTCGCGTCGCCCTCCGCCGGACGGTCGGAGAAGCAGGTCTGTGTGTTCGCCTTCACGGGGCGACCCTCGATCTCCGCGCGGAGGTGACACCACTCAAGGGTGAGCAGCCCCCTCACCTCCCCCTTTGCCTCGTGACCTTCTGGCAGGACAGCGGGTACGATGTCTCCCAGGCTGCCGTGCCCTTCTACCGCTTCTTCACCTCCGAGCAGCGCTACATGCCCGCCGAGCAGCTCAAGCGCAGCGGCGACATCGGCTACAACGGGCACCTGAGCTTCCCGCCCGCACGGTGGATCGAAGCGGAGGGAACCGACAACTACGACCTCCGCTTCTCGGGCAAGGACATCTCGCTCGCCTGGAGCAACACCGAGGACGAGCTGACGACGACCTTCGGCCTCGGTGCGAGCCCAGCCGGCCCCGCCGCTTGCACGAGCGTCGTCATCGACCTGCTGCCGCGCAGGGACTCTACGCCGCAGGACTGGCCCATCTTCGAGACGCCCGACGCCGTTCTCACCTCCGACCTCAACCGCTTCTTCTACGAGCGCGCCTTCAGCTATCCCTCCCCGGCCGGCCCGGCGCCCTGGCTCGAGTTCTCTGCTCTTGCCCACGTCTGGTCGGCCGGTCCTCAGCACGACGGCCAGATGCGTAGCCTGGGCGATATCGTGATCGACGATGAGGGGTATGTCTACACCTGGGGCGGTGAACGCGGCTGGCCCTTCCCGGACCCGACGAAGTACGACACCCGCCACTTCGACACCAATGCGCGCTTCGTCCTCGCGGTGTGGCGCAACCTCTGCTGGACCCACGACCTCGACCTCCTCCGCTCCCAGGCCGAGCGCGTGCGGCGAGCCATGAACTACCAGCTCACGACCCTCCACGGCGAGGATGGGCTGATCGTCGCCGCCAGCAAGGACGTCACCGGCAAGCACGGGGGCGTGGGCGACAACTACTGGGACATCCTCCCCTTCGGCCACCTCGATGCGTACGCGAACGTGCTCTACTATGGGTCGGTCAAGGCGATGGCGGAGATCGAGGAGATGATCGAGCAAGCCGGCGGTGTCGAGACGAAGAGCCCCACCCGCAGCGCCGCCGCCCACCGTCGCCTCGCCGAGGAGGTCCGCCGCGCCTACAACGCCGCCTTCTGGGATGACGACCGGGGGCGCTACATCGGCTGCATCGACATCGACGGCGAGCGCCACGACTACGGCTTCACCTTCGTCAACCTGGAGGCCATGGCCTACGGTCTCGCGACACCCGAGCAAGCGCGCCGCATCTACCACTGGATGGAGACTGAGCCGACCGCCACCGGCAAGCCCGACACCTACACGGCCTGGGTGTTCGCGCCACGCGCCAACACCATCCACAACCCGATGTGGGGCGCCGCGGCCGGCCAGGAGCCCCCGCAACCCGTCAAGCCGTGGTGGTTGTTCGGCTGGTTGGGCACACCCTATGGCGCCCAGTGCCAGGATGGCGGCGCGATCCTCTACACCTCGTTCTACGACCTCATGGCGCGCACCGCGCTCATCGGCTCCGACAACGCCTGGCAGCGCTGGCAGGAGATCCTCTCCCGGTACCGCGAGCCTGACCGCCTCTGCGGCGGCGGGCCGCTCTGCCGTGGCGAGAACCCGCAGCGCGTGAACGCGGGCTCCGTCGGGCTCGACATCCCCTTCCCCGAGAGCGGCATGGTGCCCACCTGGTTCCTCTACGGGCTCATGGGCGTCGATGCGCACCCCGATGGGTTGCACATCTCGCCTCGCCTCCCGAAGGCCGTCGCGTGGCTTGGCCTGCGGAACCTGTCCTACCGCGGCCTGATCCTCGACCTGCGCGTTACTCCTACCTCCGCCCGTCTCGTGTCCCGCACGCCGGGGTACCGCTTCACTTGGGCGCGGACCTTGGCCGCGGGCGAGGGCTGCGTCTTCTGCGAGCCCCCGCCGCCGGTCCGCGGCTTCCCACCGAAGAAGATCGCCGCCGCCGGCAACGCCGAGTGGATCTGGGCCACGGTTCCTGCCGTCGAGAACAAGCCGGCCTTCTTCCGCTACCCGCTTGACCTTCCCGCGAAGCCCTCCCGCGCCACCCTTGACCTTGCCGCCGACAACTCGTTCATACTGTTCGTCAACGGTCAGGAGGCCGCGCGTGGCGAGGGCTGGGCCGAAGCGGTGAGGGTGCCCATCACCCGCCTCCTGCGCCGGGGACGAAACATCATCGCCGTCCAGGCCACCAACGCGGACGGCCCGGCGGGGCTGATCGTGCGCGGACTGGTCGTGGGCGGCGGGCGCCGGCTCGTCATCGACTCCACCCCCGCCTGGCACGCCTCAATGGCGGAGGTCCCCGGCTGGACCTCGCCCGACTTCGATGACACCGCCTGGCCTCCCGCCCAGTCCCTCGGCAAGCCGCCCGTCGCCCCGTGGGGGGCGATCAAGTGGCCGGAGCAGCAGGGAGCTGCCCGGCGGGCACATGGCGATCGGTGAACTTCCCTCACCTGTCAGGCGTTCAAGGAAGTGGACAACCGAAGCCGCAAGGAGGGTGGGTGCGCGACGGAGGTTGAGCCTCGAGGATCCCTGGTACAGCGTGGCCGCAGAAATCGCGCACCTGCCCTCTGATCACTGACATCGCCCCCAGAGGCAACTAAGCTTAGGTCCAGCTTCCCCTCCCTTGTCTGGCCTGACGCCCCTGGGGGCGCACCACTTCTGCCCCTCCCGCACCCCTGCCCCACCGCAATGATGCGCCGACTGCCGGAGCCTGCGTGTGCCGCGGCGTGATGGCTCCCGTGACCATCGCGGACCAATCGGCGCAGGACCAGCCGCCTCCCGCCGCGAAGTCCCGGGCCGATCGCTCGGCTCCGCTGTGGGAGGTGCCCTCGTGCGAACCGGAACACATGGGACCCAGCCCCGTCACTGGACGTTGGCTTTCGTCCTGGCTCTCCTTCTCGCCAACGCCGCCTCGGCTGCGGACCTCGTCGCCAATGGCGATTTCGAGCAGCTCTCGCCGGATGGCGCCGCGCCCGTCGACTGGGCCTACATTGCCTCCGACGGCGGCGAGGGCAGCCTGAGCCTCGGTGAGGGCCTCGAGGGCGGACACTGCGCCAAGATCACCTACACCCAACTGGGCCGCCGGTGGGGGCCGGGTGTCGGGCAGCTGAACGTCGTCGAGGTGAAGTCCGGCCAGTGGTACGAGCTTTCCTTCTGGGCTCGACAGGAGGGTCTCAGCACCGGCGTCATTGTCGGCCTCCGCGATACCACCAACTGGGACGACAACCAACTCTGGCAGTGGGTCTACCCCAGCTCCGAGTGGCGCCGCTTCCGGCTGCCCTTCCAGGCTCACCGCGACCTCTCCCCCCAGGTGTCCCGACTCCAGTTCAGCTTCGACTCCCTCGGCACTGTCTGGCTTGACCGGGTCTCCTTGGTCGAGACCGAACCCCCGCCCTTCCCCAACCTCATCGACCTCGGCCAGGTGAGGAACAGGATTCCGAACAGCAGCTTCGAGGTCGGCGCCTTCGGCTGGGGCACCTACGGCAGCACCTTCCTCGTGGGCGAGATCGACCAGGCCACCGCCCATCACGGTCGCTGCAGCTTCAAGCTCGACCTCTCCCCCGGCAGGCTCCCAATCGAGTGGAACGACTTCACCTACGTCCAGCGCGGCAAGCCCACGCACCTGCCCCAGGCCGGCCTCTCGCTCGCGAGCGTCGGCTACCTGCCCGTGACCAAGGGCCGGCCGATGTGCCTCTCCGCCTACCTCAAGCTGGACCGCCCGGGCCAGGTGCGGATGGGACTCATCGAAGAGACCGGCGCTGAGCAGGCCAACCTCGTCGATGTCGGCACCGACTGGTCCCGCTGCGTCGTGCCTCTCACCCCTCAGTCCGAGCACGCCTTCGTCCGCTTCGCACTCGAACCCGGCCAGGCCGATCCTCGCCCGACCATCCTCTGGGTCGATGCTGTCCAGCTTGAGACCGGCGACAAGCCGACCGACTATGCGCCCGCCCTCCCGGTCGAGATCGGCTTCGACACCGGCCGCGAGGGCAACCTCTACCACGTCGGCGAGCCGGCCGAAGCGAAGATGCTGCTCTACAATGCGCAGGACAAGGACGAGCAGGTCACGGTTCACTTCTCGGTCGAGGGCTTCTTCCACGAGACCGTTCGCGAAGCCGACCTCACCGTTCACGCACCCGCGCAGAAGCCCGCCTGGAAGAGCATCGACCTCCCCAACCTCGCCGGCAAGGGCCGCAGGCCGAACACCGATTCGGGCTTCTACCGGCTCCACGCCCGCTGGGAGAGCCCCGCCGTTGTAGGAGCGGCTTCAGCCGCGACTGCCGTCTCCGCGGGCCCCCAGGAGCGCCAGTTCCGCTTCGGTGTCATCCACCCGCTCCGGGACAACTACCGCGGCCAGGGCACCTTCCTCGGCCAGAACCACGCCTTCACCGACGCCGGCCTCATGCGCCTCACCCGCGACGCCGGCTCAAGCTGGGTGCGTTCCTGGTTCGTCCGCTGGGATGACATCGAGCCGAGGCCGGGCGAGTTCCACTTCGCGGAAGCCGATGCCCAGCTCGTCTGGCTGAGAAAGCTCGACTTCAACGTCGAGTTCTGCCTCGGCGACCCCTCCTCCGAGTGGGCCTCGACTGCGCCTGCCGACCTCAGGGACACCACCGGCGCCGAGGCGGAATCGCAGCGCGTCTGGTGGCTGCCTCGCGACATGCAGGCCTACGAGGACTACGTCGCCGCGCTCATGGCGCGGTATGGGGATCAGGTCAAGCACTGGGAGATCTTCAACGAGCCGGTCAACGGCAAGGGCGGCCCGAACGGCAACCTCGACTTCGACCGCAACTACCTCCTCTTCCTCCAGGCCGCCCGCCGCGCGGCCCAGCGCACGCACAAGGACGTGGAGATCATGGGCGCGGGCCTCGGCTACCTCGCCGGCATGAAGGACATCAGCCCCATCCTGTCCGCCATCGACATCCTTAGCGAGCACCGCTACCCCGGCCTGCAGCCCGCCTCCGACTTCGGCGCCGGCCTCCATTCCGCCGTCGACCAGATGCGCGCCCTCGGCCAGCCAAAGCCGATCTGGATCACCGAGTATGGCCTTTACGCCGACGATGACCCCGACCCGACCACCGCCCAGTCGGGCTTCCTCATCCATCAGGGCGAGGACAGCGAACTCCTCGCCGCCACCTACGCCATCCAGCACGAGGTCATGGCGCTCGCGAACGGCGCCGACCACTTCTTCTTCCACATCGGCAACTGGCCGATCATCCTCAACCGTGAGCACGGCTGCGGCTTCCACCCGTTCTTCGAGTGGAACGGCCTGCCCCGCAAGATGCTCGTCGCCCAGAACACCCTCTCCTGGGCGCTGCCGCCTGGAAGCAGGTTCGTCCGCGCGATCAGCGCCACGCCGCCGCTGATGGCGTACGAGTTCGCGACACCCAAGGGCACGACGATCGTCACCTGGGCCACACCGGCCGTGGCGCTGAGTGCGCAGGCGCAGAAGGCGCTGGAGGGGGAGGGGGTCGAGGTGTATGATGTGGCGGGGAGGGGGATGAGAGACGTCAAGGAGGTGCGCGAGGTGCCGGCCTACATCGTGACGCGAGGGCAGGGCACCGCAGCGCAGGCGCGAAACGCGATCCAGGCCCCCTTGCGCGGCGCGACCTCCTAGACCCCACACAGGCCTCTCTCGTCGGCTCGCGATGCACGGCCCCGGGGCGTCGTCGTCATGCGACCAGGTGTGAAGGAGAACGACCGAATGGCGGCGAACCCAGTCGGCGGCCTAACGCACGCCAAAGCGCTAATGGTCGTGTGAGGGGGACGGCATCCGTGCTCCTCGTGCCCCTGCCTCTTCTCACCGCCCCAGTCCGAACCCGTGGTGACCAGGTACCGCCTGTCTGCAGCCGGCCTCCCCGGGTGTGCCGATGATCGAGAACGTGCATGCCGTTGAGTCCATCCGCCACCTCGCTCGCCGCAAGAGACTGGACCATGCCCTCCGAACGGTTCCACTCAGCGGGGTGCAAGAGGCCGAAGCTGAGGGCTGGGCGGTTCGGCGGCGCGGCGCGAGGACCGCTCGTCTGGCGCGTGGGAAACCGAAACACGTCTTGTTAGAGGACCGGGTCTGGTATCTGTTCTACAAGATGGGGTTCACCCACCTGTCGGGGGAGGGAGGCGCACGCCTTCTCCTGAACCGAGATGACCAGGGCAGGGCGGCCAACCAAGTTGACGTGGTTGCGCTCGACGATGAGGTGGCGATCGCGGTCGAGTGTAAGACGGTAGGGAAACCACGGAAGGCCCCCGACTTCCAGAGCCACGTCGCAAAGCACGCGGCGATCAGGAGGCGACTGGCGGACGCAATCGCCACGGGGTTCCCCCTGCTCGACCACCGACGCGTACCGGTGCTCGCGATCGTCACCTGGGACCTCATTCTGACGGAGAACGACAGAGCCAGGGCCGCGGAGCAGCAAGTCGTCCTACTCGATGAACACGACCTTGAGTACTACGAGCTTCTCACTAGCCATCTCGGCCAAGCGGCGAGGTACCAGGTACTGGCGCAGATGCTTCCCGGTCGTCCCATACGCGGGCTGGAGCTGAAGGTGCCGGCCCTGCAGACGAGGATGGGGGGGTACACCTGCTACACGTTCCCCCTCCGGGCGGACTACCTCCTTAAGATCGCATACGTGTCACACCGTGCTAGAGGCGCTGCCGACAGCGTCGACACCTACCAGAGGATGGTCAGCAAGTCTCGGCTCAAGAGGATACGCAGATACATCACAGAGGATGGCGTGTTCCCCACCAACATAGTCATCAACCTCGAGGGGAAGCGTCGCGCCCGGTTCGATGCAAGCACACCGCCCAGCGACCCCGAAGCCGCAAGGCCGGGCACCCTGTACCTCACACCGGGGTACGGCTCAGCCTGGGTGATCGATGGCCAGCACCGTCTGTTCGGGTATTCGGGGCACGACAGGGGCAGCACCAGCTACCTGAACGTGCTCGCATTCGACGGACTGCCCGCCAACCTGCAGAAGAAGTGGTTCGTTGACATCAACCACGAGCAGAAGAGCGTGTCCAGAAGCCTGCTAACCGAGCTTTACGCCGACCTCAACTGGGGCGAGCCCGACGAGGAGAAGCGGATCGAGGCGATTGTGTCGAGGGCTGTCCAGGTGCTGGATCGGGCGAAGGACTCCCCCCTCTACCAACGTGTCCTGCTCGCGGACGACACTCGCAGCGCAACCAGGTGCATCTCGCTGGTCAGCCTCGCGGACGCCATCAACCAGCGGGGCATGTTCACCGTGAAGGCGGGCATCGAGTACGGGCCACTGTGGGCCGGAGAGCCGGACAAGACCCTCGGGCGCGTCGTGCATGTGACGAGCGAATGGTTCAACTGCATCCTGCGGGGAGGCGCAGAGGGATGGTGGGAGCTAGGCAGCGCCGAGGGGGGCGGCTTGGCGATGAGCGATGGTGTTACGGTCTGCCTTTGGGTCCTCCGCAGCGTCCTCCAGCACCTCGCCGCGAGCCGCTACCCGTTGCTCCAGATGAGCGATGGGGAGCTCGTTGAGGCGCTTCGGCCCTACGGTGAGGCACTCGGCGGCTATCTCGGGGCACTCTCCAGCGAAGACAGACGGTACTTCCGGGCTGGTATACGGGCAACACAGGGACGCACGGCCGGGCGGCGGCAGTGCGAGAAGGCACTGCATGACAGGTTTCCGGACTTCAGCCCCCCAGGCCTGGCCGAAGAACTGGAGCTACAAGCAGCGCAAACGAGCGATCGTGCGAGTTCCCTTGTTCGGCGGATTGAGCCGGCCTTGCACGACCTGGTCCTGAACACGCTCAAGGCTGAGTACCCGGAAGGCGACGAGTGGTGGTACCAGGGCGTGCCCCCTGCAGTCCGGGAGAGAATCGCGACGCAGCGGGAGCAAGACCAAGGGAAGAAGGGCGAGAGGGAACACTACTTCGTGATCCTGGACTACCGTAAGATCGCCCAGAGGAATTGGCCGCTCTTTGAGGACACGCTGGCTTACGGTGGCAGCCGTGCGAAGGAAAAAGGCACCGAGTGGATCGAGCGCCTCAACGACATCCGCAACGTGGCCGACCACTACAAGGGCAGAGCCGTGACCTGGCCCGAGCTAGCGGAGCTGGAGGCTTACGAGAACTGGCTCCAGGGCCGCCCCGATGACACGGAGGGGTGAGCGAACGACAGGCCTACGGGACATCAACGCTCTCCCTGCTTCCCCTTCACCCTCCTCTCAGACTCCAGCCTCGCCAGCATGGCCTCTCTGCCGCAGCCGACGCACTTGATGTTGATGTCCGCGCCGGTGCTACAGCACGCCGTGCCGCCACGGGGGTGACGCGCAGCCCGCGGAGCCGCTTGGGATGGCCTCAGGCGTGGAACGGTCCTTCCGCTGTCTGGATGCACCGGGTAGACTGGCGAGCAGAAGCCGCGTAGATCGATTGGGACCGCGTTCGTCTCTGGCAGCAGGTGAACGGACTGGGTCGGCGAAGTAGGCAAGACGGTTGGCCCAGCTACTGTGTCGGGGGGCTTCCCCATCTTGGCGGACGAGAAGGAGACACGCGATGAATAGGATGGTGACCTTGGTCGGTATGGCTGCGTTGGTGGGCCTGATGATGGTGCTGCCCGGGTGTGGTGGAGGAGGCCCGAGTGGGGGGAGTCCGGACGTCAAAGGTGTCTTGGCCGGCGCCCTGACGGGGCAAGGCGATACACCCGAGGGTCTGGGCGGCAGGATTGCTTTCGCGAGCGCCCGCACCGGCGGCGAGGATATCTACGTGATGAACGCCGACGGCACGGGCGTCACCCGACTGACGCACAACCCTGCGGCTGACAGGGAGCCGGATTGGTCCCCGGACGGGAGCAGGATCGCGTTCACCAGCTGGCGCAGCGGCTTCCCGGACATCTACGTGATGAACGCCAACGGCAGTGCCGTGACCCGGCTGACGAAGCATGTCGCCATGGACGTCGAGCCGGCGTGGTCTCCTGATGGGACCAGGATTGCGTTCTCGAGCGAGCGCAGCGGCGCCATGGACATCTACCTGATCAACGTCGATGGCACGGGCCTCACCCGACTGACGCACAGCAGTGCGATGGACGTAGAGCCGGCCTGGTCCCCGGATGGGACCAAGATCGCCTTCGCCAGCCACCGCACCGGCTGGGATATCTATGTGATGAACGCCAACGGCGGGGGCCTCGCCCGACTGACCCACAACTCCTCGCCCGACAAGGGCCCGGCTTGGTCCCCGGATGGGAGCAAGATCGCGTTCATGAGCTGGCGCACGGGCAACGTGGACATCTACGTGATGAACGCCAACGGCACGGGCGTCACCCGGCTAACGCACAGCAATGCGTACGACGCGGCGCCGGAGTGGGCCCCCGATGGGGTGAGCATCGCCTTCCGGAGTGACCGCTCGGGGAACGGGGACATCTACGCGATGAAGGCCGCCGGCCATGGCCTCACGCGGCTGACGGACAACGATGCCCTCGACGACACGCCGGCCTTGTGGGACCCCCCGGCCAGCTGACGGTTGCCCCTGGGCAGACATCCGCGGATGGAGAATGGGACAGACATGCCTTCCGAAGGCGGGAAGGGTGTCTGTCCCGTTCTTTGTCTACCCCCTCTCGGCGTCGATGGCGCTCCCCCTCACCCTCCTCTCGAACTCCAACCTCCCCATCATGACCTCTCTCCCACACCCCACGCACCTGATCTTGATGTCCGCGCCTTTGCGGAGCACCTCCCACTCGTAGGAGCCGCAGGGGTGGGGCTTCTTCAGGCGGAAGCGGTCGCCGATCTCAATCTTCAGGATCGGTTTCATCCGGTTTGCCCTCGATGGGGAGCACGATGTGGAAGGTGGAGCTCTGGTCGGGCGTGCTCTCGGCCCAGATGCGGCCGCCGTGGGCCTGGACGAGGTGCTGGGTCAGGAATAGGCCCAGGCCGGTGCCCTCGACGCGTTCGTGCATGCCGTCCGTGACGCGGCGGAAGCGCTTGAACAGGTGCTGCATGTGCTCCGGCTTGATGCCCATCCCCTGGTCGGTCACCGAGATGTGGACGAAAAGAGGGACGGAGCCTTCTTTCGGGGGGACGAGGGGCTGACCGGAGCTGGGTTCCTCGTCTCCCCGAAAAAAGGCTCCGTCCCTCTTTTCGTCCCCCTCCACGCGCACGGTCACCGTCCCGCCGCGGGGGGAGTACTTCACCGCGTTGTTCACCAAGTTCACCAGGATCTGGTAGAGCTTGTCCGGGTCCGCGCGGATGGTCGGCGTGTCGGGCTGTACGTCGATCGCGAACTCGCGGTCCGGCCGGTTCGCACGTTCCGTCTCGACAGCCTCCTCGATCACCCGCCGCAGATCGACCGCCTCGCTCCAGTGCATCTCGAGCTTCCGACCCATGTCGATCCGCGCGATGTTGAGGAAGTCCTCGATCAGCCGGTACATCCGTCCCGCTTGGCGGCTGATGATCTCCGCCTGCTCGCGCTGGTCCGCGTCCGCCGCGCGGTCGCGGATGATACCGGCGAAGCCTTTGATGCTCGTCAGCGGGTTCTTCAGCTCGTGCGAGACGAAGGAGACCATGTCGGTCTTCGTGCGGTCAAGCTCCCGCAGGTCCGTGATGTCGCTGAGCACCACCACTCGACCCGCGACGCCCTGCTCGTCCACCGCGAGCGCCGGTCGGGCGCGCACGATCCGCTCCTCGGGCTCGCCGAAGGTCAGCTCGCGCGTCGTGTTCGTGCCGAACGGCTCCGTGGCGAAGATGCGCGCCAGCTCCGGGTGCGGCAGCGCCTCCGCCGCCGGCTGCCCCAGCACTTCCTCTTCCCTGATCCCCAGCATCCCCTCGGCCGCAGTGTTGACGAGCGCAATCCGCCCCGCCTCATCCGCCGCCACGATGCCGTCCGCCATGTGGTGGACAATCGCCTCGATCTTCGCCTTCTCCGCCGAGAGCTGCTGGTTCGCGAGCCGCAGCTCCTTGTTCGCCAGGTCCACCCGAGCTTCCAGGATGCCGTAGAGCCGAGCCATCTCGAGGAACATCGCAGCGTCTTGGGCGATGACCGTGAGCAGGGCCGCGTCCTGCTCGCCAAAGAGCGACCCGTCCCTCTTGTTGATGACCTCGATGGCCCCCACCACACGTCCCGGCAGCGACATCGGCACGCAGAGGATCGACCGCGCCGGGAAGCCCACGGCATCCGCGATGGTCTTCGCAAACCGCGGGTCCTTCTCTGTATCCGGCACGAGGAGCGGCTCCCCCGTCGCGACCACCGTCCCCACGATCCCCTGCCCCACCTCCATCGTCACATCCTTCAGCCGGTCGCCCGCGGGCCCGAGGGCGATCTCGAAGTGGAGCTTCCGGTCCTCCTGGTTCAGCAGTACGAGTGAGGCCGCCTCGCAGTTCACCTCCTCCTCCACCCACATCATGATCGAGGTGAGGAGTTGGTCGCGATTGAGACCTGAGTTGAGCAGTGCTCCCAGCCCGGCGAGTGCACCCACCCTCGACGCCACCCGGTCCGCCGCTCTCCGCCGTTCGCTCTGCTCCGTGATGGCAGCCCGCGCGATGAGGGTGCCCCCCACGAGCAGCACGCCCAACACTGGCCCCGCCATCGGGAGACACACGCCTCGGCTGAAAGCCTGCACCCATCCTGCGGTCACCAGCGCCAGAACCAGCCCCGTGGCGCTGGCCGCCCGCAGTGGTCGCCGGACCCCGCCGGCCACCAGCCCGAGTGCCACACCCAGGAGCGTGAGAAGCAGGCTCTCCCAGGTCGGCGAGCGGTACACGAACCGCCGCGAGAGCAGCGTGTCGACCGCATTGGCCGTCACCTCCGCTCCGGCCATGTAGGGCGAGAAGGGCGTCCGCAACCTCGAGGAGAGGGCCGCCGTCGAGCCGACGATGACGATCCGTCCCCGCAGGACGCTCGCGACGTTGTCGGGCATGCCTCCCGATGCGATGACAGCCTCGTAGGCGAACTGCAGGTACGTCTCGTCCGGCCCGGCGAAGTCGATCATCGTCTCGCCGGCGCGGTCGAAGGGAATCCTCGTGTGCCCGACCTGCACCGTCCCGTCCGTCCCCACCCGGTACTCACCCGGGGGCGCGCCCAGAGCGACCCGCGTCACCTCAAGCGCAAAGGACGGACAGAGCACCTCCCCCACCTCGGTCAAGACGGGAGCCGAGCGCACGGTCCAGTCGCGGTCGGGGTAGACGTTGAGCGCACCCAGACCCGCCGCTGCCGCACAGAGGTCCGGGCGCGGGCTGTTGACCTGCCCTGAGCGGAGCTCGACGGGCTTCACCAGCCGGCCGGAGCCCGCGGCGAACCGACGCACGCAGCTGGAGAGACCCAGGCTAGCCCCCTCGCCCGCCGGCGCAATCACGGTGGGCAGCACCACGCGGCCCGAATCCCTGACCGCTGCCGCGAGCGCCGGGAAGCCGCCCCCCGAGTCGACCATCGGCTTCGCGAGCTCGGGGAGGTCGAGCCCGACGACCGCGGCGCCGGCATCGGTCAGGCGGCGGATGAGTTCGGCGTTCAGCTCGGGGGACACCGGTAGGTCCGGGTGCCGGTTGAGGGTGGCGTCGGTGATGGCGACGATCGCGATCTGGGGGGAGGGTGGGCGGCCGCCGCGGATGGCGAACCGCAGGTCGATCAGCTTCGCCTCGGGACCCTCAAGCCAGCGGAGGGGACTGGCCACGCACAGGATAGCGCCCACCACGGCCGCCACGGCCACACGCGGCCGCCAACTGCGTGGCCTGGGAGGAGCAGCTTCCCTGCGCATCCGGCGCCATCCGATGGGGGCAATCGGCAAGTCTCCCGATGACCTGCCCTGGTGGACGCGCCCCGCGAGGGCGGAGCGCGATCGCCATACTCTCTAGGTCGTCTTGGGTGGCGGCAGGCGCCTGTCGAGGAGGTACCGCACTAGCACCCGCCACTTGCAGTACAGGGACGCGCTGGCCCGCTGCCCCAGGACCTCCGCCCGTTCGGACAGTGTCGGGCGCGGCTTCGGCTGCGCCCGCGCCGCCTTGGGGAGCAGCTCCACCACCCGGCCCCCCGGCTGGCCCATCTCGAACTGCTTCGACGCCTCGAGCGCCTTCCCCCCGGCGCTCTGGCGGTAGGCCAGCTCCTCGCTCAGCCGCGCCTTCTCCTGCTCCAGCGCCGCGCGCCGGTCCTCCAGAGCCACTAGCTCGGCCGCCCGCTGCCAGCCCACCCGGAACGGGCAGAGCATCGACCCGCCGGTTCCCGCCGCCAGCAACACGACACCACCGATCGTGAGGAGACGCTTCAGGGAGATACGTGGGAGGCGCTCTGCCGGTTCGCCCCCCGATCCGGCCGTCCGGCGCGGCGGGCCCAGGCGTCCATCCCGGCCGCTCATGACCGCCACCTCCGTTGCTGCGATGGTTGGCTGCGAATCGTGTGGCGTCGCCGTCGGATGCTCGGGAGGGGCCGGGCCCCGCCGTCGGGACCCGACCCGCTGCTATCACTTCTCTGCCAGGTTGAACCACGCGGCGAGGCCGGGGTACTTCCCGATCTCTCCCAGCTCCTCCTCAATGCGGAGTAGCTGGCAGTACTTCGCCACCCGGTCTGTCCGGCAGGGCGCGCCCGTCTTGATCTGGCCCGCGTTGACCCCGACCGAGATGTCCGCGATGGTCGTGTCGTCGGTCTCGCCGCTCCGGTGCGATACCACGGCAGTCATGTTGTGCGTGTTTGCGAGCCGTATCGCCTCGAGCGTCTCGGTCAGCGTCCCGATTTGGTTCACCTTGATCAGGATCGAGTTGATCGCCCTCGCGTCGATGGCCCGCTGCAGCCGCGTGGTGTTGGTCACGGTCAGATCGTCGCCGACGATCTGCACGCTCTTCCCCAGCCGCTCGCACAGCCGGGGCCAGTCGTCCCAATCGTCCTCGGCCAGGCCGTCCTCGATAGAGATGATCGGGTAGCGACTGCAGAGATCGGCGTAGTAGTCGATCATCTCCGCCGCTGTCAGCTCCCGACCCTCGCCCTCCAGGACATAGCGATCCTTGCCGGCATCATAGAACGAACTTGCCGCCGGGTCAAGGGCGATGCGGATGTCGCTGCCCAGGTCGTACTTGGCCTCCTCGACGGCCCGCTGGATGACCTGCAGCGCCTCCTCATTGGACTTGAGGTTCGGCGCGAACCCGCCCTCATCACCCACCCCCGTGCTCAGGCCGTCCTTCGCCAGCACCTTCTTGAGCGCCTGGTAGATCTCCGCGCTCCAGCGCAGGGCCTCCGAGAAGCTCGGCGCGCCCACCGGCATGATCATGAACTCCTGCAGGTCGACGTTGTTGTCGGCGTGCTTGCCGCCGTTCATGATGTTCATCATCGGCACCGGCAGCGTACAGGCCGACACCCCGCCGATGTACTGGTACAGCGGCAGGTCACACGCGAGCGCCCCCGCCTTGCACACCGCGAGCGATACGCCCAGGATGGCGTTCGCCCCGAGCCGGCCCTTGTTCTCCGTCCCGTCCATCTCGATCATCATGCGGTCGATGCCGATCTGGTCCGTCGCATCGAGGCCGACGATCTCCGGCGCGATCTCGTCATTCACGTTGCCGACGGCCTTCTGGACGCCCTTCCCGAGGTACCGATCGGCGTCGCCGTCCCGCAGCTCGATGGCCTCGTACTCGCCGGTCGACGCGCCCGACGGCACCGCCGCCCGGGCCTCGATCCCGTCCTCCAGGTACACATCCACCTCGACGGTCGGCGTGCCCCGCGAGTCGAGGATCTCCCGTGCCCATACATGCTCGATCGTGCTCATGCTGACACCTCGCCTTACCGGGTAGGCCGGTCGGTCCTCCGACCGGCAGTTCATGGTAGGGGCGACCCGGCGGGTCGCCCCTACCTCCGCTATCGCGGGTTCTTCACCTGCTGCTGGGCCGCCGCCAGGCGCGCGATCGGCACGCGCAGCGGCGAGCAGCTCACATAGTCCATGCCCACATCGTGACAGAAGCACACCGACAGCCTCTCGCCGCCGTGCTCGCCACAGATTCCCACCTCGAGCTTCGCGTTCGTGCTCCGGCCGCGCTGGGTGCCCATCTTCACCAGCTCGCCCACGCCCTCGCGGTCGAGAACTGCAAACGGGTTCTGCTCGAAGATGCCCTTCTGGATGTACGCGTCGAAGAAGCGGCCCTCGACGTCGTCGCGGCTGAACCCATAGGTCGTCTGCGTGAGGTCGTTCGTCCCGAAGGAGAAGAAGTCCGCCTGCTGCGCGATCTTGTCGGCGACGAGGCAGGCGCGTGGCAGCTCGATCATCGTCCCCACCAGGTACTCGAACTCGACCCCAGTCTCCTCCATGACCTCCTTCGCGATCTGCTCCGTGTACCCCCGGCAGATCGTGAACTCGCCCAGGCTCCCCACCAAGGGGATCATCACCTCGGGGATCGGGTTCAGCCCTTCCTGCTTCAGCTTGCACGCCGCCTCGAAGATCGCCCGCACCTGCATCTTGTAGATCTCCGGGTGCGTGACGCCCAGACGGCAGCCGCGGTGGCCGAGCATCGGGTTCAGCTCGTGAAGGCCTTGGGCGATGTCCTCGATCTCCTTCGCGGTCTTGCCCGTCATCTTCGCCAAGTCCTGACGGTCCTTGTCGGTGGACGGCAGGAACTCATGGAGCGGCGGATCGAGCAGGCGGATGATCACCGGCTTGCCGTTCATCTCGCGGAGGATGCCCTCGAAGTCGGCGCGCTGGTAGGGCAGGAGCCCCGCCGCTGCCACCTCGCGCTCCGCGGGGGTCTCGGCGAGGACCATCTTCTGGAAGGTGCGGAGACGCTGCTCCGTCGGCTTGGAGGGGTCATCGAAGAACATGTGCTCGGTGCGGGTGAGGCCGATGCCCTCCGCTCCCAGCATGACGGCGAGGGCGGCGTCCTCGGGCCGATCGGCATTCGTGCGGACCCCCATCGTACGCACCTCGTCCGCCCAGCCCATGAAGCGGCCGAACCACTGGTAGACCGGCGAGTCCTCGGCCTTCATCTCCCCCCGCAGCACGAGAAAGATGTCCGAGTCCTGCATCGCCACTTCGCCCTCCATCACCTTGCCGTCGGCGCCGTCGATGGAGAGCCAGTCGCCCTGCCTGATCACCGTGCCGTCGACCGTGACCTGCTTGGCCGCGTAGTCGATGCTCAGCGCACTGCAGCCGACCACGCACGGCGTCCCGAGCTGCCGGCCGACGATCGCCGCGTGCGAGCTCTTGCCGCCCACCGCGGTCAGGATGCCCTGGGCCGCCTTCATGCCGCCCACGTCGTCCGGGGAGGTCTCGCGGCGAACCAGCAGGACCTTCTCGTCCCGCTTGGCCGCCTCAACAGCGTCAGCCGCCGTGAACACAACGCGGCCGCACGCCGCGCCCGGGGAGGCATCCACCCCAACGGCGAGCACCTTCGCCTTCTCCTTCGCCGCCGGGTCGAACTGGCTGTGGAGCAGGTGGTCGAGCTGGTCCGGGTCGAGCAGCATGATCGCCTCGCGAGGGGTGACCAGGCCCTCGTCAACCAGGTTGTTGGCGATCTTCACCGCCGCGATCGCCGTCCGCTTCGCATTCCGCGTCTGGAGCATCCACAGCTTCCCGCGCTCCACCGTGAACTCCACGTCCTGCACGTTCTTGTAGTACTTCTCGAGCCGGTCGCAGATCTCGAGGAACTGCTTGTACACATCCGGGTTGAGGGACTCGAGCTGTTGGATCTTGATCGGCGTCCGCAGACCGGCCACCACGTCCTCGCCCTGTGCGTTCTGGAGGTAGTCGCCGTAGATGATCCTCTCGCCCGTCGCCGGATCGCGGGTGAAAGCGACGCCCGTGCCCGAGTCCTCGCCCATGTTGCCGAAGACCATCGTCTGCACGTTCACCGCCGTCCGCATGCTCTGCGGGAGCTTGTGGATGCGCCGGTACTCGATGGCGCGCGGCGTGTCGGCGGAGTCGAACACCGCCCGCACGCCCGCGATCAGCTGGGCGATCGGCTCCTGCGGGAAGTCCTCGCCCTTCAGTTCGTGGTAGACCTTCTTCTCCAGCTCGACGACCTTCTTCATCCCGGCCGCCGAGAGCGCCGTGTCCTCGGTGACGCCCTCCTGGTGCTTGACGTGGCTGAAGCACTCCTCGAACTTCTCGCGCTCGAGGCCCATGACCACGTTCGCGAACATCATGATCAGCCGCCGGTAGGCGTCGTAAACGAAGCGCTCGTTCTGGAACAGCTTCACCATGCCCTCGGCCACTGCGTCGTTCATCCCCAGGTTGAGCACGGTATCCATCATCCCGGGCATCGACTCCCGCGCCCCCGACCGCACCGACACGAGCAGCGGGTTCGACGGGTCGCCGAACATCTTGGCGGTCAGCTCCTCGACCGTGGCCAGAGACGCCTTGATCTCGTCCTCCAGCCCCGGGGGCATGATCTGCCCGGCGGCCGAGTACTCGTTGCACGTGTCTACGGTCACCGTGAACCCCGGCGGCACCGGCAGGCCGGCGGCCACCATGATGGCCAGGTTGGCCCCTTTGCCGCCGAGGAGATCGCGCAGCTCCCGCCCCTCCTCCTTGGTCTTGGCCTTCAGCTCCTCAATCGCCTCGCCGAACACATACACCCTCCTGTACGTCGCCATCTCAAACCTCCCTGTCTCCGTTTGATCCTGGTCGAGATCCTCGGTCGTCCTCTGCCGGGAGCGCGGGCATCCTGCCCGCCTGCCGTTGGCGTCGTGGTGCAGCCGTCCACGGCTGCGAACGTGGGTCACACGGCGGGCCTGACACCCACGCTCCCGGCAACATCGTCTTGATGACGAGATGTCGCCCTAGTCGTCCTCGATGGCCTTCGACTCCAGTAGCCGTGCCGCCTCGTCGCGGCGCGCCTTTGGCATGGGTCGAATCGGCAAGGACAGCACTTCGTACGTCAGCACGCGCCGCCCCAGCCGCACCTGAACCCGATCCGCCACCTCCACCGCGGCGCTCGGCTTGGCGCGGCGCTCGTTCACCTCGACATACCCCCGGTCGCACGCCTCCTGTGCCAGCGTGCGCCGCGGGATGATGCCCGAAAGCTGTAGGTACTTGTCGATCCTCACGGCGAGCCCCAGCCTCGAGTGCCGAGTTCCGAGAAGCCCCGAGCGGAAGCGTGGCCGACGCCGTCAGCTCGGAACTCGGGGCTCGGAACCCGGAATGCCCTTCGCCCTCTCCCACAGCTCATCCATCTCCGCCAGTGTCATCCCCTTCAGCTCTGCCCCCTGCGCCTCTGCCATCTGCTCCATCGCCCGGAAGCGCTCGGCGAACCGAAGCACCGTCAGCCGCAGCGCACCCTCGCTGTCCACTTCGAGCAGACGGGCGAGGTTCACCACTGCGAACAGGAGGTCGCCGATCTCCTCCACCACGCGGGCCTGGTCGCCCTCTCCCGCCGCCTGCTCGACTTCCCCCAGTTCCTCCCGCACCTTCTCCGCCGGCCCGTGGGCGTCATCCCAGTCGAACCCCACCTTCGCCGCCCGCTTCTGCACCTTCGTCGCTCGCAGGAGCGCCGGCAGAGCGGCGGGCACCCCATCCACCGCCGACACCCGGTCGGCGTTCGGCGGCTCGGCCCGCTTGATGGCCTCCCAGTTGTGCACCACCTCGTCGCTATCGCGAACCTGCACCTCGGCGAAGACGTGCGGGTGCCGCCGCCGTAGCTTCTCGCAGATCCGCGCGGCCACGTCCCGGATCGTGAAACGCTCTTCCTCGGTGGCAATCTGCGCATGGAACACGATCTGCAGCAGCAGATCGCCTAGCTCGTCGCACAGCTTCTCGTCCGAGCCGTGGTCGAGAGCCTCGACAACCTCGTACGCCTCTTCGAGCAGATAGGGCGTCAGCGACTGATGGTCCTGTTCGCGGTCCCACGGGCACCCGCCCTCCGCCCGCAACCGCGCCATGATGCCCACCAGATCATCGAACGAGTCCATCGTCTACCTCACGCAAAATGGTGTCAGACACATTCTCCGATGTCCGAGAATGTGTCTGACACCATTTCTCGCGGGTCGGGCGCTGCGCGACCGACCCTTCACTTCCCCTGTCCGGCCGGGGGCTGCGCGCCCTGCGGCGCCGGCCCTCCCGCGGGCGCTGCCGGTGCTGGTGGCGCCGGCGTCGGCGCGCCGCCGCCTTTGCTCGGTGCGCCCGCACCGCCGGGACCCCCCGCCCCGGGCGCATTGCGCAACACGCTCGACTCCATGTACAGCCTCTGGAGCTGCGTGTATCTGAGGTCCTTGATCTCCACCCGAGCCTGGCTCGTCAGCCGTTGGACGATGTCCGCCGGCTGCACCATGTGCTCCAGTTTGTAGTCTCTCTCGACCTTCTGTTTCGCTTCCGGGAAGCTCAGCTGCTTGGCCGGTCGCCGGTCCGTCACCTTGATCAGCCACCACTGGGCGCCCGACCGGAACGGCTGGCTGACCTGTCCGACCGGCAGGGCGAAGGCTTGCGTCCGGGCTTCGATCGGGATGATGTCCTCCCGCGCCATTAGCGGCCGCTGCCCGCCCTCGGTGCGCGACGGCATGATCGAGTACTGCTTCGCCAGGTCCGGGAACTTCGCGCCAGGCTTGGTGGTCATGGCGTAGACGTCCTTCGCCTCCTGCTCCTTCGCCACCACGATCTCAGCGAACGCGACCCTCTCCGGTTCGTCGTACCGTTTCCGGTTCTCCTGGTAGTACCGCTGCAGGTCGGCATCCGTACACTTGAGGTCCTTCTCGCCGAGCATCTGCACCTTGACACCTGTCTCGATGTCCCGACGCAGGTAGGCATCGGTCAGGCCTTGACTGGCCAGCCACGTCCCGTAGGCCTGGTCGTTCGCCAACTGCTGCGCCTCCCGGAACTGCTTCAGCTCGCTCTCCACCCGATCCGGCGGCAGCTTCAGCCCCGCCTGCTGGAAGGCCCGCTCGACCAGCCTGCGATCGATCATCCCCTTCAGCACGCGCTGGCTGTACAGGCCCGTCTCGAGCTCTTGCGTCAGCTCGTCGCGCGAGATGCCCTGTCCATTCACCACGGCAACGTCCTTGCGTCCGCATCCCACGAGGAGGCTGGCCAGGAGACAGCAGCAAAGGGCCAAGCCCCCCAAGCATTGAGGCCGGCTCACAGTGGTAGGACTCCTTTCATCTCATCCGCCGCCCTGCCCACCACGAACGGTGGGTCCGGCGATTGTAGCACAGCCCGCCCGAGAGGAAAAGAGGGACGGAGCCTTTTCTCTGCCCACCACGTGGTCGGTGACCCCGGGGTCGGCAGGGAAAAGGCTCCGTCCCTCTTCTCCGCCACCGCCTACTCCCCCGCGATGATCTTGTCGATCCGCGCGACGACGTCCCTCAGGTAGGCCTCGTCCCCCCCACCCAGCTCCGCCGTCAGGTAGCCTCGGTACCCCACCTCGACCAGCGCCTTGCGTACCTCCGGCCAGTTCACGTCCCCCTCCCACAGCGCGACGAACTCCCCGGGGGCGCGCTTGTAGTCCTTCAGGTGGATCTTCACGGTCAGCTTGCCCAGCGTGCGGATCCAGTCCTCCGGGTTGCCGTACTTCACCACGTTGCCTACGTCGAAGTACGCGCGGATGTACGGGCTCTGGAACTCATCCACGTACTTGGCGAACCGCTTGGGGTCATCGAGCAGGAAGCCGTTCCACACCGGCTCGATGGCCAGCATGACATCCAGCTCCTGGCAGAGCGGGATGAGCTTCCGGATGTGCTCCTGCGACCGCGTGTACGCCTGCTCCTCCGTCGCCTCCTGGTTCACCACCGCCGGCACGAGCAGCACCGCATCCGCCCCCACCGCCTTCGCCGTCCGCAGCGCCACCTCGGTTGCCTGCAGGCCCTCCTCGATCTTCTTCGGATCGGGGCTGGAGAACGGCGCGCCCCACCCCCCGTAGATGATCGAGTGAATCTCGATCCCCGCCTTCCGGGCAGCCGCCAGGTACGTCTTCCGTTCGTCGTCACTTCCCAGCGGCGAGATCTCCACCCCGGAGAGCCCTATCCTCTTCGCCAGTTGGAACCGATCCTCCAGGCTCAGACTGTCGGGCAGCATGCCGAAGCAGAACGCGCTCTTGAACCGGGGCCCGGCCTCAGCCTGCGCCCCTGCCGATCCAGCCGAGAGACCCATGCTGATCGCTCCTCCAATCGACGTAGCCAGGAAGTCGCGCCTGGTCATTGTCTGTGCTCCCTTCCGTAGAGCTTCCGACGCTCATTCGCGCCGACTCGATCCGCTTCCTCTTGGATTATCCCCCCGTATGTTGTACACTCCCCCATGCCGTTCCGCAGGCCGGGTCTCCGAACCCGACAACCGACCCGTTTCGGAGGGAGCCACCCGCCATGCAGTCTGACATTGCTGATCCCGGCCTGCGCGAGCAGGGCCGACTGCGGATCGAGTGGGCCGACCGACAGATGCCCGTGCTCGCCCTCCTGCGCCAGCGCTTTGCCGCCGAGAAGCCTCTCGCCCGTGTCCGCCTCGCTGCCTGTCTGCACGTGACCACCGAGACCGCCAACCTCGTGCGCACCCTCCAGGCCGGGGGCTGTGAGGTCTTCCTCTGCGCCAGCAATCCCCTGAGCACCCAGGATGACGTCGCGGCCTCTCTCACCCAGGACTTCGGCGTCCCCGTCTTCGCGATCCGCGGCGAGGACCGCGACACCTACTACGCGCACATCAACGCCGTCCTCGATGCGAAGCCCGGCATCACCATGGACGACGGCGCCGATCTCGTCTCCACCGTCCACTCCTCGCGCCAGGAACTCCTTCCCGGCCTCACCGGAGGCAGCGAGGAGACCACGACCGGCGTCATCCGGCTGCGCGCGATGGCGGCGGACGGCGCTCTGAAGTACCCCATCGTCGCCGTGAATGACGCCGACACCAAACACCTCTTCGACAACCGCTACGGCACCGGACAGAGCACCGTCGACGGCATCATCCGCGCGACCAACCTCTTGCTCGCCGGCAAGAAGCTCGTCGTCTGCGGCTATGGCCAGTGCGGGCGCGGCGTGGCGATGCGCGCCCGGGGCCACGGCGCTCACGTCATCGTCACCGAGGTCGATCCGCTCCGCGCCCTCGAGGCGGTGATGGACGGCTACGAGGTCATGCCCATCGCCGATGCCGCTGTCATCGGCGACGTCTTCGTCACTCTCACCGGCGACATCCGCGTCATCGGCTGGGAGCACATGGCCATGATGAAGGATGGCGCGATCCTTGCCAACTCGGGCCACTTCGATGTCGAGCTCGCCATCCGCCACGACCCCGACAAGCCTGACGCCCCCACCCTCGACCAGATGGCCGTCTCCCGTCGCACCATGCGCCCCTCGCTCGAGGAGTTCGTCCTCCCCGACGGCCGTCGGCTTTACCTGCTCGGCGAGGGCCGTCTGGTCAACCTCGCCGCGGCCGAGGGGCATCCGGCCAGCGTCATGGACATGAGCTTCGCCAACCAGGCCCTCGTCGCCCGGTACATTGCGGCTTGCGGCGCCGACCTCCAGCCCGGCGTCTACAGCGTGCCCGTGGAGATCGACCAGGAGGTCGCCCGCCTGAAGCTCGACACCATGGGCGTGAAGATCGACACCCTCACTCCCGAGCAGGAGCACTACCTCCACTCCTGGCAGGAGGGAACCTAGCGCTCCAGGCCGACACCCGTGAGGGGCGGGCCCATCTGTCCGCCCCCAAGCTCTCTCCGTTCGCGTACTGGGGAACGAGCGGAGGAACTTCGCTGTGCTGCAGTCCGCTTCCGAGCTCATCCTCTTGGCTGCCATCGCGGCCGCCCTCGCCCTGACTGTGGCGGCCTCCCATCGCGGCCGACCCTCCTGGCTCGACTACAACGCCATCGCCCTACCCGCCATCACCTGGTTGGCCGGCGCGCGTGCCGCCCTGACGGCTCACGCGCCCTGGCAGCCTCTCGTAGCGGTGGCTGCCGCTGCGAGCTGGGTGGCGGCGTGTCGGGTCATCACCGGCGTCTGGCGCCCGGTGCGTGGGCTGCGTGCGCTCGCCATCATCATCGCCGCCCTGGGGCTCCACTACGCCGGCGTGCGCATCGACGCTCTGAAGCTCCCCTTCTCCACAGCCTACATGCACCTCGGCTTGTGGTCCGTGTTCGTGGCCGGGTTCTGGATGTGGCTCTGCGCCGGTCTCTTCGCTCGCGCCGGGTCGATCCCGGGCCTGGCGTACGGCGTGGGCACCGTGGCCTGGGTCGCTCTGCTCATCGTCTGCCGGCTGCAGCCGCAGGTCACCGGACCGGCCGTCGCCCACCTCGCCGAGGCCGTGGGCCTCGCCTGCCTCGTCCTCTTCCTGACCGGGTTCCGCACGCCCCTCGCCGCCCGTACTGCCGGTGCCTACGTTCTCGGCTTCCTCTTCGGCGCGGCCAGCATCATGGGCATGCTCAAGAACACCACCTTCCTCGCTGCCCTCCTCCCCCTGCTGCTCATGTCGGTGCCGATCCTCGGCGCCACCTATGCCCATGTCATCGACCTTCGCCGCGGGCGCGGCCGCATTGCCCTCACCGAGCGCCGCATCCACCTCCACGAACTCCTCCTCGCCCGGGGGTACCCTCCGACCCACGTCGCCGCCCTGCTGACCGCCGGAGCCGCTTGGTGCGGGGCGCTGGCCGTGCTCCTGGTGGTCCTCATCAAGCTCTACTTCGTCCTCAAGCTGCTCATCATCGTCGGCTGGCTCGCCGTCGGGCTCGTGCTCGGCTACGTCGCCCTCCGCCTCCTCCCCCACCCGGCCGGCGAGCCGCCGGACAGCATCCAGCTCCTCGGTGTGCGAATCACGCCCGTGGGCATGGAGGAAGCCCTGGCCAACGCGCGGGGGTTCATCGCCGAGGACCATCCCCACATGATCGTGACCAGCGACGCGAGCGGGGTGGTCGCTGCCCAGGATGATCCCGAGCTCCGCGAGATCATGAACCAGGCCGACATGGTCACGCCTGACGGCCAGGGGGTGGTCCTCGCGGCGCGGCTGCTCAACCTTCCCATCCAGGAGCGCGTCTCGGGGGTGGACATGGTGCAGAGACTGTGCGAGGTCGCGGCAGAGCGCGGCCGCTCCGTCTTCCTCCTCGGCGCGGCCCACGGCGTGGCCGAAGAGGCGGCCGGGAAGCTCCGAGCCGCCGTGCCCGACCTGCAGATCGCCGGTACGCAGCACGGTTACTTCGGCCCCGAGGAGGAGCCGGCGATCATCGCCCGCATCCGCGACGCACGTCCGGCTGTTCTCTTCGTCGCCTTCGGGATTCCCAAGCAGGAGAAGTGGATTCACGCCCACCTGGGGGAGCTGGGCGTACCTGTCTGCATCGGCGTAGGCGGCAGCTTCGACGTCATCGCGGGACGGCTGAAGCGCGCCCCGGCCTGGATGCGCCGCTCGGGCCTCGAATGGCTCTTCCGCGTCACCCAGGAGCCCAGGCGCCTCCCGCGCCTGAGGGCTCTGCCCCGCATGGTCTGGCTCGCCTTCCGCGCCCTGCTCCGGGGCGAAGGCGCCGACGAACACGGCGACGATGATGGGCCATGAGCCCCGAGTGACGCCCCACGGCCGTGCCGTCCTCCGTGCCGTCATTCATCATTCATCATTCACCACTTGCCGTTCACAGCCCCTGCAGGAACCTCACCGCCCTCGTGATGTCCCCCACCGGGTCTTCCCCGACTTCCCTCTCGATGGCGTAGTACCCGTTGAAGCCTTCCTCCTTCAGCATGTCCACATAGAACGGCCAAGGCACCCAGCCCTCGCCGAGCGGTACCTCCTGGTAGCGTCCATCCTCGTGCACGAGCGCATCCTTGGCGTGCGTGTGCACGACGTACTGGCCAAGCGTCTGCACACCCTTGAGCGGATCGTACTCCGCCATCGCGGTCGCCTTGTCCCAGACCTGCCCTTCGTTGCTGGCCCGGTAGGCGGGCCAGATGATGAGGTTGGCCGGGTCGTAGTTGATCCGGATGGCTGCCGACCCGACCGTCTCGATGAGCCGCTTGAGCACGCTCGGCGGCTCGGGCCCGGTCTCGATGGCGAGGCAGGCTCCCACCTTCTCCCCATGGTCGGCGATCTGCTCCGCCGCTGCCACCGCCGCCTTCCAGCCCGCGGACTCCACATCGCCCGGGATGATCCCGATGTGCCCTTGCCAGATGCCGCACCCGAGATCCGCCGCCATCTCGAGCACCCGGAAGGCCCACGGCAAGTTCGCCTCGTGCTGATCGGCCTCGGTCAGGTCCACCTGCCCTCCCCAGCACGAGATGGCCGAGATCTCCAGGCCCAGCGACTTCAGGTGGGCCACCAGGTCTCTTCGCGCCTGCGCATCCATGTTCTCGGGCGCGAAAGGACCGCCGTCGACGCTCAGATGGATGCCCGTGACTCCCAACTCCGCCACCTTCTTCATCCCCTCATACGGCTCCATTCTCAGGCTGCCCAGCATGATCGCGATCTTCAGGTCCGGCATGACTGCCCTCCTACCTTCCCGTTCGCGTAGGTCGGTCGCTCCGCGACCGACGCCGCCGTCGCCGTGCCGTTCTTCTCCCTCCTCACTTCTCCCTTCTCGCTTCCCGTTGCCGTCCCCGTGCAGGTCCGCCCGCCCTCAGAGCGAACCACACCCGCACTGGAGGACTGCCCCGATGCGTCCGCTCAACCCGCCGGCCATCTACGTCACCCAACGGGCCGCGGCCGACCCCCGCTGCCGCGCCCGCATGGAGCGGATGCTCACCCAGATCAGCGGGCCGCCCATCGAGGAGATCAACGACGCCCAGCTCGCCGAGCTCATCCGCGACAACGACTGGGGCGGGCCGCGACAGCTCTCCGGGGACGGCGACGAGGCCGACCCCCCGGTCCTGTTCAACCGCTTCCGCTGGGATGCCCTCGACGACGAGGGCCGTCCCACCATCGACCTCCCCGGGCCGGGCCCGGCGATCCTCCATGGCTTCGAGCCGTGGTGCGTCCGACACCACGATCACATCCTTGCCACCGACGGCGTCTGCGGCCAGACGGCCTACGAGCTTCACTCCATCCTCGGTTGTCCCTTCCGCTGCCAGTACTCCAGCCTGGAGAGCGTGCTGAACGTCATGCTCGACATCGAGGAGTTCACCGAGCATGTCATGCGCCTCGTGGCCCGAGCGCCGCAGACGCTTTTCAAGTACGACAGCCACGGCGATATCTTCACCTTCGAGCCGGAGTACGGCTCTACCGCCTACCTCACCGAGCGTTTCGGCCGGCAGGACCGCGCCTACCTCATGCACTGCACCAAGAGCGGCAATGTCGACCACCTTCTCGGCCTGAAGCACAACGGTCGCTCGATCATCTGCTGGACCGTCTCGAGCCTCACGGTCAGCCGCGTGGTCGAGCACGACGCCGCCCCGCTGGAGGAGCGGGTCGAGGCCGCCCGCCGCTGCCAGCGGGCCGGCTACCATGTCCGCTTCCGCTTTAGCCCGATCTTCCCGCTCCACAACTGGCGGGAGGAGTACCGACACTGCATCGAGCTGCTCTTCTCCAAGGTCAAGCCCGATGTCGTGAGTCTTCTCACCCCCGGTGGGCTGCCCGACTACGACGACATCGCCCGCCTCTTCGACCGGCGCTTGCTCGATCCCGAGTACCTCCAGGCCGCCGACGAAGCCCGCGACGAGACGAGCGGGAAGGCCTACGGTCCCCTCCCGGACTGGGTGCGCGAGGAGATCTACGGCTTCATGGTCGATGAGATCAAGCGCGTCAGCCCCGACACCCCCGTCGCCATCTGCCTCGAGACCCCCGAGATGTGGGAGGCCCTCGGCGACAAGCTCGGCCAGTCGCCCGACGACGATGTCCGCGGCTGCGGACCGGATGCCACGCCCGACCACCCCGGGCTCGCCGCCGTCAGCCAATGCCCACCAAGGGAGTGCGACCCGACGACACCATGAGTAAGGACGAACGCACCCACCACGGCCTTCCTGCCATCTCCCTCGATGGCGCCTGGCGCTTGCAGCACTTCGATGACGGCGTCGGCGCCAACAGCGGCGTCTACCGCGCCGAGTGCGACGACTCGGACTGGCTGCCGGCCACTGTGCCCGGCCAGGTTCAGGCGGACCTCCACGCCGCCGGCGTCATCCCCGATCCCTTCTTCGGCCTCAACTACGAGCAGGGCCTGTGGGTCGAGCAGAAGGAGTGGTGGTATCGGCGCAGCTTCGTGCCGCGTCGCGAGGCGCTCCCCGGCCGCCGCCTCGAGCTGACCTTCGAGGGCCTCGACACCTTCGCCACCGTCTACCTGAATGGCGAGAAGCTCGGCGAGTCGGCCAACATGTGGGTGCCCGCCGTCTTCGATGTTACCGACAAGCTCCGGTGGGATCAGTCCAACGTCCTCGCTGTCCGTCTGCGCTCACCCTTCGCCGCCGTGCAGGACGCCATGGCCGCCGATGACACGCCCGAGGCCAACGCTTTCTTCAGCCCCCAGGAGCGCCTCTATGCCCGCAAGGCCCAGATGAGCTACGGCTGGGACATCTCCCCCCGCATCGTCTCGGTCGGCATCTGGCGCTCGGTCAACCTCGTCGCCGTGCCTGATGTTGCCATCCGCGACTTCTGGACGTGGACGGAGAGCGCGTCCGAGGCGAAGGCCACCCTCGGCTTCCAGGTCACCCTCGACAACCTCACCGACCAGACCCTCGAGGTCGACTGCACACTCCAGGCCGCTTGCGAGAAGAGCGCCATCACGCAGGAAGAGCGCCTCTCCCTCGCTCCTGGGCGGCAGGTTCTCCGAGGCTCCCTCGCCCTTACCTCGCCTCTCCTCTGGTGGCCCCACGAAGTCGGTCCGCAGCACCTCTATTGCGGCACAATCTCGGTCTCCGGTGCCGGTCGCGTGTTTCACGTGAAACACTGCACCTTCGGCATTCGCAAGGTCGACCTCGTGCTCAAGGACCCCTCAACCGGCGAGAACCGCTTCTACTTCACGGTCAACGGGGTGCCGGTGTTCATCCGCGGCACGAACTGGATGCCCACCGATGCCATGTTCTTCCGGGAGACCCGCGACCGGCTGCGCGCGGTCCTGGGGCTCGTCACCGAGTGCCACAACCACATGGTCCGCCTCTGGGGCGGCGGGATCTATGAGAGCCCCGACTTCTACGAGCTGTGTGATGAGCTGGGGATCATGGTCTGGCAGGACTTCATGTACGCGTGCGGGCTCTACCCGCAGAATGGGGCATTCCTCGCCCAGGCCCGCGCCGAGGCCGAGTGGGTGGTGCCGGCCCTCCGCGGCCACCCCTGCCTCGTCCTCTGGGCGGGCGACAACGAGAACGACTGCGCCTACGGGTGGTCGGAGGGCGAGCCGGACCGTTACCTCGGGAACCGCATCACGCGCCAGGTGCTCCCCGAGGTCTGCGCGCGCCTGGACCCCACTCGCCCGTACATTCCCTCCAGTCCGTACAACCCCTCCGGCCACGGCGACCCGAACAGCCCCGACGAGGGCGACGTGCACCTCTGGGACCACTCGAAGAGAGCGCGCGACCCGATGTACTTCCAGGACCGCAGCAAGTTCCTCAGCGAGATCGGTCGCATCTGCGCCGCCAACCTCAGCACCACCCGGCGCTTCCTCGCCCCTGAGGACCAGTGGCCGCCCCAGAACAAGGCCTGGGAGCACCACGTGGGCACCATCCCCACCTGCGACTTCGAGCGCCGGCTGAAGACCGACAACGGCATCCGCAACCTCATCGGCCGCGATGCCGAGTCGCTCGAGGAGTACATCGCCGCCTCGCAGTATGGGCAGGCCTGGTGCCTGGGGGAGTGGATCGAGCGCGCTCGCCGCCGCAAGCCCGAGTGCGGCGGCATCCTCTGGTGGAACATCTTCGACAACTGGCCCGAGCACGTGGACGCGGTGGTCGACTACTACCTCGGGAAGAAGGTTGGCTACACCGCGGTCCAGCGCGCTTCCCGCCCCCTCCTTCCCTCGATCTGCCGCGCCGAGGACGCCTTTGAGGTGTGGCTGCTCAACGATCTCCTCGAACCCTCCTCCGGCATGATCACGCTCTCGGTCCACGACCTCTCGGGTAGCTCGTACATCGCCCGTGTCGAGCCGGTTGTGGTCGCCGCCAACACCTCCGCCTGCGTCGCCCGAATCCCGCTGGCCGACCTCGGCGACCTCGACGCCGATGCCCAGTATCTGCACGTGCTCTACGAGCCAACCGTCGGCGCTGCCATCGAGAACTGGCACATCCTCGACGACGCCAGGAACCTGGCCGTCTTCGAGGCCGTCTACGGCCCGCCCAACCCATGACCCGCGTGGGCGCGTCGCTCCGCGACGCACAACGACAAGGAAGCCATCTGCATGAAATCCTGCTCCGGCCTTCTCCGCCAACGCGTTGACCACAAGGACCTGCTCATCTTCGGCTGCATTCAGGATGCGCGGTCGTCGGCCGTCGTGGAGGCTTACCACGACTGCGGGTATGACGTGCTGCTCATCGATCGCGAGCACACGCCGCTCAATCACGAGACCATCGCCGACCACGTCCGCGTGGCCCGGGCGCTCGACCTCCCGGTCATGGTGCGCGTGGCGGAGGACTGCTACCACGAGCTGAACCGGACGCTCGACCAGGCCCCCGACGGCATCTTCGTCCCGCGCATCACCTCGCGCGAGCAGGTCGAGAACCTGCTCCGCACCGTGAAGTACCCGCCGCTCGGGGTCCGCGGCCTTGCCGGCTCAACCTGCCCTGTCGGCAAGTACGTAGGCTGGGGTTCGGTAGCCACGCAGATCGAGACCGTCAACCGCAACCTCGTTGTGGGCATCCAGATCGAGACTGCCGAGACGCTCGCCGACCTGGACGGCATCCTCTCGGTGCCCGGGGTCGACATGGCCGTCGTAGGCACCGATGACCTCTCGATGAGGATGGGCATTCCGGGTGAACTGGACAACCCCGCCTTCCTCTCCGCCGTCGAGCGCGTCATCGACGCCTGCGAGCGCCACGGCGTCCTGCCAGGCTACGCGGGCGGCGACCCTGTCACGATCGCCCGCTGGATCAGGCGGGGGATGCGCGTCATCTGGTATGCCAGCGACATCTACCTGCTCTGGACCGGCGCCGCCCGGCAGCTGCGCGAGCTAAAGGAGGCGCTGGCCGATGCGGCTGAGTGAGCGCATCCGCGAGACCGAGGTCGCTCCGGGCGAGATCGCCCTCTTCTACCTCGGCCAGGCCGGGTTCTGTCTGAAGACCAGCCTCGGCACCGTCGCCTTCATTGACCCGTACCTGACCGACTGCTGTGAGCGCATGTTTGGTTTCCGGCGGATGATCCCGCCGATCATTGCGCCCGACGAGGTCGAGGCCGACCTCCTGCTGTCCACGCACTCCCACGCGGATCACCTCGACCCCGACGCCGTCGCCGTCATCGCCCGCCGCCTGCGGACGCACTTCGTCGGCTCGCGGGACTGCGCCGCCGTGTACGATGGCCTTGGCCTGGCTCGCGACCGCTACACGATCCTCGCCGCCGGCGAGCGGGCGACATTCCACGACATCATGGCGCGCGCCACCTACGCGGATCACGGTGACCTTGCGCCCGATGCCATTGGGCTGCTGCTCGCGGTGGATGGCCTCACTGTCTACGACGTGGGCGATAGCGGCCTGCTGCCCGAGCGCATCGTCCCCTCTCTCGGCCTGCCGGTCGACGTCATGATCGCCCCCATCAACGGGCGCTTCGGCAACCTCGATGCCCGCGACGCCTGCGTGCTGGCCGAGACTATCCGCCCGCGGCTGCTCGTCGCCTCCCACTTCTGGATGTTCGTCGAGCATGGCGGCGACCCCGCGCTCTTCCTCGAGGAGGCCCGGGCTCTTCCGCCGGACATCACCTCCCTCGTCCTCGCCCCGGGTGAGCTCCTCCGCGTCCAGGGAGGCCCCGACGGGAGCTTCTCATTCACCCGGGAGACGCTGCCGGCATGATGCCAGTCGCCGAGTGGCGCGTGGTCTGGACGGTGTGCCGCGGTGGGGTGGCGGGGACTATCGCCGAGGAGAGGGGATGTGGTCCACGACCTCGTCGTAGAAGTCGAGCAGGCGACCGACGAGGTCAACCACCTCCGTCGCATGAACCGAGTACCCGGTGCTCCGCAGGCCCCACTCACCGAAGTCGTGGTCCACCGGCGCGACCCACGACCCGTCGTCCGCCCATGGGTACTCCACGTTCCTCCCGCCTTCGACCTGAGCATGGTCCTGCACCGCTGGGTTGAACCGCTCCACGTCACAGCACCACGCTTCGATGTGCGTCACATGGTCGACGAACTGCTGGCGATCCGCCCAGCCGAGAGCGAACGCCAGCTCATCACCCGCGTCCTTCAGCCGCTGGAGTAGCGTCGAGAAGGTATCGTGCACCTTCCTCCGGTATAGCCCACGCGGGATGAGCAGGGCCTTCGACAGCTTCTCCGTGGCCATCTGGAGGTAGTGCAGCAGATAGCAGTCCGGCACGCTCTCCCCACCATGGCGCGGATCGCTGTAGAGGCACTTGAACAACCGGAAGTCGTGGGTCGCCTGTCGGAGGAAGGCCTCGGCCTCGGTCATCTGGGCCACACCTTCCGGGCTGGGTCGAAATGCCAACCCGCCGGCAGTGCGAGGTTCCCGGCCCGAAGGCCGTCGAGGTCAGCGGGCGAGGCCAGGATCACCGAGCTCACGAAGGGGAAGTCGGAGGCGCCGCCGAACGTCACGGGACGGAACCCCTTCCTTGAGGATGGGAATCGGTGGTTGATCTCAAGGAGGCGCACCGGTACCGAGGTGCCGCCATCGGTCTCCTGGTGGCCGCCGTCGCAACGGTAGATCTCAGTCCCCGGCCCGTGGTGGGCGCCGTGCGCGTCAGCCAGAAGCTCGACGGCCTTCTCGTAGGTCGTGGGTATCTGTACGCCGTGTGTTGTGACCATGGAGCCATCATACCACACCTCTCTTCGGTGACGCAAGGGTGTCGCTACTATGGCAGTCACTGTGCCCCTCGTCGTCCGCCTGAATGCGGAGACCTGCCCGATGATCCCCGAGGAGCGGGCCATTCTCGCCGCGATCGAGGCGCAGGTCACGGAGGTCGAGGGTGCGGATGACGACGAGATCCTCGCCCATGTCCGCGACTGCGATGCCCTCATGGTGGTGTCGTCGTACGTGCATGGCCAGGTGATCGAGGCCATGACGAGGTGCCGCCTGATCTCCCGCCTCGGGACGGGAGTCGACAAGATCGACGTCGAGGCCGCGACCGGTCGCGGCATCATGGTCACCAACCTGCCCGACTTCTGCACGGACGAGGTGGCTGATCACACGCTCGCCCTCCTCCTCGCCGTGGCGCGGAGGCTCAACGCCTTCGAGGGCGCGATGCGCCGCGGGCAGCAGTTCCGCGACGCCACGGAGATCCACCGTCTCTCCACTCGGACTCTCGGCCTCGTCGGCTTCGGCCGCATCGGGCGGGCCGTGGGGCGCCGGGCACGAGCGTTCGGCATGAGGCTCCTCGTGGTCGATCCCGCTCTGTCGCCCGAGGGGGCGGCCTCCGAGGGGGCCACGCCAGTTGACATAGACACCGCCCTGGCTGAGTCCGACTACCTCTGCCTTCTCTGCCCGCTCACTCCCGCAACCCGTGGCCTGTTGGGGATGCGCGAGCTCCGGAAGATGAGGCCGACCGCCGTGGTCATCAATACGGGCCGTGGCGAGCTGGTCAACGAGGATGACCTCGTCACGGCCCTCCGCGAGGGCATCATCCGCGCCGCCGCCCTGGATGTGTACGCCGGCATCAACGTCTTCGCACCCGAGGGCTTCCCGACCGATCATCCGTTCTTCTCGCTGCCCAATGTCGTCCTGACTCCTCACGTCGCCGCGTACTCGATGGAATCGGTGGTCGAGCAGAAGGTCCGCGGCGCCCAGGCCGTGGTCGACGTCCTGACCGGCAAGTGGCCTGCTCACCTCGTCAACCCGGGCGTTTCGCCGTGGTTCGACATCGCGCGACCACGGTAGCTCACGGCCGGTCGGAGACCGACCGGTCCACGCGGGCGGGCAAGATGCTCGCGCTCCCACGAACGCCAGCCGAGGTCCAGCCATGAGAACCATGAAAGCCGCCCGTCTCTTCGGTCCTCTCGATCTCCGGCTGATGGACGTGCCCGTCCCCTACCTCCGCCCCCACGACGTCCTCTGCCGGGTCGTGCGATCGGGTGTCTGTGGCACCGACTACGCCATCTACACGGGCGAGTTCTCGTTCGTGAAGTCCGGCGCCGTCAGGTTCCCCATGACTCCCGGGCACGAGTGGTCCGGCACCGTCGCCGAGATCGGCCCCGAGGTCACCCGTTTCCGCCCCGGCGACCGGGTGGTGGGCGACACCGGGGTCACCTGCGGCCAGTGCCCCGAGTGCCTCGTCGGCTCGGACGGCAACTGCCCTCACGCGCAAGCGGTGGGGACGATCAACGCGTGGGATGGCGCCTTCGCCGAGTACATCGTCATGCCCGAGCGCCACTTGTTCCATCTACCCGAGACCGTCGGCTTCGAGGCGGGCGCGATGGTCGAGCCGGCCGCGACCGCCCTCTACGCCGTGGCCAAGGCTGAGGTGAAGCCCGGCGACACCGTTCTCGTCCATGGCAGCGGCCCCATCGGGCTCCTCGCAGCGAAGCTGGCGAAGCTCTCGGGCGCGGCCAAGGTGATCATCACCGGCCGCCGCGAGTTCAAGCTCAACCTGGCCCTCTCCTTGGGCGCCGACGCCGCGATCAACGCCGCCGCCGAGCACCTCGCCGATGCCGCGCGCAAACATGCCGGCGCGAACCCGATCGACAAGGTCATCGAAGCCTCCGGCTCCATCGACCTCCTCACCCAGTCCCTCGACCTCGTCAAGCCCAACGGCATCATCTCTGCCGTGGCCTTCTACGACCAGCCGGTGCCTGCGTTCGACATCGACCACCTCGTCGCGAGCGGCATCACCCTCCGCGGCGTCGCCGGCAGCCTGGGCATGTACCAGCCCACCCTCAAGCTCATGGCCTCCGGTGCCCTGGACGTCGCCCCGCTGATTACCGCCCGTTACCCCTTCAGCGCGGTCCTAGGCGCAGTCCGCAGCCTGGGCGAGGACCCCGAGCGACGGATCAAGGTCATGCTGGAGATGTGACGACAGGGGGGAGGGGTTAGGGGTCAGGTGAGGGGTTAGGGATCAGGGGTCAGGATCGCGACAGAAGCACGCGATGCCGATGGCGGGTCCTGCTTCGCATAGGACGCAGGTGTGTTGGCCCCTTGCCCTTCTTCTGCCTTCTGGCCCCTGACCCCTGATCCCTGATCCCTGGCCTTCGCCCCTTGACTTTACGGGCCGTCTATAGTGAAATGTGCCCCGGATTCCCTCTTTGACGCCGGAGACCGACCGACGCACGAGGAGCCGCTACGATGCAGCAGGGACCGTTTGTCCTGGGGGTTGACGTGGGTTCTGTGAGTGTCGACCTCGCCGTTCTGGACGCCCAGGGCGAGGTGGTTGAGTCCCAGTACGTCCGCCACATGGGCCGTCCAAACCGCGTGGTCGCCCGGGTCATCCAGGATGCCCTGAGGCGTTACCCCCGCGAGCAGATTCGCGGTGTCGCCGCCACCGGCACCGGCGGTGGAGTGGTCGCGTCGCAGCTCAAGGGGACGGTCGTCAACGAGGTGATCGCCCAAGCTCGCTCCACGGGCAAGCTCTACCCCGAGGCCCGCACGGTCGTCGATATCGGCGGCGAAGACTCCAAGCTGGTCATCCTCAAGCACGATGAGCAGACCGGCGAGGTCGGGGTGGCCGACTTCGCCATGAACACGATGTGCGCCGCGGGGACCGGCTCGTTCCTCGACCAGCAGGCCTCGCGCCTGGGGCTTACCATCGAGGAGTTCGGCCGGCTGGCTCTGGAGTCGGAGACCCCGCCGCGCGTCGCCGGCCGCTGCAGCGTCTTCGCCAAGAGCGACATGATCCATCTCCAGCAGAGGGCCACCCCCACCAAGGACATCGTGGCGGGTCTCTGCTTCGCCCTCGCCCGCAACTTCCGCAGCACGGTGGGCTCCTCGGCGAAGATGGAGGCGCCCGTCAGCTTCCAGGGCGGCGTGGCGGCCAACCCGGGGATCGTGCGCGCGCTGCAGGGAGTCCTGGAGCTCGAGCCAGGCGAGCTGATCGTTCCCGAGCACTTCGCCGCCATGGGCGCCATCGGGGCCGCGCTCACCGTGGCTGCCGATCCCCAGGCGCTCGAGGCCAACCTCTCCGATGAGGCCCTCGCGGCCCTGGAGAGCTATGAGGCCCACACCCAGCGCGGTACCCTCGAGCCACTCCGCGTCGAGCTTTCGACCGTCGGTGTCGGCGAGGTACATCGCCCCGAGCGCCCGGCTGATGGCTCGCGCGTGCGCGCCTACCTCGGTGTCGACGTCGGCTCGATCAGCACCAACGTCGTCGTCATCGATCGGGAGGGCCGCGTCCTCTCCAAGCGCTACCTGATGACTGCCGGCCAACCGATCGAGGCCGTGCGTCAGGGACTGAGGGAGGTCGGAGAGGAGGTCGCGGACCTGGTTGACATTCGCGGCGCCTGCACAACCGGGTCGGGACGCTATCTCATCGCCGACTTCATCGGCGCCGACGTCGTCCGCAACGAGATCACCGCCCAGGCGACTGCCGCCGCGGCCATCGATTCCACGGTCGACACCATCTTCGAGATCGGCGGCCAGGACTCCAAGTACATCAGCCTGGCGAACGGCGCCGTCGTCGACTTCGAGATGAACAAGGTCTGCGCCGCGGGCACTGGCTCCTTCCTCGAGGAGCAGGCCGAGCGTCTCGGCATCAGCATCAAGGGCGAGTTCGGCGAGCTAGCGCTCAACGCCGCCAGCCCGCTCAACCTGGGCGAGCGCTGCACCGTTTTCATGGAGACCGAGCTTCTCCGCCACCAGCAAGCGGGGGCGGCCACGGCAGACCTGGTGAGCGGCCTCGCCTACTCCATCGTCTACAACTACCTCAACCGCGTCGTCGCCGGGAAGCCGGTCGGCAACCGTATCTTCTTCCAGGGCGGCACCGCCTTCAACCAGGCCGTGGTGGCTGCCTTCGAGCGCGTCACCGGCAAGCCCATCACGGTGCCTCCGCATCACGAGGTCACTGGCGCCATCGGCTGCGCGCTCATCGCTCGCGAGCACGACATTGGTCAAGGCTCCCGCTTCAAGGGCTTCGACCTCGCCGACCGGCAGTATGGGGTCAACTCCTTCGAGTGCCGCAAGTGCCCGAACCGCTGCGAGATCAACCGCGTGGTCATCGAGGGCGAAGAGCCGCTCTTCTACGGCGACCGCTGCGAGCGCTACCAGACCAAGAAGCACGACTTGAGCGAGGGCATCCCCGACCTCGTGGCCGAGCGGGAGCACCTCCTGCTGCACTCCTATGAGCCGTCGCGTCCGCTGCCCGAGGGCGCCCCCAGGGTCGGTGTGCCGCGAGCCCTCTTGTCTCACGAGATCCACCCGCTCTGGCACGCCTTTTTCACCGAGCTCGGCCTGGAGATCGTCCTCTCCGATCCGACCAACAAGGAGATCATCCACAACGGCGCCGAGCGCTCCGTGGCCGAGACCTGCTTCCCCATGAAGATCGCCCTCGGCCACGTGCTGAGCCTGCTGGAGAAGAAGATCGACTACCTCTTCCTCCCCAGCGTGGTGAACTTGCCCAAAGACGATCCGCGGCTCACCGACAGCTTCGTGTGCCCGTACGTCCAGAGCCTGCCCTACACGATCCGCTCGGCCATCGATATCGAGGCCGCCGGCGTGGAGGTGCTCCAGCCGGTCGTCTACCTCGGCGTCAACCCCCTCAAGGGGGACAACGGGCTGATCGAGATGGGCCGTCGCCTCGGGAGGTCGCCGCGGGAGGTCCGTGCCGCCCTGGCAAAGGGCCTGGAAGCCCTCCGTCGATTCCAACAGTCGGTGCAGCAGCGCGGCAAGGAGGTCCTCGCTTCGCTCCCACGCGGCCAGCGCGCCATCGCCATCGTGGGCCGCGCCTACAACAGCTGCGACAGCGGCGCCAACCTGGAGATCCCCCGCCGTCTCCGACAGATGGGCGTCTGGGCCATTCCGGTCGACTACCTGCCCCTCGAGGAGTACCCCCTCCCCGAGGAGTACTCGAACATGTACTGGCACTACGGACGGAAGATTCTCTCCGCCGCCGAGTTCATCGTGAAGGACGGCCGCCTGCACACTCTCTATCTGACCAACTTCGCCTGCGGGCCCGATTCCTTTCTCAACCAGTTCTTCAAGGAGCGGCTCGGCGGCCGCCCGTGCCTGACCATCGAGGTGGACGAGCACAGCGCGGACGCCGGCATGATCACCCGCTGCGAGGCCTTCCTCGACAGTCTGAAGGCCGCTGAGAAGCGCACGTATGGCGAGCCGCGGGTGCCGGCCAAGGTGTGGAACCTCTCCGGCCGCACCATCATGATCCCCAACATGAGCGGCCACGCTCATGCTCTCTGCGCGGCCTTCGAGGCCTGTGGCCAGTCCGCCGACATCCTCCCCGAGCCGGACGACGAGACCCTCTACTGGGGCCGCCAGTTCACCAGCGGCAAGGAGTGTTTCCCCTGCTGCGTGACCACCGGCGACATGGTCAAGTTCACCAAACGTCCGGACTTCGACCGCGACAGGTACGCCTTCTTCATGGGTGGCTCCGGCGGCCCCTGCCGCTTCGGCCAGTACAACACCCTCCAGCGCATGGTCCTCGACCAGCTCGGCTACGAGGATGTGCCCATCTACGCCCCCAACCAGGCTGCCAGCTTCTACGACGACATCGGCCTGGTCGGCGCTAAGCTTCTTCGCATCGGCTGGCTTGGCATGGTCGCGATCGACGTCATCGAGAAGGCCCTGCACGAGCTCAAACCCTACGAGCTCGAGCCCGGCGCGGCCGAGCGCGCCCATTGGGACTCGGTCTATGACATCCGCCGGGTCCTCTCGGCCGACGGCGACCTCATGGCCGCCATGCGGCGCGCCAGGCAGCGCTTTGATGGGGTCAGGACCGACCGTACCCTCGGGAAACCCGTCATCGGCCTGGTCGGCGAGTTCTACATCCGCGCCAATGCCTTCAGCAACCAGACGTTAGCGAAGAAGCTGGAGGAGCTGGGGGCTGAGGTCTGGTCCGCTCCCGTCTACGAGTGGTTCCTCTATCGGAACTTCCGGCGCAGTATGCGCGCCCGCCTCGCCGGCGACTGGGGGCTCTGGATCAAGAACGAGCTGAAAGACCGCGTCATGAAGCGCGACGAGCATCGGTTGATCGAGCCCTTCGCGGATCTCCTCCGCAACGCGCATGAGCCGAGCACCCTTCAGGTCCTCGACTACGCGGCGCCCTACGTCCATCGCAGCTTCGAGGGGGAGGCGATCATGACCGTGGGCAAGGCCATCGACTTCGCGCGGCGGGGGCTGTCGGGCGTGGTCGCCGTGATGCCCTTCACCTGCATGCCAGGCACCGTCTCGCACGCGATCCTCAAGCGCGTGCGCCAGGATGAGGATGACCTGCCCTTCCTGAACATGGTCTACGATGGGCTCGAGCAGGCCACGGCTGCCACCCGCCTGGAGGCCTTCATCGATCAGGCCCGCGACTACATGCGCCGCCACAAGCGCTCGAAAGTGCCGGAGCACCACGGGGTGGGATGAGGCCTCGCGTCACTGACCTCGGCAGTGATCCGCTCTGGTGACGATGACCCCTCCCAGGAGTTCGCCCTGATGCCGGAACGTTCCGTGCCCAACCCCGTTCTCATTGTCGGTTCGGTCGCCCTGGATACCCTTGAGACGCCCTACGGGCGCGCGGAGGACGCTCTCGGCGGGTCCGCCGTCTACGCCTCCCTTGCCTGCTCGCTCTTCGCCCCGGTCCGCCTGGTGGGCGTGGTGGGCGGCGACTACCCTCACGAGGGCATGGACCTCCTCCGCTCTCGCGCCATCGACCTGAGCGGCCTCCAGGTCATCCCGGATGGTCGCACCTTCCGCTGGGCCGGGCGGTATGGCGGCGATCTTGGGTCTGCCGAGACCCTGTCGACCGAGCTCAACGTCTTCGCCGACTTCACACCCAAGCTGCCGGCCGAGTACCTCGGCACTCCCTACGTCTTCCTCGCCAACATCCAGCCCCAGCTTCAGGCTCAGGTCCTGGAGCAGACCGGCTCGCCGCGCTTCTCCATGTGCGACACCATGAACCTCTGGCTGAACACGGCGCTCGACCAGGTCATCGCCATGATGCGGAGGGTCGACCTCGCGCTCATGAACGATGCCGAGGCGCGCCAGATCGCCGGCACCGATCACCTGATCGCCGCGGCCCATCGGACGCTGGAGCTTGGGGCCCGGTGCACCGTCATCAAGAAGGGCGAGCACGGGGCGCTGATCTGCGGACCCGATGGCTGTCGGTTCGTGCCACCGTTTCCGACCACCCGCATCCGCGACACGACCGGGGCCGGCGACGCCTTCGCCGGCGGCATGATCGGCTACCTGGCCGCCACGGGCGACCTCACCCCGGAGAGCATCGTCCGCGCCGCCGCCATGGGCACCGTCCTGGCCTCCTTCGCGGTCGAGGACCTCGGCGTCAAGGCCCTCGCCGCCGCCACCCGCGCCCAGGTGGAGGAACGCTACGCCATCCTGGAGAAGTCGAGTCGGATCCCGCCGCTCTAGCGGAGACGGCGTGTCAGGTGTCACCTGACACGCCGTTCGGAGGTAGGCCTCATGCCCTCGATCGTTAGCCTCGGTGAAGCCCTGATCGACATGGTCTCCCAAGCCCCGGGCGACCTGGCCCATGCCCCGGGCTTCGAGAAGGCTCCCGGCGGCGCGCCGGCCAATGTCGCCGCCGGTCTGGGCATTCTCGGGGCGAGCGTCGGCTTCATCGGGAAGGTCGGCAGCGATCCGTGGGGCGACTGCCTGGAGGAGACCCTCCGGGACTGCAATGTCGATACCTCGCGCCTCGTGAAGACGGAGGAGGAGTTCACCCGCCTGGCCTTCGTCTGGTACACGGAGGACGGCAAGCACGGGTTCATGTTCCACGGCAAGCGCGCGGCGGACGAGCTCCTCTCGCCGGATGACCTCTCCCAGGACTACATCGCCGAGTGTGACATCTTCCACTTCGGCTCCATCACCACCATCAAGGACCCCGCGCTCACCGCCACCTACCGCGCCGTGGACATGGCCGCCGGCAGCGGCTCCGTCGTTTCCTACGACCCCAACTGGCGGCCGCCGCTCTGGCCGGATGAGAAGTCGGCCCTCGATGAGATGATCCGCGCGGTCGAGATGGTCGACGTCGTCAAGGTGAACGAGGCCGAGCTCGAGTTCCTTTCCGGAGGGAAGGACGTCGCCCAGGGCGCCCAGGCGCTCTACGATCTCGGCCCGGAGCTCGTCGCCGTCACGCTCGGCCCGGAGGGCTGCTACTACCACCACGCGAGCGCGACCGGCGCCATCCCCGGCCACCAGGTCGAAGTGGTGGACACCGTCGGCTGTGGCGATGCCTTCGTGGCGGGGATGTTGCTCAGGATCCTGGAGTGCGAGCGCGATCTCGGCGATCTGACCGCCGAGGACCTCCACGCCATCTGCGCCTTCGCCAACGCCGCCGCGGCCATCACCGCCACCGGCAAGGGGGCCATTCCCGCCCTCCCCGCCCGCGAGGAGGTGGAGGAGCTGCTGTCGGGGAAGCGGCTGGGTGAGGGCGACCCCGGCTTCTGAGTAGGAACCCGCGATTCCCGTCCGACACAGGACGTGAGCCGTTGGGAGAGGCCGAATAGCCCGGCAGAGGCTATCCGGCCCACAGCGCCGCAACGGCAGGCGGGCCGGATACTCGGCGCAGACGACGCGCCTCGTATCTGGCCCCTCCACACGGCGCGGCCCAAGATTCGGGATCCCGGGCCGTCTGCCTGCCATCAGCCCCTGCTGGGTGCCGTGTCGTCTGTGCCGTCGCCGTTTGACGTCTGGTCCGAAGTCCGAAGTCCGAAGTCCAAGGTCCGAAGTCCGAAGTCCAAGGTCTGCAGGCCGTCAGGCCCTTAAGGAAGGGGAGCACACACGATGCCGTTGGTCAAAGGTCACGAGATCCTGGAAGCGGCCCGCAAAGGCGGGTACGCCGTTGGCGCATTCAACGCCAACAACCTGGAGTCGGTCAAGGCCGTCCTCGAGACGTGCGACGAGATGGACGCGCCGGTCATCCTGCAGGTCAGCCAGGGCGCCATCCAGTACGCCGGGCTGCACTATGCCACCGCGATGGTGAGGGCCGGAGCCGAGGCCGTGAAGGTCCCGGTCGCGCTCCACCTCGACCATGGCACCAGCTTCGAGCAGAACTGCCAGTGTCTCGCTGCCGGGTTCACGTCGCTCATGTACGACGGCAGCAAGGAGCCCTACGAGAAGAACGTCGAGACCACCGCCCTCATCGCGCGGGTCGCTCACGCGGCGGGCGTGCCGGTTGAGGCCGAGCTCGGCCTGGTCCCGAAGATCGAGGACTTCGAGGTCTCCAAGGAGCAGATGGAGGCCCTGCGCAAGGGCGAGATCGACGACATGTACTCGATCTTGGGCCCCGCGGACCAGAAGAAGGTCGATGACTGGTGCACCAAGCCCGAGCTGGCGAAGGACTTCCACGACCAGACGCAGTGCGACAGCATGGCGGTCGCCATCGGCGCCATCCACGGCATGGAGGGCCAGGGCGCGCGTCTCCGGCTCGACCTCCTGCAGGCCCTCATGGACGCGTGCGCTATCCCGTACGTCCTGCACGCAGCGAGCGGCATCCGCCTCGATGACGTGAAGAAGGCCTGCCAGATGGGCGTCTGCAAGGTGAACGTGGCGACCCGCCTCAGCATGGAGCTGATCCGCGGCACCAAAGAGCGCCTCGAGGAGAAGCCCAAGCAGAAGGACTTCCGCAAGATCTTCGACCTGGGGATGCAGTACATCGCCGAGGCCATCAAGGAGTACGTGGAGCTGTTCGGCGCCGCCGGCAAGGCCTACCGGGGCGGCTGGGCCCCGGGCGCCATGCCCGACATCGACCGCTCCGACTCGCCCGAGTAGGTCGGTCGCTCTGCGACCGACACCACCGCGACCCACATCGCTGGATGCACCCCAGCGTGCACGAGGCCCGGACCAGGTCACTCCTCGGTCCGGGCCTCGTGGGTTCTGGGCCGACCCTCGCCTTGAGCCGCGATCACGGCAGGTGAACCGGGCTTGCGCGCTAAATCGGGGTACGACCGAGACCCAGGGGAGGGATCGGCTCCGCAATGGAGTACGACGGCATCAGCGAGTTCTGGAAGGCCGCACCGAAGCGCTTGGCCGACGCCGAGGAGCTGCTGGAGGTGCCAACGAAGGACAGCCGACGCTCCGACGCGGCGTACCGGCATTTGTGCGGGGCGCAGTACCTGGCCGGCTACGCCGTTGGGTTCATGCTGAAGGCGTACATCATCTACCATACGAACGTGCGGTCCGCGGAGCACGTCCAGACGTGGACGACCGTGCTGGGGGTCCGAGGGCGGAGGGGTGACCGCCCGGACCTGGGTGGCAGTCGGTCGCATGACCTCGAACTTCTTCTCACGGCGACCGATCTGTCGGACATAATGGCGAGCTACCCGGATCTCAAGGCCGCCTGGGGCGTCTGCTGCAAGTGGAGGTCCTACCTGCGGTACAACCCGCGTCCCGTTACGGACCGGGGCAGGACGGAGGAGATGGTCAGGGCCTGTCGGGTCGTCTCGGACTGGGTACGGAGCCAGTTGCCCGTGCCGCAGACGGAAGGGAGTTAACCGCCATGGCTGTTCCCGCAGTCAGGTACGGTGAGCCCGCGCCGCGTGTTGAGCAGGCGCTGCGCGCGGAGTTCCCGGCCGACACCATCAAGCTGTCCGAAGGCTACCGAGGGCGGGTCCACGTCCTCATCGTCTCTCAGCGGCTCGACGGTCTGAGCGAGAGGGCCAAGCAGGACTTGGTGTGGGACGTTCTGCGCCGAGACCTCGGCCCGGACGCGGCTGACGTAGCGCTCGTGATCGCCTACGGGACCGACGAGCTCTGACCCGTCGCGCAGGCCAGACGCCCGCGTAGGACAGGCATCCCTGCCTGTCACCCACCGACCCACACCGCTGGATGCACCCCAGCGTGCACGAGGCCCGGACCAGGTCACCCCTCCGTCCGGGCCTCGTGGGTTCTGGGGAGGGCACGGCGGAGATCGTGGAGGTCTCGGAGGAGGCGCTGGCTCTGCAGCGCGGCTACCTCACCCACGGCCTCGTGGGGACGAAGCGCGCCGGATGCCCTGCACATCGCGCTGGCCACCGTCGCCCGCTACGCCCTGATCGTCAGTTGGAACTTCAAGCACATCGTTCACTTCCGGAGGATTCGGATGTATAATGCCGTGAACGCGCTGCATGGTTACTCGAGCATTGCCATCCACTCGCCCGAGGAGGTGATTGAGTACGAAGACGAAGCAGTTTGACTGCGTTGAGCTCCAACACCGTGGCGGGGCTAGAGTCCAAGCCCGGTTGGCCTCGATGTCGCCGGAGGAGGAACGGGCGTTCTGGCGCGAACAAGCGGAGGCGTTGCGTGCCGAGCACGAGGCAGCTCGCGGGAAGGCCGCCGAGATCACTGTCGCCCGGTAGGCTGCCCCATGGCGCCCTGCCCGTCGTGTGCCCCCGCCACCTCCTCCACCCTCCTCACCGCCTCCGCGATGGCCGACACCGGGGTCGAGGCGCCGCCCGTTACCCCGGCGCGCGCTACGCCCTGCAGCCACTCCGGCCGGATCTCCTGCGCGGATTCGACGAGCTGCGTGGGCGTGCCGTGCGCCGCGCACAGCTCCGCGAGCCGCGTGGTGTTCGCGCTATGGCGGCCGCCGATTACGAGCATGAGGTCTACTTGCGCGGCTACGTCGAGCGCCGCCTGCTGCCGTTGGCTGGTGGCCTCGCAGATGGTGTTAGCAATCTTGATGTCCCGCGCATGAGGGAGCACACGCGTGATGACCTCGGCGAACTTCTCCAGGCTCTGCGTGGTCTGGGCCACGATCCCCACCCGCTGCTTCAGCGCCAGCTCTTCGACCTCCGCCGGGTCCTCCACCACCGTCGCGCGGCCGCCGGTGTGCTCGACGATTCCCCGTGCCTCGGGGTGGTCGCGCTCGCCCACGACGAGCACCTGGTATCCCTCGTCCGCCAGCGCGGCCGCTGCCTTTTGCGCGCGGCGCACGAACGGACACGTGGCGTCGATCAGCGTGATGCCGCGCGCCTCGGCGTCCAGGTAGGCCGCCGGTCCCGTCCCGTGCGCGCGGACCATTGCCGCCCCGCTCGACGGCACCTCCTCCATCGCCGACACCACCCTCAGCCCCCGCGCCTCAAGCTCCGAGACGACCTGCCGGTTGTGGATCAGCGGGCCGAGGCACTCCACCCCTGCGCGTTCTGCGAGCGCCTTCTCCGCCATCTCGAGGCTGCGCTGCACTCCGAAACAGAAGCCCGCGTGGTCCGCGACGATGATCTCCATTCCCTCACCCCTTCGCCCCTCTGCCAAGGGGACAGGGGGAAGAGGGTGTGGGGTCCCGCGGCGCCGCGCCAATGACCCTTCGATCGTGCGTCGCCACGACCGTCTCGCCCGGCTCCAGCACCAGGAAGTCCTCCTCGTTCCAGTTGCCCTCGGTCAGAGCGCGGAGAAGCCGGTCGCTGCCCTCCACCACCTCCAGCTCCCAGCCGTGCGTCTCCGCCTGCCGGCGCGCGTGTTCCTCCACCTCGGCCCGGTGGCTGAGCGGCATCTTGATGTAGCAGGCGGTGGTGTAGTTCCGGACCCAGCTGTTCTGGAACTCCCACAGATACTGCGCGTTGTCCTCGCCGTACTTCGCGACCAGCTCCTGGAAGGAGTTGCTCAAGCCCTCGCCCTGCGCCGGCGTGCGCTCGACGTGGGCGTCGTTCCGCTCCATCCACCCCGCGGTGTAGTAGTAGGTCCCCGGCTTCTCGCGAAAGCGCTGCGAGTAGACGTCCTTTGAGCCCAGGAACAATGCAATGCAGTCGTGCGCCCGAGGGATCACGACAGGCGTACTGCGCGCCTGCACCCCCACCGTCCCGTTGCTGCACAGGCAGTAGCCGAGCAGCACGGCGTCGTGGGGTATGGTGTCGAGCGCGTCGACTCTCTGCTGAATCTCCGCCCGCATCGTCTCTGGATTGTCGTGCAAGCCCTTGGTCAGGAAGTGGGCGTCGATGACGGTCTTCGAGGTGGCCGCACACAGCGCGGCCTCACGGAACATGATCTCACACGCGATCAACTGGCAGCGCATGGGCTACTCCGAAGCGGGAAGATGCGTCAGACACATTTCCCGACGTCCGGAAATGTGTCTGACGCATCTTCCCGCGCGTCTACCGCCTCGGTACCGCGGGTTCGGGGACGGTGGGGCGGGTACCCCTGAGCACCACCTTGTCTTCCGGCTGCCGGATGATCTCGGTCTTGGTGATCTTCTCCGAGCCGGGCACCATCTTGTCGTTCCTCCAGGTCGCCCGCACCCATTCGCGGCGCTCTCCCGGCTTCCCGGCACGCACCACGCTCGTCTCGCCCGCGGGTAGCGTATCCCGGGTCTCGGTCACCACCCGCGGCGGAATCGGCGCCTTGCGCACGATCTCCTTCTTCGTGATCACTACCAACTTCGGTCGGGGCCCGGCCACCGTCCACTTGTCCCCCGGGTGGATGTTGTCCTGGTGCGCTTCTCGCTCCAGGCCGGGGTTCAGCTTGTACAGCCTCTGGACCGTCATGTCATGGGCCTCGGCGACAGCGAAGGGCGTGTCACCGGGCCGGACGGTGTACTCCTCGGGTTCCGTCTGCCCCTTCAGGAGCTCCTCGGTCGCGGTGCGGAGGTCGCTGACCAACACCTCGGGGACCACTTGCACGGGCGCGATGGTTGGCTCCGTCTCGAAGGTCTGCGGCTCGAGTGGCGTCTCGCCCTCGGCGAGGAACTTCGCCTTCACCGATCGCAGCGCTTCCTCCGCCAGTTGCTGGGTCGCCGTGACTACCAGGTCCTTCCCCTGGACCTGGATCGCGAAGCCCTGCACTACCACCGCGAGGAGCGGCTGGAGCAGCTTGGTTGCTTCGTCGTTGGTGCAGACCTTCTCCCCCTTGGCCGACTGCGGCCGGTCCTCCCACTTCTGCCGGAAAGCCGCCGCGCCCCGGAAGCTACCCTTCTTGGCCGTCAGCAGCGAGTCGTGCACCTCCCTGGCTGCGCGCTCGCTGCGAACGAGACACACCACCTTGCCCTCGACCAGGATGGCGCGCGCCATGTTGCGCCCGAGGCACCCCCGCACGAGCGCGAGCAGCAGCACTAGATTGAGGGCCAGAGAAACGAATAGGGCGCGCCGTACGAAGGCAAGCGTTGCCCTTAGGCGTGCCAGTCTTCGTTCGCCCACCACATCACTAGCCACGAGGACCCCCCAGGCGTACGGCAGATGCAGAATGATGGATGATGAGTGCAGGATGACGGCACGCCATCACGGCCGAGCAGCCGCCCGCCGAGCGGCGCGGCGAGCCAGGCGGTGTGCCGTCATTCATCATTCATCCTTCTGCATTCATCACTTGCCCTCCCTCACCCTCCCGGTCCGCGGCCCGGCCGCGTGGCATGGTTGTCGGCCGCCTCTGCCATCTTCTTCTTCAGGACCTCGATTGCCTTGGCCACTTGCTGGTCGTGCCACTGGCCCGCGGTGAGCTCGCTCTCGGGCGTCCATTGCTCGAAGGGCACATCCGGCACCACGCCGGGCTTCCCGTTGGCCTGCTCCAGGCCGATATCCCTCTTGGCCGGCGTCAGCCACAGCGCGGTAGTGACCAGCATGGCGGAGTTGTCGCCCAACTGGACGATGGTCTGAACCTTGGACTTGCCGAAGGTGTTCTGGCCGACCAACGTCGCCCGCTTCCGATCCTGGAGCGCCCCGGCCAGAATCTCGGAGGCGCTCGCGCTGCCGCCGTTGGTCAGGCACACCATCGGGATGCTCTGCGGCACCAAAGCCCCCCTGGCCGCCTCGAGCATCTCCGGCTGCTCCTTGCCCCGCTCCAGGATGTAGGCCGCCGGCCCGCCGTCAAGGAACAGGCTCTCGATCTCCACGGCGGTGTCGAGGAGGCCGCCACCGTTGCCTGACAGGTCGAGCACGATCCCCTTGGCGCCCTTCTTGAGCAGCTCCTGGAGGGCGGAGCGCATCTTGGCCGCCGCCGGCCGCGTGAACTGCCGCAGCCAGATGTGTGCGATGCTGCCTTCCTTCATCTCGTACTCGACCGCGGGGAACTCGATGCGGTCGCGCACGATGGGGATCTTCAACGGTTCCTTCTCCCCCTCGCGCATGACGAGCAAGGTGACCGTTGTTCCGCCTTTGCCTCGGATGCGATCCACCACCTCGTCCAGTCGCAGACCCTTCACTGGCTTGTCGTCCACCCCGATGATCACGTCGTTCGCGCGCAGCCCCCGCTTCTCGGCCGGCCCATCCTCGATGACCGACTTGATGATGACATCCTGTTCCTTCTTGCCGTTCTCGAGTTCGCGCTCGCGGACGTCGAGCTCGGCCCCAATGCCCTCGAAGTTCCCCTCGTTCTCCTCCTGGAAGGCCGTGAACTCCTCCGGCTCCATCAGCCGCGTGTAGGGGTCGTCACAGGCCGCCAGCATCCCGCGGATGGCGCCGTAGGTCAGCTTCGACTCGTCCTTGATCGGCCGGTAGAACCGTTTGAGCAGCTCCTTCCGCGCCTCCCAGAACGTCGACAGCGGCCGCAGATCATCCGGGGCTGGAACGTTGTCGCCCCGGTCATACGTGTACGCTCCGGGAACGAGCTGCGCGACCCGGGCAACCCATAGCAGCACACTCTCCCGCCTGACCCGGTGCCCCGCCAGGCACCCCGCGGCAAAGGCGATCAGGACCACCAGTACCCCTGACGTCGCGCTGGACCAAGTCGATCTGTTTCTCACCTTCGTCTCCTCTCGGACATCGGACCCCGGACCTCAGACTTCGGCCCGTCGCATCCCCCCGGATGCTCTGCGTGCGCACACGGCTGCCGTTCTTCTGGCTTCTGGCCCCTGACCCCTGACCCCTGACTCCTGCCGCCCCTACGGCGCGATGGGGGTGCCGTTTTGGCGCACCTCGTAGTGCAGGTGCGGGCCGGTCGAGTAGCCGGTTGAACCCACGTAGCCGATAACCTGGCCGGCCGCAACGGTCTGCCCGGCGCCCACGGCCACTGACGAGCAGTGACCGTACAGCGTGGCCATCCCGCTGCCGTGGTCGATGATGACCGCGTTCCCGTACGCGCCGTACCAGCCGGCATGCACGACCAGGCCGGCCGCGGCGGCGTGGATCGGCGTCCCATAGCCGCACGCCATGTCCACACCGGTGTGGAGCTTGTACTGCCCCGTGATCGGGTGAATGCGATAGCCGAAACCGCTCGTGATATTGAGGCCAGACGTGATCGGCGCCGATCCCCACCCGCTCCACGTGCCCGAGTAGCGAGCGCTGGTGCCCTCCGCTCCGCTCTGGACCCGCCGCAGCATGTCGGCGATCTCGTTGGACGCCTGCTCCAACTCCGCCAGTTGCTGCTCCGCTGCCGCCCGCTCCGAGTTGGCTTGCCGCAGCAGTCGCTCGGCCGCCGTTTGCTGCGCCTCGTACTCCGCCTTCTTCCGGTAGAGCGCCCGCGCTTGTTCCGCCTCCCGCGCCTCCTCCTCGAGCAGCCGGTTGCGCAGTGCTTCGGCCTGTTTCTTGTCGTTCACGTACTCGATCAGGAGGTTTGAGTCCTGCTGCGCGATGCGCTTCATGTAATCGGCCCGCTCCACGAAGTCCGAGAACGTGGTCGCGTCGAGCAGCACCTCGAGGTACGAGGGCTCGCCGATCTCGTACATCGCCCTCAGCCGCGCGCACACGGCTGCGTCGTGCTTGGTCAGACGCTCCTGGCAGGCCTTCAGTTGCTTCTGCGCGACCACACGCCTCTCGCGTGTCGCCTCCAGATCGCTCTTGGCCGCGTAGTAGGCCTCCTTCGCCCGGCCCGCTTGTCGCTGAGTCGCGACCAGCCGGTTCCGTCGCGTCGCCTGCTCCGCCTTGATGTCGGCCAGCCGCTCCTGCACGGCCTGCTTCTGCGCCCGGTTCGCCCGCAGCCTACCCCAGAGGCCTTGCCCGCTCGCGCCCGGGACCGTCGCGAGCAGCCCCAGTCCGAGCAGAGCCGCCGCTACCAGCAGCAGTCGCCTACAGTGCATGAACACAACACCCCACACGGGTGGATGACCCGGCCGTTCTCGCCGTCCGCCGTCGCCGTTCTTCTGACTCCTGGCTCCTGACTCCTGCCGTCAGCATCACGCCAACCGCAGGTACCGCCGCAGACTCAGCGCGCTGCCCGTCCCGCCGACGAGGACCCCTGCCGCCACCGTCGCCAGAGCGTACAGCGTCAGCAGCTTCGTGCTGTAGAGCAGCTCGATGAACGCCAGGTTCGCGTCCACGTACCGCAGCACCTCAAGGTAGGCCAGCAACACGATCGACGCGGCCAGGATCCCGCCCAGCAGCCCGTGGAACAGCCCCTCGCACACGAACGGCATCTTGATGAAGCTATTGGTCGCCCCCACGAGCTGCATGATCCGTATCTCGCGCCGTCGCGCGTAGATCGTCAGCCGGATCGTTGTGTTGACGATCAGCACCATCGCGAAGCCCATCAGCACCAGAAGCCCCGTCCCTGACAGCTGCATCGTGTGAGCCAGCATCAGGATCTTGCTGATGACTTCCTTGCCGTACCTTACCTTCGCCACGCCCGGGATCCTCTGGATGTCCACCGCGATGGCATCGATCTGCCGGGGGTCAGCGGGCTTGACCCGGACCGAATCCGGCAGCGGGTTCTTGTCCATGTAAGCGATGGCCTTCGGGTTGGGCACGTACCGGGCGAGGATCCCCTTCAGGCTCTGCTCGGCCGAGATGGGCTGAGTGTCCTTCACCCGCGGGTCCTTCCAGATCCGGGCCTCCACCTCCGCGCTCTTCGTCCCGCTCTTCAGCTCGACGGTGATGACCGCCTTCTCCGCCTCCGCGCGCGCCATGTGCTGAAGGTTGAGGGCCACCAGGAACACTCCGCCGAGGATCGAGAGGGAGACCGCGATGTTCGCGACCGAGGCGAGCGTGAGCAGCCCGTTCCGCCGGATCGCTCCCCAGGCCTGGCCCAGGAGGAAGGCGATGGTGCTAGGCGTAATCGTAGGCCCCCCCCGCGTCGTCGCGGATCACCACACCGTGCGATAGCGCCACCACCCGCTTCCGCATGCCATCCACGATGTACTTGTCGTGGGTGGCCACAACGAGTGTCGTTCCCCGATCGCAGATGCTCGACACGAGCTGCACGATCTCCCACGAGGTCTCCGGATCGAGGTTGCCCGTTGGTTCATCGGCCAGGAGGACCGGAGGGTTGTTGACGAGCGCCCGGGCGATGCAGACCCGCTGCTGTTCCCCACCCGACAACTCGTGCGGCAGCGCGTCCGCCTTGTGCGACAGCCCCACGAGCTCCAGTGCGAGGGGGACCTTGCGGTACTTCTCGCGTCGGGTCGTACCCACCACGTCCAGCGCGAAGCCCACATTCTCCCGCACGTTGAGGTCCGACAGCAGCCGGAAGTCCTGGAACACCACTCCCATCTGCCGCCGCAGGTAGGGCACCCGCGACCGATCCATCGCCGCCACATCCTGCCCCGCCACAACCACACTCCCCTTCGTCGGCTCATCCTCGCGGTAGATGAGCCGGAGCAGCGACGACTTCCCGCTCCCCGAAGCACCGGTGACGAAGACGAACTCGCCCTTCCCGATGTGCAGGTCGACATCCGAGAGGGCCGTAGTGCCGTTGGGGTAGACCAAGCTTACCCCGACGAAACGTATCATGCGGGAAAGTCCCAGCTCCTGCTGCGATTCATGCTGCGTCCGATGCTGTGGCGCCTGATGCCGAGACTGCGCCAGGACCACCCCGCCGCCACGGCGCGGACTTCAGACCGCAGACCAACGTCAACGGCACCCCGCCCCTTCGGCTTGCTCTCCCTCACGGCCTTGCTGTCGTTGCCGTAGGTCTGAGGTCTGAAGTCCGAGGTCCGAAGTCCGAAGTCCGAGGTCCGTCCGCTACCAGAACTTGACCCGGAACCCGCCGCCATCCCCTTCTCCCTCGCTCCGATCCGCCGCCACCGACTGCACGTGGGACCCCGGAGGACCCTCCCGCAGCAGGCCCTCGAGGCGGTCGATGGCCTCCTGAGGCCCGTAGGCCACGACCTCGACCGCGCGATCCGGCAGATTCCGCACCCAGCCGTCCAGCCCCAACTCCTCCGCCCACTGCTGCGCCCACCAACGGAAGCCAACGCCTTGCACCCGTCCTTTGACGATGGCACGCAACTTCATGTTCGTTTGCCGCGGTGCGCCCCTGCCAGCTTGGCGCCCATGGCCGCCACCAGCGCCGCGAGCAGCCCCTCGCCCATCAGCCACAGGAACTTCAGTCCGAATTCGGCTCCGATCTTCGACAGGGGCCTCCCTCCGGGTCTCGCCACTACCGCCGCCGGGGCCGACTTCCCGTTCGGGTTGACCGTGACCGCCGGCGCCTCCGCAGAGCCTACCCGAGCGGCCTCAACCGCCGGTGCGATCTCGCCGTAGAGCCGTGTTGCCTGGAGGAACACGACGACCAACAGCCCGATCCCGGCCAGGAACACCACCAGGCCGAGCAGGCCGCCCACCATGTCCAACGCCGTGCCGCGCGGGCTGCGCGCGGGCGTCTCCTCTGACACCGCTCTGGGTCTCCTTCGGTCGCGAGCCAGCGAAGTATACCACACGGCCCCCCCGGCGGGCAACCCTGCGGCGGTCGAAATGGGGTTGGACACACGCCCGATAGCCGCTATAATGTAGAACGCATGTTCGGCTGTGGGCGAGCGCTGGCACTTCGGTGGAACCGACGCCTCGCCGGCCGCCGATGCAGGGGGTAAGGCGCATGATCTACCTCGGCACATCCGGCTTCTCCTACGAGGACTGGGTCGGCAAGTGGTACCCGGAGGGCACCAGGAAGGCCGACATGTTGCGGTACTACTCCCGCCGGTTCAAGGCGGTGGAGGTGAACTTCACCTACTACCGCATGCCCAGCGCCAGGACCCTCGCCCAGATGGCCGCCAAGACCGGCGACGACTTCAAGTTCGTCGTGAAGGCCAACAGCGAGATGACCCACGAGCGCACCGGCGAGCCGGAGGTCTTCCGGGTCTTCCTGGAGGCCCTCAAGCCGCTCCAGGATCGGGGCCAGCTCGGCTGCCTGCTCGCCCAGTTCCCCAACTCCTTCAAGCCCGATGACGAGAACCTCGCCTACCTCCACTGGTTCAGGGAGCACATCCCCGACGTGGCGACGGTCGTCGAGTTCCGCAATGGCCGCTGGCTGACCGCCGACACGTTCGACCTGCTCTCCGCCCTCGATTTCGGCTTCTGCTGCGTGGACGAGCCCCAGCTTCCGGGCCTGCTCCCCCCCATGGCCCTCGCCACCTCCGACACGGGCTATATCCGCTTCCACGGCCGCAACGCCCAGGAGTGGTACCAGCACGAGGAGGCCTGGCAGCGCTACAACTACCTCTACAGCGAGGACGAGCTCAAGGAGTGGGTCGACAAGGTGCAGAAGGTCGCCCAGGCCACCGACCAGACCTTCGTCTTCTTCAACAATCACTTCGGCGGCAACGCCGCCGTCAATGCGAGCACGTTCGCGGAGCTGCTCGGTCTCACCTAGCCCTTCCCGCTTGCCCCCGGCTGCCGGGAACCCTTCGCCTTGAGGGGCGGTTGGGGGAAGAGTGGGTTGTCCCACAGATCCAGGGGGAGCCGTGTCATGGGCCGGTCGATAGCCGTCACCGGGAAGGGCGGGGTGGGCAAGACGACCGTGTCGGCGCTGATCGTGAGGGCGCTGGTTGACGCCGGCGGGTCCTCCGTCCTGGCCATCGACGCCGACCCGAACCTGAACCTCGACGCCGCGCTCGGGGTGCAGGCCAAGGACTTCGTCGGCGACATCCGCGAAGAGGCGCTGGAACGGGGGGAGAACCTGCCCGCCGGCATGACCAAGGTGGACTACCTCACCTACCGCACCCAGGAGGCCCTGGTCGAGACCGACCGGTTCGACTTCCTCGCCATGGGGCGCCCCGAGGGCCCTGGCTGCTACTGCTACGCGAACAGCGTGATGCGCCGGGCCATCGACCGCTTGGTCGATCAGTATGACTACGTGGTCGTCGATTGCGAGGCCGGTCTGGAGCACTTCAGCCGCCGCACCACCGGCGACATCGACCTCCTGTTCGTCCTCTCCGACTCCAGCCTCCGCTCCGCCGACACCGTCTTCCGCGTACTCGACCTCGTGAAGGAGCTTGGCACCCGCGTCGGCCGGTCCCTGGTCGTGGTCACCCGCACCGAGGACGGCATTCCCCAACCGATCCTCGACCGCGCCGCCGCGCACGGGGTCGAGATCGCCGGCGCCATCCCCGCCGACCCCGAGGTCCGCCGCCTCGACGACGCCGGCGACCCCCTCCTCAACGTCTCCCCTGACAACCCCGCCCTCGCCGCCGTCCGGGCGCTGCTGGTGAAGGCGGGCGTCTTGGGTGATGGCTGAGTCGGCCGTGCTCCGTGTCGCGTCACTGGACGCAGCTTCACGGCCGATGGGCAGAAGCTCCCGAGGTGGACCGCGGTGGGATCATGCCTCCACGTACTCGCAGATGCTGGTGGGTTCGGGGATGGGGAGGTCGTCTTCGCGTAGGCCGTCGAGGTGGAAGCGGATTGCCTTCTGGATCTCCTCTGCCTCCCCGGGTGTGGCGCCGGTAGCTACGCACCCGGGAAGGTCGGGCAGATGGGCCGAGTAGTTCCCGCCGGCCCTCTCGATCACCACTGCGTACCGCATCAGGTATCCTCGCAGTCCCACGGACGGCACGCCGTCTGCGGACCTCTCACCCGTCCCCCTCACCCGGGTACTCCACGATTCTGCTTCCCGTCTTGCCCTTCGCCTGGCGCTTGAGCTTGGCGATGAGGTCGGCGAGGGTGGCGACGTCGACGGCGCCGGTGGCCGATCCGGAGACGATGACGGCGGAGAAGGTCATGAGGGGGAACTCCCGGAGGGTGCCGTAACGGTCGTGGGTGATGATGCACCCGCGTTCGCGATCGTCCTCGTCGTAGAAGGTCGGAGCCCGCTCGGCGAAGAGGTCGATCACCCGCTGGCAGACCGGGCGCGCGCGCTCGGGTTTGGCCAGGATGACGAAGTCGTCGCCGCCGATGTGCCCCACGAAATCCGAGGGACCGCCGGCCTCGCGGATGGCCCGCTCGATCAGACGGGCCACGGCCGCGATGGCCTGCGAGGGACGTTCGTAGCCGTAGCGATCGACGAAGGCCTTGAAGTGGTCGATGTCGAGGTAGACGATCGCGAAGTCCTGGCCTGCCGCCACGCGGCGCGCGATCTGCTCGCGGGTCGGCACGTTCCCGGGCAGACGCGTGAGGGCGTCGGTGCTGAGCTGGCGCAGACTGCGCGCGATCACCATGTCCACGCGGGCGGCCAGCTCCTCGGGGTCGTAGGGCTTCAGCACCACGTCGTCCGATCCCGCCCGGATCATGGCGACCCGCTGCTTCGGGTCGGACTCCGCGCTCACCATGATGATCGGGATGTGCCCGGTGAAGGGGTTCCGGCGGATGCGCTGTACCAGCTCCATGCCGGTGAGTCGCGGCATGTGGTGGTCGGTGACGATGATGTCGGGCATCTCCAGCACCGCGATCTCGAGCGCGGTATCGCCGTCGGCGGCCTGATGGAAGATGCGCCCCTCCGCGCGCAGGCTGATCTCCATCATCCGGCGCTGGACCTCGTCATCATCAACCAGTAGAACCTTCTGCTTGACGATCTCCATCGTGGGACCCCGCGCTGCGGGCTGGTAGGAACGGCAGTGTCGGTCGCGGAGCGACCGACCCACGCGAACGGCAGGGCTAGGGCAGGACCTCGGCGAGGGCCAGGGCGACATCGCCCGCCGTGACGCCGCGGCCGGAGGCACGTGACTCGGCGAGGTCGCCGGCGGCTCCATGGTAGTAGACGGCGACCACCGAGGCCGATAGCGGGTCGGCGCCGCCGGCCAGCAAGCCGGCGATGGCGCCTGCCAGCACGTCGCCGGTGCCGCCGGTGGCCAGGGCGCTGGAGCCAGTCGGGTTCACCCAGGCCTCGCCGTCAGGGGCGGCGACCACTGTGCCCGCGCCCTTCAGCACGACCACGGCATCCGTCTGCTCCGCAAGCCGCCGGGACCAGCCGAGGCGATCAGACTGAATCGCCGCGATCGTCGTGCCACAGAGCCGGCTCATCTCACCCGGATGCGGGGTGAGCACCGCCGCGGCACGGCGAGTGCGGAGGGGCGCCAGGTCGCCGGCGAGCGCGTTGAGCGCATCGGCATCGATGACGAGCGGCGGGGCGGCGGAGTGGATGATCGCGCGAGCGAAGGCCGCGGCCTCTGGCTGGCGCGAGAGCCCGGGCCCGAGCACCACTGCGTCGGCCTGTGCGCACAGGTCGAGGGCGGCTGGCACCGATTCGCGACCGAGGGCTGCCTCGGGGCTCTCGGGCAGCGGTCGGGTCATGGCCTCGGTCAGCTTCACCTCGAGGGTCGGGTTGAGGCTTTCGGCGCACCCCACGGTGACCAGTCCCGCCCCTACCCGCAGGGCGCCCTCCGCGGCCAGGCAGGGGGCACCGGTGAACCCCCGTGACCCTCCCAGGATGACCACGCGGCCGAAGTCACCCTTGTGGGCGTCGGGCGGACGCGCGGGGAGTCGGCGGGCAGCCTCCTCGGTGGTGGTCAGGTTTGTCCTCAGGCCCGGGTCGGTGAGCAGCGGCCGCGGCAGGCCGATGTCGGCCACGCGGATCTCGCCGCAGTAGCCTCGACCCGGGTAGGTGTAGAGCCCGATCTTCGGCAGGCCGAAGGTCACGGTTACAGTCGCCCGCACCGCCTCGCCGAGGATGGCCCCGTTGTCGGCGCATACGCCGCTCGGGATATCCGCCGCAATGACCCGTCCGCGGCAGCGACGCGTGGCCCGAATCGCCGCCAGAGCCGCCCCGTGCGCCTCGCCCTTCGCACCGGTGCCCAGGATGGCATCGACGAGGAGATCGGCCGACTCGGCGGCAGCGTTCAGGGCGCGAGTCGAGGGCGCCTCGACGATGGGGACGCCCATCTTCCGGGCGATGGTGTAGTTCGCGGCCGCGTCTCCGGAGAGGTCACTGCCCCGCGCGAGCAACATGACGCGCACATTCGCGCCGCGGTTGAGAAGGTGTCGAGCCACGACCAGCCCGTCGCCACCGTTGTTCCCGCGGCCACAGATCACGACGACTCGGTCGTCGGGCGTCAGCGCTTCGCAGACCACCTCCACCACTCGGAGGCCGGCGTTCTCCATGAGGACGATGCCGGGGATGCCATAGTCCCCGATTGCCGCGGCGTCAATGGCGCGCATCTCTTCGGCGGCGACGAGCTTCACCCAGAGCACCTCCACACCCGAAATGCTGAATGATGAATGCAGAATGATGAATGGAGGTCGCCCACCAGATGCGCGCCGGGGCAGCCTCCGCCGTTGCCGTCACTCACCATCCCGCATCCACCATTCATCGTTAGATGTGTATGGCTCTCCCAAGGGCGCCCAGGGCGGCCTCGGCGATGGTCTCCGGCAGCGTCGGGTGGGCATGGATGGCTTCGGCCACATCGGAAGCGGTCAGTTCGTGGTGCACTGCCAGCGCGACCTCGGCGATCAGAGAGCTGGCTTCCGGCCCGAAGATGACCCCGCCGAGGAGGCGGCCGGAGGGGGCGTGGACGACCAGCTTCACGAACCCCTCGCGCTCGCCGGCGCCGATCGACTTGCCGTTGGCGCGGAATGGGAAGCGGCCGACGCTGACGTCGAGCCCCTGGGCCCGCGCGTCCCGCTCCTTGAGCCCCACGGAGGCCACCTCGGGCCAGGTGAAGACGCACGCCGGCACGGCGGCAGCATTGACGAAGCCGTTGTGGCCGAAGGCGTTTTCGGCGGCTGCGATGGCCTCGTGCGAGGCCAGGTGAGCGAGGCCGATTCCGCGGATACAGTCACCCACGGCGTAGATGCCGGGGACGGACGTCTCGAACCGCTCGTTCACTTTGATGCAGCGCCGCTCCAGCGCCACGGCGACCGCCTCTAGGCCCATGCTCTCCGTTACGGCGCGCCGGCCGGCGGCCATCATGACCTGGGCCGCCTCGACGCTGCCCTCCTGCCCGTCGAGTTCGTAGAGCAGGCGGTAGCTGTCGCCCTGCTGCTCGATCGCGTTGCACCGGGCCCTGGTGATGATCTTGATGCCGCGCTTTCTGAGCGACTTGGTCAGCTCTGCCGTGATCTCCTCATCCTCGGTGGGGAGGATGCTCGGCATCATCTCGAGCACGGTGACCTTGGCGCCGAGACCGGCGTAGATGAAGGCCCACTCCAGCCCGATGGCGCCGCCGCCGATGATGGCGATGCTCTCGGGGACGCTCTCCAAAGCCAGGGCGCTGTCGCTGTCGACGACACCGGGGAGGTCGCCGCCAGGGATGGGCAGGCGCAGGGGCACCGAGCCGGTGGCAAGCACGATCTTGCCGGCGCTCACGGTGGCGCGGTCTGCCCCGGCAAGCTGGACCTCGAGCTCGGTCGGCGAGCGCAGCGAGCCGTGGCCCCGGAAGACGGTGATCCCGTTCTTCTTCATCAGGGCCTCGACGCCGCTCACGAGCTGCTTCACGCAACGCTCCATGTGCCGGCGAACCCGGTCGACGCTGACGCCGGTCACCTGCACATCGATGCCGAAAGCGCCGGCGTCCTTGCAGCGGGCAAGGGTCTCGACGCAGGCGATGAGCGCCTTGGAGGGGATGCAGCCGCGGTTCAGGCAGGTGCCGCCGAGGGCGTCGCGCTCGACGATCGCGACGCGGGCGCCGAGCTGGGCGGCCCGGATGGCTCCGACATAGCCGGCAGGCCCGGCTCCGATGAAGGCAATGTCTGCGCGGTTCTCTGGCACGGTTCGGGACCTCACGGACTTGGGGTGCAGTGGTGAGCCCGGACGCAGGGAGTATAGCATAGGACGTCGGACGGGAGAAAGGGGAGGCGCCCCCTTTTCCACGAGCATCGGGCAGCCCGGGTGTTGCGTTTCCTGTCCGGCTGCCCCGGCAGAAGAAAAGAGGGACCCTCCCGCAAGAGGATCCCTCTTCTCTCAAACCTCGTGCTGACTGCGACCGGCCTACCCGTGTCGCCCGCAGGGGCTGGGCTACGGGGTCGTCTTGGCCGGCTCGGCTGGAGGAGGCGTCACAGCACCCTCGGCGGGAGCGGGCGCTCCGCCGGCAGCGGGAGCAACGCCACCCTCAACCGGGGCCTCGCCCGGAACCGGTGCAGCTGTGCCACCCTCGGCGGGCGCAGGCGCGCCGCCGGGTACCGCGGTCGGAGCCCCGCCGCCGGGGGCCATGCCGCCGCCACCCTTCTGCTTCATCATCTCTTCCATCATCTTCTTCTGGGCCTCAGGCGGCATGCTGCCGCTTGAGCCCGCGCCCTTGCCGCCCTTCTTGAAGAAGACGAAGTACCCCACCGCCACGACAATGACGACGACGACCAGAACGATCACGATCGCCGCCCCTGGCGAGATGCTCTTCTGCAAGCCGATCCCTCCCTATCGAGTGGCTTCCTCGCCGCAGCGTGTGACTGCGCGGGTAAGTGTGACGCAAACTGCCTCGCACGTCAAGAGCTTTTTTCGTCGGTCGAGCGCCGCTACCCTTCTCGGGCGCGCCGGACACGGTAGGAGGGCTGACCGCGCGCCGGAGAGAAGCCGCCCGAACACCTGCCCGGAGGTGGCGCATGCACCCATCCCTTGCGCTGACGATGGTTCTCACGTCGGCCCTCCACCAGCCTCAAGCGCCGGGCAACCTTGCCCCGAACTCCTCCTTCGAGGAGGCCGGAGCGGACGGCGTCTCGCCCAAGGCTTGGAATCCGTGGGGCGGCAGCAACCCGCGGCAGGATGTCACTCTCGACGCCGCGAGTCCACACAGCGGTAAGTGCTGTCTCCGCGTGACAGACCCCAGCACGACCGCCAACTGGTACGGTGCGTCGGACTACATCCCCCTCGACCCCACCGAGCGCTACTACCTCGCTGTGTGGGCCCGGGCGGAGGGCGATCGGCAAGGCGCAATGCGGTTCGACATGCTCGATGAGGAGAGGAGGTACCTCACCTCGAGGACCGTGTCGGTGGCCGCGGGCCGAGACTGGCGCAGGGCGACGCTGGCCGTGCTCGATGTCGATCCGAAGGCGTGGTTCGCCCAGATCTCCCTGGCGGCGACGAACCAGGAGTACCCCGAGACCGGCGTGATGTGGTTCGACGACGTGCTCCTCGCACAACTCACGCCCGAGGGCGCGCTGGAGCCCGGCGGCCAGCCGGTGGTGAAGCAGAGCGTGTCCGAGCCTGACCCGAGGACGTGGTTCCCCTTTGCCATCCCGTTGCTCGACCCGACGGGCGGGAGCGGCGTTGAGGGGCTGCCGAGCGCGCTCGACGCGAGGGACCTGGTGGACGCGCCCACAGGCCGGAAGGGCTTCCTCAAGGTGGGCAGGGATGGGCACTTCTATTGGGAGAACGGCGAGCGGGCGCGCTTCTGGGGCACGAACATCCACGCTTCCAACGCCTGCTTCCCCACCCACGAGCAGGCGGAGTCGTTCGCCCGGCGGATGCGCCGACAGGGTGTGAACCTCATCCGGACGCACTTGCTCGAGTACGAGTCGCCGGGGGGCCTCATCGCCAAGGGGGACACCTCGCGGGCGCTGGATCCGGTGCAGCTCGAGCGGTTCGACTACCTTCTCTATCAGTTTCACCTGAACGGCATCTACATCATCCCCGACGCCCTGCCCATGTGCGCGCGCAAGCTGAAGCCGGGCGATGGGATCGCCGGCTACGACCGGTTCCCGCTGGGAGCGAAGGGGGTGTCGCAGTTCGACGAGGCCGTCATCGCGCTGGAGCAGGAGTACGCCCGCCAGTTCCTCCTCCACGAGAACCCCTACACGGAGAAGCGCCTGGTCGATGATCCCACCGTGGCCTTGCTCGAGATGAGCAACGAGGACACGCTCTTCCTCGTGGGCCGGTGGGGGCGGCTACCCGGGCCCTGTGAGCAGGCGCTCAACCGGCGGTGGAACGCCTGGCTGCTGGCGAGGTACCAGACGCGCGAGGCGCTCAAGGCGGCGTGGCTGGATGACCAGGGCGTCTGCGCCTTGACCGACGACGAGGACCCCGGGGCGAGCACTGTGCGCGGCGGCTTCCTCCCGTACGTGTCGACCTGGTCGCGGGCGAACACGGGCGATGACGCCCCGGCCCGGGTCAACGACGAGGTGCGATTCCTCCATGAGGTGCAGCGGGCGTACTACCAGGCCCAGGTGGCGTTCCTCCGCAGCCTTGGGGTAAGGGCGCCGATCACCGGGAGCAACATCGCCTCGGACGAGGCGCTGCTCAGGGCCTGCGATGTCCTGGACTTCACCGATGACCACCAGTACTGGGACCACCCGGCGTACGAGAACGGCAGCGAGTCATCGATCAGCAACGAGTCGCAGGTGCGGGCGGACCTCACGAGAAGCAGAGCGCTGGCCAACGGTCTCTCGGCGGGCAAGGTGGCCGGCAAGCCGTTCATCGCGACCGAGTGGAACAGCCTCTGGCCGAACGAGTACCGCTCGGCCGATGTGCTGAGCACGGCGGCCTACGCCTGCCTGCAGGATTGGGATGCCATCTTCATCTACTGCTACCTCGGCGGCTGGGGGATTGGCTTCGACGACGCCCAACCGAAGATCCATCACGCCACCGTCATCTTCGCTGACCCCGCCCAGGCGGGTCTCTTCCCGGCGGCGAGCCGCCTCTTCCTGAGGCACGACGTAGCAGCGGCGAGGAACGTGCTCGAGGTGGGCTACTCGGATGCCGACACGTTCACCCCGCAGTACTACGGGATGAAGCCCGGCGGGCCGCACCAGGTCATGCCTTACGTGTCGCGCGTTCAGAAGGCGTTCTTCGACGAGCGCTACGAGCCCTCGACTGAGGCGACGCTGACGGCCGCCTCCGGCAATTCCGCGATGGGCGACTACCGGCGCGCCAAGCGCCTGATCCTGGCAACGGACAACCCATACACGGGCACCGACCTGAAGGCCCGCGATGCCCTCGCCCCGGCGCGGAAGGTCGCCCCCGGACTCGGGTTCGTGGCGACGACGGCGGCGACGATGGCGCTGTCGGGTGAGGCCACGTTCCCCACTCCGGCGGGCGTGCTCGTGTGTCCGGAGGCATCGCTGCCCGCCGGCAGCACGCCGGTCCCGCCCCACGCGGGGGACGCGTGGCTGGGTGTGATGACACGCGATCGGGCCATCGTCCCCTCGCTCTTCCGGGTGCTGGGCGCCGCGCCGGACCTCTACGCGCGGGTCGCCACGCAGGCGATGCGGCACTGGGGTCTGCTCTCGGGGGCGCAGGGGTACCTCCCCGAGGAGCATGCGGTGCGCAGCGACACCGACGAGTTGTACAGCGAGTGGGCGACCGGCAGCTTCCGGGTCGGCACGAAGCGCACGGCGGGGGCGGCGGGGTTCCTGGCGGCACTGGGTGAGATCAGGGAGGGCGATGTGAGCCTCAAGTGCCGGACGGACTTTGCGACCATCATCGTGACCAGCCTGGACGGGCAGTCGATCGACATCTCGGACCGCCTGCTGGTCACCGCGGTGGGCCGCGCGGCGAACACGGGGCAGAAGCTCGAAGTGACAACGGTGGTCGACGAGAGTGGCGTGCTGAGGCCGCGGGGCCGGGCCAAGGTGGCTGCGCTCGGCGGGGCGCCGGTGCTGGCCGAGCCCGTGCTGGCCGACGTCACCATCCACCGCGCGGCGAGCGGCGCCCCCCTCCGGTGCTTCGCGCTCGACCCCGGCGGGAAGCGGGTCCGCGAGGTGCCCCTCACACCCACGGGCGATGGCGTGGTCCTGACTACGGAGGGGGCGTACCAAACCATCTACTACGAGTTGACGACGCGGTAGTCAACGACGCGCGGAGGTGCTTTCGGTGGCGCCTACCACACCCACGGCGCAGCTTGCGCTGGACACCATCCTGCAGAGGCCCACTCGGGGCATACCGAGCTGGCTGGTGCACATCATGGAGCACGAGCACCTGGAGCGCCTGGCGGGAGTAGAGCCGGGCGCCTACCGGCGCGACCCCGAGGAGGTGTACCTCAGAGCCCAGCGGGCCATCGGCACCTGCCTGCTCGACCAGTACATTCCGGACAACCCTCTCACCATGGGCGACCGGGGCTTTGAGGGGGCGGGGCATGGGGCCACGACCGGCGCGTCGGAGATCGTGTGTGACGGCGTGGTGATCGACTCGCCGGAGGCGGTCGTCGGGCACCTGGAGCGCTTCGTCTTCCCGGCGCTCGAGCGCGCAACTGAGGACTTCGACGAGGACGGGCGCGTGCGCGAGATCGTCGAGCACGAGCGGGCGCTTCAGGCCAAGCTGGGCCCGACCATCCTCAAGGGCGGCTACGGGTGGGTGAGCTTCCCTGGCTTCGCGTACACGACTTACGGCTACGTGAGCTACTTCCAGGCCTACGCCCTGTATCCCGAGGCCATGGAGCGGCACTTTGCCCTGCAGGCCGATCTCGCGCTGCGGAACAACCGCGCGGCAGCCAGGGCGTTCGCGGACGGAAGCCTGCCGCCGATCTACCGCCTCGACCACGACATGACCGACTCGCGCGGAACCTTGGCGAGCATCGAGTCGCTCGAGAGGCTCTGGTTTCCGCACTTCGCACGGTGCCTTGAGCCGTTGCTCAGGACTGATGTGCGCCTGATTTGGCACTGCGACGGCAATGTGACCGAGATGGTGCCCAGGCTGCTCGACGTGGGTCTCCGGGGCTTCCAGGGGTTCCAGTACGAGGACGGGGTGGACTACGGGCGCATCTGCGCCACGAAGACGAAGGACGGGGATGACCTGCTGATCATCGCCGGGGTGTCGGTCAGCCGCACCTTGCCGATGGGCACGCCGAGCGATGTCAGACGGGAGATGGCGTGGCTTGTGGGGAACGGCCCCCGGACGGGGCTGTTTCTCGCCTGCTCCAGCTCGGTGTGCCCGGGCGTGCCCTGGGAGAACATCGAGACGCTGGTGGAAGGCCTGAGGCACTACCGGGAGCACGGGAGGGATGGCTTGTCATGACCCAGGCACTGCTCGTCGGGGCGTTCGTTGTGACGCTGGCGGCACAGGCCGCGGGCCAAGGCGATCGCCCCTGTCTCACTGTGGCCCGCGCGACGAAGGCCCCGACCCTCGACGGGCGGCTCGACCCCGACGAATGGCGCGAGGCGGCGGTGATCGGCGGGTTGCTCACGCCGGGCCAAGGGTCGGTGTCCGAGCCGGGGACCCTGGTCTACGTGACCTACGCTGACAGCGCTCTCTACGTCGCGGTGCGGTGCCTCGAGAGCGGCCGGACGTACCCCCGTGGCTTCGTGCGCGCCCACGATGACCACGTTTGGGAGGACGACTGCGTGCAGGTGTTCGTGGCGCCCGAGGACCCGCGCCAGGCGAAGCAGGCCAGCATCGCTTTCGGCGGCTACGAGGGCGCGTACGACACCTGGTATGCCGACATCCAGGCGTACTACGAGTTGACCGTCAACTGCCAGGGCAGCACCAGCGAGGCGCGCAACGATGTGCGCGACTGGGACGCTCCTTGGGAGGCGAAGGTCTCCCGTGACGACGGAGGGTGGACGGCGGAGATCGCGATCCCGTTCACCTCACTCGGCATCGCCCGGGCGCCTCAGGATGTCTTCTGGGGTTTGAACGTGTTCCGCAATCGGCCGCCCGATCTGGCCGGGTGGGCCTGCCCCCCGTTCGGCGGTTACACCCCCTTGCCGTTGGGGGGGATCCGCCTGGCCGGCGACAGTCCCGTGGTGCGGCAGCCGGTCGTCCACTCGCCGGGCATCGGCGCGGGCGAGCTGGCGTTCGGCGTGCGGAACGGGTCGGGACGACCGGTCGAGGTTGAGGCGGTGGTCGCTGCCTCGGGGGCAACGGAGACGCGTGTCCTGTCACTCGCCGCGGGCGGGGCGGGCGACCTCCGCGTCCCGTATGCACTGAACGGCGAGGGGCTCCTGCGGGCAACCTACGTCGTGAGGCTGCGGGGCGAGGAGACGCCTCTCCTCTCCGGCTTCGTGCCCCTCACCGTGCCGGCCAGCCTGGGCTGCGACCTGAGGTACTACGCGCTGCCGGGGCGAGTGGAGGCGACGGTCCACCTCGGGCCGGGCTCAACGGCGACGAAGGCGGTCCTGACGCTGCCGCGGGAGGGCCGTGCGGCTGAGACCAGGCAAGCGGACCTCGACCAGGCGCAGGGCGCCGTGCTCACCCTTCCGGTGGCCGGAGCCGGCGGCGACAAGCTAGCGGCGCGGCTGCAAGTGCTGGACGCGGCGGGCAGCGTGCTGGCCGAACGCAAGCGGGACCTGACGATCCCACCCCGACCGGCGTGGATCGGCACGCAAGCCGGCTTGCCGCTTGGGGTGCTGCCCCCATGGACGCCCATCAAGGTGGAGGGGAAGCGGGTCGAGATGCTCGGCAAGCGCCTCGTCTACACCGATTCTGCCCTGCCGGCCCAGGTTCAGAGCGCCGGTGCGGACATGCTGGCTGCGCCGATGCGGATGACGGTGATGGCCGGCGGGAGAGAGGTCGCCTGGCAGTCGCGGAGCTGCCGCGTCGTGGAACGCGCGCCGGACCACGTGAAGCTGGAGAGCGAGTGGCGCGGCGACGGGCTGATCCTGCGCGTCGCCTCCACGGTCGAGTATGATGGCTTCTCCTGGAACGAGGTGACCCTCACCCCGAAGGAGGGCGCCGCCGTTGACCGGGTGTCCCTCGACATCCCCCTGCGCCAGAACGCTTGCCGCTACGTGTACCAGGGCCACGCGCAGGCCGCGGGGGCCATCTCGCCGCTTGGGCTCCGCCGGCCCATCGCCCAGGACCTATGGGTGGGTGACGAGAGCCGCGGGCTGGCCTTCCTCGCCGAGAGCCTGGAATGGGTGCAGGCCAAGGACCGGGCGAGACAGGTCGAGATCGTCCCCCAGGGCGACGGATGGCTCTGGCGGTCGACGTTCATCGACACGGCGACTCCTCTCACTGCCCCCTACACAGCGCGTTTCGCCCTCCACGTCACGCCGGCGAAGCCCGTCTCGCTGCGGAAGTCGCGGATCTTCCACGGGGCCTACTACGGCCTCGAGAGCGCGCATTCGAGGGGGCTGATCACCGTGCCCGCGAAGGGGCACATCAACCTCGCCCAGGGGACCCTCGAGTTCTGGGCCAAGCCAACCTTCGACCCGAACGAGTCCTACGAGGGCGTGACCGACCTCTCGCGGTTCAACCGCCAGTTCTTCGCCTTGGTCACCGGCGCCAATGAGGCGCTCATGCTCTACTACAACGCGGACGACCGCAGCTTCCGGGCCGTCACGCACAACAGCCAGGGCCAGTACCCGGTGGTGCTCGGTGGGCGGGCGCGGCTCCCCGCTGGGCAGTGGAGCTACGTCGGCCTCTCGTGGGGCGACACCCTGCGGCTGAGCGTCAACGGGGTGGTGAGTGAGCTCGAGGTGAAGGGCACCGTCTCCGGTGACATCTCTACGAGCACTCTTGGCTTCGATGTCTCCGACTTCGAGGTCGACGAGATCCGCCTGTCGCGATCGCCCCGTCCGCTCGAGGCCGTGCCGGCAGCCGAGTTCACAGCGGACGATGCGGTGTTCTTCCTCGACCACTGCGAGGCCTGCGGCACGGCCTGCACGCTGGTGCCGGGCCGGTTCGGGCGAGGCATCGGGACCGGCGTCGGAACGGAGCTCGACCGCCTCGCGCGCGAGGGCAAGCGCATCGTCATCTTCCACGAGAACTGGTCGCGGTATCAGGGCTATACCGACCTGGAGCAGGTCCCGAAGCTGAAGGCGCTGGCCGAGGCCTGCCATGCACGGGGGATGCTATTCCTGGTGTACTTCTGCCAGATGATGTCGGACGCCGCGCCCGAGTGGCCGGGGCTGCGGGACGACTTCATGGTGCCGCCCGGGCTGATGTGGTACCACCGCGATGACGTGAAGCAGGACTGCTGGGTGTCATGCGTCAACGGGCCGTACGGCGAGCTGCTGCTGGACGGGATTGCGAAGCTCGCAGATGAGGCGGGGATCGACGGGGTATACATGGACGGCACGACGGTGCCCTGGGACTGCGCCAACCCCACACACCCGGGCTGCGGCGAGTACCTGGGCGATGGCACCTATCGCGCGCACCAGCCAATCCGCGCCACGCGCGAGTTCATGAAGCGACTGCGGAGCATCTTCGCCCAGCGACGCAAGGCGTTCTTCCTGGATGCGCACACCGGCGGGGCGATCAATGTCGCGACCCAGTCGTTCTGCGACGGCTACTTCGATGGCGAGCACCTCGCGCGCTACCGGCCCGGCTTCCGTCTGTCGCCCGACACCTTCCTGACCGCCTACATGGGGAAGCAGTTCGGCTTCCGGGGCGAGTTCCTCCCGAACCGACACACGACGGACGAGGCCCTCGCGATCTCCCTCGTCCACGACACAGCAACACGCGGCGAACCCTCGGAGGTCGACGAGGCGTGGAGCGACTACGAGGACCGGGACACCCGGTACCTCCCTTACTGGGAGCGGTCAGAGCTGTACACCGTGGCGCCCGGCACCGTGCTGGGGAGCCTGTACCTGAAGCGCGACTGTGCGCTCCTCGTGTTGGGGAGCCAGACGGAGCAGCCCGCGGAATGTCAGGTCGGCATCGCGCGGCTACTCCGGCTGCTTCCTCCCGGCGTGGAGGTCTGCGACGCCATCACTGGCGAGGCGCTCGCGTCGAGCTCGGGGGCTCTCTCGCTCCCGCTGTCCGGCCGCGGGTGGAGGATGATTGAGATCAAGCAGCCGTGAGCACTACCGTCACGCCGGCACGTACCGCCGATAGCGCGGGACGTACTGCCAGTCCTCGACCGTGCGTTCCACCTCTCCAGGAAGCGCGACCGGTGCCACACCTTCGGCGGCCGCGGCGCACATGACTGCTGCCGCGACCTTGGCGGCCACGGGGCGAAGCTCGCCCAGCGGCGGCAGGAAGACGCCGCGAGCGAGGTCGTCCGGGCCGACGGCCGCGTGTACTGCCTGGGCCGCGGCGACGAGCATTCCATCGCTCACGACGCGAGCGCCCGAAAGGTGGGTTCCCACACCGATACCGGGGAAGACATAGACGTTGTTCACCTGGCTGAAGTGGTAGGTGCGGCCCTCGTAGTCGAGCGGCTCGAAGGGGCTGCCGGTCGCCACGATCGCCCGGCCCTCTGTCCAGCGCACCAGGTCGTGGGGATGGGCTTCGACGTTGGCGGAGGGGTTGCTGAGCGCGAAGATGGCCGGCCGGTCACACCCGACGGCCATGCGCTCGATAGCCCCCCGGGGGAACGCCCCGGGCTGGCCCGAGAGCCCGATGAGCACGCCGGGCCTGGCGAACTCGATGACCTCGCCCAGGCCGGGCTTGGCGGAGGCCCCCCGCCAGCCACGAACGACCTCGGGGTCGGCGGCGACGCCTTGCTTGTACGGCGGCAGTCCCGGTCGGCCCTGAACGACCAGCCCCTGGCTGTCCAGGCACAGGACGCGGGCGTGGGCCTCGTCACCCGAGAGCCCTCGCGCAACCAGGGCGGCGGTCAGCCCCCGCGCGACACCCACCCCGGCGGCGCCAGCCCCAACGACGCAGATCGTCTCCCCGGTCAGGTCCCGGCCCGCGAGCTTCAGCGCTCCGAGCAGCGCCGCGTGCACCACGGCGGCGGTGCCCTGGATGTCATCGTTGAACGAGGGGACGACTCCCCGGTAGCGCCGGAGGTTGTCGCAGGCGCGGTCCCGGCTGAAGTCCTCCCACTGCAGCACCGCCCGCGGGCAGCAGCGCCGGACGCCGTTCACGAAAGCCTCGATGAAGGCGGCGTACTCCTCATCAGCCAGCCGGCGCCGCCGCAATCCGATGTAGAGCGGGTCGCGCAGCAGCTCCTCGTTGTCGGTGCCCACATCGAGCGAGATGGGCAGACAGCTCCCAGGAGCGAAGCCCCCGGCCGCCACGTAGAGCGCCAGCTTCCCGATCGGGATGCCGATGCCGCCCACGCCCTGGTCGCCGATGCCCAGGATTCCCTCGTTGTCCGTGCAGACGATCACCGCCACGCTCTCGCCGGGGATCGCGCTGAGGATGGCGTCGATGTGGTCCACATTGTCGGGCGTGATGTAGAGCCCCCGCGTCGTGCGGAAGATGTGGCTGAATCGCCGGACGGCTTCGGCGACGGTCGGGGTGTAGATGATCGGCGCCATCTCCTCGAGGTGCCGCGCGAGCACGGCGAAGAAGAGGGTCTCGTTGCGGTCCTGCAGGAGGCGGAGGTAGTTGTACTTGTCGAGTGGCGTGGGCTCGGACCGGAAGTTCTCGACCACCCGGGCGACCTGCTCCTCCAGCGTGGATACGTGTGGCGGCAGGAGCCCCATCAGCCCCAGGGCGTGCCGCTCCTCCAGCGTGAACGCACTCCCCTTGTTCAGGGCGGGGTTTCGCAGGAGCGCCGGGCCTCGAAGCGTGACCGGCAGGGCATCCCGATCCACGTGACCCTCCACCTGCACACCGCCCTGTCTTCAGCGAGTCGCGACTACGAGCATCTGGTCGCTTGAAGCGGCATCGAAGGCCGCCTTCCCGAAGTCCCCGAAGCACTGCACCTGGGAGAACTCCGCTTCCCGGAGAAGCGCCGCCATCTCCGCCTCCGTGCGGGCCCGGTGGAGCGTCTCCCAGGCCCATCGCTCCCACCCTGAGTCGGTCCGCGTCATCTGCACGATGGTGAACCGGACGGGGTCCCGGTCGAGATCGAGGATGCGGAGGGACAGGTTCTCGCGACCGTCGATGGTGCGGCTCTGTGGGCCCATGAAGCGTTCGCCGTTCAGCCGCATGGCCTCGTAGTTGAGCTGCTGGATGATGAGGACCCCGCCAGGCCGGGTGAGCTTCGCGAAGTCCTCTGCGGTGCGATGTGCCAGGTCATCGGTCAGGATGTGAGGGAAGGAGTTGCCGAGGCACGTGACGGCATCGAAGGCCTCATGAAGGGCTTCGTAGGTCACGCCGAAAGCGGCTTGGCGAAAAAGGGGACGGAGCCTCTTCCCGCAGACGTCAGCGGAAAAGGGCTCCGTCCCCTTTTTCGCCGCCACCTCCAGCATCTCCTCGCTGATGTCCGTGGCAGCGACTCGGAGCTCCCAAGAGGCGAAGAGCCAAGCGTGCTCGCCCGTCCCGCAGGCCGTGTCGAGTACGGACTTGGTATCGTGCCGCGCGAACACGTCCCGGAAGAACGGCGACTCGCGCCGCAACCGGCTCTCCCAGTCGATGATGGCGTCGTACCCGGCGCCGAGTGCGTCGTAGAAGCGATCTGGCATAACGGCAGACCTCGGACCTCAGACAGCAGACCTCAGACCAACGGCGAACAGCAACGGCAGACAACGGCTCACAGCCTTCGCGCGACCCACTGGATGCCCCGCGACAGGACCTCGCGAAAGCTCGGGTTCGCGAATGCTTGAGTGTCGTGGCCGGCCTCATAGCAGAGGACCCGGGCGTTCCGGTAGTGGCGCGTCCAGGCGAGGGTCCTCATGCTCCGCGGATGATCGGTGGTGAGCAGGATGTCCGAGCCCTCGCCGGCGTCCTTCATGGTGTAGGTCTCGTCGATCATCTCCCACGCCGTCAGGCCCTGCGTGATCGGGTGGTTGGGGTTCGTGACCTCAGTGCGCACCGTCTCGTTCATGTGGTACCCGAAGGAGCGCTCTTCGATGCCGACGATCGCCGACCAGAGCGGCCACCTCGGGTAGGCGAGCAGGGCGTGGTGGAGGACGACGATTCCCTGCTCCGTCTCGCCGAGCGCCTCCAGGGCTTGCTTCGCTCCCTGGTCCCACCAGTCTTGCTCCTCGCCGGGTGTCTTCATGTGCATGTTGTAGAAGACGACCGCGTCGTACTGGCTGCGGTACCCACCCGCGTCGGGCGCGTAGTCCTCCATGTGCATGGGGTAGAAGGCGACCTCCGGCATGGCGCGGAAGCAGTCGTGCAGCCCCGGGACCCCATAAGGGTGCCGGCCGGTGACGACCGCCGTCTTGATCCTAGTGGTGGTCTCGAAGGTGTCGGTCATGTTGGCGGACCTCCTGGCCGGGGTCATTTCGCCACGGCGCGGTAGTCAGCCTCTCACAGGGAGGCGGTTCATGTCCGAGCAAGCCCTCATGCCGCTGTTGGTGCTGGCCATCATTGCCATCAGCGGTCGCGTGTCGAGTCCCCTCGCCGCCGATGTGTACGGCCGGCTGCCACATGGGCCGGGCTTCCGCAACGTACGGGACTTCGGGGCGAACGGCGATGGGGTAACAGACGACACGAAGGCCTTCATCCGCGCGCTGGATGAGGGCCGCGGGAGCGTGCGCGAGAAAGCCGCGGCCAACGTCTACGTGCCTCCGGGCACGTATGTCATCAGCGACACGCTGATCGTGTGGCGGGCGACGCTGCTCCACGGCGATGCAGACAACCCTCCAACGCTTGTCTTGAGGGACAACGCACCCGGGTTCGGGGACCCGCAGAGCCCCAAGCCGATGATCGTGACGGCGCTCGGCTACAACATCGACGCCGCCACGCGCGACTGGCACACGCGGACTGACCAAGTAGGCGGCAGCACGAACAACACGTTCTGGATCACAGTGCGGCACCTCCGACTGAGGCTCGGCCACGGCAACCCGGGCGCGTGGGGGCTGTACTGGCTGGTGGCGCAGCAGACATCGCTACGCGATGTCACGATCGATGCCGGCGACGCGCAGGGATGCCTGCGATCGATGTGGTGGGGCGGCGGTGGGGTGATCTCGCACCTGCGGCTGATCGGCGGCGAGTACGGCTGGCACGTCCAGGAGACGAGCCAGTGGGTGATGCGGAGCTGCGAGTTCCAGGGCCAGCGCAAGGCCTCCCTCTGGCTGAACGACGTCTGGAGCTTCTCGCTGCTCGATCTGCGGTTCGCAGGCACGGCGCCGATGCAGGTGCGAGGGGGGGCGCTGTCGCTCATCGATTCCTCGTTCTCCGGCATCGCCGGCGATGCCGCCATCGTGAATGAGGGCGGGTCGCTCATCCTGCAGAACGTGGCCACGACGGGCGCGAAGGACGTGGTGGCCGGGAGCCTGCCGGCCCAGGCGAAGGGGAAGACGACCGTCAGGCGGTGGGCGGCGGCCGCGGCGATGGTGGACGGGCACGTGCTGCCGGGGGCGACGCACGATCTGTCCGACACCTTGCCAGGGGTTCCCCAGCGGCTGCCCTCGCCGGCCTACCCAACGATGTGGGAGGGCGCCCGCAGCGTGACGGTCTTCGGCGCAAAGGGCGATGGGAAGACGGACGACACCGCCGCCATTCAGCGGGCCATCGACGAGTGTCGCGACGTCTTCTTTCCCGAGGGTGACTACCTCGTCTCGGACACGCTCAAGCTCCGGCCGAGCAGTCGTCTGTTCGGGGAGATGTGGTCGGTCATCACGCTGAAGCCCGACAGCGCGGGCTTCGCGGAGCCCTCGAGCCGGAAGGCCCTCCTCGGCATCCCCGCTGACCCTGGAGCGACGCTATCGGTCTGCCACCTGCGGTTCAGCCTGCTGACCCCAGGCGGCATCGGCTGTGACTGGCGAGCGGGCGAGCGGTCGATGCTAGTCGACAGCACCTTCTACACCGACAGCCAGACGCAAGAACTCAACTGGCGGATCAGCGGCGAGGGGGGAGGGCTGTTCGAGAACTGCTGGAGTCCCGGGAGGTCTGGTGACGGCCTGGAGATCACGTCCAGCGGCCGCAAGTGGCTGTACGGCGTACAGCAGGAGCACTACCAGGGCACGGCGGTCAACCTACGCAGGGCGCAGCACCTGACGGCGCTGGGCTTCCAGTTCGAGACCTCGCCGCGGTATGTCGTTATCGACGGCTGCGAGGACATCACGCTCTTCCAGACCCTCTCGGGTAACTGGAGCGTATCGGTGCCATCCCTCATCCATGTCGCGAACAGCCACGGTGTTGCTCTGTTGAACAGCGCCGTCACGAACTGCGCGGGAGTGATCACCGAGGAACCCCATGGCTGGAGCGTGGGGCCGGCAAGCGGCGACCGCAGCTTCGCGAGGCAGGGCGTGTGGATCACCCGGTGACGGCATGACTGCAGGAGCGGCTCCAGACGCGATGGGCCACTTGCCCTACCACATGGCCGGTGCCGGCTCCTTTTCCAAGGCCCTCTCGACGTTGTCCTGCAGGCCGGCGAGGAAGTTGAGCCCGGTCTTCCGCTCGATCTCGTCGATGCTCCTCAGGAACTGGGGCAAGGGCTCGGCGCCGCTGACCGTTTGCGGCACGATGAAGGCGAGCGCGCGGGGGCTGCCCTGCGGCTCGGCCACGACGATGCTGTAGAAGGCGTCCGGGATCTCCACACCGCAGGGGAGTCGCTCGACGTTGGCGTCGAAGATAGGCCCGCTCGTCACCCACACGTTGGGCAGCCGGTTGGCGTAATCGTCGGTGGCCTTCTCCTCCAGCTTCTCCCACACCCTCCGGTTCAGGTTGGGCTTCTGCGGGCAGATGTTGCTCAGGAGGAACGTCTCGAGCTGCGCCTCGCGGCCGTACCGGGTGTCGATGGCGTGGTTGGGCGCCATGTGGCCGCGGTCGTACCCTGTACCGGTGTAGTCGTCGTGGCTTACCTGAGCCGTCGTCCGGCTGTCCACGCTGAAGCGGCTGGGCCGTGGGTGGGTCTCCGGGTTCTGGACGGGGAACAGATGGTAGGCCGCCCACAGCGGGTCCTTGCGCTGCTCGCTGTAGCCGACGAGGTAGCCCTTACTGGGCAACACCTCGACCTGCATCTCGGGCACCGTGGGCACCGGAAGGCCAGCGTACACGTAGGCGCGGCCGAGGGTTGTGGCGTCGCCTGCTGCCGAGGTGGCCTGCGGAGCGCCAGAGCCGAGGCTGATGCACCCGACCCCTGCCAGGACCGTGAGGACGATCTCCACGAGGATTGCGAGAGAACGCCGCGTGCTGACAGGTACCATCGCCTTCCCCCTCCCGCCTTGCAGGTCTAACAACCGGAGGTCACCACTTCGCCAGGCCTCCCATGTGCTCCTACCGGCCTACGGCCTCCCGCTATTGGCCAGACAGCTCGAAGCCGTAGAGGGCGGCCTTCCGCAGGGCGAACTCGATCACAACGGGCCTCCCTGCGACCGAGGCCAGTCGCCCCTTCCACACGACGGGATGGGCGATCGAGTCACCCCGGACGGAGGCGCAGTCATCCCAGCCCAAGCCGGGGAGAGGCCGACCAGACGTATCGAGCACACGGACGCGCAGCTCGCCGTCGACCCTCGCATTGACCGTCATGTGTGCGGCGCTCAGGACCACGAGCGGCGTGCGCAGCGTACCCCGTGTCTGCTCGGCTTCTCGGGCGACGTACCGGTCGCGCGGCATGCGGGCCAGGCCGATCTGGCGCTCGGTGAAGCGCTCGACCTTGTGACCGCGCGCGTAGCCGCCGTAGTAGATCCAGGTCTCGTCGCCCACGACAAGCTGCTCGTCGCCCCAGGTCATCGCGTGGTCCCAGGTGCCGGGCGTGGGGTTGCGGTCGAGGAGCGGCTCGCGGTCGCGGGTCCAGTGCTCGCCGTCGCGGCTCCACGCGAGGACCGTGTAGCCGATCCCGGCCACCGGCCCGCTGGGGTCGGCGGGCAGGTCATCGCGGAGGACCTTCAGCGTGCCAAGGAGGAGATCGCCGCGCGCAATGACCCCATCCATGCAGTAGAACTGGGTCTCGCCCTCGTCTTTCTCATCGGGGGTGAAGATGAACCAGGGGTCGCGCCAGTGGATGAGGTCATCGCTGACGCTGGACATGGAGACCCGGCGCTGGCCCTGCCACGTGGGGCCAGTGGTGTAGCTCGAGATGAACGCGACATACCGTCGGCGGACGGGGTCGCGGAAGATGCCGTTGATGTCGTGGCTATGGTGCAGAACGACGCCGGGCACCAGCGGCTGCCAGACAAGGCCGTCCGGCGATGCTGCGACGTTCAGTCCGCCGCCCCACCACCAGCCGTACTTGTACCGCTTCCCGGGGTCGGGGTAGTCCGGGCTCTCGTCAATGATGCTGACCCCGAACTGGATGGGCGCTGGGTCGGCGAGGACGCGGTGGGGGCGAATCCAGTGGATACCGTCCTCCGACTCCATGTACGCAAGGTGCGACTGGCCCGCGTTCTCGGGCACGCCGTACCAGATGCGGAAGCGGTCCGTCGCCGCATCGCGGAGGACGGTGAGATACGGCTGGAAACACTTGTCCTCCGGGCCTGTAACCACGGGGTCGGGCAGGCGTTCGGGATGGTTGACCACTCGGGCCAGGTTCGCCTCGTGGGCGATGAGGTAGTCGTCAACGAAGAGGTGCGGGCCCGAGGGGAGAGGGATCGGTTGGGCTGCTTGGGAGGCCGCGAGGAGAACGGAGGAAGGGAGCGCGAGGCAGACCACGGCCAGGGCGAAGGAGCTCATCGATGGTTCCCTCCTGATTCGTTGTGGCGCCCGGACAGGCGTGCACGTCACCGGCAACGTCGCTTGCCACTGCAGCCGGCGAGGGCGCTGGCGCTCCCCGGGAGCGTCAACACCCTCCGTTCAGCCGTACCGCGCGAACTCCTCGTAGGCTTCCACCAGCGCCAGCACATTCCTCAAGGGCACATCCGGCTGGATGGCGTGGGCGGTGCAGATGATGAAACCCCCGCCCGGCTTGCCCGCGGCCATGCGGGCGGCAACCTCCGCGCGCACCCCGGCCTCCGTTCCGCGCGGTAGCGTGCGCTGGATGTCCACGGACCCGTGGAAGCACAGGTCACGCCCGAACTCGCGCTTCAGGAAAGCGAGATCCATGCCCTTCGCCGCAGGTTGGAGGGACTGGAGGACATCGAGGCCGCACTCGATGAAGTCGGGAATGAGCTCCACGACCGAGCCGCAGGTGTGGTGCATGACCGGGAGGCCGTAGCGGTGGGCAAGGTCGATGTAGGCCCTGAAGCCGGGCTTGAAGACCTCGCGCCAGAGGTCGGGCGCGATGAGCGGCCCGTGCTGCGCGCCGAAGTCGTCCCCCATCATGAAGAGGTCGATGAGGTCGCCGGCAATCGAGAAGACGCGCTCGTTGTATGCCAGGAAGTAGTCGCGGACGCGCCTGATGATAGCCTCGGCGAGCTCGGGGTTCTGCCGCAGGTCGACGTACGTCTGCTCCATGCCGCGGAGGTACATCATCGTCTTCAGCTGCGCCGTGCGGTCGAGTCGGTCGCCGGCATTGACGACCGCGCGGCCCTTATCTCGCACCCTCTGGCATTGCTCTCGGAGCTGGCTGTAGTCCCACGCATCGGGGTCGGGCCAGCCGGCGTAGCGGGCGATGTCGTCAGCCGTCGTCGCGCCGGCGAGGGGTGGCTCGAGGGCGTGCTTGTACGACCACTCCGCTCCTCCCCTGTGGACCGTCTTCACCAGCCGCTGGACGCCCCACAGGTCCTCCACGACGCGGCCCTCCAGCGTATCCCAGGATCTGAGCTCCTGGCCCGCGTAGCTCGGGCCGGGGATGACCCGCAGGTCGATGTCGAAACGGTCGAGCACAGCCTCATCGCCTGGCAGGTCGAGTCCAGCCCGTAGGGCGGCGAAGACCTCTGGCGCGGCCCAGAAGTCTCGGGGCACGCGGTCGGGCTCCTCATGGCGGAGGGCAGTGAGAACGCGTTGGCGGCTGGGGGAACGGCGGACTTCGGACATCGGACTTCGGACCTCGGACTGACGGCCACGGCCGGTACGGGGAGGGGTTTGGGCACGAGTAGCGGAATGTCCTTGGCTGCCGCGGGTGTTGAGGCCGTTCGGGGGTGTCGTTGGTCCGATGTCCGAAGTCCGATGTCCGAGGTACGGGAGCATGCTTCTTGAGAGATGCCCGAAGTGCAATGGCAAGGTCGCGCCGGCGGACACGCAGTGTCTCGACTGCGGCGAGGACTTGGTCAAACACCGCGGGGAGCTGCGCAAGGCAGCGACCACCAGGAAGGTCCTGAGCCAGAAGGAGAAGATTGAGATGGCTCAGAAGGCCGCGGCCGCGGCGGCCCGCGGCCGGGGTTTCGGCGTGGAGACGTCGGAGGAGACCCGGCTCCGCACCTTCGACAAGCACGAGGCGGAGAAGACCAGGCAGGAGATGATCACTGCCTGGGCGACCGCCGCCATAGGCCTCATCATCGGCATCGTTCTCCTCAAGATGGGGCTGGACAAGTACAAGGCGGCGGGCGGCGTCGCGGGGTGGCGCGAACTCTCCGTGGCGAAGCTCCGAACCTCGGACACCCTGTTCGGCGAGGCCTTTGTGGGCTTGGTGCTGCTCGGGCTCACCTTGTCGAGTCTTCTCTGCGCCATCGGGCAGACCTTCCGGGCGCTGGTCGCCCACAAGTCGGTGGCGGCCGTCCAGCGGGGCGAGAAGCCGGAGGTTGTCTACATCCACCCGGCGACGCGATTCGGGCTGATCCTGGCGTCGGTATTCTGCCCGCCCGCCGGCTTCCTCTTCGGCTTGCTGATGAAGCTGTTCGGCCGGGATGAGGACACCAAGTCCCTGGGCGGGGCGATGCTTCTCGCCGCCCTCGCGGTACTGGCGATCGTGCTGGCCAACCTCCTGTCAGGGCTTGCGGCGGGGCTCAAGCCGGCGCCCGAGAAGACGGAACCTGTGGACAAAGGGATGACGCTTCTCCGGACGGTCCTCTTCGCCTAGTGACCGTGGGCGCGCGAGGACACGCGTGGGCGCGTCGCTCCCTGGCCTGCTCCGTCCCGGGCCTGTCGAGGGGAGCTTGCCGAGGATCCGCGACTCGCAGGTCGGTCACCGATGGACCAACCGGAGTACGTGGTGCCCGCCGTTACGGCCTCGGCGGCACCGGGCTCGGCGGGAACAGCCTGAACTCCCGCGGCGTCACCCTAACTCTCTCGAGCAGGCCCGCGGCAGCTGCGATCAGTGACTCCGGCGTGACGACCGACTCGGGGTTCGCCTTCTTCTCCGCCTTCACCGCTCGCTGCAGGTATCCCCTTACGGCCGTGCTCGGCGGGTTGTTGGCAAGGGCCCAGATCGCGAGCTGGATGGCGGCGGGTTCAATGCCCAGCTGGCCGTAGAGCGCGGCGATGCCGGCCACCCGCGGATCGGGGCAGCGGGCCGCGATCATGATGTCCCGACGCGTGGGTGAGGGAAGGCCGAGGTTGGTGCAGGCCGTGGGTACGGTGACTTGGGCGTAGCGGCCCCTACCAAGGTCGAGGTTGAGCAGCCCGAGACCTCCCATTCCCTGACGACCACCGCCGCCGCGCTGACCAAAGCCGCCCTGACCGAACCCGCCCTGTCCAGAGCCTCCTTGACCGAACCCGCCAAGACCCCCTTGCCCGTAGGCCCCCTGGTCGGGGCCCGGGCGGCCGCCCAACAGCGGCCAGAACTGCGTGCCAGGCTCGATGGTGACCTGCGTCGGCCCGCCCGGAGCGGCCCAGATCCGTCCGTAGACCGACGCGTCGCCGTTCCCACGGAACTCCGCGCGCAGCAGGCCGAGTTCGAGCCCCTTCAGCAGCTCGATCTGGCCGACCTGAGCCGTGACCGGTGGCACGACGGTGAGCCCTACCCCCAAGAGCAAGCACAGAGCGGCCGTTCTCATGGCAGCCATCCTCCCTCGAGCGGTCAACTCAACGTGACCTGAATCGGCATACGCCTGACGGGGCGGGCAGGATTACCCGCGGGCGGCGGCCAAGAGACTCGCCCGGGCCCTGGGTTGGACCTCCAAGGATGCCCTGGGGCGACCTGGCAGACTTGATCCCCGTGCGGAAGCGTTGTGGAAGGTGGACGCTTGCGTGGGGCGGAGAGTGTGCCTGACAGGCCTCCCGCCCACTTTCGCGCGCGGAAGGGTTGATGATGCGTAGACGACGACTCGGTGGCACTGGTCTTGAGTTCAGCGAGATCATGTTCGGGGGCATCCCGATCCTGCAGCTGCCGGTGGAGGAGGCTACGCGCACGCTGCTCGCGGCGCTGGACGAGGGGATCAACTGCTTTGACACCGCGCGCGGCTACGGCGACAGCGAGCAGAAGATGGGCCTGGCGCTCGGTAGCCGCGACTGCTTTGTGGCGAGCAAGTCGGCCAGACTCGACGGGCCAGGCATCCTCGAAGACCTCGAGGTCACGCTCACTAACCTCCGGCGTGACCATGTCGACGCCTACGCGATGCACCAGGTGTTCACGCCGGAGCACGTCGCGAAGTGCCTGTCGCCGGGCGGAGCGCTCGAAGCGCTGCTGAAGGCGAAGGAGCAGGGGAAAGTCCGCGCGATTGGCATGACCGGCCACAACCGCCAGGCGCTGATCTCGGCCGCGGAGCTGGCGGGCGATGAGATCGACTGGGTCATGTTCCTCTTCAACCCTCTGGAGACCGACGCGCTCGACCGTCTGGTGCCGCTCGGTGTGGCGCGGGGCATGGGGCTGATCGCCATGAAGACGCCCGGTGGGGGCCTCTTCGACCGCAAGCAGACGCGCGCCTCGACGAAGTGGGCGCTGACCCAGCCGATCACCTGCGCCAATGTCGGCTTCTCTACCGTCGAGGAGGTGCGGGCGATCGCCCCCCTCGGGCGGGAGCCGTTGCCGCTCTCACCGGACGAGGAGAGGACCGTCGCCGACCTCCGCACGCAGTTCGACCGGATGTACTGCCGCCGGTGCGGGGCGTGTACCCCGTGCCCGAAGGGGATCAACATCGTCAGCGTGCTCGTGGGCGACACCATGGTCCGGCGGCTGGGCTGGGCACAGCTCAATAAGCGCGGGTTCCTCGAGAGCGTGCGGCAGGTGAGCGCGTGCGACGGCTGCCGCGTGTGCGTGGAGCGCTGCCCGTGGTCGCTCAACGTGCCGGAGCTGCTCCCCGACGCCGCCGCCCGCATCGAGGCTCTGGCGTAGGACATCCCGGAAGCCGTTCCCCATTCCATGACTCTCCTCCATCCCTACTTCCTGTTCGGTTTGGCGGGCGCGGCGGTGCCCGTGCTGATCCACCTGCTGGGTCGACGGCGGGCGCGGCGGGTTCCCTTCCCCTCGCTGCGGCTGCTCCACGCCGCCGAGAAGCGGAGGCGGACCATCTCTCGCCTACAGCGGCTGCTGTTGCTGATCCTCCGCGTGCTGGCGGTGGCGGTGTTGGCCCTGGGGCTGGCCGCACCGGTGGTCGGCCCGGTGCCGAGCTGGCTCCCTCTCCCGCGCCCACAGGCAGTGGCAGTGGTGCTGGACGACTCCCTGAGCATGCGCGTCATCGCGGGTCTGCGCGGTGTCGCTCGCGAAGCGCCCGACGCGCGCGGGCGAACGTGCTTCGGCCTGGCGCAGTCGGCCATCGCCGAGGGCCTCCCGGCTCTGGGTGCGAGGGAGCGCGTGCTCATCGTCCCCACGTCAAGGCCGGGCCAGGCAGTGTGGGCCCGACCCTCCGAGGCGCGCAAGCAGATGCTTGCGCTCGAGCCGACGACCCTCGAGGCCAAGCTCGCCCCGGCGCTGCTTGGGGCAGTGCGCGCACTCGAGGAGGCACCGGCGCCGAACCGTCTGGTGGTGGTCGTGACCGACCTTCAGGCCGCGGCCTGGCGCGAGCCGCCGGTTGATGCCCGGCCCTTGGCCGGGGTGGCCGTGCTGGTGGTGGACGTGGGCGACCGGCTCGCGCGCAACCTGTCGGTCAACTCGGTTAGCCTGTTGACGCCGGTTCCGCTGGTCGGGCGCCCGGTGCGCGTGATGGCTGCCCTGCGTGCGTCCTCCGCCGAGCCGCGGCAGCCGGCCCAGGATGCCCAAGTCGCAGGTCAGCTCACCCTTGACGGCAAGCCCGTGGCGGCCACCCTCGTCTCCGTGCCTCCGCCCGCTGGGGGAGCCCGAGCGACAACCGAGGCCGCGGCTCAGTTCACCTGGCTACCCAAGGCCGCGCGCGATGTGGGGGCCATGGTGGCCCTCACCCCCGAAGCCGGCTCGACCGGCCTCGGCGACCCAGCGACCGATCCGCGCGACGCGCTGGTGGATGATGACGCGCGGTACTGCACCATCCGGGTGAGGCCACCTGTGCGTGCACTGATCGCCACCCCCGGCGGGGTCGGACGGGGGCCAGGCCTCTACCTGTCGAGGGCTCTGAACCCCTTTGGTACCGGAACACGGGCGGGTGTCTCGCCCAAGGTGGTCGACCCAGGCGAGCTAGCCGCAGTCTTGGGCAAGGGCCGCCCCGACGTCGCGATCCTCGCCGACTGCCCTCGCCTCGACCCGGCGGCGTTGAACGCGCTCACCTCGTTCCTGACCGGAGGCGGCGGGGTGCTCATCTTCCTCGGGGACAGCATCGATGCCGGGCACTACATCCGGACGCTCCTCCCCGCCTTGACCGGCGACACCAGCGTGACCTTCGGCCCCGTCCAGAAGGCGCCCGAGGGGGCGCCCTTGGCCCTGACCGAGATCAACACCTCGCGTGAGCCGCTGAGCGCGTTCGCAAACCCTCGGGCAGGGGACCTGGGCACGTTACGCTTCACGCGAGAGAGATCGATCCGCGTCGGCACCGCCGCGGAGGTGTTGGCTGCGTTCGAGAGCGGCACGCCGGCCTTGCTACAGTGGCATCCGCCGAAAGGCCGCCTCGTCCTGTTCAACACTTCGGCGGATGCGACGTGGGGAGAGCACGTGCGGTCCCCAGCTTGGGTGCCCCTCGTCCATCGGCTGACGCAGTACCTCGCCTTGCCTGCGCGACCAGAGATCGCCGACGTTCTCGTTGGCGAGCGGCCGGAACTCGCCGGGGTCGAGCCGGCGCCCGGTCGCGTCACGCTCGTTCACCCCGACGGGCGGAGCGAGACAGTGATCGTGCGAGAGGGCCTGCTGCCCGAGGTGAATGAGCCGGGCTCGTACCGCGTGCGCTGGGAGCGGAATGACGTGGGGTTCGCGGCCAACGTGGACGAGCGCGAGTCGGACTTGAGCCGCACCACGGAGGACGCTGTGCGGAGGATGCTGGCGCCGGCGAAGGTCGCGTTCACCTCGGCCGGCGACCTGGCGCGGGAGGTGAGAGCGCGACTGCCGCAGGCGGTCGATCTAGGCTGGCCACTCATCCTGTTGGCCCTGGCACTGCTGCTCTTCGAGTCCGTCTTCTCGCTGGTGAAGCAGGGAGAGGCAGGCGGGGCGTAGCAGGAGCGTCCTACTGCGGCCTCGGCGCCTCGGCGAGCTTGTAGAACACCTCCCGGTACGTCGCGAACAGCTCGGTAAGCCGGGCGTGCTCCTCCGGTTGGGGTTCGACCGCGCCGGCGAGGGGCAGCCGGTCGGTGGCCTCCTCAGGTGTTCGGATCGCGCCGACGGCCTTGGCGGCCAGGAGCGCCGCGCCATAGGCGGCGGCCTCGCTCACCTGGGGGAGCACAACCCGCTTGCCCGTGGCATTGGCGACGATCTGCGCCCAGACCCGGCTCTTCGCCGCCCCGCCGATCATCCGCAGCTCCTCGATGTGGCCGACCACCTCCTCCATGACCTCCACATTCCATCGCGCCTCAAGCGCGACCCCTTCCAGCAGCCCTCGCACCACCGACCCGCGCGTGTGGCCGAGGGTCAGGCCGAGGATGCCCGCCCTCGCGTGTGGCTGCCAGGAGGGGGTGATGGCGCCGTACAGATGGGGCAGGAAGACGACGCTCCCCTGGCCTTGGGGCGCGGCCTGCGCCTCGTTCACCAGCACCTCGTAGCCCTCATCGGAGCCGGCGAGTTCCGGCGCCCACTCATCACGGAACCAGCGCAGCAGGGCCCCGCCCGGCTGGGCGCCGAGCACAGTCCAGCCGCCCGGGAAAGCGTGGCAGTAGGTCTGCAGGCGGGCGAGGTGATCGAGGAGCGGCCCCCGGGCGGCGGCGACGAGCGCCCAAGCGGTGCCGCACGAGAGCATCATCGTGCCCTCCGCCAGGGCGCCGCATCCTGTGGCGGCCGCGCACTGATCGTGCGCACCCAAACCCACCGCCACACCCGGCGGGAGGCCCAGGGCGTCGGCTGCCGAGGGGAGCAAGCCCCCTACGGGCGTGCCGGACTCGCGGGCCTCGGCGACGCGCGACTCGCCGATCCCGAGCAGCGCCAGCAACTCCCCGGACCACCGGCGCCCGGGCACGTCGAACAGGAGGGTCCGCGAGGCGTTGGGGATGTCAACGACTCGCCGACCGGTCAGTCGGAACATCGCGAAGTCCTGAACCAGGGCGAACGACGCTGCCTTTCCGTAGGCCTCCCCATTGTGATTCCGCAGCCACGCCACGGTCGCCACCGCCTGAAAGGGGGCGGGCTTCATGCCGCAGAGACGGTACCACCAGCCAGCGTCGTGGGCCTGGAGGAGTTCCTCCACCTCGGCGGCCGCGCGGGCGTCCATCCATGTCCGCGCCGGCGCCAGCGCATGGCCCCCGGCGTCGACGGGGCACAGGGTATCGCCCTGGGTCGAGATCGCCAGGGCCGCTACCCGTTCGGGCCGGACGGAGGCCATGACCTCGCGCACGCAGTCCAACAACCCGCGCCACCAGTCTTCCGGGTCCTGCTCGGCCCAATCGCGATGCGGGCAGTGGATGGGGTACTCCCGTCCCGCCAGGCCAACCACGCGGAACTCATGGTCTACCAGAAGGGCTTTGATGGCGGTCGTGCCCAGGTCGATCCCGAGGTAGGTGGGGTCAGGCATCCAGGGAGTCACCTCGGTGAGTGATGAGTGATGAGTGAACGGCACCGGCAGCGGCTGTGTCCGCCGTTGCCGTTACTCATCATTCATCGCTCATCACTTGCCGTCCTTGCGATCCCCAGCAGCGGGAGCGCAATGCTGAGCATCATGGTTGGTATGGCGACCGTAGAGTCCTCGATCATGCATGCGGCCAACCCGCTGATGGCGATGGCGGCCAGGGTCGCTCGTGAGCTCGGCAGGCCCTGGCACGCGCGGCGCACGAACCCGAGAGGGCGGACGAGGGCCACGGTCCAGAGGAGCACCCAGACGCCGGCGATGAGCGAAGCCGGGGTCTCGGTGAGGCCAAACCACGCGCTCGACAGGCGCCGGCGCGCGAACTCGGCCAGGTAAGATCCGCCTTCCAACGTGAGCCTCAGCCAGGCCCGGCCGAGATGAGTCATCTGCTCCGGGCCGCGGGAGGCATCGAAGGCGGCCAAGCCGAGCACCACGGCCGTCCCGGCGGCGCAGACCAGAAGGCCGACCAGCCACGCGCGACGGCCGCGCACGCGGCTGGCCCACAGCGCGCCGAAGCAGACCACGGCCACCAGGACGCAGCCGGCGTTCGAGCCAAGGGAGGGGTGGCCGTTCACGACCGTCACGCCCGCAAGGACCATGAAGGCCCCCAACACGCCGAGGCGCCGTGTCCAGGTGCGGGGTGTCCCGGCGGCGGGATCGAGAGGCGGCGCCATCCACACCCCGGCAAGCAGCGCCGCGGCGGCGATGAGCAGCCCGCAGACCTCGTTCCCGAGGCCATAGGACCGCCCGCCGAGCCCAGGGCTATAGCCTATGAGGGACATGGGCTGGAGCCGGCTCCCGGTCAGCGTGTCCACAACCAGCAAGGCCACCGTCAACCCCGAAACCGCGGCCACGGCGCGCGCGGGTCGGGCCGCCCCGGCGAGGATTCCGACGGCCACGGCGGCCGCCACCATCGCGGCAACCAGCGTGGCGTGAGGCCAGGCGGGGGGAAGCGGCGCCGCCACGTAGCTGGCAGCCGGAAGGCACATCAGCGCAAGCATCGCCCGTGTCAGCCAGCCCCCCTGCCGCGCCTTCCGCGAGAGCAGCGTGAGAGGCACCAGGAGCATCTGAGCGCCGAAAAAGACAGGCAGCGCCAGCGGCCGCATGGCCTCGGCTTGCCGGGTCTTGGCATCGAACCAGAGGGCCTCGGCCACGCGGAAAGGCAGACCGGGGAGCGCTTTCACTAGTGACCCGTTGTCATAGCTCGCCGGCAGCGGGAGGCCGAAGTAGGTGAGGATGGTCGGCGGCAGATCGATGTTGGCGACGAGGCCCGGGCGGCGGGTGGTGGCACTGGTGAGCACCCCATGGAAGCCGGGCCCGCGGACGACGATCGGTGTGAGGCCGACGAACGGGGTCTGGCGGGGAGCGAGGGCGGCCACGATCAGCAGGTCATTGGGTCTCAGTGTCCTAGCCAGCCCCTGCACGAGTGCCCCGAGCGCGCTCTGACTCGGGACCGCAGCGCCCTTGACGACGACATAGTCGGCCGCCGCCAGCGCCTGCCTGACGGACGCGGGCGATAGGCGAGGAATGACCAAGTCGATGCGACCTGCGCCGTCCAGGGCGGGCGCAAGCTGCCACGGCTCGCTCGCGCCGACTGCCGCTGTCCGCAGCCCCGCCCTATGGAGCGCACTGGCCACCGAGCCGACGTCGATGGGGTAAGGCAGGCCCTCGTTCGCTCTCTGGAGCCCGTCCGCCACGACTCGCCCAGCATCCTGACGCTCGCGCGGCAAGTGCGAATCCGCCACCGGGCTGCCGGGGCCGCGGTACGAGAGTGCGCGGTTCCCCGCGCCCAGGGTGACCCAGGCGCCGGCCTCGGACATCGGCCGGGCGACCGCGCAGCTCATCGAGCCAGCCGCCCCCCGCGAGGCCAGCGCCTCGAGGGCCGTGCGCACAGGACGCGGGAGGTCGCCCCAGCCGCCGGCTGGCAGCACTACCACCACACACATTCGCCTGGGCTGGGCCGCAGGGGTGTGGCGGGGTAGCGCAAGGGTGAAGGTCAGGGAGATGAGAGCAGCCCGGCGGGTCATGCCGACTCCCGGAGGAGATCGTCGTAAACCCCGATCGTCGCCTGGACCATGCGGCGGATGTCGAACCGGTCGAGCGTCGCCTGGCGCTCGTTGGCCTGAGAGGCGGCGCTCGCCTGCTGACGGCGCTCCAGCCCGGTGGCATCGAGGTCGAACTCGGTCTGCGAGACCAGCATGTCGGCCAAGCTGCTGATGCCCCCGCCGGGGAGGGCGATCTCGGAGGCCTGGGTCTCGTCGTACGAGACCTTGGTGAGTTCCCGCTTGATCGCATCGGCGAGTGACTCCGGGTCCTCCGGCGGCACGAACTCGACGAGGCTGGTGCCGTGGAAGGCCTCGCGCAGCCCCGCGACATCCGAGGCGATGACGGGCACGCCGGCGGCGATCCCCTCCAGGGCGGCCAGCCCGAACGACTCCTCCCGCGACGGCACGACCAGGATGTCGAGGGCGGTCAGGATCTGCGGCACGTCCCGCCGCTGGCCGAGGAACAGCACCTGCCCGGTCAGGTGAAGCGCGTGGGCTAGCTGCTCAAGCTCCTCGCGCGCGGAGCCCTCACCGACGACCACGAAGTCGACGTTGGGGACCTCACGCGAGACGAGCGCTGCGGCCCGGAGGAGGAGGTCGATGCCCTTCTCCCCCGAGAGGCGCGCTACGGTGCCCACCACCGCCGCGGCGGGGTCGACGCCAAGCTCCCTCCGCTTGGCGCCGGGATCGACCCGGCGCTGGAAGGGGCGGGGGTCGATGCCGTTGTGGACTACCCTCCAGCGAGACTCGCGCGTGGGGTCATACGCCAGGAGGACATCACGCACGGCGCGCGATACGGCGATGCCTGCGTCCACTTGGCGGAGGAGCCAGCGGTAGCCCCACGCACGCACCAAGCCCGCGCGGCGGGGCCCGGCGAGGGGATCAGGCACGACGTGCGCCGTGAGGACAAGGTGGGGACGCGGACGCAGCCCTCGCAACGCCCACGCGGCGACAACCCCGGCGACGTAGCCGTGGGCATGAACGATCTGGGCACCCCGGTCCTCAACCAGCCGCTGGAGCTGCCCGGCCGCGGCCAGTACCGGACGCGGCGCGAACACGGCGGGAACCGGAAGGGTGGCCCAGGCCACCCCGGCCCTCGACAGCGCGCCCTGGAACTCGCGCGAGAGCGGGCCGGTGACCATCTGCGTGAACCGCCCTGGCGGCAGCCGTGAGGCCAGCCCCGCCACGTGGGTCTGGATACCCCCCGCGGTGGGCCGTACGACCTGGATCAGGCTGACCGAGCCACCCATCTTGGCACTCCTCGGCTGCAGCGATTATGGGGCCAGCAGGAGGGAGTGTCAAGGCGGAGCGGCGAATGATGAGTGATGAATGACGGCCGATCGCCTGGCTTCCTCGACCGCGTCTTGCGTGCCCGCCCCGCCATGGGTGCGTGCCGTCATTCACCACTCATCATTCCGCGCTCTCCACTCACCATAATGGTTCGGGGGTCGCTGATGCCGGTGACCGAGTGCGACACGCGATCGCTGTCTGGCCTCGGCCTGAGGGACGAGGACGTCAGCCTCCTCTCCCGGACGGTGCGCCGCGGGCGAGGGGCGATCTTCGTCTCCGGGCCGCCCGGCAGCGGCCGGCGAACGGCGATGTACAGCCTGTTGTGCTCGGTCAACCACGAGGCGCACAGCCTGGCCGCGGTTCACCGTGCGATCCAGGAACGCATGGTGCGGGTCATGCAGACCCGGCTGACGCGCGGCAAGGATGTCGCTGACTGGCTGCACGCGGCTATGCGCATGGATGCGGATGTCGTCATGATCGAGCCGCTGGAGCGGATCGCGGATGCGGTGTCGCTGGTTCGCGCGGCGACCCGCATGGTGATGATTGTGGGGGCTGTGGCCGACAGCAGCCTGATCCCTCTCCTCGATCTCGTGGACATGGGCGCACCGGCGGGGCTGATCTGCCAGATGGTGTCGTGCGTCATGTCCTCCCGAGTGGTCCCGCGGCTCTGCCCGCACTGCCGGCGGGAGATGGAGATGCCCCACGAGCTTCTCAGTGTCTTCCCGCCGCTTGAGCAAGCGGCGTTGCACCTGCGAGCCCACGAGAGCACGGGCTGCGAGCACTGCTTGGGGACGGGCCGTCGGGGCCTGGTGGCGCTCTATGAGGTCCGGGAGGTTGGGCTGCAGCTCCAGGGCATCCTCGCCGGCCCGTATAGCCGGCCTGCGCTCGTCGATGCCGGGCTGCGCGCCACGCTGATGGCCCTGGCCGCGGACGCGCTGCGGAAGTCCGATGCCGGCCTGTTCGACCTCCGGGATCTTGAGCCCCTCCTCGTGAAGTGCCCTACGACGGCGCCGGCGGTGAAGTTCTGGGAGAACTAGCGCAGCAACGCGGAAGGAGGGACGCGGAGCTGCACGGGCCGACGTCTCCACCTCGCCGTTCAGCTCCGCGTTCCGCGTTGGCCGTTCAGCAGTTGCCGAGGTAGAAGAAGATGCCGTAGATGACGACGTAGCCGAGGATGGTTATCCAGACGATCTGCCGGACGAACCAGTAGCGACGGATCTTGAGGGCGTTGAAGATCGCCAGTGGTACCAGGACCAGCACAACCTTCACCGCGACGAAGGCGACCGTACCCCCCGCCTCCCACACCCACCGCATGACGGGGTTGGCCTCCTCCATCAGGCCGTTCCGAAGCATGACGACGGAGCTTACCGTATCGGCGAGGGAGATGAGGGTGAACAGGATGAAGGGCAGCCACAGCGCGCGGAGCTGGGTCGGTGTCGGTCTCTCCGGGGCTTCGTCCGTTGACGGGGGTGCTTGCGGAACCGCCACGGCGAGCTCAGCGTCGTTCGGCATGCGCGAGCGGAACCTCGTCGTTCAGTCCGGGAAGCTGTTGGCTGACAGTAAGCCAGAAACCTCCCGCAGTGACCCCAACCGCACGTGAAATGATTGCAAACTGTGAGAGCGACGAGGGGCCGCGCAAGTGCATGTAACCGGTGCCCTACGGCCGCGCGGGCTGGGCTCCCGGCTGCGGAGCGCCGGCCGCCGGGGCCGTCGGCGACGCCGGGCCGCCCACGCGGGCGGCGGCTTCAGCGCCTATCGGCGCACCGCCGATGACGCCGTTGTGGATGGGGCACAGAAGCCGGACGCCGTTGTCGATGACACCCAGGATCATCAGCCCGGTCAGCTTCCTCGGGTCCTTGTCGGCGCCGACGCGCGCGATGAGTTCCTGGTCGATCGCCTCCATCTTGGCCAGGGTTTCCTGGCGCACCTGCAGGTAGTGTTGCGCCGCCTCGGTGGCCCGCTCCGGAGCTGAGACGACGCTGTCGAGCGCGGTCGACAGAACCCCTGCCTCCTGCCGCAGTGCCTCCTGCAGCTGGCGCTTCTCGTCCCAAGCGCGCACGAGGGCAAGCATGTCGAGCGGCTTGAAGCCTAGATCCTCACCCAACGCACGCCAGCCCTCGATCAGCTGCACGTGTTCGGCCTTGAGCAGCGCGAGTTGCTGCCTTGCCGCCTCGTCCTGGTCCGCCGGCTGGCTGACTGCTGGTGCCATCCAGAGCAGCGCAGTCCCGAGCGGGAGCACCGTCGCCAACACATGCCGAGCAGCGTTCATGGCGATCTCCTCTGCAACGCGTGTATCCTCTGGCGAGGTCATACAGACGGGGGTCCACGGGAGTTTCGGCACGGCAAGGGTGAGTGATGAGTGAACGGCACAGACAGCGTGTGTGCCGGCCGTTGACGTCGACCCATCACTCATCACCCCGCACTCACCACTAGCCGGCTAGCAGCACATGGAACCTCAGCTCCCACTCAAGGTCGCTGTAGGCCTTCATCTGCTCGGCGACGGCCTTCTCGATCTCCACCGGGATGGGGCGGCCCTCGGCCCTGGCCTTGCGGGCCTCGGCGAGGAGCGGCTCGAGCTTGTGGTGCAGAGCCTCGAAGCGGGCGGGGAAGTCGGCGGGGTCGGTGACCTTCCTCAGCTCGGCGGCGACGGTGGCCGAACGTGCGGCGAGGTCGAAGGAGGTGACCGCCTGCGGGGTGAAGTCCATGTTGCGGAGCAGCTTCAGCGTGGAGTCGGCACCCGCACGCATCTCCTTGATCGCCTCCGCGTTGGGGCGTTTGTTGAAGTCCGAGAAGACGAGGCGAACCGTCCGCACGGCGGGGTCCACCGCGAGCGTAGGAGCGACGTTGTAGGAGCCGATCGTGACCGCCGCGGCCTGGATCTGGTCGGGATCGAGAAGCAGCCCGCAGCCCCCCGCGGCTGCCTCGTCCTTCGGGGGATCAAACACATCGTCGGTGCAGGCGATCCACCATTCCTCCGCAGGCTTCAGCTCCAGGGTCGAGCCCTGCTCGCCCTCGCGGGTGGCGGTGGTGACCTTACGCCACCCATCGCGGTGCAGGTAGGCCGTGAAGAAGCTTGGGTAGGAATTCAGCGCGATCTGCAGCGAGGTCACTTCGCCCGTCGGCTCGAGGCCGATCTCGCAGAACAGCCGGTCGTCATCCGGCAGGGCCAGGAAGCGGATGCGGACGGTGGCCTGCGGCGCGTTGAACAGCATCGTGATCGAGCCCCGCGCACCGGACTCGCCCGCGTACATGTCGCTGATCTTCGTGCTGCCGATGTCCTGCCCGTTGATGATGACCCGCAGGAACCCGCTGTGGTACCAGTTGCACGCGTTCGGCTCGGGCATGCCGACATAGCCCTCGAGCGGCGCCGCCTGGCCGCCGTGGCTCGGGTCCCAGCAAGAGCAGTACTTGACGGCGTACCGCACCTTCCCGGTGTCGAGAACACCGGTCCGTTCATAGTACTGGTGGCCCTCGTGCCCCGGGTAGGAGGTGACTTGAGTGGTGCCCCCGCCCACGGTGGCGCTGACGGTGCGCGGGACGCCCCGCTCCTCAGCTGCGCCCGCCCCCGACGGGAGAAGGGCTTGCGTTGCCGCCGACAGAAGCGACGCACAGGCCAGGACCATCCATCGCTCGGTGCTCACCGTCGTCCTCCCGATTCGCCGACTCGGGACGAACCTTCTCGCCCAACGCAACCTGGGCCTTCTGTGACCGTACCAGGAAAGACGAAGGCGTGCCTACGAAAGGAGGGCTGGACCCGATGATCCGCGGCCAGCGCGTGACGCTCAGGCCGGTGGACCCCGAGCGCGACCTGGAGGACTGCTACCAGTGGTTCAACGACCTCGAGGTGACGCGCTACCTCTGCAACGTGGGGCCACCCATCACCCGAACACAGGAGCGGGACACCCTCAACCGGCACCGCAGTGCCCCGGGGGAGTTCTTCGCCATCGAGGCCGAGGACGGCACGCACATCGGGAACTGCGCGCTGCGGAGGATCTGCCGTGTGTCGCGGACCGCCGGGGTTGGGATCGCCATCGGCGACAAACGCTACTGGTCGCGCGGCTACGGCACGGATGCGATGAAGACGCTGTGCGCGCACGGCTTCGTCGAGTTGAACCTCCAGCGCATCGACCTCACGCTCCACGCGGCCAACGAGCGCGCGCGGCGGTGCTACGAGAAGTGCGGCTTCCGGGTGGAGGGGCGGTTGAGGCGTGCGATCTACAGCGAGGGGGAGTACCGCGACGAGCTGGTCATGGGACTCCTGCGCGAGGAGTTCTTCGCACGGTTCCCCGAACTCAAGCCGGAGGGGGTGTGCCTCTCATGATCCGCGGCGTGAAGTGTCTCTTGCGTCCCCTCGACGTGACCGATGCCGAGCGATTCGTGAAGTGGCTCACCGACGACGAGGTCGTGCACTTCCTCCCCTTCTTTGCCCCCACGTCATTGAAGGCCGAGGAGGAGTTCCTGACGAGCGACCCGGGCAGCGAGACGCGTTTCTGCATCGACACCTTCGAAGGCCGCCACATCGGCTACTGCGCTCTTCGCGCCAACCGCCCCATGGACCGCTGCAGTATGTTGTCGCTGTTCATCGGCGAGAGGGATGTCTGGGGCCAGGGCTATGGCACTGACGCCGCGATCACGCTCTGCACCTACGGCTTCGCGTACCAGAACCTCAACCGCATCTGGCTGGAATGCGCCGCGGAACACGAAGCGGCCATCCGGTGCTATGAGAAGGTTGGCTTTCACCGCGAAGGCTTCCTGCGCCAACACTGCTATCGGCACGGGCGCTACTGGGACATGGTGGCCATGGGAATGCTGCGAGGCGAGTTCCAGACCAGACACCCGGAGCGGTGGCCAAGCGAGGAGTGAAAGGAGGTTCGGGCCATGTGGCTGCCCCTGGGCGTCATCGCGACGCTGCCGTCGGCAACACCAGGCGTGCTCTCGGTCCTTCCCGCGAACCCGCACTACTTCGTGAGCCCCGAGGGGAAGCCGATCCTGCTCATCGGCGACTACACGTGGGGCACGTTCTCCGACCGCGAGTACGACTACCGCACGATGTTCGACACGCTGAGGTCCGAGAGGCTGAACTACGCCCGCGTGTGGGTGTACTGGGGCAACGAGACTGGCTTCGAGGACGAGCACTTCGTGCCTGTCGTGCCGTACCTGCGTACGGGGCCCGGGATGGGGAACGATGGCAAACCGAGGTTCGACCTCACGCGCTTCAACCGGGCGTTCTTCGAGAGGCTGCGCGACGTGTGCGCGGCGGCGAAGGAGCGAGGCATCTGCCTGCAACTCACCCTGTTCGATGCCTGGATGGTCAAGCACCCGCACCTGTGGCGGCTGCACGCCTACCAGCGCGACAACAACATCAACGGCGTGGACGGCGACCCGCGCAACACCGGCAGAGGAACGGACGGCGAGCAAGGGTTCTGCTCGTTGGGCAACCTGAAGGTGATGGAGTGCCAGAAGGCCTTCGTCCGGCAGGTGATCGAGAGCGTAGGGGAGTCCGGCAACATCCTGTTCGAGATCGCGAACGAGAACTACTACAGCGCCGAATGGGAGCGCCAGCTCTGTGAGTTCATCCATGCGGTCGAGGCCAAGAGGCCAAAGCAGCATCTCGCGATGCCGCTTGATTTGCCCAATCACGACCACGGCGGCATCAAGACCTGGACGCTCGACCGGCTGCACGCGAACCTACTCCAGGCCCGGCAGCTGGGTCAGCCGCTGATCTTCGACACGGACGGCATCGGCAACCCGGAGGATGCGATCGTGCGCCGGGCCGCGTGGACCGCGTTCGCGAGCGGGGGCAACGTCAGCTACCTTGACGACAGCCTCCAGCCCGGCCGCGACCCTCCCGGCGACTTTCGCGGCTCGCGGCGGGCGATGCTGAGAGACCAGCTCGGCCACCTCGCCCGGTTCGCCGCCCGGACGCGCTTCTGGGAGATGACGCCTTCGGATGCCGCGGTGAAGGCGGGCTCGGCCTACGTGCTGGCATCGGCGAGGGAGTTGGTGGCATACGCCCCCACCGGCGGGCGGATCTGCCTGGACTTCCCGGACATGCGCGGTCCTGTCACGGCCCGGTGGTATGACCCGCGCGAGGGGCAGTTCGGGGAGGCGTTCAGACTGCCGAGCCTCCAGCGATACGACTTCACGGCTCCGGATACGGACGATTGGGTGCTCCACGTGCGTTCGGCCAACTGACCAACCGGCCGGCACAAAGTCACGGCGAGACGGAATGGGGAACTGCACCGGAAGGCTGAGAGACACACGATATGCCAAGATCATCGAGCGCCGACCTGAGCGTCGGGAGCCGGGGGGTTGTGGTTCGCGGCGCCGGTCTCGAACAAATGTTTGACTGAGCGGTCCTCTTGTGCTATGATGACACGGTGAGGGAAGAGCCGGTTGTCCGCCGGAGGCGGCCCGAATGTGGACACTCAACGGCCGAGTGCACACTCGTGCGAAGCTCAGGATACTCGCTGACTACCTCCACGCCTGGGCCACGATCATCAAGGACCACTTCGCCGTCGCGTACTACGTGGACGGGTTCGCGGGCGCCGGGAGCTACGACTACCGAGGCATCGACGTGCTCGGCTCGCCCGGGATCGGGGCGACCGTCGGGCGACTCGCCGGCGGAGCTACGGCCCAGAAGAACCGCTGTTTCGAGCTGCGCTGTCGGTTCGTGGAGGCGAACCCGCAGACGTGCGTCTCGTTGCGTAGCGCTCTGACGGGTCTCGGCGCCCCGACGGCCAGCGTCCTTTGCGGTCGGTTTGGCGATCTGGAGGGGCAGATCGTGTCCGAGATCAGAGACGGGCCAAAGGGAGCCCCGGCCTTCTTCTTCATAGACCCGTATGGCATCGGAGGTCTGTCGCTCTCCTCGGTGCGGCGCATTCTGGCGCTGCCTCACACCGAGGCCTTGGTGAACCTGAACCTCCCGAGTATCCGGCGGCACGCCGGGCAGGTGGAAAGCCTGGATGTGGGCGACGCCCTTCGCGCCAAGGCCGAGCAGAAACTGAGGTTGCTCTTCGGCGACGATTCATGGCAGGATGTCTGGCGGCGAGGGCTTCCCACGGAGAGGGAGGAAGGGCTTCTCGAGCTCTATGCGAGCAAGTTGAACGCCCGCTTCCGATGCAGCTACCGCATGTGCCGGGACCGTACCGGGAAGCTCATGTACTACCTCGTCCACGCCACCAACAACGACAAAGGCGCGAGTATCATGGGGTACCTGCTGGAGAGGGAACAGGCGGCTCGCACTCTGTTCCCCCTGCAGGATCTGGCGGATGTGAAGGGGGAGCTTGTCACACGCTACCGGGGGACGCGGGTTCGGAAGTCCGAGGTTCTGTCGGGCGCCACGGGTGGGAAGCGGAAGCTGCGAAGGGCCCTTGGGGAGTTGGTTGTGGAGGGCTTCGCCGCGGCGCCGACCTGGGGTCTCGACGACGATGAGGAGTACACCTTCTTCCCCTAGAGGGGTATGTGCAGAGGTCGGTGAACCGACCGTTGGCACCGGGGCGCACGAGCGACGGTGATGATCGCGGTGACGACACCAGAGAGGCGTTCATGGCAGGGCGCGAGGGCCGTGCGGCGGCACCGCGCGTCTCCCTTCATCAGGCACTTTGACGCCACGCCGCCTGGGGTGGTCTGTCCCCACTTCTATGTTCTCGCCCACGCCAACGGGTGCCCCTTCCGCTGCGACTACTGCTACTTGCAGCTGACCTTCAGAAGGAATCGCGCCCCCGTCTTGTTCTCCAACCTGGATGGCCTCACGCGCGAGGTCGAGAGATTCCTGTCGCGCGATGAGCCCTCAGTGCTCAACGCCGGCGAGTTGGCTGATGCTCTGGCCTTCGACGCAACAGCCGAGTTGATGCGGCTGTTGGTGCCAATGTTCGGCCAGCAACGCAAGCACAAGCTGCTGTTGCTGACGAAGTCGACGAGGGTCGAGCCTCTGCTGCGGTTGGACCATGCGGAGCAGACAGTTGTGAGCTTCTCCCTCAACAGCGCAGAGGCTGCGGCGAGCTTCGAGCACGGCGCTCCTGCGCCGTCAGCTCGGGTGGAGGCAGCGCGGGCGTTGCAGGCAGCGGGCTACCCGCTACGTCTGCGCATTGACCCGATGATCCCCCTATCGGGATGGTCGGACAGCTACCTCCGACTGGTCGACCTGATCTACCGCAAGACGCGGCCAGAGCGGGTTACCTTGGGCACGCTTCGCTTCTTCCCCTCGCTGCCCCACTTCAGCCGCAATGGGCGGGAGGTCTACTCGTTCGCAACCTCCCGCGACGGGCCGGATGGACGCCTGCGCCTGCCGCTTGAGACGCGTGTGGAGATGTACGATACTGCGATGAAAGGGCTCCCCCACCTCACGGTCGCCCTCTGCAAGGAGACGGAGGAGGCGTGGCGGCTCACATCACTGGACTCCCGCCGATGCTTGTGCAACTGCGCGCTCTAACAGGTCGTCGTCCCAGTGGCTCCGCCCTGGCGGCACTTGTGGCGTCCCTTGTCCTCGTCGCCCCCACCCACGCGGCTTGGGTGTGGGTCTACGAGGGCAACAAGCATGTGGTGCTGCCGCCGGCGGAGGGGCAGCCACCGTGGGCCTCCTATCCCGACACCAACGGCGACGGCAGGCCGGACCCTGTCATCACAGGGCTTAGCTTGCGCGTTGAGGATGACAAGGGCGCGCTGGTCAGCCGGGTCGGGATGGGCCAGACCGTTCACTTCGTCGCGACGCCGGAGCTGGGGGCGCTGGAAGGGGAGCCCCTGATGGTGCGGTTCCATCTGACCGGCCCCAAGGGCGAGGTGGCCGTGGCGCCGGCAGCGGACCTCGCCGGCGCGGTCCCCGTGGGCACGGCGCCTGCAGTCTACCGGGCGAGCCACGCGGTTCCAGTCGGGTCGCCGGCTGAGCCGGCCGGCGACTACCAGGCGACGGTCGAGCTGAGGCTGGGTGAGGTGACCCTCCCCGCGAGCGCCGTGCCGAGCGCCCGCTTGCGGGTCGTCGCGCCGCGGGAGCCGACCGTGGAGCAGATGGAGCGGGCCGTCCACACGGGGTTGGCGAAGGCCGGGGAACAGGTCGGCGAGTTCGCCAAGCGGTTGGGGCGAGGCGTCGGGTCGGCGCTTGGGCTGGTCGCCGGCCCGCGCCCAGGCGTGTTCCACGAGGCACACGAGCGCGAGACCTTTGGGATGGCCCGGGATGCAACGCAGGCCGCGGGAGCGCAGCTCCCGGACAGGGCGGCGCTCAGCCCCGGCCGGGCGGCGGCGGTGCGTACCGTCAACGGGCCGCTCCGGTCGGTGTTGGCCGTGCCCCTCGGCCAGGCCCAGGACCCACTCGCCGAGGGCTGGCTCCCCCTCGGTTACCTGGCGCTGCAGGGGCTGCGACCGAAGGATGCTTGGTCGCCCGGGGCGATCGTGCCCGCCAGGGTTAGGCCCTTTGTGCTCTACCGGCTCGCGCTTCGCGCGGAGCCGGGCAAGCGGCAGGGCACGATCGGCGTGCTCGCGGCGGATGGAGCGCGCGTGGCCGAACTGCCGGCTAAGGTCGAGTGGGCTCGGAGGATCGAGTGGCCCGGCACGTGCCTGGTGAGGACCGCGCAGCACCTGAGCGACCAGGGCGAGGCCAGAATGTTCGTGCAGGTGATCGCGGCGGTGGTCGACGGGGCCGCGCGCGTGGAGTTCGTGCTGCCGGTGGTGGCGAGGGACGCACCGTAGGTGAACCGTGGCCGGAGTCGGACCACGCCGTGCTGTCCCGCCGTGCGCCTGGCGCTCTTGGCAGCTTGGCGGTTCCCTCGCCTTGCCTTACCGCCCCCAGTCGCGCGAGTAGCGGAAGTCGCGATCGACGCTCCGCTGCGAGATCTTCGCGACGATCGGCATCCTCCGCTTGTACTGCGAGTCCCGCACCATGCGGTAGACGCGCTCCACGAAGGTCGGGTCCCGACCGGCTGCGATCAGCTCCTCCCGCTCCAGCCGGCGGTCCACCAGGTCGAACAGCACCTCATCCACGGCTTCGTAAGTGAACCCAAGCTCGCCCTCATCGGTCTGGCCCGCCCACAGGTCCGCCGTGGGCGACTTGCCGATGATCTGCGGCGGCACGTTCATGGCGCCGGCGAGCTGCCGGACTTGGGTCTTGTACAGGTCGCCGAGCGGGTTGACCGCCGAAGCCATGTCGCCCCACAGGGTCGTGTAGCCGAGCAGGATCTCCGACTTGTTGCTGGTGCCCACCACCATGGCCCCGAGCTCCAGGGACTGGTCGTAGAGGATCGTCATCCGCTCCCGCGCCATCTTGTTCCCCCGCCGGCGCGGGGAGGCATCGGGGAAGCGCTCGAAGTAGGCATCGATCTGGGGGGAGATGTCGATCACCATCGTGGCGATGCCCAGGGCGCCGGCAGCAAGCTCGGCATCGGCTCGGCTCTCCGGGCTGCTCGCGCGGTAGGGCATGATGACCCCGGCGACGTTCCCCGGCCCGAGGGCCTCGGTGGCGATGTAGGCCGAGAGCGTGGAGTCGAGCCCGCCGGACATCCCCACGATCGCCTTGCGGCAGCCGAACTTGCCGATCTCCTCGCGGATGAAGCCGACCAGCGTGCGCTGCACGAGGTTGCAGTTAGCGTCCAGAGCGCTCATGGCGGACCCTCTCCAACTCGCGGATCGTCAGGTCGAGATTCTCATCGGCCAGCAGGGGCGCGGTGACCCTCGCTCGGCGAACCTCGGCCAAGTCGACGCTCGCGTCGACGAATGCTTCCTCGCTGATGGGCGCCTGGGCAATCGTCTTGCCGTCCGGCGCTACCACCCGCGACCCGCCCCAGAAGTGCACACCATCCTCATACCCCACCCGGTTCACGAACACCACGTAGCACGAGAAGAGCTGCGCGTACGTGGACAGCATCGCCGCGTACGCCGCCGCCGTGTCCCACCCGTCTGCTCCGGGGCCCCGGGCCGGGCTGTTGGCGGTCACCACCAGCACCTGCGCTCCGTCGTGAGCGGCGATCATGACCGCCGATGGGTGCCAGATGTCCTCGCAGATCAGCACCGCCATCGGGCCGAGCCGGGACCCGAAGGCCCGGATGCTCGCCCCGTTCGCGAAGTAGCGCTGCTCGTCGAACATCCCATAGGTGGGCAGATACACCTTGTGGTGTACGTGCAGCAGGCCCCCCTGCTCGAAGTACCCTGCGGAGACGCACAGCTCGTAAGCCGGCAGCTCCTCCACGAAGCCCGCCACGGCCGAGATACCCTGCGAGGCGGCGGCGAGGGCCCCGAGTTCGGGCGCCTCCCGCCTCAGGGCAACCTCCATGGCGAGGTCGCGCACGTGGTAGCCACAGAGGCTCATCTCGGGGAAGACGACCAGGCCGATGGCCGCGCCGCGCGCCTCCTCCATCACCTCCAGGTGGCGTTTGAGGTTGGCCCGTACGTCACCCAGGACGGGCGAGATCTGCGCCAGCCGAACGCGGAATGCCATGCCCGTTCACCTTCCCCTCACTGGCCGTCGACTGCAAGATTGCCGACGGCGTCGAACGCCAACGGCCTCGGTTCCGAGACGACCCGCAGGTTCGGCATCGCTCTCGCCTCCTCCGCCAGGACTTCGGACACCCACATCCGCTCGAGGTGCAGCGTGTCGCGAGCGATGCACAGGCGCGGCCGAGCGCGACGGCGATCGTCCAGGCAGCCGACCGCCACCTCGAAGAGACGCTGGTCCGTCGGCAGCACCATCGGCAGCTTGCACCGGTTGAAGAACGTCGCTGTGATCGAGTTCGTGTACATCGCCTGGAAGTCGATCTTGTCCGCCAGTCGCTTCGTGGTCAGGTCGCACAGCCCAAGCCCGACGGCATTGCCGTGCGACGCCTCGGTCAGGTCCAGTGCGCAGAGAACCTTGATCCGCGGGCGCGGCGGTTCCTCCACCCCCTCCATGCCGATCCGCGCCACGACGTTCAGGTCGAGGCACGTGCCGCTGATCTCCTTGCCGATCCACCGAAGCACGAGCACGTCGATCTCATCGAACGGCAGGCTCGCGGTCAGCTCCTTCGCGCGCTTCAGGAGGCGCTTCTCGGTCTCACGCCAGCCATCGGGCTCCACCGCGTGGATCTCCGCCGTCTCGGCGTGGGCATTCTCGATGATCGCGAGGCCCACGAGCACCGGCCGCCCCTCGAGCATCGCCTGCGCCACCTGCGGGATGTGGTCGCGCAGTCCCGCCGCGCCGTAGGGATGTATGAGCGAAGCCATGCGCTGCTTGCCGAAACCGATGGCCAGCATCTTGCACAGGCCGCTCTCCGTGTCACCTCGGTGGTCGGTGTGGGACTTCACCCGGTTGACGGCGATGATGCCGTCCGCTTCCGCCGCATACCGGTCCATGTACGCCGGGAGCCCCGAGGGTGTGTCACCAATTTGCACGACGTCCGTCGTCGCCCGGATCGGCGCCCCGACGGTCTCCTCGGTGATGTCGAGGTCCTTCAGCAGCGCCTTCTGCCCCGCGGCCGTCGCGCCACCGTGGCTGCCCATGGCGGGGATGAAGAACGGCTCCCCACCCAACTCTCGGACCACCGCCGCCGTGGCGCGGAGGATGGCGGGCATGTTGGCGATGCCGCGGCTTCCGGCGCCGATGCAGATCGAGGCACCTCGCTTCACGCGACCCACCAGACCTGAGGCCAGCAACGCCTCCCGCGCGGCCGCGGCCGGGTCGTCAAGGCGATCGCCGGCCAGATCCTGCTCCACCTGGACGACGGACAGGTCGGTGAGTACGTTCTTGTCTCGGTCCAGCGTCATGGTCTCTTCCCAGGCAGCGAGGTGCGATTCGTTCGGGCGACCGCCTGCCATCAGGTCCGCTTCGCCATCCGGACCTCTTTCCCGGCTGCCGCCGACTTGTACATCGCCTCTGTGATCTCGGCGACCTTCACCGCAATCGGTGCCGTCTCCACCATCGGCACGCGGCCCAGGATCCCCCAGATGAAGTTCCGCTGCGGATCGGTGAGGCCTGCGTGGTCGGCGGAGTACAGGTTCGCGCGGTTCTCGTACATGCCCAGGTCAAGCTGCACGTCGGCCTGCATCTCGGCCATGTCGGTGAAGAAGCCGAAGGGCTCCAGACGCAGGCCCCCGTGCGAACCGAAGATGTGGTGCCCCTCGCCGCTGTCCATGTGCGTGGCCCAGGCCTCCTCGAAGAACAGCGCGAGGTCTCCGGCGAAGCGGATGTAGCCCGCCGCAAACTCCTCCACGTTGTACCCGCTCTCCTGGCGGCGCTTCGGCGGCATGGGAATCTCGTCGAAGGTCGACGCCGTCACCGTCAGCACCTCAGGGTTGCCGAGGAGCCACAGGATGAGCGCCAGGTGGTACACGCCCATGTCGGCCATGGCTCCGCCGCCGGCCATCTCCTTCTGCACGAAGGGCGGGGTTGCGTACCCATCGACGTAGCACCGCCCGCGCCGGCGGTAGTTGCTCGCCTTCGCGAAGTAGATGCGGCCCAACATGCCGGCGTCGATGATCCGCCTGGCCGCGCGAGCCTCGGCGGAGAAGAGCGTGCTGAGCTGGATCGACAGCTTCCTCCCGGTCTTCCGCGCGGTCTCCAGCATCTTCCGGGCCTCGGCGCCGCTGTTCGCCATCGGCTTCTCGCAGTAGACGTGCTTCCCCGCGTTCAGCGCATCGCACGTCACCGGACAGTGCAGCTTGTTGGGCAGGCAGACATCCACCACGTCGATCTCGTCCATCGCCAGGAGCTGGTGGTAGTCCTGGAGAACTTTGGGGATGCCGTGGCCCCTGGCAACGCGCTGCGCCTCGTCAAGGCGGAGGTCGGCACAGGCGACGACCTCGACCTCGGCGATCTCCTTGTACCTCCCAAGGTGGTGCTTCCCGATCATGCCGGTTCCGATGATGCCGGCGCGGATGCGCTTGGCCATTCGTGATCGTCTCCTTTGGCGCTGAGCCGGGGGGCGAGGCCCCCGGGGCTGCGGCACGACACGGACTGAACGCCACGAACTTCGGCTGTCTTCCTCACGCCCGGCGAGCGCACCTGCGGCGAGCGGTCCGGTTGAGAAGGCCTTGACGGTATGTTTCAACTATGATATTAATGGTATAATGACAATAATCGATAATATGGAGGCGAGGCGAATGGCGAGACAACGGACGGCAGACAGGGACGAGGCGGTGGAGGACACTCTGGACTTCAGGCAGGCGCAGGAGTTTCTGAGCACGACGCGGGTGACGCTGTATCGCTGGATTGCGCAGAAGCGGGTGCGGGCCTTCAAGGCGGGCCGGCAGTGGCGTTTTTACAAGGCGGACCTGATCCAGTTCCTCGAGCAGCCCGACCCGTCCGTGGTGCACGTGGCGAGGGAGGAGGTCGAGAGAGCGGTCGACCTGCTCCGACGGTGGCAAACGAGGGGCGCGCGCCGGAAGGCTGCGGCGCTGCGGCCCGCCCCGGCGATGGACGAGGAGCCCGTCCGTGCTTTGGCCGAGGCCCTACTCGACACGGCCCTCAGGCACGAAACAAGTCACGTGCATCTCGATCCATCCGCCCTGGGGGGTACGGCCCGGTTGAGGATCGACGGGGTCTTGCACCCGATCATCGACCTCTCGAAGTCCCTGTACGCGCCCCTGGTGACGCACTTCAAGCAGGTCGCGGAGATGGACGCGGCCGACCGGGCGTCGATGCAGATGGGACGCATCCCGACCAGAACGGAGGGGAGGGCCGATGAGGTCCTGGTCTCCACGCTGCCGACGCCGCGAGGGGAGAAACTCACGCTGTGGCTGTCCTCCTCGGTGGAGGCCATGCCCACCCTGGACGACGTCGGCCTCTCGCCAGAGGACCGGGAACGGTTGGGCAAGGCACTCCGCCAGCCCACGGGGATCGTCATCGTCGGCGGGCCCGGCGGCTGCGGCAAGACCACCGTGCTCTACGCCGCGCTGCGGTCGCTCGTCACTCCGGAGAGGAGCACGATGACGATCGAGTCGACGGCGTACCACTGGCTGCCGGGCGCGGTGCAGGTCCAGACGAACCCGCGCGGCGGGATTACCTACGCCTCGGCCCTGCAGGGCGTCATGCGGGCCGACCCGGACATCGTCGCGGTGATGGATGTCCCCGACCGGGAGACGGCGGCGCTCAGTGTGGAGGCCGGCCTGTCGGGGCATCTCGTCCTGCTGCAGTTACATGCCAACGACGCCGCCTCCGCCATCCGTCGATTGATCGACCTGGGCGTCGAGCCGTTCCTGCTCGCCTCCAGCCTCATCGCCTCGATGAACCAGAGGCTGGTCCGGCAGGTGTGCAGCGAGTGTCCAGCACCCCTGAAGGTCTCCGACGAGGTCCTGCGGCAGTGGCGCGAGCGCGCGGTGGCCGGGGGCCTCGCCTGGCCGGCGGGGAAAGCGCACTTCACCCACGGCAAGGGCTGTGCGCGGTGCCGCGGTACGGGGTACCATGGCCGCACGGCGATCTTCGAGTTGCTCGAGGCGTATGACGAGGTTGCCGGCCTGATCACGCGGGGAGCCGAGGCAGCCGAGCTGCGCGAGGCGGGCCTGCGCGGCGGCATGACCAGCCTGTTCGCCGACGGCATCCGCAAGGCGCTGGCAGGAGTGACCTCGCCCCTCGAGGTCGTGCGCGTGACCTAGACCTGCCCCCTTCACGGAACCGGGCGAACCATTCGGGCCCCTGGGAGTGTCCTTCCTCAGTGGGGGGGGGGCGGTAGCGCAGACGCACGGGAAAGGGCGCAGTGCGCATCGCATCCAGGAGCGGGTGATCGGCGTACCGAGCCAGAGGAGGTGGATGCCCAGTGTGCCGGACCATCTTGCTGAGTGTCGTGCTCGCCGTCGTCGCAGTTGGTGTCGCCCAGCCGCAGACCTGTCGTGTTCGGGTGGCCGGCGGGCAGGTCGTGAGCGAGGGCCTGAAGCCCATCGACACCTTGTCCTGGGATGACACCTTCCAGCTCACCACCGTCGGGGGGGTCGAGTGCTTCGCCGCCGACAGGCAGAACTCGTGGCTGCGCATGCGCCTCGACCCGGCGTGGCCTCAGGATGCCACTGGCCCCGCGACGATCGGCATCCGGTACCTCGACAACAAGGCCGCCGGTGGTGGCGGGCCGGTCGTCATGCAGTATGACTCGTCCGACCCCACGCGCATGGTGGGCGGCGCCTGGGCCTGGACGCCACCCGTGTGGCGCCAGGGCTCTGGGAAGTGGGTCACGAACTACCGGACCATTGAGAAGCCGGGCTTCCGCGGCCGCGAGCTCGGCGCCGACTTCGGCATCACCGGCATGACGAACCGGCGGTGGGACACGCTCTACGTTGCCGAGGTCACTGTGACCCGTGCCGGCGTTCTCCTGTCCGCCGATGTGCGGGGTCTAGCCCTGGGGGACCAGCAGCCCGCGAAGATCGCCGCCGAGGTGATCGCGCCCGATGGCAGTCCGGCTCCGGACGGCACTGAGGTCAGGTTCGATGCGATCCTCGGCCGGTGCGACCCTCCGCAGACCGTCACGGAGGACGGGGCGGCCACCACCAGCTTCATCCCGGCAGGCCAGGAGGGCGAGGCGATCATCCAGGCGACCACCGACTTCTCGGCGGGCGAGCTGCGACTGCCATTGGTGCAGGGCACCGGTGGCGTCACCGAGATTGAGTGGACCGTGGCCGACTTCGAGGCCGAGAACGCGGGTGAGGTCACCCGGGCCTACATGGCGGGCGGTGTGACCGGCAGCGTGGAGGTCACGGCGGAGGCGGCACACGCGGGCACCATGGGGGCGGCCATCACCTACGCCCGAGAGCCCGACCCGGACTGGTTCAACGCCGGTGTGGAGCTGGAGCCCCAGATCCCCGGCGCGCTCCTCGGCTTGAGCTTCTGGGCGAAGACGACCGAGCCGAACGTGGAGCTGCGCTGGGCGATCATGGACGCGGGCGACGAGCACTGGAACTACTACGCCCCGGTCCTCGAGACCGGCGCCGATGGTTGGCGGCGCTACGGTTCCTCTACCGTCGATTCCTACTTCCCCAACCGCGACGCGGTCCTCGACTATCCGCTGACCTTCCACTCCGTCTATGTCACGCGGCAGCCCTGGAGCAAGGCCGAGAAGGGCACACTCTTTGTCGAGGACATCGTGGCCCGCCTGCTGGTGGCGAACTCGGAGGCGGATCGGCTTCGCCGGCCCGCCCCCTAGCCGACGGTCGTGCCGCGCTCCTGCCGGGGACCTTCGGCCGCGAGACGTTGTTTCACAGAACTGTGGTCGTCGTCCCCCATGCGTTCTGCCCTCTAGCGCGACAGGAGCGCACTTGACCGGATGCTCACTGCCCTGCTTGCGGTCTCGGCCGTCTTTGCCCGCCCCGCTCCCGCCCTCCCGGTCCTCGCGGATGAGCCCAGTGACTTGGCCTTCGACCTTGTGGTGCCCTCCGAGCTGCTCCGGTCTCGGAGCGCGGCTGGACTCCTCGTCCTCGTGAACCTCGCCGACGGCGGCGACGCCCTCGAGTTCGTCCTCAAGCCCAACACCTGTGCGATCCGCCGCCGCCAGGGCGAAAGCGAGACCGTTCTCGCCAGCGGGCGTGCCTCGGGGACCCGGGCCGGCGACATCGTGATCAAGCGCCGCCCGGGCAAGGTCGCGGTGGCCTATGGCGCGACCACGGTGGCGCGCGCGGCGACCGACGCTCCCGGCGGCGGACGCTGGGGGTTGGCGGAGGGCACGCCGCAGGAGTTGGGGCAGCTCTCGTACCAGCCGATCGGCGACATCGTGCTCACCGATGACTTCATGCGAGGCCCGGACGACCCGGGCCAATGGACGAACCTCCAGGGTGGGTGGAAGGTCGAGGCTCTGGACTCGGCCGAGTTCAGCGCCAACGCCTTCTGCCTCGCCGGCCGCCAGAGCGGACGGCGGCCGGCCCTCACGGTGGCGGGCGACTGGTTCTGGGAGGACTACACCGTCAGCGTGTCCGTGCGTCCCAGCGCCGAGGCGCAGGGGTTCGGGGTCGGGGTCTGCTACCAGGAAGGGCCAAGCGTCTGTCTGCTGCGGGCGGGAGAGGCGAAAAGAGGGACGGAGCCCTTTTCCGGAGACGTCTCCGGAAAAGGGCTCCGTCCCTCTTTTCGCCTCTCCCGCCTACAACTCGTCCGCATCGACCAGGGCAGGGAACGCATCCTCGCCGAGACCGCCGCCGCGCTCCGGCCCGACGAATGGCACCGCCTGACGTTGTCCGGCGTTGGCGGCAAGCTGGCGGCGGAGGTTGATGGCGAGCGCCTCTTGACCGCGGATGACCTGAGCCTGGCGCACGGCCAGGCGGCCCTCTGGGTTCAGGGCGGAAGCCCCGTCTACTTCGACGATGTCGAGGTGCATGGTGGCCCGCCCCGGGCGCGCTCGCCGACCGTGCTGGCCCATGCGAAGGAGGCGGCCGACCCGGCCGCGACGCGCTTCATCACCGATCACTACATGGAGGGCTGGGCGGACGAGAGCGACCAGTGGCTTGCGGGCGCCGGGCCGTCGATCTGGCATGAGGGCGTGTTCTGGGGCGACGTCGAGCTCGCCTGGGACGCGACGCCGGCGGCGCTCACCGCGCCGGCCGAACTGCACATCGCCGTCCCCGTTGAGTGCCCCGCGGCGGACCCGCCCGCCGGCTTCGAGGCCGGCTACCACCTGCGGGTCGCCCCCCAGGGCGGCCGGCTCGGTCTGACCATCGCGCGGGGCAGCGAGGTGCGGGCGACCGGCGAGGTCGCATTGCTCTCCGGCGGCGCGCGGGTTGCGCTCCAGAGAACGGGGAACCGGCTCGAGGCGGTGGTCGACGACCAGAAGGCGGCCTCGTTCGAGGACCCAGCCCCCCTCCGGGGAGGCAAGGTCGGGCTGTCGGGTGCCGGAGTCGCCTCTCAGGCACGGGCGCTGTCCATTGCCTCCACCAACGTGCTCGACTCGACCTTCCGGTCCGCGCCGGTCGAGTGGGAGACCGGCGGCGGGACCTGGGGCGTGCAGAGCCGCTGGGCGTGCACCCCGCGCTGGTCGTGGTTCGGCGGGAGAAGCCAGGGCCTGGCGGCCATCTGGACCCGCGACAGGTTCCTCGGGGACCTCGTCGTCGACTTCTTCGCCTCCCTCCCGATGGACTCGCCCTTCGCCCCTTTCTACCAGCACCCCAGCAACATCGGCGTCAGTCTCTGCAGCGACGGGCGCACGTTGGGCACCGGCTACAGCTTGGTCTACGCGGGTTGGGAGAACCGCGCGACGGCCATCTTCCGCCGCGGCGACGTAGTGGCCCGGACGTCGGACTTCCGCCTCCCCGACATCCTCGACGCCCTGGGCGGTACACTCACACCCGACGCCGCCGGCGACCTGCACAAGAGCTGGCGGCACATCCGTGCCGAGAGGTTCGGCCAGACCGTGCGCCTGCTGGTCGACGGCCGGCTCGCCCTGTCCTATGACGACCCCAATCCCCTGCCCGGCGGCCCGGTCTGCGTCTGGACGCTCGACAACGGCATCATGGTGGCCCGGGCGAGGGTGTACTATGAAACGGCAGGAGTCAGGAGTCAGGAGTCAGGAGTCAGAATGACGGCAACGGCCGGAAGCGGCGGAGAAGAGCGCCGCGTCGCCGTTCCGGTCACCGGTCACCGGTCACCTGTCACCTGCCTTTCCGTCGTCAACCCCGTCTCGGGCGGGGACTTGGCGCTTGGTGTCGCGAGCGTTCGAGGCGTCGATCTGAGGCGAAGGCCGGTGCTGACGTTCGACTACGCGATCCCGCCCGACGTCAAGATCGACGCGTACCTGACCATCGCCGGGCAGTGGTATCGCCTGCGGCTGACGGGGCCTGAGGAGGGGGCCAACGGGATCGAGGAGCTCGGGGCCGTACCGGGCGCCGCGGGTGATGGGGAGTGGCACTACGCCGAGGTCGATCTGCTGGAGCGGCTGACTCCGCTGTTCCCGGGAGGCGCGCCTATCGTTCTCGATGACCTGGAGTTCGCCAACCACGTCCGGAAGGAGTACCTCGCCGCAGGAATCGGTGGCAACGGGGCGGGAGCGACCTACCAGCTCGCCCGGCTCGAGCTACGGCCTCGCCCCAGGGCGCAGCAGGCTCCGGCAGAGGCCGACGAGGCGCCTGCGCTCCCGGGAGCGGCAGTGCGGACGGGGACGCCCGCCGTCGAAGGGCCGCCGCTGAGGTGCGACTTCGAGACCGACCTCGGTTGCTTCCGACCATGGGGCGTGGATTCGGGAGCCGGGCTGCGGAGAGCGCACACACCGGTCGAGGGCAACGAGGCCGGCGGGCAGTGGTGTCTGGAGGTGCGCAACTCGCAGCTCGGCGGGCCGTTCGGCGTCGAGGTCGGCTGCGTCCCGTTCGAGGCCTCTCGGTACCAGACGGTCTCCTTCGACTACCGCGTCCCCGACACGTTGCGGGTGGACCTGACCGCGGAGGTCGCCGGCGTCCGGCGGACGATCAAGCTCACTGACAACGATGCCACCTGGCCCGTGATCGGCACAGTGGGCGCGACGGCGGACGCCCGCTGGCACCGGGCCGTCGTGGACCTGGGTCGAATGCTGCGAGAGGCCTTCCCCGGCCGCCGCGCGCTCCCGGTGACGCGCCTCGCCTTCGCGAGCTCCGGCTGGCCGGGCAACCGTGAAGGCACCACGTACTGGCTGGACAACTTCGCGATCGCGCCGGGACCTTCACAGTCTCCAGAGGACCGCACGCCGCCCGTGGTCGGCCACTCGACGCCGGGCCCTGGGGACCGCGCCGCGACACGGACGATCTCGGTAGCGGTAACGGATGAGGGGAGCGGGGTCAGCCCCGCCGACCTGCGGTTGAGGGTGGGCGGGGTCACCTACACTATCGCCGACGAAGCCCTCCGCTTCGATGAGACTTCGCGCTGCCTCACCTGGACCGCGCCGGGCAGCACGCCCCTGGGGAGGGATGGCGGAGAGGTCAGGTGCGAGCTACGGGCCGCGGACCTCGCCGGGAACGAAGCGCCGCCCTTCGCATGGACGTGGGCGCTCAGCTACGGTCAGGACGACCGGCCGCCGCCCGCGCCTGTGGTGAGCTACTTCCCCTCGGAGGCGTTGTTCGCCGACACGTTCGAGAGCGGGAAGGGCGAATGGGGCGATTTCCTGTCCTGCCAAGTCCTCTGGCGGGATGCTGGCGGGGCGACGGGGCCGGGCTGCATCGAGCTGCGGGAACTGGGAACGCAGAGCCCCGGGTTTGCGCTCCTGCGGGACATCCCCCCCGACTGGCCCCGCTGCCCGATGTTGCGCTTCCAGTACCGGGGCGAAGGCACGGGGGGAGCCTCGATGGTGCTGTACGGCACGACCTTCGACGGCGTGACCGACTACTGGACGCCGCTCGGCTCCTTCTCTGTCAGCGACGCGGCCTGGCAGACGGCCTCGGTGGACCTCCTCGCCGCACTAGAGGCCGCGAACCCGGCGCTCACCATGCACCGGTTGTTCCTCGCGGTCAGGATTCCCCGACCCGACGGGGCAGTGCTGATCGACGACGCCGTGATGTGCTCACCCGCCGGCACCGGCGCCCGGTTCGCGTGGGGCGAGCCCGCAGACGCCTCGGGCATCTCGGGCTACAGCTGGCGGCTCGACCACGAGGAGGGATCCGTGCCCGACGAGGGGGTGGATGGCGCTCAGCGCCAGGTTGGCTTCAGGCGCCTCTCCCCTGGCCGCTGGTGGTTCCACGTGCGAGCGCGCGACGAGGCCGGGCACTGGGGGCCGGCAGCACATGCGGCCTTCGCTGTAGCCGCCCCCTCCAGCCCATGACCCTGGCGAGGCTTCCTGCTGCGGAAGGCGTGCGGCCGGTTGGTGCCCCGAGTGGCGTGGCGCAAGCAGGCCAGCCAGGCCGCCGCCGCGCGGGGAGATGAGAGGCTACGCCGATCGGAGGAATGAGGGCCGTGGGGTCGCCGTCGCCGGACCGACCTAACCGTCGGACAGGATGGAGGTCTCGTCGGCCTCCTCCCCGGCGGCGGCGAGCACCCGCTCGATGACCACCAGGAGGTCCTTCGGATCGAAAGGCTTCGTCTGGTACCAGTCGACGCCGAGGTCCCAGCCGCGAGCCTTGTCGGCATCCTGACCGGCGGCGGTCAGCATGATGACGGGGATCGTCCGGGTGGCCTGATTGGCCCGGATCATCCGCAGGACATCCCACCCGGACAGCCGGGGCATGTAGACGTCGAGGAGAATCAGATCGGGCAAGTTGGCCTGGTCTTCGAGCAGCGCCAGAGCCTGGTGGCCGTCGTACGCCGCCATGACCTCGTAGTTCTCTGCCTCGAAGTACAGCTTGGCCGCAAAGACCAGGTCCCGCTCGTCATCTACCATGAGAATGCGTCTGGCCATTTCGCGTCAGCCTCCGGGCCGTCAGCTGGAGCAATGGGCTTGGGGAGAGGCCGCGTCGCCTCTCAGGCCGCGGACGATCCGGCGGTTCGGGTATCCTGCTCCTCATCTGCCTCTTGAGGCGCCCGGCGTCGATCCCGCGCCACGATGCTGCGATTGGCCCGCTTGGCGATGGTCTTCAGGTCGGCCAGCGTCTGGGCGATCTGCCCGGGGTGGGTGACCCCAGGCGACTCGTTCGTCGCGACGCATGCCGATAGCGTCATGAGCGGGAAGCTGCGAATCTGGCCGGATCGGTTCGCCGCGGTGATGTAGCCCGCCCGGCGGTCCTTCTCGTCGTAGTGCAGAGGGATGAGGGCATCGAAGGACTGCAGGGCGCGGTTGGCGATGACGTCGGCGCGCTCCGGCGTGGTGACGACGAAGAAGTCATCGCCGCCCAGGTGGGCCACGAAATGGTTGCGATCGCCGCTGGCCCGGGCCGCCTCCGCGATCAGCTGCGCCGTCAGCCGGATGACCTGGTCGCCCCGCTGGTAGCTGTAGTAGTCGTTGTACGGCTTGAAGCTGCTGATGTCGAAGTGGATGACGGCCAGTCGCCCTGGTTCGGCAACCCGGCGGGCGATCTCCTGCTCCAGCGTCACATTGCCGGGCAGGCCCGTCAGGGGGCTGGCGCCCCGATCGCGCTCCGAGCGCCGAATCGCGCCCGCGATGCGGGCCGTCAGCTCGCGCGGGTCGCACGGCTTGATCAGGTAGTCGTCGGCTCCCGATTCGATGGCCCGCAGCTTATCCTCGAGCCGGCTGCGGGCGGTCAAGACCACGATGGGGATGTGCTGGGTCGCGATGCCGGACTTCAACCGTCGGCAGACCTCGAGGCCGCTCATCCGGGGCAGCACCAACTCGAGAAGCACGAGGGAGGGCGACTCCGTCATGGCCTTCGCCAGGCCCTCCTGGCCGTCAGCCGCCTCGAGGACATCACACCCCTGGCGGAGGAGAGCCTGTCGGACCGAGTGGCGGATGGCCGGATCGGCGTCCATGATCAGGATTCGGTCAAAGCGCGCCGAATCGTCAGAAGCCCCGGCGGCTAGCAAGGCGCTCTCTCCCGAGAGACACTGTCTGATTCTGGCCTCTGGGGACAACATACCATAATCGGTGCCCGTTGACAACATGGGAGGAGCGCGAGGGGCGGCGGCGAACAGTTTGCCGGGCCGCCGCGTAGTGCCGCCAAACGGCCCATCAGCCGGGGGAGGTACCCGGTCGGTGCGACCTGCCACAGCGCCTGACCCGACACCAGGGGTCCAGTGAACGCCAACCATCCACCGCTCGTCCTCCGCCCGGGGGGGCGGTACAAGCCCGAGATCCGTGTGGACGCCATCGACGGCACGCCGATGCTGGTGAAGGACTACCGGCCGTGCGGCGCCCTGTTCCGCCTGCTGTTTGGCCGCTGGCTCGTCACACGAGAGTTCGAGGCCTACTGCGCCGCGCGGGGGATTCCCGGGGTCTCCTCCAACGTGCGGCGCCTCGACCCGTACGCGCTTGCCGTCGAGTACGTCAGCGCTCGGCCCTACGCTCGACTGGGCCGGCGCCCTTTGCCCGAGAGCTTCTGGATGGACCTCACTCGCATCGTCGACAGCCTCCACGCTCGTCACATCGCCCACGGCGACCTGAAGACCCGGGAGAACATCCTGGTCACCGACGACGGCTCCGTGCGTCTGGTCGACTTCAGCTCAGCTGCCTACTCCCGCGTGGACCTGGTGCATCTGATCTGCTACCCCCACCTGCGGGAGGACGACCGGCGGTCGATCGTCAAGGCAAAGCTCCAGGTGGCTCCGCAGTTGGTGACCGAGGGGGACCTGGCGCTGTGGGAGCGCAGGTCGGCCATCGAGCGGCTCTTCCGGTGGGCGAGGGAGTATGTGCGACCCGTCATCAAGCGGCTGGGCGGGAAAGACAGGGCGGACCCCGAGCGCCCCGAGCCAAGGGCCCAGTCCCCGTGGACTGCCGAGGATGCCGGTGAGACGGTGACCGCCGGGCGAGCCGAGGTGGAGCACGTGGGCCACGGGTCCGGCTGACGCATGCCCCCGGTCAGAACCGCCGGAACCACTCCCTGGCCTCCTTCACCCTTAGCTTCTCGCTCAGGGTGTCGGTCCTCAACGCCTCGGCGACCGTTGCGAGGGACTCGTCCACCGCCTCCAGCGTGGCCTCCACATCCGGGTCCGCGTGGCTGTAGGTGACAAACAGCAGCCCCCCGCGGCGGATGAGCACGCCACGGCGCGCCGTCTCCTGCAGGAAGAGGGACCACACATCGGCGTTGAGCTGCGCGTCGGGGAAGCTGAAGGTGGGGCAGCTCATCGGGGGCAGGCCCGTGCAGGCGAAGGGCAGCCCGTGCCGCTTCGCGGCCTCGGCGAAGCCCTCCATCAGCTTCCCGCCCTGAGCCCACAGATGCCGGTGGACAGGTTGGTCGCGGTACTCCTTCAGGCACGCGCACGCCGCGGCCAGGCTCAGACACTCCCCCCCGTAGGTCACGCTGATCAGCAGCTCCTCGGCGACCTGCATCACCTCGCGCCGACCGCACACCGCCCCGAGGGGCATCCCGTTCGCGATCCCCTTGGCGAAGCACGCGAGGTCGGGCGTCACCCCGTAGTACTCCTGCGCGCCGCCGGGCGCGAGCCGGAAGCCGGTCACGATCTCATCGAACGCCAGCAGCACGCCGTGCTCGTCGCAGAGGCGCCGAACGCCGGGGAGGTAGTCGGGCGCGGGCGTCTGGGCGCTGACGGGATCGAGGAAGACGAGGGCGATCTGACCCGCGTGCTCCTTCAGCAGACGTTCGAGGGCGGGCAGGTCGTCATACGGGAAGCTGACGATGGTCGATCGCAGACACTCGGGCACGCCGCGAGCCGCGGGGGTAGTCGCCTGCGCGGTCCACTGGTCCGCCCAGCCGCGATAGCCGCAGTTCAGAATGAGCTCCCGCCCCGTGTACGCGCGGGCGATGCGGGCGGCGGCGGTGGTGACCTCCGCGCCGCCCTTCAGGAAGCGCACCATCTCCGCGCAGGGCACCGTCTCGCCAACGCTCTCTGCCGCCAGAATCTCCAGCGGGTGGAGCAGTCCATAGATGATCCCCTTGCGGAGCTGAGCCGCGATGGCCTGGTCCACCGCGGGGTAGCAGTAGCCGAGCAGGATCGGCCCGAGCGCCATGATGTAGTCGATGTACTCGTTCCCATCCACATCCCACACGCGGCAGCCCTTCGCCCGCTCGACGTAGATGGGGAACGCCCCCGGCGCATTCCCCTCCGGCCGCTTCGACATCGTCTGCGACCCGCCGGGGATGACCTCCACGGCGCGCGCGAAGAGCTTCTCGGAGAGATCGAGGTTCAGGCCTCTAGGCATTCGATCGGCCCCAGTCCGTGGCGCAGCCCTCCAGGGCTGCGGCCGTCTCCTCCCGGCCCATCTCGCAGCCCTCCAAGGCTGCGGCCGTCTCCTCCCGGCCCATCTCGCAGCCCTCCAAGGCTGCGGCCGTCTCCTCCCGGCCCATCTCGCAGCCCTCCAAGGCTGCGGCCGTCTCCTCCCGGCCCATCTCGCAGCCTCCAAGGCTGCGGCCGTCTCCTCCCGGCCCATCTCGCAGCCCTCCACGGCTGCGGCCGTCTCCTCCCGGCCCATCTCGCA
>Ga0315289_10000068_pt1 | contig 155946 bp, 129 predicted proteins | sample YL17G11_40_MG_FD_203452 | JGI IMG/M metagenome (GOLD analysis project Ga0315289, IMG submission 203452) | Sediment microbial communities from Yellowstone Lake, YNP, Wyoming, USA - YL17G11_40 | ecosystem: Environmental > Aquatic > Freshwater > Lake > Sediment | place: USA: Wyoming | collected... | reverse complement strand
CATTCGCTCATCTGAACGAAAAGGATATTATTCTCTGACAGATAAGGGCAAAAGATATGAAGGCAGATAGTAATGATAACGATACGGAAGCAACTGACTTTCTTAAAGGATGGACAGAAAAATGGGAGAAGAAGGGTTTTATAAAACGTGTAATTAATGGTTTCGCTTATCTTTTCCCTCCCCTTACAAATAGATCAAGATGTTTTACTTACAATCCGCCAGAAGGTTGCCTATACTGTGGAAATAAAACATTCCGGTATTATTCCTGCTGTTTTGGAAAGAAATACTATCAATGCGAAAAGTGCTGGGGCATTAATCATTAAACTTCTAAAAAGGAAATAGACAATGGCTGAAACAGGCCGAGTAATCAGGCCGCATGGAGGATACAGGAAGCTGCGAAGCTTCCAGACGGCTCAGATGATTTATGATGCGACAGTAATTTTTTGCGACAGGTTTATCGAGAGAACCTCGCGGACGCGCGACCAGATGGTTCAGGCGGCACGAAGCGGCGTACAGAACATCGCCGAAGGCAGCATGGCTTCGGCCACATCGAAGAAAATGGAGTTAAAACTGACAGGTGTGGCACGTGCCAGCTTGGAAGAACTATTGCTGGACTATGAGGACTTTCTTCGGCAGCGGAAACTACGAATATGGCTTAAGGATTCGCCGGAAGCAATGGCGGTTAGGGAACTATACCGGTCAGACGCGTCGGACATGTCAGACAGGTCAGACCCTTATTCAATTCGGACAGCTAATGCAGAAACGGCAGCTAATACGCTTATCTGTTTGATTAATCAGGCCAGTTTCCTTTTGGGACGACAAATCCGGAAATTGGAGCAGTCTTTTGTGAATGAGGGTGGGTTCTCGGAGCGTCTGTATAAGGTGCGCAGCCAAACACGGTGGCATTATTCTTGACCCCTTTATGGGTTCAGGCACTACAGGTGTTGTAGCAAAGCAATTGGGTAGAAACTTTATCGGCATAGAAATCGACCAATCGTATTTTGAGATGGCGGCACAAAGAATAGAAAAAGCTGCAAGAGAACCAAACTTGTTTGTGCCGTCCCCATCTAATCGCGGTGCCAGGCACTGCCAGCTTATCCTTTCGTAAACTATTATCAAAAAATGAAAGCCCTGTATAAGCACAAAAGAAGCGGGTAATTCCTCTGTCATTTTTGTTGACTTTTCCCCAAAATTTGGTATAATTCCCCCTGTTTGCCTGCCCATTAGGGGCAAGTAGGCGAACGCTCAAGCCCAGTAGGGCAAGGTTTCAGGTCCAGTTTACCTCGACATCTTTACGATGGCGGGCAGGCCAAGCCAAATAATCGTTAGTAAATCTCAAATGGGCTTAAACCCCTTATGAGATTTAACTAAATTACCTAAATTAACCAAATTGACCGGTTGGCTAACTAAAATTATGCGAAACGAACCCAATTTCCAAAAAAGTCAAATCTTTATAAAATTAGTATTAACAACTAATTACAACGAAAAATGAACAATGGACACTTGGTAAAAACGAACCCAAACGAACCCAATTTATCCTGAGCGCAGTCGAAGGGTTTATGGTGCTTGCCTCGGCGTAGCCCCCTTGCTTCCTTCGGAAGAAGGAAAGGGGGCGAAGACGGGAGCTTGTCGAATCATTTTTCCTGCTCTTTTTCCGCCCTGGTATAATTGACCTGCGGCTCATTAAACTCTGTTATTTTAAACTGCTGCTGCTCAACTTGCGAAAGAGCCGGGTTCTCGATAATTCTCGGGGTTATGAATACGATAAGCTCGGTGACAGCGGTATCTTCGCCTTCGAATCTGAAAAGGGCGCCGAACAGCGGCAAATCACCAAAGAACGGTATTTTGTTTTTCTGCTGGCTGACATCTTTTTTTCGCAGGCCGCCGAGTACGACGGTCTGGCCGTTTTTTACCAGAGCTATAGTGTCGGCTTTTCGGGTGTCAACAACAGGGACATTGCTTGCCGCAAGAGCCACCCGTTCTACAAAGACGTTAAATTCCGGCACGATGTGCATTCTGACCATACCGTCCCTTGTGATATGGGGTTTGACCTCAAGGTTGACGCCGACATTTTTAAATTTAACTGTTTCGGTGACGGTGTTTCCTGTTATTGTCCGTTCCACGTAAGGATGTTCGGTCACGATATTGAAGAGCGCTTTTTCGTTATCAAGCACCAATATTCTCGGGTTGGCAAGAAGCTTGGCAGAGGTAATTTCCTGTTCAGCCTTTAACTGTGCGTCTATATCGATGTTATCAGAATTAAGCCAGCCGAAGCGGAGGGTTCCTTCCGTGCTCGTAGTGGTTTTGGTTGTTGCGCCGCGAAACCCCGCCGTGGCAAATGGGGCGGTTTCGCCGGTTGGATCTGTACCTAATGTTCCAGGATAGGTGGTATTTCGGCCCACATCCCACTGGATGCCGAGGTCGAGCTTGTTTCGGCTGGTTATGTCATAAATTCTTACCTCAACCAATATTTGCGGGGTGATGCGGTCGATTTCTTCGATGAATATATCTATCGCCTTGATTTTGCTTTCTGCGTCGGTGACAATTATATTGCTGCTGCCGGTATTGGAGGAAAGTGAGCCGCGCGGCGAGATAAATTTTTTAAGGGACGCTTCGACCTCTGTAACATCTGCGTAAGTAATTCGATAGATTTTACTGATGAGCATTTCGGCCTTTTGAGCGAGTTCCTCAATGGGCGCTATTCTTATCATATTTTCGTCCACCACATAGCCGTAGCCCTGTGAGGCGAGGATATTGTTCAGGGCCTCTTCCAGAGGGACATCGGTGAGAGTGGCAGTGACGTTTCCGATGACCTTGGGGCTTTTGACGATGTCCACGTCCGCCTGCTCAGCCATAATTCTTATCACATCCTCGATAGGGGTGTTCCTGAAGTCGATACTTATCTTTTTTAACATTCGCTGCTCAAGCGTAGTCAGAACTTCCTTTTTCTCCGTGGATTTATCGCCGTTTTCAGCGGCTGAGACAGCGCAGGCCGCCAGGATGAGAGCGAGGATGACCAGGGATTTTAATGCTCCGGATTTCCTGTGACTTTTCATAATAGTCCCTTTCTCAAATTTACCCATTGGCATCGCCCTTTTTGCGGCGGTCTGCCGGGTATTTTTTTATTGCTGAACTTCTTGTGTCCATTTTTTACCGTTTATTTCAAACTCGACACTATTTGTGTTTATTTTTACAACGGTGATGTCCAATATTTTATCTCCCTGATGCAATATCTGGTCATTAATGACCGCCGACGGATTATCCTCGCTATAGACAATACCCTTGACAATTAGTTTGCCGGTTTCTGGCTGCGCAATCGTTGCGGAGCCGAACTGCATAGGGTCGCGAAGAGAGGTCGGATAAGGATCTGGAATTTGCCAGTTAATCAGGCCGTTCGAAGCGGCTGCGGCGCCTGTCGGCTCAAATCCCTTAGACTGATTTGTGCCGCGGGAAGGCGTGCTAAGGAACTTAAAGAGCACAAAAATCAGGATGATGGAGAGAGCCGGGACCAGTATTACCATTTTTTTATGTTTTGAGCTGCTGACCCCTGGCTTCGGTGTAAGGAGCTTGCTTTTTATTTTTGCGAGGGTTTGCAGCCAGGGGATTTTCTTTGCAATTTTCATAGAGGCATAGACTTTTGTGCGTTTAGCCGGGGCGGTTTTCGGCTGCGGCGGCGGTGGCGGGGGAAGGGTCTCCTTGGGTTTCGGCTTCGTAGGGGTCATATGGCTCGGAGTAGGCGGCTTGGACACCGGCGGCTTCGGCACATCCGTGCCGGGAAACTGTTGTGCGTCGCTGTCTTTTGCGAACGCCACATTGCCAAAGATAGCAGAGACTTTTTTGTGCAGACCCGCACTATGCAGGGACATTGCTTACCTCCTCAGCCATTACTTTCTCACCGTTTATTTTCTCCGCCGGAGGTCTGCCATTTAATACTTCTTCGGCCAGGGCCCTGTATTCAGCGGCGCCTCTGCTTTCAGGAGCATACAAGAGGATGGACACGCCCGCACTGGGCGCTTCTGCCAATCTTATAGTTCTGTGAATGACCGTCTGGAAGACCATATCGCCAAAGAACTCGCGCATCTGCTGCTGAATCTGTCTGCAGAAGATGGTTCTGTCTTCTGCGAAAGTCAACAGCAGCCCGAGTATTCTTACGGTGCAGGGGTGGAAGTGAGTCCTGATAACGCTGGCGGTCTCGAACAGTTGCTTGAGTCCTTCCATCGCATAATAATTTACCTGAACCGGCACAAGGACATCCGTGCTGGCAACGAGGGCATTGAGAGTCAACAGGCCCGCCGAGGGGGGGCAGTCGATGACGCACATATCATACCTGTCTTCCACTATTTTAAGTTGCTCGCTGAGGACCCGCTCTTTTCCGAACAGGCCGGCCAGCTCAACTTCAGCCCCTGAAAGCAGCACATTGCTCGGCGCCAGATCAAGCCTTTCGGTGTTGGTTGTGAGTATAACTTTGGTGATAGGAATCTGGGGATTCGTAAGGGCGTGATAAATGGTTCTATCCAGCGTTTCGGGACTATAGCCGAAACCGAGCGTGGTATGTCCCTGAGGGTCGAGGTCAACTGCCAGGACTTTTTTGCCTTTTTCAGCAAGCGCTGCTGCGAGGTTTACTGCGGTAGTTGTTTTGCCGCAGCCGCCTTTTTGATTTGCTACTACTATTATTCTCATTTTCATACCACAAATTTGCGATGTGAATTATTTTTTCAACCGTTCTGCGGTTTCCTTGTGAAAACCGCCAGGCTCATATTCACCTGATGTCCCGAGTTAGCTTCTTTCGAGCGGGTTATTACGAGGTCATCCACGAAAATAACCGGCCGATGCCTTTCGAGGGCGTTCAGCAAGGCGGCGAATTTATTATAATTCCCTTCGAAGCTGATATCGATGCAGCTTTCGGTTATATACGCCAGGTTAGCAAAATCCGAGCTTTTGCGGTTTTCTTTGGGCTTGATGCTGAACGAATCAACACTCCACTGGTTTGCAATCTGACTTATGTCGAATATCAAATCAGCCGAATTCTCGGGGGCGATAACAAAATCCGCTAATTTATTCTGCAGGGTTTCGAGCTGCTCCTTTAACCTTATTTTGGTTTCAGCTTTGGAGGTCTCCATCGCCGAGTCGTAAACTTGCTTTTTTTCAGCGAGCTGTTTTCCTATCAGATTTTTGGCGTTCCTCTGGGGCGCCAGCAGGGATATGTATATACAGCACAGGAGTATAAGACTGCCTGCCCAGATTAAGGCGGTTGTCATAAGATATTTTTTGTGGATTGGTTTCATAAAATTTCCGCTACAAGACCGGTTTGAAGATGCAATCTATTTCGTAAGATACAACATCCTGGTTTTCGAGGGTCTCGGCTTTCTGCGAGACTTCAACGTTATCAAGCTTTGGCCCGAGGGAATCCGACAAACAGAGACTGTCCTTAAAGTCCCTGATTGCCTTGTCGCAGTTAAACCTCGGGTTTCCGCTAACGTTCATTTTCAGCATTATTACAGGGACGCTTATGTCGAGCATTTTTTTGGGGTCGTCCTTTTGGGGGACTCTTTTTCTGACGGAATCCTGCTTAACTTCGAGTTTGGTTAAGACCAGCGTATCCGGCATAGTCTGTGCCAGCATTACCAGAATCGGCGACCATTGGGTGTGCTTGTTGATAGAGGACGAGACTTCCAACAAGCAATTGCTTATGAGGTTTTTCTCTTTCTCGAATGATTCCTGCAGCTTTACGGCAGATGACAGCTTGTCGATGTTTGCTTCACAATTGGCTATTTCCTGTTTTTGCACAGATATGACGATTCTATTACTGAGGTAAAAGCCGAACATTACCATTGCAAGAATAACGGATATAGCAAGACTTGCGACGGTAATGACTGTGCCCTCCGGTCCGCTCCTTACCGGAATACCCTTACCTTTCAGTAAATCTATCGTAAACATATCAGACTGCCCTCATAGCAAGGCCGGCTGCTACTGCCAATACAGGGCCATTTTTTTGCAGGATATTCAGACAGTCCTGACCTGCGTCACAGCGTATTTTGTCAAAGGGGTTCCACAATACAGCCCTGGCGGGAAGCCGGCTGTCCAGAAGTTCCACGAATCCTTTAACAGGAGCGAAGCCGCCGCAAACAAATATCTTTTCAACGGCTGCGGATTTTTCCAGCGATGCGTAATAGCGTAACGTGTCGGTGACATCAACAATCAGTTTTTTGCAGGCATTGGCCAGACTTTCGCCGATGTTCAATTGAATCTCAGCGGCATCGCCGGCGGCTTGATTTTGACGGCCGATGAGGATTTTAGCGATAATTTCGGGGCGGACATTATTTGCCGCAGCAATTTCTTTAATGATGTCATTGCCGGCACAGGTCATATCGCGAATAAAGGGGAGTGAATCGTCGCCTATAATGGCCAGATTCGTATAGGAGATGCCGACGTTCAGGACGGCCGTTGTGGTTCGAGCAGGTTTTGGCTGCTGACATTCAGCGAAGCAGTTCAGAAGCGCCAATCCATCGACGTCCATCAGGACGGTGTTAAGAGAGGCCTGCTCTGCAAGATGTTTTTTTCTTTCTATGAGCTTATTCGTCGCAGCAACGAGGACGCCGTGAACATTATTTTCGCTGTTTGGTATTACCTGGTAATCGACGGAGCCGTCGTCAACGTTGAAGGGACAGAGCTGCGCAGCTTCGAGCATAACCGCACCTTCTATCTCGTCCCGCGGCAAGGGGGGGAACTTAAAACAGCGGACCGCTACTTCCGGGCCGCATACGCCGCAAACAGCGAATTGTGTTTGAGTTCCTGTTGATTGAAGGCACTTTTTGATTGCGCTGACGATGTTTATTTCACTGCCGGCATTGTTATTTTCCGCACCGCCGGCGATGTCAACTATGGCAGCGGCAGTGACCGCCCACTCAGCACGGTCTCTGCTGAGCTGGACCATTTTTATGGATGAGGAACCTATATCAAGGCCGAGGACTTGTATTTTTTCGCGGTTGAGCAAACGCTTCCAGTTCAGGGTAATATGGTTTTTGACCAAATCAACCGCTGCTGCGGGATTTCGCATAAATGGTTTTATCTTTTCCGTAATATGAGTATAGTCCAATCCTAAAAGCATACTCCTTAATCGGCTTAAAAAAGGGGGTGTTTTACCTGGAAATCCCGATATGTTGATTTCAATTGATGTGCTTGTGTGAAAGATGCTACGTCTGATAAATATTGTGATTTATGGTTACAAACAGGGATTGCGGGTATTTGAGAAACTGCCGGCGCAGTAAAATTTTAAGGATAATCAGGTCCTATAAGAATTTAAGGAAGGTCTTTTGAGATTATCGGGCGGGAACTGAACAATAACAACGGTAATCTGCGCCTTTTTGCACAGCCGGGGGGGTCGGGCTTTCTGCCGTTTACTTACTCTTCGTGCCACTGTTTTATTATGAAGCACACACCGGCGTCGCTTACACTTGCGTTTCGCAGTGACGCATCGTAGTGAAAGTTGGCCTTTACATTTTGAGTAAAGCTGTTAGCTACACAGGCACCGTAATATTCGACCCAGGCATTTAACTGGACATTTGCCTTCGGCGCATAAATTGCTCCATAGAAAATGCTGCCTGCCTTAAAATTGAAACTCTGGCAGGTATCAAGGCCGTATATTTTAAGTTTTTGGGTGTCCTTGGCCAAGTTGTTAATTATGCCTCCGTTTTGGGATACAAGGTTTCCGCCTAAATATATAGTCAGGGATGCGTCAGGATTAGTGGTTTTATCCACTATTTGTATCTGGGCGGAATTATCAAGGGTTATATTGCCGGTGACATAAAGGGTGACCGGCCCATTATTTGTGACTATCTGGCTGCTATTAAGGTTAATGCTGTCATATTTTGCGGAAGTGGTTATTGTTGAACTGCCGGACAAGGTTCCCTTGGAGGGCAGCGCCTGCAGCCAGGCCGGCGCTGTTATCGAGGACATCTTGTATTGCTCAATCGCGGGGTAGGTATTGCCTGTAATAGTCGCCTCAAGCTTGGAGTTGATAATGGTATTGGGGTTTCCGCCTACGCCCACAACCACATCGCCGTTTATGGTTACACCGGTTTTTGCGGTAATAGCCCCTGCCAGTGTGCTGTTAGTGCCGATTTGCAGAGCCGGGTCGGCGGCGCCGGCATTATACATATCCACCGTAATGCCGTTCATAAAAGTTAAAGTACCGTTGGTGAAAATTGCGTACTCGAACAGACCCTTCAATTTCAAACTGGAGTCAACTGTTTTTTGAACCTGGCCGGAGTTTCCAATAGATTCGATGTTATAAACATTCTTGGCGTTTGTTGTGGCTCGATAGCTGAAAGTTGCATTGCAGTTCGGCAGGGTCTCATTTACTACATAAGGCAGGTTGCTGTCGCTCCAGGGCTTAACGTTCAATTTCTTGTTCATTTCAAAGAGACCCTTTGTGAGCCCTGCATCGGCGGCACTGCGTGCTGAAACATCCGAACTGGCTCTTACCGCCTGCATACGGCTGTTCTGGCCGAGACTCAACAGGCCCACGCCTATTACAAGCATTATTACCAGAACGGCCATAACCAGAACTAATGCGGAACCATTTCTATTTGATTGTGACGGTTTATTCATATCTTTCCAATCCTCTTTTCAAATCAGTTTTAATTTTAAGTAGTGTTCTGTCATACCTAATTTAAGGAGTTGTCATTCCGCACTTGATGCGGAATCCATTTCGTAAGGATATGGATTCCTGCTTTCGCAGGAATGACAAGTATAATAGAACACTATTTATTTTTCGCTCCACTGTTTCATTATGAAGCGCACCGCACTTTCATCTATGCCTGCATCTCGCAGCGCAGCGTCGTAATGGAAAGCGGCGGAATTTTTCTGCTCAAAAGTGTTGGCTACGACGGCGCCGTAAGCATCGCCGTCGTTATAGAAAGTGACAGCCGCGGCAGGGGCATAAATAGCCCCGTAAAACGTGGTGCTGTTCTTAAAATCCATACTGAGAGAGCTATCAAGGCCGTATATTTTCAATTTTGTCGGGTCCTTGGACAGGTTGTTAATAGTGCTTCCGTATCTGCAATCAACTGCTCCCGCTACATAGAGGGTCAAAGAGGCGTTAGGATTAGTTTGTGCGTCAACGATTTGCAGTTGGGCGGCATTTTTGAGGATTATATCGCCGGTGATATTGAGGATGACAGGCCCATCAATGGTAATTACATCGCCGGGGCCGAGGTTAATGCCGGCGTATTTTCCGGAAGCGGTTATCGTTGTGGTCTTTTTTATAAAACCGTCGGACGGCATCGCATCAAGATAAGCAGGGACTTCCACTGCCGGCAAATACGGTCTCTCGGTCATTGCGTAGGTATCGCCGGTGATGGTCGCCCAGGAGTCGGTGATGACTACGTCGGGGTCGCCGCCGAGGCCCACGACGATGTCGCCATTTACAAGGACGCCGTTTTTCAGGTCGATGCTGCCTGCCTCGGTGCTGTTGGTGCCGATGCGCAGGTTTCTTTCGTTTTCGTTATAATTGTACCAGTCCACTACGGTCCCTTCTTTGAGGGAAATGGTTGCATTAGTGAAGATTGCGGCTTCGAAAGGACTCTGCAACTGTAAGGCGCAGTCAGCTTCTTTAACGGCCCAGCCCGATTTTCCAACGGCTTCAATGTTATAACCGGTATAAAAGTCTCCTGTGACAGTATAACTCAAAGAAGCCCCGCAATTCGGCAGCAGCTCATCCGCTGTCTGCGGCAGGATGTCGCCGTTCCAGGGCGTGACCTTCAGCTTCTCGTTCATTTCAAAGACCGCCTTTACCAGCCCTGCATCAGCGGCACAACGCGCTTCGATTTCCGAGGCGGTTCTCGCCGCCAGGGTGCGACTTTGCAGGCCGAGTCCCAGCAGCCCTACGCCGACTATAGACAATATTACCACCACGAATAATACCAGCGCTATAACGGCACCGTTTCTTTTTCTCTTTGACTGCAGCAGTTGTTTAACGTTCATACGGTTCTTCCCCGCAAAAAATACGTTATCACCAGTTATGCATATAAGAGGACGAGACAACAGTAGCGCTTTGTGTTCCGCTATCAAGAGTAAGTATCATTTGTGCGGACCTGCCGGCTGTTTTGAAGAAGCAACTGGAGACATTTCTGCAAATAGTCTGCACAGCCAGCGTTTCTTTGGGATTGAGTCTGCCGAACTCGACGTTCAGGTGTTTATTTCCATCCTGGAAGAAACGCGCGTAGCGGTCAACGGAAGTTGAATTTGCATCCGCATAGTAATAGACTTCTATCCAGCCGCCGGCGGTATCCAGAGAGTATCTTTCTCCGCTTGCCTTTCGCAGCACATTGTCGAAGGCTCTCCTTGCGGAATGGCCGTCGGTGACGACGTCGGAGTATATGCGATTATACATTGTCTGCCATCCGCGCTGGCTGTCAGCCAGTATAATGCTGATACCCAGCGTGACAATAGATGCAAGGACGGTGGCTACCATCAGCTCTATAAGCGTAAACCCAGCCCGTCTTGGACGGGCGTGGGTAAATGCCTGTCGAACTGCGGATTTGTTTTTCAGCATAGTTTATTAAATCCTCTCCCAAACGCCCTAAAGTGTCGTGTATGTCGTCAGCTTAAACGGCTCATATACATTGCACCTATCCTGGATGGGCCAGACTACGGCGACATTCAAGGCGCGCAATCCGGTTGCGACGTTTTTCCAGGACAGGACGGCACAGTAATTGGTGCCATTTATTGAAACTAAGTAACTTCCGAGGAGAGTAAAGCTCGCGTCTTTGTATCCGGCGACGGAGAAGCCGGTGTTTTGACTGATTGCCAGGACTTGAGAGAATTGCGTGACGGGGTTGTATGTTTCGGTGCCCTTGAGGCCCCGCCAGCTTTCGCAGAGCAGCACGCCGATTCTTGAGGCGGCGGTCTGCATTTCGGCTTTGCGGGCATCGAGGGCGGCATAATATCTATATCCGGAGGTTCCGATGATTACCACGCACAGGATGACAATTGTTGTCATTACCTCAACTATGGTAAATCCGTGGGCAGGTTTGAGACTTTTAACGGTCATAGTTTATCATCCCCTTCACCAAGGGTTAAGAACAGATGCCCGGCTAAAATTACTTTTCGGCCTGAAGCATTTATGGTGGCTATGGCCTTGCGGCCATAGCCACCATAACTTTGACAATTGAAAAACCAAAGGCGCCTTGACATTTTTTTGTACGACTGAGAACCTTACACAACCTTTTTAAGCTCCGCTAATTACGGAGGTGTGAAGGTGCCTGTCTGGTCAAGGGTGACGACGGCAGGCAATGAAGGCGCATCTGCTGAACCGCCGGCGGTTACCGTGACGGTGTAAGTATCATAAGCAGTAAACGCAACGGCATAATCTGCATCAACGAAGTACTTGCCGCTCAGGTCGCCAGGCTGGAAGCCGAGGTCGGTCATAGTGACATTGGCCCAGTTTCCGGTCCAGGTGGGTCCGTGTTCAGCACAGAAAGCCCTGGCGGCGGTGCGGATTGAACCTGCACCGGACTTGCCTTCCGACCACTTTGCTGCGTCGATTCTGCCCCGCATAATCGGGATAGCCACCGCAGCTAAGATGCCGACAATCAGAACAACGACCATCAGCTCTATTAGTGTAAAGCCTTTTCTACTTCTCATCTTGATTTCTCCTTAAAAATGTTTCTAAATTACCTTGTTATTGACTATCAGTCGGCCAAATCCGTTAGCGACTATACCAGTTTTTTATTTTTAAGGGTCTTACCCCGCTTTCATCGAGAAAATCGGCAGATATAATGCCAGAACTACCACCAGCACAATCCCTCCAACCGTTACAATCATTATCGGCTCAAGGAGACCCATCACCGTTGTTATGGCGATGTCAACCTTTCGCTCGTAATAGTTGCTGGTTCTCTCAAGGACTTTCGGCAGTGAGCCGCTCTGTTCGCCGACCTGCATCATTTTGATGACCATATTGGGGAAAAAGCCGGCAGATGCCATGCTGACAGAGATATTTGCGCCGCCGACGATATGCTCTCGCGTTTGTATTATCGCATCCTTTATAATGTCGTTATTGGTCATTGCCTTGAGAATATCGAGGACTTCAAGCACGGAAACGCCGGCGGAAACCAGAGTCGCCATCGTTCTGCAAAACATCGTTATGAAGGACTGCTTGAATATCTTGCCGAGCAGAGGCAGTGAAAGGGCAATCCTGGAAAATATGTAATGACCTTTTTTGGATTTAGTATAAGCGAGCGTGCAAAGAACCACTGTCGTGAAGATAGTGCCGAGGATGTAATGCAGGTTGAATCGCATACCATCGTAAAACGCCATAAATCCCCGTGTAAAAGCAGGCAACTGTCCCCCGAATTGTTCAAATATGCCGCGGAACCGCGGAATAATAAAAGCCATTATGAACACGACTATAAGTATTATAAAGCCGAGCACGAAAATAGGGTAAGCCATTGCGCCTTGGACTTTCTTGGCGAGTTTATCGCGACTGTCGAAATACTCGGCCAGTCTGCGCAGCGCCTCCGGGAGATTGCCGCTGGTTTCGCCCGCCAATATCATCGCACAGGAGAGCGTGTTAAAAATTTTCGGATATTCCGAAATACTCTCCGACAGCGGCTCGCCTTTATGCATTTTCTCCACAATCTGCTGCATAACGTTCTGGAGCTGCAGATTTTCTATGTCTTCGGCAATGGTCTCTAAGGCCGTGGTGATGGGAATTCCGCCTTCGACCATTGTGGTCAACTGCCAGCAAAGCGCTGACAGGTCTGCTGACTTGACGCGTTTTCGGCGACCCTTGTGCTGGGTCTTCTTAGTCTCGAGAACCATCTCACTGACGGAGACGGGGATAAAACCCTGCTCGCGAAGCCAGGCAAGCACATCATTCGAAGAGAGGGACTCTCTGAAACCTTCCTTCCGCCGACCCGATGAGTCCCGTGCGATATACTTATAGCTTTTCATTTATCGAAATTTCCTCCCTGCTGACGGCCGATATTTAGAAATTTTTTATCTGTAATTCCTCGGCTATATACTATCGGCATCCGAACACCTTCGGTTTAGCTAAAAACCGGTTTAGAGATATGACCAAACCCCTGTTGTAGTATTAAGCTCCCCCTGCGGAAGAAACCATCGCCGGCTATTCTGCTTTTACATCCTCGGCGAACGTTACCCTGAGGACCTCCTCTGCGGCGGTTAAACCCTGTACCAGTTTGCTTACGGCGCTTTCAAGCAGTCCTCCATAACCTTTTTGGCGAGCCAGCACTCTTATTTCCGAATCAGGGACGCCCGCTATGAGTTTTTCGCGCATATCTTTATCAATAACCAAAAACTCAAATACAGGCATTCGCCCCAGATAACCCGACCCTCCACAGGAATTGCACCCTCGTCCGTGGTAAAACACGGTATTTTTCCGCTGCTCGGCGCTGATATTCAGCCGCCTGAGAACTTTATCGCTGAGGTCAATGGGCTCTTTGCAGTGTTCACAGACTTTTCTTATCAGCCGCTGAGCGACAATTAAATTCAGTGTCGAAGCCAGCAAATACGGCTCTATTCCCATATATATAAACCTGCTTATGGCGCTCGGCGCATCATTGGTATGGAACGTGCTTAGGACCAAATGGCCGGTCAAAGACGCTTTTATCGCTATCTCAACTGTTTCCTTATCCCTGATTTCACCTATCAGTATTATGTCGGGGTCCTGTCTCAAAATGGCTCGCAGACAGGTTGCAAAGTCGAGGTTGATTTCCGGTTTGACCTGAATCTGGTTAATGCCTGCGAGACGATACTCCACCGGGTCCTCAACGGTGGTAATATTCTTTGTCGGGTCTCTGAGGTAATTCAGCGCCGAGTACAAAGTAGTGCTTTTACCACTACCGGTGGGCCCGGTGACGACTATGATGCCGTGCGGCAGTGACAATATGGTCTTGAACTCTTCAATAAGTTTGGGCTCAAGCCCGAGCTGGTCGAGATTATGGTTTACCGCCGCTGCATCGAGAATTCGCATCACCACTTTTTCGCCGTATATTGTCGGGATAACCGAGACGCGGACATCTATATCTCTGCCGGATGTCCTCATTTTGAACCGGCCGTCCTGCGGCAATCTGCGTTCGGCAATATTCATTTCCGAGAGAATCTTGATTCTGGCAACTATGGCGGTCTGCATTTTTCTGGCCGGCGGGACCATATCACGCAACACACCGTCAATTCGCATACGAATCATCATAGATTTTTCCTGCGGTTCGATGTGAATATCACTTGCCCTGCTTTTGACCGCCTGGCTCAGCAGCAAATCAACGAAGCGAATCACCGGCGCTTTGGTGGCCGCCACTTCGCTTTCTACATCTGTTTCCGAGGTCTCCTCCACGACCTCGACCTCTTTTTCCCCGCCGTCCTCAAACTCCACAAGGTCGCGAAGCCGCTGCTCTTCGACATCAGAGCCATGATAGACCATCTCGATTGCCTGACGTATTTCCTGAGGCGAGCTGATTACGACTTTAATCTGGCGTTTGATTTTGAGCGTTATCGTGTCGATTGCGATAACATTGAGGGGGTCGGCCATCGCCACGATAACTTTATTATCCGCCTCGCCGATAGCTACGAGACAAAACCGCTTCGAGATACCTTCGGACAACATTCGTGCGACGTTTCTATCTATTTTGGTAAGGTCGTCGAGCCGCATATAGTCCATAGAGAGATGTTCGGCCAGTGCGAGGGTGACGTCTTCATCGCTGAGCATTTTCAGCCGAAGCAGTACCTCGCCGAGCCGACCGCCGCTCTCCCGCTGCTCGTTTAATGCTTCAACCAATTCTCCGCGGCTTAAAAGCCCTCTGGATACGAGAAGCTCGCCGAACAGAAAATCAGTCCGCGTTCCTGGAGCAGGGATATTAGGGGTGACTTGTGCAGATTTCATTTGCATCCCTCTGGTCCGCTGCCATTTGAATGAGTTCTTGTCGTAAATAAGTTTCTTTCCATAAATTGCAAAGCTGCCAATAAGAGTTCAAAGATATAACCCAGCGACTCTTCATCGGTGAAGAACACTATGTAATTAAAGTATAAGACAAGAAACCGCCGGAAGCAAAAACGGCGGTTTGGCTGGGCTCGAAGGCAGTTTTATGGGATGTCCGGATGATTTGACACTTACATAAAAAGGTGTTGCTTTTTATGGGACGGTCGGTGATTCGGTCGAGAGTCGGCGTTATTAATTTTGATATTTTTTGTAGTGAACGATTGCGTATTTTATTTAATGCTGATACAAACGATACAATGCTCAACGCCGGATTTACTTTTTTCCGGTCTTCAGTTTGTCGTATCCTGTTTCTTTTATCGTGTTAACCATTGCCCAGAAATTTTCCAGCGGCGTATCAAGCTGAACGTGGTGCGTAGAGCCGATTATCAGTCCTCCATTTTTGCCGATTGTTTTCAGGCGTTTTATAACTTCATTTTTAACATCAGCGGGTTTGCCGAACGGCAGGGTATGCTGCTCATCCATCGAACCCCAGAAGCACAGCTTGTCGCCGAAGTCCTTTTTGAGTTTAGCCGGGTCCATACAGGCCGGCTGAACCGGATTAAGGATGTCCAAACCAATCTCAATCAGGTCAGGGATTATCGGGTAGATATTACCGTCTGAGTGATATGCGATTTTGACGTTCGGGTTTATTTTTTTCAGCGTGCTGATGAAGTTGGCCATTTTCGGCTTGAAAATTTGTCGCCATTGCTGCGGTGCTATCAGCATACCTCGCTGGGTGCCCATATCATCTCCGGCCCATATCATATCAACACCCATCTGCACCAGTTTTTTTGCGACTGTTAAATGATATTTATATGGTATATCAAGAATCCGCTCGGCCAGGTCGGGGTTAAGCACGAGGTCCATCAGCATCTTCTCAAGACCCCGCAATGCCCAGGCGGTTTCCCATATTGTTGTAGCAATTACACCGACAATCCAGTACTGGTCTTTATAATTTTCTATGAGCCGCTGTGAGTCGGAATATAATTCCGGCCTATTCGGGTCGGGCGGCCGGTAGCTTTCTATCGCCGAATCATCCGCCAGCGGGCGTTTTACCATTTCGGTGTATTTACCTTTACCGAATTTCGTCTGGTACTCAACGGCTTTCCATTCGATGCCCCACTCGTCGGTATATCCTTCGCCAGGGGGACAATCAACCTGATAATATGAATTGGCCCACCCGACGGAGGTCAGCAACATATCCTCATCGAGGAACCGCTCAAGCTCATAAGTGTTGCCGCCGCCGTGGGGGTTATGCGGAGCGACGTTTGCCTGTCCTATATCTTTACGCAGTCTTAACGCAAATTCCGGCGTGAAACTTATCTGCATTGGGCAGCGGTCCGGCTCTTTATGGTCGAGAGCCGTCATAACTCTTTCTCTGTGGCTAAGCGTCATTTTAGGGCCCTTCTTTATCTTACTCAAACTAACCGAAATGACTTGTCATACCTTGTTTCGAGGAACTACGGCACTGTATATAGATGCAGTATTATTTAAGGGCGTATGATAGCGAATTGAATCGTCAGAGGCAATAATTTTTCTATCTCTTCACCCGCCTTTACAGAAAGCCGCGGCCGGGGCGGCGAAAAGTTCAGGAATCGGCTTTTTTCAATGCCTGTCAGGCGCCTTTGTATGCCTTCAGGAAGCTGTCGGAATAAATCTGCCTGTTCATCAGCATCTCACAGGTGGCAACGACGTTTATAAGCTCTTCGTCGAGGACATCGGCGATGGCGGAGTCCAGGCCGTGCGAGACGGCCATAGCGAGGAAAACGCGGCTTATGAGGCTTTTCTCGGCTGTTCCCTGCGAAAGATTCGAGAGGCCGACCGTTATATGCGGCGGCGGGTCGGCGAGAAGTCTAATCTGGTCCATAGCGGCAAGGATGCTTGCCGGCTGGGTTTGAGCGTTCGGGACATTGACCGGAAGAATAATGGGGTCAATAAAGAGTTTCTGCGGGTCGAAGTTTTTTTCCATAGCTTTCGATACGATTTCCGCGGCTATGGCGACGCGGGAGTCGGTATCCTGAGGGACGCCGTTTTTATCTATGGTAAGAGCAATAATGGCGGCTTTGGGGCCTGCCTGCTTTGCCATATCTATATACCTGTCGAGGATCTGGTCGTCGGTTTTTTTGTTGAGGGGTGCGGAGTTCAGGAGGATGCCGTTTCGGGTGTCGGCGACTTTCAGGCCTGCCTGTATGACGGCGGGCTTTTGCGAATCGAGGCACAAAGGAGTGGAGCAGGTCTGCTGGATAGTCTCGACGAGCCACTGCATAGCCCCTTCCTGGTCAGCGGCGGCGGTGCCGACGTTCACATCGAGATAAGCTGCGCCGGCGCGGGTTTGTTTTTCCGCAAGGTCCTGGATAATTTTTTTATTTTTGTCTGCGATGGCTTGCCTGACGTCCCTGAACATTCCGTTAATGCGTTCGGCAATAAGAATCATAATGAGCGCCTTTCTTAACTGGTAATTAGCTATCAGAGATTACAATTTAAGTTTTATTTTCCCGACCAGAGCATATTGATAAAGTTTTTGACGACGGCGACGGCCTTCGGATGCCGCATACGGATTATGTCGGCACCCGCCTGCAGGAGGCAGACAGCGGTGACGGCTTCCCACATAGGCCCGCGGTCGCGGACGTCGCCCCACCCGGGGACATCGGCGAGCTTTGCCTCTTTGACCCGCCAGGACTCGTAGCCAACGTCGCAGATGACGGGCATTGCCATCATTTTATCGCCCATAAGCGCTGCGAGCCGCTGGCGTTCCTGTATGGAATAGGAATATTCCATTCCGTAGCCCAGTGCGCCCGTTGCCTGGAAGGTCACGATTCTTTCGAGCGGGAAGCCCATATCAGAAACGAGTATATTGACCTGCTTGGCGATGTTGATATCCAAAGGGGCCTGGGTGATAAGGTGATGGTTATCTGCAAGGGCGATAGCGGTGAGGGACTTGTAATTATCTTCGGCGACGGTCCCGATGAGGCAGTTTTCGCCTTTGGCGGCCTGCGATACTTTGGGCATAACCTGATTATCTTTTTCATCATTGCCGCAGCCCCAAAGGATGATAGGGACGCCGACGGCCTTCAATACATCCTGTGTGACTTTGACGGCGTGCGAGGCGTCTTTTGCGGCTTTGTCGGGATGGATGCCGTCAAACTTGATGCAGATTAAATCCGCGCCGAATTCACCGACGGCCTTTTTTGCCCAGTCGGCGGGATTGTTTAGGACATCTCTGTATGGTTCGAGCAGCGGCTCGGGCCAATCCTGCGGCGCTGTGTCGATAACATCGACGGCGATGACGGGCTTTTCGCCGGCGTCTTCGACGGAGCCGCCATAAACGACGTTGCGTGCGCCGCCAATGGCGACGGTTGAGGTACGCGTGCCTCCCTGCTGCGCCGCTGCGCCGAGGACGATGCGATTTACCGTGCCTGTGAAGCTTTCTACAATTTCAGGAACCGGCATTTGAGGACCTCCAAAGTTAGTTTTGAGTTTTTAGTTCTGAGTTATTAGCTGGCGAAAGATTCTTAAGATTCAAAGCCCTATCGAGGATTCCGCTCACCGCTGAAAGGGCGATGGAGCCGTCCTCAATATCGAATATGGTTTTACTTTGCATAGCAGCGTCATAGACGGACTGGTCGAAAAGAACAGAGCCTAAAGTCTCAATAGCGATTAGTTTTTTATTGTCTGAAGGTTGCTGTCTTGCAGGGGTGGTATTATTCCAGATGATGCCGATTTGTTTAACGGAGACCGGCAGCGATTGTACCAGTTCATAGATTCTCTTGGCGGTTTCAGTTCCGAGAGGGGTTGGTTCGGCGACGATGCAGAGCAGCTCAACATTATTGGTGGTCCTTCGGGAGAGATGCTCCATACCTGCTTCATTGTCTATGACAACAAAATGGTATGCGGCAGCCAGCTTATTGAGAAACTGTCGCAGGAGATTATTGACGGCGCAGTAGCAGTTCGGGCCTTCGGGCCTGCCCATAGTAAGCAAATCGAAGCCGTCGGCCTCGGCAACCGCCTGCTGGATGTCATACTCGAAGGAGCGGACTTTATCCATACCGGCGGCGGGCTGCTTCTGCCTCGCCTGCTCGCGGAACTGTGCGACGGTGACGGCGGGCGGGACACCCAGCATCAGGCCGAGGCAGGAATTAGGGTCGGCATCGACGGCAAGGACGCTGCCGCCTCTGCGAGCGGCAAGGAGCCGGACGAACATAGCGGCCAATGTAGTTTTGCCTGAGCCGCCTTTTCCACTTATTGCGATAGTTGTTGTCATTGTGCTTTTGCTCGTCTTAAAGTTTCTCCGCTGCTGTTTTCACCGATGGAAAAAGGGACAAATCCGTATGCGGCAGGAAGCCGGCCTTGATAAATTCGTCCATATATTTTGGATGGTTCATCAAATCGAAATAAGTCGTACTGTCGGCGATTTTTTCGGCTGTCCGCAGCGCCTCGCGGGACAGCAGGACGGTCTTTGCGCCCGCGATTGAGGTATTTCCGACGAAGCGTATTTTTTCCGGCGGCACATCGGGCAGCATTCCGATAGTAACGGCCTGACGAACATTGAGGAAATTTCCGAAGCCGCCCGCGATGTAAATTGCATTTAAGTTCTGGGGTTTTATCTGAGTCGAATCCATAAGGACGCGGATGGCAGCGAAGACGCCGGCCTTTGAACGGATGAGGTTGTTAATATCGGCCTGCGTTATAACGATTTCCTGATGCTCGTTGCCGGCAGGAACAAGACGAAACTGCAGGCCCTCGTCGCCTTCGGTAATTCTTTTGTCGTCATCTGTCCGGAACCTGCCGGTTCTGTCTATGATGCCGTTTACAAATAGTTCAGCCAGCGTATCGAGCAGTCCCGAGCCGCAAATGCCGGCCGGGTGTGTATCTCCAATGGTTTTGTAATTGACGGAGCCGTCCGGAAGAAGAGCGAGCTTTTCGATGGCGCCGGCGCCTGCCCTCATACCGTGCCTGACGCCGCTTCCCTCGAAGGCCGGGCCCGCGGAGCTTGAGGCGCAAACGAGCCAGTCACGATTACCGAGGACGACCTCGCCGTTTGTGCCGATATCGACAAAAAGGCAGACCTCCTTTTTCGTATAGATTCTGGTGGTCAGGACGCCTGCGACGACGTCGCTGCCGACGTAAGCGGCGACGCCGGGCAGACAGTATAACAGGCCCCGCTTATTAATCTGGATGCCGGCCTCGGCGGCACGGATAGGCGGCATAAAACCAACGGATGCGATATACGGCTCCCTGCGTATCCGCGTCGGGTCAAGATTGAGCAGAAAATGGAGCATCGCAGTGTTCCCTGCACAGACGACGGCGGTTATATCCTGCAAATCGACCTTCTGCCTCTCGGCAAGGGTGACAATAAGATTATTTACATCGTTGACTATGCAGTTCTGCATTTCATCGAAGGCGTCGTTTTGTTCGGCATAGATAATGCGGCGGACGTAATCTTCGCCGAAATTTATCTGGCTGTTGTAAGTAGCCTCGGTATCGAGGGTGTCGGCATTTGTCAAATCGAGCAGATGAGCGACGACGGTGGTAGTGCCGAGGTCAACGGCGACGGCGAGATTTGTTTTTGAGCGGGCCGGCGGTTCGACTTCGATGACTTCGGTGGTCCCGCCTCGCCTGCCTATTGTCACGGCGACCTTGTAATTATTTTTTGTGAGGATTTTGGAAAGGCCCTGCAGTATGCGGAAGCCCGTCTGCATAATGGGGGCGTCTATGCGCTGCCGTATCGCAAGATAGAGCCGTTCGTGGTCGGCGGTATGGTCCAGCACCGTCGGGGGCGACATCTCAACGAGAAGCTTTCGAACGAGGGGGTCAAACTCGAATACGCCCTGGCGAATGTCGGCGGCAAGCTCGCTGAACCGGTGGGCATCGACGTCAATGAGGATTTGAGACGCCTGGAGCGTGTGAAACTTAGGGACGGTGACGGTCATATCAGAAAGGACTTTTGTCTGGCAGGCCAGGACGCAGTTCTCGCGTATTTCGGAGGCCGTAAGCAGCGTAGTGGGCCTGGACTGGAATTGACCATCATCGATTGTCACCTTGCACTTTCCGCAGTAGCCGTCGCCGCCGCAGATGCTGCTTAAATAGATGCCGGCCTTGCGTGCGGCCTCAAGCAGGATTGTCCCTGCGGACACCTCGATTTTCAGGCCGCTCGGCTCGAAACGAACCTTGCATTTTTTTGCTTTGTCCTCTTTCATTCCTTTTTCCTGCGGCGCCTTTATTTCCAAACCTCCTTCAGATATTTAGGGAGCATCGAACACTCTCTCGGGCCGACCATAATCTCCCAGCCCGTCGCTTCTTCGAGCTTTCCGCTCATCACGGCGACATAACCGGGGATTATCAGCTTTCGGTGTTTAACGAGTTTATCGACGTTATTTTTGGCCATAGCGTCGGCGACCGTTTTTTCATTGAGCTTATCGCCGGAATAAGCGGTCAGCACGCTCAGGCCCTCGCTATCAACGACGAGGATATAACTGGGGACCCTGCTGGCTTCGACGTCGGATTCGACTGTATAATAGGTCAGCGAGAAGTTGGTCGTAAACATCAGCGGGGAATTTTCATTGGGTTCGCCGATGGGATAAACTTTTGGTTCGACCTGAACCGGCTTCTGAGGGTCGCTGAATATATTCATTTTTGCGGTAAGGAGCGGCAGGAATACGAAAGGTTCGGCGGCATCGAGGACGACTATGCCGGAATATTTGCAAATCAGCGCTGTGGCGACGGCGGCCTGTCGGCCCGGGTCGCCATCCGCAACAAAGGATATAACGGGATACCCCAGCGGTCTGAAGATTTTTTTCAGCGAGAGGACACGCAGCCGGGTGAGGTTATACAATTTATCGCGGAGGGTTTCAGCGTGGAGGCAAAGGACAATGTCCGTGACGCCGAGGGATTTAATCTTTTCAGTAAGGTCAGCAAGGGCCTTGATGGAATCCGCTCTTGCGACAAGCGGGCAGTTATTTTCTTTGGCGATTTTGGCCATCGGCTGGGCTGTGCCGTCGGTTGCGGCGGCAAGCAGAGGCACAGCGTCTTTGGTCTTGTCAACGGCGGCGGCGATTGCGTCGGGCGACCCTGAAACAAGGATTAAGGCGAGGTTAGAGGATTTTTTAACAATTTGGGCGGCGGAGGCAAAGGCGGCGGGGTCGCCGCTGTCATTGACAACTGCGACGGCGTTCACGCCTATCCGGGTGCCGATGCGTTCGAAGCGGAGGGAGTTTACGGCGTCTATGCGGCTTTTGAGGTTTTGACCGGTGAGCTTATCGGAGACGGTGACGGCAACAACGGTGGGGCTGTAAAACTTTTCTTCGTGACGGAAAAGGACGGTTTCCTGGCCGACGGTCACCTGCCCATCGCCTGTGCCGAAGGCGACCTTTCGCATCGGCGGCGCCGCTGCGGCGGCAAGGGCCTGCCTTGCCTGCTGCGAGACATCGGGGCAGTCTTCGAGTTTTGCGCGTTTCTGTGCGAGCTGCATAGCAAAAGCCAGGCAGGTGGGCATACCGCACTTTTTGCAGTTGGTTTTAGGCAGAAGCTTGAATATCTCCAGACCTGTTAGCGCCATAATATTCTTCCTTCTTTCAAATCATCACATCAGAACATCGGCTGAAGTTTTGTCGCCGGGTGTTCATTTTTGGTAATAAACTCAAGGACCTGCTCTTCAGTAGAGGCCGAGGTTTCATCGGCAATTTTACCGAGGAACTGTTCGCCGCCGAGGCCCAGTTCATCGGCTCTTTTTACAAGGGCGTCTTTTATTTCCTGTTTAAGCATTTTGGGCATCCAGACGATGCGCTTTATACCGCCTTCGGCGGCGATGAATTTCTTCGAGGCGATGTAGTGTCTCGAATGGCCGATGAAGCCGGGCGTCTGGTTGCCGCCGCCGACCGTGCCGGCGAGGGTCGAAAACTTCATACCGCAGGGGGTCATATCAGGGAACTCGCGGTTGACGACCATTATGCCGCCTGTCGAGGGCAGCACGGCGGCGATGCACTCGAAGCAGCCGCAGGAGGTCATCGGGTCGGTAATCATACTGTACTGGCTCATACGCTGGACGTTACCGCCGCTTGTTTTGAGAACGAATTCGTTTATTCTGTCCCACTGTCCGATGGCAGGCTCGATGCATTTTCCTTTGGATATAGGTTTATTGGCGCCGGCCGGGTTTATCTCATAAGCTGCGCGGCAATCCAACCAGCTATAAGCCCCACACAGGCCCGGGCGTTCGGGGGAAATTACACAGAGATGATTAGGGGCGAAACTCTGGCAAAGCGTGCAGGAGTAAAAGGTGTCTATGTCCTCATCGACCATACCGGCGATGCGTTCATCCCGCTGGGTAAAGACCTGCCGGGCCATTTCACGCAGCTTCAGGACGTCCTTTTCATCGGTGAAGATTTTAACCTGCACTTTGTCAAGGACATTTGAATATCGTTCGTGGAACATTGCGTGAAGGATGCTGCCGATATGTTTAATTTTGAAGCCTGCTTTTGCGGCGTTTATGCTGATACGGACCCAAATAGTGTCTCGCTGACCCATATGCCAGAGACCTTGAGCCTCGTTCATAAAGGAATGAATCTGTCTTTCGAGGACGGGCTCAAAATCAACCTGCATTTTTCTACCTGCGACTTCAACGACAACAGCGAGGGGCAATTTACCACCTGGTTTAACGGAGTCGATGTCGGGACCTTTGACATCGATTCTGCCGTCCTCGACCTCGGCGGTATCGAGCATACGAAGCCATTCGAGAGCGGGAGTTCTTTGTCCGCCAAACTCGACGTGCATATCCTCCTTACGAATACGTTCGCCTTCAAAGGCGGGGCTGAAGGGGACAGGGATGTCAATTTGTGCGACTTTAATTTTAAGGCCCCGGACTTCGATTGCTTTTTCAACAATCTGGTCGTGCGGGATTTTTGAGACGACGTGCTCGTAGGTGCAGACGCCGGTAGGAAGGATTTGCGGGATATCGGAATCGGCGATGGTTGGGAATCCGTAGTTTATGGCGCCGGCGGCGGTTGCGTACCATTCATCAGTGACCTCACCGAGGGCCATAACAAAGGCGAAGATTCTGTTTTTGTTGTAAAGCAGGTTTCTTCTGTAATCACCGGCCTGGACGCCGCCGAAGCTAAGAGCGGCCCTGCTGGCGAAGCCGAGTGCATATATAGCGGAGGTAATTTCCCTTCCGAAGGGAACAAGTCTGGTTTCCCATCCGAGCTGAACGCCGGCTTCTGCGAGCTGCTCTGCAAAGCAGGTGCCGTTATGGTGGGCAGACATAAAGACATATAAACAGCGTTGCTGCAATTTTCGGGCGATGTCAACTGCTATTTCGACGGATGGGGCAGCGCCTACTACGGCGGCGAAACCGGGAGCTGTGCCGTCAACGAACTGGATGCCGCGCTCACGGAGGATTATATCATCTGCGGCACCGAGCCAGATACCATCGACCGGATTTGGTCCGATTAGATACTTGCAGGCTTCGATAATTTCTTCTGCGAAAAGAGTTGCCATACCTGCATCGAGAGCGGGGCCGAGGTAAGGGAGCCATAAGTTATCATCGACGGGTTCAGGCAGTAGAGGTTTGATTTCTTGGGCCATAACCTCTTCAAAATCTGCGAGTTTTTCTACGGCTCTTCCTGTCATTGAATAAATAATTGGTATGTAATAGCCTGTGTTTGGAAAGGCAACGGGGCAGTCTCTGCCTTTTTCCTTGATAGCGTGTGCGAGGTAATCTTCTGCTTGTTTTATTATTTTATGAGCACCACGAATAGCTGCAGATGCAATAATTTTTGACATAGGTAATCTACCTTCTTTCTATGTTTTGAATTTCAATTATACGATTTTATTCCACAGTTAGCGCACGGCGGTCGGCCATATCGTAAAGTTTTCGCTCTTTTTTCACGTTTATACCGAGAGCATCGCGTTTACTCTCAATATGCTCAATCATCAATTGAGCGGCTTTGATTGGGTCGGACTGGGTTGCCCAGCGTCCGCCGAGGTCTTTTTCTATTCCTTCGAACAGGTAATTTTTGACATTATCGCTGCCGAGGAAGGGGAACAGCTCATTTGCAAAGACAACCAGGACGCCGCTTGCGACGAAGTACTGGCCGATGGCAAAGGCCTTTTCGGTGATAGATTCGAGGCAGGCCCCTGCTACGGGCAAATCGGCCAGGTCTTCGCCGAGTCCGCCTTCTTTTACGATTTCCGAACAGGCCACGAGCAGGCGGCTATTATCGACACAACTGCCGCAGGCCAGTATCGGCGGGATTCCGACCGTCTCGCAGACCTCTCGCAGTCCCGGCCCGGCCAGCTCCAGCGCCTCTTTCGGATTCAACATCGCCTGTTTGCCGCAGGCAATTGTGGCGCAGCCGGTAGTTACCACCAGAACATCCTTTTTGATAAGCTCTCTGGCAAGTGTCACGTGGGTATAGTCAAGCTGTAATTTCGGATTTGTGCAGCCGACAATTGCGCCGATACCGCGGATTCTGCCGTTGATGATATTGTCGTTCAGGGGTCTGTAACTTGCCCTGAATTTTCCGCCGAGCATATAGTTGATGGCTTCGTGGCTGAAGCCTATGATTGCAGCTTCTTTCTGGGAGGGAATATAGACCTGGCCGCGATTTTTGTAATTTTCGATGGCGATTTTGACCAATTTTTTGGCGGTATCGAGGGCGGATTTTTCATCCATAGGGACGTGTTCGACGCCCGGGATTTTAGCCTTGTCAGAGGTGGTAATCAGCTTTGTATGGAAACAGGATGCCACCTGCGCCAGTCCCTGCATCACGCACTGGACATCGACAGCCATCATATCCACTGCACCGGTAGCGATAGCAAGCTCCTGGCAGAGGAAATTTCCTGCGATGGGGACGCCGTGTCGCATAAGCAGCTCGTTTGCGGTGCAGCAGATTCCGGCGACGTTGATTCCCTTTGCGCCGATTTTTTTGGCCTGGGCAAGGAGGTCCGGGTCCTGTGATGCGGCAACAATCATTTCCGACAGGATAGGCTCGTGGCCGTGGACGACGATATTTACCTGGTCTTTTTTCAGGACGCCGAGATTGACCTCGCCCCTGCCCGGGAACGGCGTTCCGAAGAGGATGTCCTGAAGTTCTGTTGCGAGCATTGAGCCGCCCCAGCCGTCGGCAAGGGCGGTCCTTGAGGCGTGCATGATGAGACTTTTATAATCCTGGTCAACGCCCATCGTGCTTCTGTGCAGGGCCTCGACGACTTCACGGTCGATGGCCCGCGGCGTGATGCCGAGCTTGTTCCAGAGCTGCTGCCTCGGCTGCGGCGCACGGCGAACCATCAGTTGAACGCCGTGACCTTTGCCGAATTCGTTAAGTGCGATTCGGCCGACGTCGGCAGCGATTTCGTTGTCCGCCCGCCCTTTTATATCAACGCCGAGCTCGCCGGCTAATCTTCGCAGTTTGACAGGGTCTTTGAACCTGTAATCAGGCGCCTCGCCCTGTGCGGTCGCAATAAATACCTCGGCCACGGCCCTGCCGTGGTCGCTGTGAGCGCTTACGCCGGCGGCCACAGCCCTGAGGAAGTTTCGGGCGACAATGGTATCGGCATTTGCGCCGCAGACGCCTAACTGCGGGCCTTCGCCGAATGGGTCGATTCTGCACGGACCCATCGAGCAGATTCTGCAGCAGACGCCGAGTCTGCCGAAGCCGCACTGCGGCTGCTGAAGGTCGAGCCTGTCCCAGGCATTTTCGATACCTGCCTGCGCCATACGGTCTATCATTTCCTGGGCTGCCTTATCGCTGCTGCGATTTTTTTGATTCATAAATACTCCTCATCTATTAATTAACCTCCGGAGCGCCGAACGCCGGAGATATTCTATTAAGTTTTCGATTCAGCCGTCAGACAAAACTGCTTTTGTTTAAGCGGCATTTACTTTACTTTAACTGGAAAACCGGCGGTCTTCAGGTCCGCTGCGGTCTTTAACCTTCTGCATTTCGGGCAAAGCTGTACAAGCTCGCGAAACTCATCATTATCAATATCGACCCTGCTCGCAGCCTGTTCAATGACAGGATTACCCGCCAGTGGCTGGCCGCAATTTTTACACGCAAACAACTTAACCCGTGACTTGAAGGGGGATATTTCAACTTCTCGGCTGTCTTCGTGCATTATGACTTTTATTGTTCCGACGGGACAAACGACGGCACAGGCGCCACAGGCGATGCAATCTTCAGAAGGCTGACGGAATGGAGCAGCGATGGTACGGTCGGGGCCACGTCCGGCAAAGCCGATAGCCGACCTGCCAATAACCTCCTCACATACCTGGACACACAAGCCACACAGAATACAATTGCGCTGGCATTCGGTGACTTTTGGATAAGGGGTTTCTTTAACGCCCATTTGTTCAGCCAATGTTTTCAGCTCTTTGCTTTCCGGAGACCTCGCAAGGAGCAGCTCCATAATGCCGCGTCGAGCTTTTTGCGCTCGTTCGCTGGAGACGTAAACGATGATGTCCTGCCTTACGGGGTAATTGCAGGCGGTGACAAGCTGTTTTCGGTCGCCGTGGTCGAGCTCAACGGTGCAGATTCGGCAGGAGCCGGTGGCAGCAAGAGCCGGGTGATAGCAAAGCGTAGGCAGCCAGATACCGGCCTTCTTTATGGCGTCAAGAATGGTAGCGTCCTTTTCGACCTCGACGTTATATCCATCTATGTTTACGGTCGGCATCAGGTTAGTTTCCTTATACTTTTTTGATGGCGGTGAAGGGGCATTTTTCCCAACAAGCACCACAGAGGGTGCATTTGTCCTGGTTAATTACGTGCGGGACTTTTTTCTGGCCGGTAATTGCATCGACCAGACAGCTCTTTATACATATACCACAGGCTTTGCAGGCCTGCGAGTCGATTTCGTAACGGAACAGGCCACGACATTCCTTGGCGGGGCATCGTCTTTGCAGGATGTGAGCGTCGTATTCATCACGGAAATAGCGGATGGTGGACAGGACGGGATTTGCGGCGGTTCTGCCGAGGGCGCAGAGGGCAGTCCCTTCGAGGAGGTCAGCCAGCTCCTGGAGTTTTTCCATATCGCCGAGCTGGCCTTCTCCATCGGTTATGCGGTCGAGAACATAGAACATCTGCGCAAGACCTTCCCTGCAAGGGGTGCATTTGCCACAAGATTCTTTTCGGAGGAAGTCGGTGAAGTATTTTGCGATTCTGACCATACAGGTGTCTTCATCCATAACAATCATACCGCCGGAGCCCATCATAGAGCCGAGCTTTGTCAGCTCATCGAAATCGACGCGAGTATCGAGGTGCTGGGCTGGGATACAGCCACCGGAGGGGCCACCGGTCTGGACGGCTTTGAACTTTTTTCCGTCACGAATACCGCCGCCGATTTCACCGACGATGCGTCTGAGCGAGATGCCCATCGGCACCTCGACCAGTCCGGTATTTACGACCTTGCCCACTAAGCTGAAGACCTTGGTTCCTTTTGATTTTTCGGTGCCGATTTCTGCGAACCACTCTCCGCCCTTGTTTATGATAATCGGGACATTGGCCCATGTTTCTACGTTATTTAAAGTGGTGGGTTTACCCCAAAGACCGCTTTCGATGGTATGGACATACTTTGCTCTTGGTTCGCCTGTGCGGCCTTCGAGCGAAGCCATCAGGGCTGTGGATTCACCACAGACGAAGGCTCCACCTCCACGGTTGATTCGGATATCGAATGAAAAAGAGGAACCAAGGATGTTCCGACCGAGTAACCCCACCTGCCTGGCTTGTGTTATAGCCAATTTGAGATGCTCAACGGCCAGCGGGTATTCGTTTCGGACATATATATAGCCCTGGTCTGCACCTATGGCGTATGCTCCAATTACCATTCCTTCAATGACGGAGTGAGGATTACCCTCCATAACGGAGCGGTCCATAAAGGCTCCGGGGTCACCCTCATCACCATTGCAGATGACATACTTTGGTGAGCCTTGAGCATCCCGGCAGGAGCGCCACTTTCGAGCGGTCGGGAAGCCGCCGCCGCCGCGTCCCCTGAGTCCTGCCAGTTCCACTTCGCGGATAATCTCCTCCGGGGTCATTGAGGTCAGAACTTTGGCAAGGGCCTTGTATCCGCCAACGGCGATATAGTCGGTGATTTGTGTGGGGTCGATAACACCGTTGTGGGCGAGGACGATGCGCTGCTGAACCTTGTAGAAAGGAATCTGTTTAGCTTTTTTGGCTTTTTTTCCAGTGGATGGGTCTTCATATAACAGCCTTTCAATAACGCGTCCACCGAGGATGGTTTCACGGAAGATTTCAGGCACGTCAGGCTCTTCAACTCTCTGGTAGAAGATGTCCCCAGGCTGGATAACAACGATAGGGCCGCGTTCACAGAAACCGTGGCAACCGACGTGTTTTGCTTCAATGAGGATGTCCCTGCCGGACTTCTCAGACGCCTCTACAAAAAGCTCATAAAGCCTGCGTGAACCTTTAGCTGCGCAGCCGGTGCCGATACAAACCCTAACCGACCTGGCTTTGTTATCCTCTTTGCTTTGTAATGTTTTTGCGAAGCTTTCGAGGTCGGCGGGAGTAGTAAACTTTGCGGCAGCAGCTATCACGCTAAATCCTCCTTTTCGGCGGTGTCGGCAGGGCTAAGGTCGTGAATAACTTCAATTGCAGATTGCGGGGTGACGGCATCATAATATTTTCCATCGACAATCATTACGGGGGCAAGTGCACAGGCGCCGACGCAATTTAAGGCCTGTAAAGTAAAAAGCCTATCGCGTGTGGTTCCGCCGGGCTGGACATTAAATTCCTTACAGATGGCCTCGGAGATATTCGGGGCTCCCTTGAGATAACATACGGTTCCCATACAAAGAGTCACTTCGTGAGCGCCTCCTGGAGCGAGCCGAAATGACGAATAGAAAGTTGCGACAGCGTAGAGCCGGCTGAGGGGGAGATTAAGCGTTTTTGCAAGGGAGTGCAGATGTTCGGTGGACAGATAGCCGCATTGAGCCTGAAGGTCCTGCATCATAGGAATAAGCATGCCGACCTCGCCATCATAGCGGTCAACTATTTGTTCAATCAACTGTTTTTCCTGACCCATATATAGTATATCCTGCGGTGAACGGATAAAGAAATCCTCAAATCTATATTAAAAAGCATCAATTGTCAATGAACGGTTTAGCCAATGTAAGCTCTTATGTTATTTGTTCAGACGGTCTCGATAGTTACCTCCTTACCCCTTTTTTTTAGCTGTTCGGCGATTTCTTTGACCACTGCGTGTTTAAAACCGAGTTGTCCCGGGAGGTCAGGATTTTGATGAGCCGGATTAACGCTCATTCCTACTATGAAATGGACGTGGTCAACATCGAGACACAAGCGGACCAACGCTGAGGCACCATCATTCTGGAATTTAACGGTTTCTTTATTGGCACCGGACTGCAGGAGGTTATTGGCCTGTGTTAGTGTGAGGATACCCTCCGTAGTAAGGTCAACGCCTTCGATACGGGCCAGAGGGGGGACATCTGGTTTCATAGTGGCGAGGTCGACTTCGAGGGGCTTACCGCCGAGATGATGGGCGACGATTTGGGCGGTGGTACCGCCACAGACTGCCAGAAAACCGGTTTGCTGAAGGAATCTGCTGACTACCGTTTTGTCTGCATTTTTATCGGTCGGCGGGCCTGTTAAGACGGTAGCTATAAGTTTCCGTCTTGCTTTTATCACGGCAATACCGACATCATCACCCGGCTTATCGCAATAGAGGTCCCAGACAGCCTGACCGAGCTTATCGGCGAGGTCTTGAGCGGAAAGTTCCGGATGAGAATGCTGGACGAGGAACCTGACGACCTGTTCAAAGCCCCATCCGAGTGGATAACGTCCTCCGATACCTGCGTTTACGACACCATCAGAGACAAAGATGAGCCAATCGCCGATTTTCAGTTGAAATTCCGATTCGCGAATGGTTTTACCTTCGATTTGTCGTTCCTCATAAACGACAGGAAGAAACTTTCTCTGTCGCAATAGAATAACCGAGGGCGTGTCGAACTCTACAACACGTGCGTGGCCATCGCGGAAGAATTGGCCGATGGCAAAGGTGCTGTAAGCGAGCTTTCGGATGTTACAAACAGGCAGGGTTTTGCCTAAGGTTTCGACTATTTCGCCAAGAGGGAGCTGATTTTCCATAAGATGCATAACAATTCGTGTAGTGAGAATAGAGAGGATGTTAGCCTTGACGCCGCTTCCGAGGCCGTCAGAAAGAGCAAGAGAGACATAATCTGCATAACGAGCGACAGCTACGTTGTCTCCGCAGAGTTCTTCACCGTGTTTTTGGAGCATTTTCGTGCCCCATTCATAGAACAACTTCATTACTGTTCTTCTTTCTGGTAGAGGGAGATAAGTTTCATAAGAAGGGCTTTGGTTTCAGCGGTTGTCTCGCCGAGGAGCTTTGCGATTTCCTGAGCAGCTTGCATTTGTCTTGAGATAACCTCCTGAGCTCTTTTGAGGGTTTGCGCTCTTAGTTCAAGAAAATCTTTTCTGGCTTTTTCTTCCTCTGATATATCAATGAAGATACCGCAGTAGAGGTTTTCACCTTCGATGGGGAAAATACCGACCCGGAAGCTGAGGCTGTGTTCCGATATGTTTTCTTTGACCAGCAGGGAGCCGCCGGCGGCGATAGCCCGTTCGAAGCAATCGGAGTGAACAAATTCTTTTGCCGAGCGTCCCAAGAGCTCATCGCCTTTACATTTGAACAAGGTTCTAAATGCGGGATTAACAAAGCGGATACAGGTTTTTTTATCTACGAGCAGGACGCCGTTTGGAGTATGCTCGAGTATTGCGCTGGTATCTGCAGCAACTTGACTTTTAGGGAGTTTCATACTAAGGCTTCTTTCTTCGCATTCGTTTAGGAGGCTGTTTTGAGGTTTTTTTCTTCAAGACAGACCGAAGCTTTTTTTGGAACAATTTAAGACCTTCCTGGACACTGGGGCTGCTTACAATCTCATCGTCGATTTTCCAATTGATTCCTTCGCCACACCGCTCCATACAAAACGAGCCCTTCAGTTCTACCTTATTCTCAATACGTTCTTTCGAGATAAAGTCATTGAACCGAGTTAATAACTCACGAGCACCTTTAATGTGACAGGAGCTGCCAACGCATACAGTTACAGTTATCATTGAGCGTTCTCTTTCTGTTTTTGTTTCTTTTTATTTTTCTGAGTTAAAAAGACAATTTCCTTGGCGGCAAGTTTTCGTTTATGGGCGGCAAACTCCTTTTCATCAGCGAGTTTGATTGCTTTCGTGGGGCAAGCCTCGACACAAGCTGGCTGCTCTCCCATTCTTGTTCGTTCTATGCAAAGGTCGCACTTCGTCACGGCCCTGCCGTCAGGCGAGACATAGATAACTCCGAACGGACAGACTATAAGACAGAACCTGCAGCCGATGCACCTGTCCCGGTCGATGAGAACAGGTCCGTCAGCGCTCGGTCTGTGTATGGCTTTGGTCGGACAGGCGGCGATGCAGGGCGCATTTTCACAGTGCCTGCACTGGATTGGAACGGCAAACTCGCCCGCCGCCTCTACGGCAACCATCCGCTGAGGTCTCGGCGATTCGGCGACGGCTTCTTCCAGCACTTTTGATTTCGAATGCACCAGCGCACAGGCAAGCTCACAGCTTTTGCAGGCCAGGCACTTTTCGATATTTACAACAATGGTCTTGCCCATTTTCGTCTCCGAAAAATCATACTAATACTGTCTTGCAATATTTCGCTGCTATCCTGTCCCGGATTCTATCTCTGTATATTTATACGTTTTTACGGACAAGACGTCTTTCTTATTTTAGTAATATACGCTATAAGAAAAAAAACAACAATTGCAGCAGGCAATTGCTTTTTTGGCAAACACCCATAGAAAACAGGAAATTATATCCTAAAACAGCGGCAATTACATAGTATTTTTTGTCATCTTTTAATGTATCAGGGCTTTTAACAGGTCTGGAACACGACAAACAGGAAGGTTTGTTGCACATATAAGCCGTGTTCGATATTATGTTGGCTGAGCGAATAAGGCGCATAGCAAAATGGCAAATGAAGGACTATGGCAGCAATTACTTAACCTCAATGGGCAGAAGACGGCCCAGCGTGCAAAGTGCCAATACTTATATGACCCTGCACGCTACGTTATAACGTTAATAAACAACGAATATATAGTCAATCTGCAGGCCAAAGCGGTGTTTTCGGCAAAAGACTCGTCACAGACGGGGTTCGTTGAGGAGCTGTGTATTCTTGCATATCTTATAAACTCTAAAGACCTGCCGGTCTCCGACAAGCCGACGGCGGCACAGGCCCTGCCGGGAGGCCAGTTCTTTTTCAGAGGTCTGCACAGTCTTGACACCAAAAAATTAGAAGATGCCTTCGGCCGATGCCCGCAGCGCCTGTATGAAATTATGGATAAATTCGGCGCAAGGCGGCGACAGTTCGGCGACGGCAGTATCGAACTGGACGTTCTGCCGCGCATCCCTTTAACGGTGGTAATCTGGAAAAGCGACGAGGAATTCCCGGCACGGGCGTCAATACTGTTCGATGAAACAGCGGCGGAACATATTCCCCTCGATGCGCTGTGGGCCGCTGCCAATCTTGCCGTCAAGGCATTGATAAAAGAGGGCCGGACGCTATAATCGACAATGAATCCTAAGAGGTATTTTTTACATCCTCTGGAAATAATTTAACGGGGAATAATACGGGTGAAATGAAAACTTCCAATGGGTTAAAGATAGCAATCGGCGGCAAAGGGGGCGTAGGCAAAACTACGGTCTGCGCCGTGTGGTCGAAGCTCTTTGCCGAAGAAGGGTATGACGTCCTTGCAATCGACGCCGACGCCAATACCAACCTTGCATCGGCATTCGGCGTCCCGCCCGAACAATCGGCAGAGCCGCTTATAAAAATGAAGAAGCTCATTGCCGAACGAACCGGCACTGATAAAGATTCTGTTGGAGCATACTTCAGGTTAAACCCGAACGTCAGCGACCTGCCTGAGAAATACTGGTGTAAAATCGACGGCGTGAAGCTGCTCGTCCTGGGGGGCATCACGCAGGCCGGCGCCGGCTGCGCCTGCCCCGAAGAAGCGTTTATGAGGGCCTTTCTTGCCTATACGATATTGCAGCGACAGGAAATTGTGCTGGTCGATTTGGCCGCCGGCGTGGAGTTTATGGGTAGGGCAAGCATCCAGGGAATAGACGCACTGGCGGTGGTTGTCGAGCCGGGCGGCAGGAGCATAGAGACCGCCAATAACATCGCACGAATGGGACTGCAGATGGGAATAAAATGTGTCGCAGCAGTCTTAAACAAGATTACCGCCGATACGCAGGTTGAGACGATAAAAGCCAGATTGACTATACCGGTTTTAGCGAGTATTAATTATAATCAGATGGTGCAGGAGGCGGATTTGCACAATACTGCCGTCTTCGCCGCCGGCAGCGAACTTGTAAATCAATTGCGGGAAGCAAAAGAGAACCTGATAAAACTAATTCGAAGCTGAAAATCGAGGGAACTATGAAGTTAGAGTATATCCCAACGACCTGCCCCTATTGCGGAACGGGGTGCGGATTTTACCTGAAGGTCAGAGACGGCGAGCTTGTCGGCGTTGCGCCGAGCAAAACGCACCCGGTTTCACAGGGCCGGCTCTGCATCAAAGGCGTCACCTGCTGGGAGAGCGTCACAGGCAGCGACCGGCTAAAACAGCCCCTTATTAAAAGAAACGGCAAATTCGTCACGGCCGGCTGGGACGAAACGCTCGATTTAGTAGCGAAACGGTTTACTGAAGTAAAGGGTGAATACGGCCCGGACAGTCTGGGCGTCTGGGGATCCGCTCGGTGCACAAATGAGCTTAACTACGTCGCACAAAAACTGGCACGGGTAGTGTTCGGCACCAATAACGTTGACCACTGCGCGAGGACGTGTCACTCACCTACGGTGGCCGGGCTGGCACGGTCGTTCGGCTCGGGGGCGATGACCAACTCCATTGACGAAATCAAAGATGCTGCGTGCATATTCGCAATCGGCTCGAACACCTCCGAGGCGCATCCTTTAATCGGCTGGCGGGTCCGCACGGCAAAAGATAAAGGCGCAAAGCTTATCGTCTGCGACCCGCGAAAAATAGACATAGCAAAATACGCCGACATCCACATTCAGCACTATCCCGGAACCGACATTGCGCTGCTTAACTGTATAATGAACGTCATTATCTCAGAAAGACTGGAGGACAAAGACTATGTAAAAACCCGCACGGAGGGCTTCGAGGAGCTTGAAAACACCGTCAAAAAATACACGCCGCAATACACATCGCCGATAGTCGGCGTGGATGCCGGGCTGATTGTCAAAGCGGCTAAGCTTTACGCTCAAACCAAGCCGGCCTCGCTTATCTATACGCTCGGCCTGACGGAACATACGGTGGGGACAGAGAACGTAATGAGCGTGGCGAACCTTGCGATGCTGACTGGCAACGTCGGCATCGAGTCCGGCGGAGTAAATCCGCTGCGGGGACAGAACAATGTTCAGGGCGGCTGTGATATGGGGGCTTTGCCGAACGTTTACCCCGGCTATCAGAAGGTGGACGACCCCGCCATCAGGGGAAAATTCGAGAGGGCCTGGGGCGTAAAGCTAAGCCCGCGGCCCGGCCTTACCACCACAGACCAGGTCATACAGGCAAATAAGGGCAGCATTAAAGGTCTTTACATCATCGGCGAAGACCCTTTTACCACCGACCCGAACATTACCGAGGTAAGACAATCTCTGGAGAAGCTGGAATTTCTTGTCGTCAACGAAATCTATATGTCGCCGACCGCCGAGGCGGCGGACATCGTGCTGCCGGGGGCAAGCTTTGCGGAAAAGACGGGGACATTTACAAATTCCGAGCGGCGGGTGCAGCTTGTCAATAAGGCGATTGAGCCGGTAGGAAACAGCAAACCTGACTGGCAAATCGTCTGCGAGATAGCGACAAGGATGGGGTATCCCTTTAAGTATGCAAATACCGCCGAGATTATGGACGAAATGGCGAGCTTATCGCCGATTTACGGCGGCATCAGCCACGATAGAATCCGCAAGGTCGGCCTGCAATGGCCGTGCCTGGACAAAAACCACCCGGGCACAAGGTATCTGCACAAGGACAGATTTACTCGCGGGCTGGGCAAATTTTATGGTATCGAGCATAAGCCGCCCGCCGAAACACCGGACAAAGAATATCCGTTTATATTAAGCACAGGCAGAATGCGATTCCACTACAACGACGGAACTATGACCCGAAGAACGCACTTATTAGACCGTGAGTTCCCGTTTATGTTCGTTGAGGTCAGCAGCAGCGATGCCGAAAAACTCGGGATTAGGAATATGACGGACTGCATGGTATCAACCCGCAGAGGCAAACTGACTGTAAAAGCACAGGTCTCAGACAAAGTTAAACAGGGCGTCTTGTGGATGCCGTTCCATTATGCCGAGGCGCCTGCCAACCTTTTGACCAATGATGCCTTCTGTCCTATTTCGAGAACCGGTGAATACAAGGCCTGTGCCGCAAAACTGGAGAAGATAATATGACCGTATCGCCAAAAATAAAAAATGTTTCGCTTACGAAGGATAATCTCCTCAAGCTGCTGGACAACATAAGCAGGGAGAAAACGCTGATAGCGCCCGTTAAAGGCGAGCTTGATGACGTTAATTTTCTGCCGGTAAGCGACGTGACGCAGATTTGCTTTGACTATGAAAACACCACCACCTCGCCGAAAGAGTTTTTCTTTCCGCAATACGAATGTATGTTCTGTTTTTCAGGGCCTTCCAGCGACAACATTGAAATTAAAGGCGACACTGGAGAGATAGTTTTGTTCGGCATCAGGTCCTGTGATGTCAAAGGCATCAAGCTGCTGGACAAGTTTTATGAGCGGACATTTGAAGATGATTATTACACGTCAAAAAGAAAAAATTCAGTGCTTATCTCGGTCGGGTGTTCCGAGCTGAATGAGCAGTGCTTCTGCACATCGACAGGAACCGGGCCTGTGCTGGAAGAAGGTTTCGATATACAGTTGCTTAATTCAGGCAATGGTTATGTCGCCCAGATTGGCTCTGAAAAAGCTCTTGCGTTATATAAGAAATATCAGAAGCTTTTCGGCCCTGCAGCCAAAGCTGATGCCGACAGGCTGCTTAAGGAGGTCAAAAAACAGCCGTTGAAGTTCAACCTTCAAAAAGTAAAAGAGAATCTTGAGCAGGGAAAAATGGATGCGGACTTCTGGGAGGATATGGGCGAGCGATGCCAGAGCTGCGGCTTGTGCCTGTTTTTGTGTCCGACGTGCTCCTGTTATTCCGTCACCGACAGGGACACGCCGCTCGGCGAAAGCCGGCGCAGCAGACAGTGGGACGCCTGTTATTTCAGGGGCTTTACGAGAATGGCGGGCGGTATGGATCCTGTCAGAGATAGAGCCCAAATGATGAAGCGCAAATACCAGCACAAATTAGTTCAGCAGATTGATGAGTTTGCGATGAGCGGCTGTGTCGGCTGCGGCCGGTGCAGTCTTGCCTGCGTAGGCAATGTGAACTGGCTTGAGAACATCATTAAAATCGAAAGGGGAAATTAACGTGTTCAATAGCAGACTGTATATTCCCAGACCGGCGGTGGTCGAAAGCGTGAAAGAGCTGACTTATGATACGAAGCTCTACAGATTAAGATTTAAGCATAACTGCAAGTGCGACAAAAGCGCTGAAAGCGATTACAGGTGTGGGCAGTTTGTGCAGGTCTCGGTCCTCGGTGCCGGCGAGGCGCCGATTTCGATTTGTTCCAGTCCCACCGACGCCGGCTGCTTCGAGCTGTGCGTGCGCAATGCCGGCACAGTGACCGGCGCCGTGCATAAACTAACAAAAGGCGATGAACTGGGAATAAGAGGCCCTTACGGTAACTACTTTCCAATCGAAGAAGTTCAGGGACAAGACCTTGTATTTATAGGCGGCGGCATCGGGCTTGCGCCGCTTCGGTCGGCAATAAAATATGTCCTGGATAAAAGAAACAGCTACGGCGAAATGTTCATCCTCTACGGCGCAAGGACAAAAGAGGATATTGTCTTTGCAGATGAATTAGACCGCTGGGGCAGACAAAAAAACGTCAGGGTTTTTACTACGATAGACAGGCCCCAAAAGGGCTGGAGCGGAAACGTCGGCGTTGTCACAACGCTGCTTGATAAAATCAGGCACGCATTCAAATATAAGGCGTTTGTCTGCGGCCCGCCGATTATGATTCATTTTACGATTAAAGAGCTATTGGACATCGGCTGGGCCGAGGAGGATATAATTACGACGCTGGAGCGCTATATGAAATGCGGCGTCGGCAAGTGCGGCCACTGCTATATAGGCGGCAAATACGTCTGCACCGACGGCCCTGTCTTCAGCTATGCACAAATAAACCAAATGGCCCTCGAGGTGTGACCGCCCCCAAAAAAGACGTGACGTGGGCTCATCTTTTTGATATTATTTCTCCAAATGCCAACGTAGCTCAACGGCAGAGCTCCGGTTTTGTAAACCGGGGGTTGTCGGTTCGAATCCGACCGTTGGCTTTGTGAAGCATTTCACGGATTGAATCCTCATCTGATTACAAATCTTCCAAAAATTTCTTTGGCAGGATTCGAACCGCCAAAAGGTCTGGAAAAAGGATTTTTCCAGGTCGTCGGGGTGACAGGAACGACCCTGAGCGACCTGTGGTGAGCAAGGCCGAACCAAGTCGAAGGGGAGTGACGCCAGAGGGGGCGGAGCCCCCTATGGAAATTTGCAAAGCAAATTTGGTTAGAATCCGACCGTTGGCTTCTTTCAAAAGACAATGGCTGCGTAGCCGACACTGTCGGTGCTTGAGGAACCCATTTCACGGAGCATTACCTCGTTGCTGTTTGTATGCGCAAGCAGAAGTCCCTGTGTTTTCCCCAGTTTTTTAGCGGCTGCTACGGCTGCTGCCGCTGCGCCTGCGCCGCAGGCATTATAGTTTTTGGCGGCATCCATCAGGATGGTCTTCGGGTCGAGCTTCAAGGCCAAATCAATAAACTGGCGGTCGTTGACCTGGCTTGCCCACTGGAAGGCGCTGGCGCCGAGACCCATCGGGGTAAAGCCGTAGCGAGGGCCGTAATGCGTTAAATCGGTCGAGCCGATGCAGACAATCTTTTTCTTGTCCTTGCTTATGATGTCACCGACAGCTTCACCGAGGACAATCGCCTTATCAACCGGCGGAACAATAATAGGTAAAATCCTGGCGCCGGGAAAAAGATGCTGCACGAACGGCACCTGCACCTCGATGCTGTGCTCGGAGCTGTGGGCGTTCTGGTTTCTTTCGGCCTTGCCGCTGCCAACTACGGCCGCTGCCAATTCCTCATCGATAGCGACCTCGCCCAGCGGAGTAGTCCAGGCGCCTTTGTCATAGACGGCCGGCGACTGCCCGAAATAGCCGTGGGCCGCCCCGAAGATACAGAAGGTATCTACCTTTTCGTGGCGTTTCTTTATGGCTGAGAATACGAGGGCTGCCGTCGGCCCGCTGAATGTCCAGCCGGCGTGCGGAACAATGCCGGCAACTATGGTTTCAGGCAGGTTTTTCGGCAGCGACTGCTGGCGGAGGCACTGTTTGACTTCATCCGTGCAGGAGCTGCTGCCGGCGGGATAAAACTGGCCCGCAACAATAGGTTTTCTTGTTTGCATCTTTTGCCCCCTGTCACTTGCGTTTTTAATGTTCCACTGTTAATATTATAACAAAATAAGAATGATAGTATTGTAACTTTGAGGTTGAGAAAAGACAAATGGGAACTAAAAAGAAATCCACCGTAGCGGTTGTAATGGGTTCTGACAGCGATATGGGCGTTATGCAAAGCTGCATCGAGCAACTCAAAGACTTCGGCATAGAGCCGGTAGTGCGAATAATCTCGGCGCACCGGACGCCGGATGCAGCCGCTGAATTTGCGCAAAATGCCGCTAAAGAAGGTATAAAGGTGATAATCGCATCGGCGGGTATGGCTGCGCATCTTGCCGGTGCATTGGCGGCAAGGACGACGCTGCCGGTTATTGGTGTGCCGCTTATCTCAAGTTCAGGTTTAGAGGGGATTGATGCGCTACTGAGCACGCTTCAGATGCCGCCGGGGGTGCCCGTGGCAACGGTAGCTATCGGCAAGGCAGGGGCAAAAAACGCAGCCATATTGGCAGTTCAAATTTTAGCTCTATCCGACAAATCACTGGCTGATAAATTAGCTAAGCTCAAAAAAGCACAAGAAAAGAAAGTGAGCGAAAAGGATTCCGCTATTAGAAAAAATCGGTGATTTAGGCATATTCCTTCTAAAATTGGGTTCGTTTGGGTTCGTTTTGACCAAGTGTCCATTGTTCATTTTTCGCTGTAATTCGTTGTTAATATTGATTTTACAAACATTTGACTTTTTTTAAAATTGGGTTCGTTTCGCATATTTTATTCTTTTTGATTGAATTTTTCCTTTCTGCGCAAAAAATCTCCGCTTCCGTCTTCGCTTCCGCCTTCGCCGAAGCTACGGCGAGACAAGCAAGCTATGACGGACAAGTCCGCCTAAATCTGATGACACAGTATTTAAAAAGCAAAAAGCTTCAAAAACCTTATGGAGGCATTTTAAAGTTTCCTGTTTGTTAATGATTATTGACTTTTTTCATAACGTTTCGAGAACAGACGAGCGTTCTCTCATAATGGGGTGAACTTGCGCGTTTGATGCGAAAAATCGATTCCGCCTGAGGCGGATAAATCTCGTAAGTCGATGTGAGAAAAGGAGTAAGGATTTTTTTGAAAAAGTGGATTTTTACCCTTACCCCCCCTGCGCATTTGATTGATTTAGACACGGACAGACGCAGACTGAAACACGGACTTTAACCAGACACGGATTTACACAGATTTACACTGTTTTTTGACGCAGATGACGCTGGTGTCGCAGAGAAATGCTATCAAGAAAAAAATAAACGTCCCCGGTTATTCGCTGTGTGCAAGTTCTATTTTTACAGTTCAGTAATTTCCTTGCCAATCTTCAGCCTCATATAGTCCCGCGTCACAACCATCAAAGAAGTTAAACAGGCCATCACAGGTTTTTTTAAGATCGGACAAGTTTACACTTGGAGGTAATTTTTCTGTTGTCAGTTTTCCAGTCTTATTTTTAGAAAATCGTAAATTCTGCCCAGATGGGTCTAAGTTGTGAAATTCCTGAATCAATCTCTCAACATTCTTAAGATCATTTTTGTCACCATCGGGCCATACGTCTTCCAAGACGACACGAACCTTATTCCATAATGGGTATAATTGATGTTCACCCATTATTTCTTTAAGTTTTTCATCTTCTTGTAAAATCTGTAGTTGAATACCATGCTGGATTAATCTTTTCAGAAACAATTCAATACCATGACGGTATAAATATGTAATCGGAAAGAAGTAAATATCAGGATGCTCAATTATTTTACCTTCTTCAATACGAGAAATAACGATATCTGCTGCTTTTTTATACGCCTCCGGCAAAAGAGCGTCACAACCATGATACTTAACCCAGTCATCCAAATATGCTACTACTGGATTCAAAGGCGTCCCTTCTTTGAATACCTTGTCTTTGTCTCCCGGCCAAGGGATGTTTAATGTGCTCATAGGTACTATCCCATAATTTACATTTTGGCTAAAGACAATAACTAACTATAGAGCCTTATTTATAAATTAAGTTAAAAAGTTGGTTTGCCATTTCAGCGTCCAGGGTTTTTAAGATTTTGTATTCCTCGAGGGCGGAGGCGGTGTCGCCGGCTGCCAGATAAGAGAGGCCAAGATTATTATGTGCCCCGACTAAATCCGGCTTTATTCTTATTGCCTGCTTAAATGCTTCGATAGCATCCTGCCAGCGGCCAAGCTTGCCGTAAGCGTTGCCAAGATTACAGTGTGCCTCGACGAAATCCGGCTTGATTCTGATTGCCTGCTTATAGGCTTCTATCTCATCCTGATAGCGGCCAAGGTTGAGGTAGGCAACGCCAAGATTATAGTGTGCATCGGCTAAATCCGGCTTGATTCTTATAGCCTGCCTATAGGATTCTATCGCTTCCTCGTGGAGTCCAAGGTTGCCGTAGGCAACGCCAAGGTTATAGTGTGCATCGGCATAATCCGGCTTGATTCTGATTGCCTGCTTATAGGCTTCTATCGCATCCTCGTAGTGGCCAAGTTTGTCGTAGGCATCGCCAAGATTATTGTGTGCCTCGGCATAATCCAGCTTGATTCTGATTGCCTGCTTAAAGGTTTCTATCGCATCCTCGTAGCGGCCAAGTTTGCCGCAGGCAACACCAAGATTATAGTGTGCATCGGCATAATCCGGCTTGATTCTGATTGCCTGATTAAAGGCTTCTATCGCATCCTGATAGCGGCCAAGGTCGCCGTAGGCAACGCCAAGATTATAGTGTGCATCGGCATAATCCGGCTTGATTCTGATGGCCTGTTTATAGGCTTCTATCTCATCCTGATAGCGGCCAAGTTTGCCGTAGGCAACGCCAAGATTATAGTGTGCATTGGCATAATCCGGCTTGATTCTGATTGCCTGTTGATATGCTTCTATCTCATCCTCATAGCGGCCAAGGTTGCCGTAACAATAACCAACATACAACCAACCATCGGCGTCTTGCGGGTTCTTTTCTATCGCCTTTTGAAAATAAGTAAGTGCGGCAGACCAGTTTTCCTGCCATAGTTCTATTAAGCCTTTATAATACAGTTTTTCAGGGTCATTTGCATCGGGGCTTAGAGCGGGGGATTGCCCGAGCCTGACAGGTTCAGGGGTATACTTTAAGGCGAGGATTTTTTCTGCGGGTATGGCGAAGTTTAGGGCCTGTCCTTCTGACAAGATTAAAGTTGCGACACCTATAACCTGGCCTTTCATATTCAAGACGGGGCTGCCGCTTGAGCCGGGGGAGAGGGGCGCAGTTATCTGGAGGATTTTACCGAAGGCAGGTATGTCTCTAACGGCTGATACTATGCCTGTTGATACGCTTGATTCGAGGCCGAGGGGACTGCCGATAACCACAATATCTTCTCCCACCGAAGGTACTACACTGGTAAGCTCTAAAGCCGAGACGTTATCATCCGAAACATCTATAAGGAGCACGGCAAGGTCAGCCTTTTCATCTTTTGCAAGCATCCCCTGTACATAATAGTTACGTCCGGCCATTGTTCTGGCATTTGCCCAATAGGCATTTTCGACAACATGGTGGTTTGTAACGATATGGCCTTTATTATTTACAAAAAAACCGCTGCCTTGGCCTAACGGCTTGTTGTCCTTGTCGAAGGTCTCTATAAGAACAACGCAAGGTTTTACTTTTTTTATTAAATCGACAAGAGCATGGTCGGCCTGTGCGACCGAAAGACTTGTTAATACAATACCGGCTAACAATAGAAGACCTGGCTTTTTCATTCTCTCGGCCTCCAAAAAACTCCGGAAATAACTTTATATAAAGCTACTCTATGTCAATCAGCAAATCAAGGGAGAAACGAGCCAGATATTGCCTTTTAAGACAAAATGGTGGGGTATGACCCAGCCTACGGGTCTAAACAACCCTGCGCTTATGCTTGGGCTCTGCTGGGGTCAGATATTTTTGCGATTGCGGTGAGGTTTGCGTAAACGTATTAAACCTATGCCGATTGTCAGGAGTAATGCTGTGGCGGGTTCGGGGACTGAAACGATAAGCTCGAAGGAATCGAGCGTTCCATAGTTCCAATCATACATATCGTAGATTTGCAGCCGCCATTTGCCAAAGGCGTCCATTCCGTTGAAGTCTTCGAGCTTGCCCGGGCCTCTGGGTTTGAATCGGCCTGTAAAAGGCGCAGCCCCCTCTTCAACGGAGATTGACGATTCATCGTCAAAAATGGTGTCTGTGTAATTCGGGTAAATGTCGAACTCGTCTTTGAAATCAAAGTAATTTAAGCAGATTCTTGGGCCCTGTGGGCCTTTTAGAAAAAGCTGCAAATCGAACACGTTGGTATGAGTGATATTTATTCGAACATCAAGGTCATAAATCGTGAAATGGTCGGGGACATCTATAACTGCTTCAGTCATTTCGCTGCCCGGGCCGGGCTTATCAACGATTGGCAAGTCGAAGTCTCCGCCATAAGTATAAGGCTGAACGGGGACGGATAAGGCAGGGGAAGGAAAAACTGCCGCAATGGCAAAGACTGCATAGATTATGAACTTTGAGTTCCGAGTATCCATACAAATACCGCAAAAAGGTTATCTAATGGGAACTCGAAACTCTTCTCGTTTATTCGGGGGACAATTATACGGCCACAGCCGCCGGTGTCAAGCAAAAAATAAATTTTTCTGGAATGGGCGTGATGGGGAGACGTAAAGAGTAGTTGCTTTGTGTCTGAACAGGTCGGCAGGGGCAAATAATTATTGTTCGCAGGCATCTCCCGTTAGATAGCATACGACACATCTAACAGGACAAGCTCTAAAGTTTTTGGAGCCAGGGAGGGAAATCATCCTCTGTCGGGGCGTCTTCGATATTGTAATTTCTATTCCAATTAAGATTCCACAGCTCTTTGAGGCTCACCTTTCTGACAGAGTAATCCATAAAGAGCATATTTATAATTCCGTCGTGCCGCCAGGTAACAAAATGTGCAATATCATTATATCCAACACCTTCCCACATACCGGGATAGTCCGGAATCCAATCGTGGGCGTGGACCCAGGCCTGGGGCCACCAGGCATCCGTAAGCAGGGGTATAGTGGACTGGCCTTTAACATTAGTACTTCTCCAGTAATTTTGAGGCAAATAGGCGGTCTCATCTGACGGATTACTAACCCATTCATTTATCCCATAGCTGCCCATAAATCGCACGCCTGCGTTAGGACCTGAGTCGGGTATAGGGAACCACCCTTCGGGCCCCCACATTCCATAGTTACCATTGTCCGGAAAAGCTGGTTTCCTGGGGTTGTTGGCCATCGGGCAGTATAGCAGCTTCCTGTCCTTGTAGTATGGCTCCAGCGCACCCCACCAATTGTCTTTTGTTGAGTAGCCATCGTCACAAGCACCGGGCATAAATTTGCCGTCGAAATCATCTGTGTACATTGAAAAGAAAGTAGCCCACTGTTTGAGATTCGACATACACATAGCCGCTTTTGTCATTTTCCTTGCCTTTCCCAGCGCCGGCATCAGCATGGACATAAGCAGCGCAATAATAGCGATTACCACCAGCAGCTCTATCAGCGTAAAACCTTTTCGTCTGGACATAACAAACTCCTTCTCGTAAAATAAATCTTTAACGAGTTGATTCCATCTGCTTGCCATGCTCTTGCTTGCTCGCAGCGGGCCGGTATGCGAGCTTTCCATCCTCGGCGGCGATTTGCTTTCTTAAGGCGTTCAATGCCCTGCTGAGCCGGCTTTTGAAAGTGCCCTGCCTAACTCCTATAGCTTCGGCGGCTTCCGAAATGCTTAATCGCTGCATATAATGCAAAACGAGGGTTTCCCTGAACTTCATCGGCAGATTCGCAACGTTGTTTTTCAACAATTCGAGCTGCTCGGTATGCCCGACTTTATCCGGCCCGGACGAACCGCCATCCCGCAGGTCTATTCCCTCAAGACTAACGGGCTTTTCGCCCTTGTGCCTGCGCCAGTGCAGTCTCGAAGCGTTCGCAGCAATCTGATACAGCCAGCTATTCAGCGCCCTGCCGCTTCTCAACCGGTTTATATACTGCCAGGCCTGGAAGAAGCTTTCCTGCGTCAAATCTTCGCTGGTTGTGTGGCTGTGGCCGAGCCGCCTCATAAATAGATAAAGCTGCTTATAATACCTGTCAACAAGCTCCGCAGCGGCTGCACGGTCGCCGTCCTTCAGCCGGTCAACAAGTGAATCGTTCGTTTGCTCTGAAAATTCGTTCATTCTGTCAGGGTCTCACTGCCCACTATGTAAGGATACGCCAAAATGATGTTTTGTTTCGTTATTTCGACACTTTTTTGCACAATTTTTATCCAGCTTGTCAAAAGCCCAAAACATATTTATACCATAAAATCGGGGGATTGGCAATAATAGAATGTGGCAGAGATGATATAAGGGGGTATTTTGTTTTGTCATTTTTCTGCTGGTTCGGTATAATAGCACTATCTTGCTGCGGCGGGAGGCTTCCGCCGAGGGCGTAAGAAGAAATACTCAATAACCAATAACCAATAACCAATAATCAAAAAATGAAAAGCGAAGAACGAACCTTGAACAAGGAACGTCGAACATCGACGTTGAACAGATGACAGAAGACAGAGGACGGAAGTCAGAATAGAGAATTTAGAATTGAGAATGAATTACCAATATCCAATATCCAATAACCAATATCCAAATTGAGGAATAAGGCAGATTGAATGGGTAGTAAATCGCAGTTGAGCAGAGTTTTGAGCGGTGAGAGGTTCAGGAGGATTGAGGGGGTATTCAGGCAGCATTTCCAGTTCGGGCTGGAGACGAGGGACACCGAGGGCAGGGAGATAAAGCGGCTGTGCAGCGGCGACTGCACCTCCGCATTCTGCCGGATAGTGCGCAGCAACAGCGCCGGGCTGCGAAGGTGCAACAAGGAGCGCAGGCAGAGTCTTAATATGGCGATAGAGACGGGGCAATCATATATCAGCTTATGTCATGCGGGGATAGTGCTGGTCTGCGTTCCGGTTATGGACAAGGACAAGGCGCTGGGGGGTATGTTTTTCGGCAAGTGCCTGTGGGAGCCGGTGACAAAGACGCTGCTCGAAGACATCGCCGGACGATTGAAAGACATCGGCGGGGTTAGGGGCGGGCTTGTATCGGCGACAGGCAAACTGCCGATTATCCAGGGGCGAAATATCCAGAAGGCGGCGGAATTTTTATTCGACCTGCTGTACGAGGTCGGCGGGCTGGACGGGCGGGTCATAAGATGGCGACGCCGGCGCTCGGAGCAGCAATCGCAGATAGGGGAGTTCATCCAGGAGAAGAAGAAACTCGGCACGGACTGGGAGTATCCCCTGCAAAGTGAACGGGAGCTGTTAGGAAAGGTCAAAATCGGCGACAGGACAGGCGCAAAGGAGATACTGAATTCCATTTTGGGGACGATATTGTTCCATAACCCGGGGGATTTAGGAGTATTCAAGGCGAGATTGTTAGAGTTATTGAGCATTTTGAGCCGGGCGGCTGTCGAGGGCGGAGTAAATATCGACGTTATGCTCGAAAGAAACCTTGACTACGTCAATAAGGTGATGCAAATCAATAACCAGGAGGATTTGTGCGCCTGGATAAGCACGGCGCTGGATGAGTTTATCGAGCTGGTTTATACTTTACAGGACGGCAGAAAGGTGACACAAATCAGTCCTGCGATAAACTATATCGACGCCAATTACGATAAGCCGGTGACGCTTGCGGACATAGCCAGGGCGTCTCACCTGAGCATTTCGCGGCTGGCACACGTGTTCAAGGAGCAGATGGGCATCACCCTGATAGATTATCTTACCGGCGTGCGAATAGAACGCGCCAAGCAACTGTTGCTGGCGACGGAACAGAGCTGCACGGAGATATGTTTCCAGGTCGGGTATAATAATCAGAGCTACTTTACGCGGACATTCAAGAAGCTTGTGGGGATGACGCCGAAACAATTCAGGATTGGGAACTTGCGAAAGGAGAAGATTTCGATACCTTTATAACAGAGATTGGGCCCGGTGTTTGTGTTTGGATTGGGCTTGCTTGTGAAGAGTTTTACTGGTATTTTTGTGTATGAGTATTTTTGTGTATGAGGGTTTTGAATTCGTGAAGAGCTTATCACATTAAGGAGGACTAATTCGATGTCAGAGAACAAAAAAACAGGAGTTGGTGTTAAGAGCGGCAGGAGGATAAGCCGTCGTAAGTTTATGGCTGGTGCCGGTGCGGCTGCATTTTCATTTGCGGTGGTCAAGGCCGGAGCTGTACGTGGGACGAAGGCTAATTCGAAACTGCGTTTGGGTATGATTGGGTGCGGTATGCGGGGGAAGGGTATAGGCGAGAAGTTTGTTGCGCACGGCGGGTATGAGATAGTGGCGGCGGCGGATTACTTTGAAGACAGGGTAGAGGAGTTCGGAGAGAAGTTTGGTGTGGACAAAGGACATCGTTATACGACTCTATCGTGTTATAAGAAGGTTTTGGAGCAGGGTGTGGATGCGGTGGCGATAGAGAGTCCGCCATATTTTCATCCTGAGCAGGCGGCGGCTGTGATAGATGCGGGGGTGCATTTGTTTATGGCAAAGCCCTGTGCGGTAGACGTGGTCGGATGTAATATAATTGCCGAGGCCAGCAAGAAAGCAAGTGCAAACAAGATTTGTTTCCTGGTGGATTTTCAGACGCGGGCCGATGCTCTTTACCGAGAGGCGATAAAGCGAGTTCATTTTGGTGATATAGGCCGAATTATGTATGGTGATGCGAACTTTGTGACAGGTCCGACGTGGCTGACTTGGAATCCGATTGGAAAATATCTCGAAGAGAAGCCGAACGACCCGGAGACACGGTTGCGGGCGTGGGGGCTGGATAAGGCGCTATCGGGTGACATTATAACGGAGCAGGCAATACACACTATTGATGTTGCATCGTGGATACTTGATGCGGAAGCTATCAGTGCATACGGCACAGGGGGGCTGGCGAGTCGCAAGACAGGTAATGTCTGGGACTACTTTGCAGTAATATATCAATTCCCGAAGGATATAGTTCTAACTTTTAACTGCAAGCAAGGCGGGACGAATGACTATGGCGGGATTTTGTGCAAGATGTACGGCACGGAGGGAGCGATTGACACGCATTATGGGGGGCAGGTCGGAATCAGCGGTACCACACCATATAAGGGCGGGGAGACGAGTGACATATACTGGGGGGGAGCATCGAAGAACATTGCGGACTTTTATGACAATATTATCAATAGCCGGTATGAGAATACAACGGTCCAGGCGAGTGTTCGGAGCACGCTGACTTCCATACTGGGACGGGAGGCAGCGTATAAACGGCGAGAGATAATGTGGGATGAAATGATAAAAGCGAGCGAAAAACTGGACGCTGATTTTCTGAAGGATTTGAAGATATAGGTTCGACCGAAAATTTAAGCCTGAGCCGGTAAAAGAAAGGATTGAGATAAAACGATGAGCAAAACAGGCAAGAGCAGAAGATACAGAACAAGAGCGGTTATTTCTTTAATTTTTTTGGCAATAGGCCTTTGTTCGTGTGAAAGGACTGCAAGGCAGCCGGCGGCCAATGAGCAAAAGGGACTGATAAAAGTGGTCGTAGTTACCGGCGGGCACGAGTTCGAGAGAAAGCCGTTTCTGGCGATGTTCGATTCGTTCAAGAACATTAACTATGCCGAGGCGGAGCAGAAAAACGACAGCGAGATATTCGAGGACATCGACGAGTGGGACTATGACGTAATCGTATTATTCAATATGACGCAGGAAATATCGCCGCAGCGCCGCAAAAATTTCACGGCGCTGCTGGAACGAGGCACAGGTTTACTGGCCCTGCATCATTCGATAGGAGCGTTTCAGAAGTGGCCCGAGTATCGGCGGATTATCGGGGCTAAATCTTACCTTGAGACAACGGTAGAGGACGGCAAAACATACCCAGCGTGCGGGTTCCTGCACGATATAGATTATAATATCAAGGTGGAAGATGCGGGACATCCGATTACGCAGGGCTTGAGAGATTTTGCCGTGCACGATGAGACTTATAACAACTGCGTGTATGAGGCGGACAACCGGCTGCTGTTAAGCACGGACCACCCGACCAGCGACAAACCTTTAGGATGGGTGAGAAATTACGGCAAATCCAATGTGTGCTATATTCAAATGGGCCACGGGCCGGAAATATTCGCCAATGACAACTACCGCCGGCTGGTTGCACAGGCGATTGAGTGGTGCGCGGGCGGATTAAAACAGGATTGAAACACAGACGTAATTTAAGGGATAGGACAAATGACAAGAGAAAATAAATCAGTAAAGTTTTTTTTGGCAGGGGTGTTTGCATTTTCGGTTTTGGCCGGTGCGTGTTTAGTCTGCGGTTGTGCTGCGCCAGAGCCAGCGATAATACCAAGAGAAGTCCTCTTTGGCAATCCGGTCAAGACGACACCTAAAATCTCTCCAGATGGGAAGATGCTGGCTTATCTTGCGCCGGTCAAAAATGTGCTTAACGTATGGGTGAAAACCATCGGCAAAGAAGACGACAGAGTGGTAACAAAGGATACGGATCGCGGAATACGCCGGTACTTCTGGGCAGGGGACAGCAAACACGTCATGTATCTTCAGGATGTGGGCGGAAATGAAAATTGGCGGCTTTACGGCGTGAACCTTGAAACAGATCAAATTCATGATTTGACACCATACGAGGATGTTCAGGTACAGATTGTAGCGAGTGACAAACACTTCCCCAACGAGTTGCTAATCGGCATGAATAAAGACAACCCAAAGCTGCACGATGTGTATCATCTCGACCTTCTCACCGGAAAGCTCGAGCTGGTTGCAAAGAACCCAGGTAATATTAGCTCTTGGCTGGCTGATGCCAATCTTAAGGTTCGCTGTGCAATGGCAGCGATGCCTGAGGGTGAATTTGACTTGATGGTGCGGGAACAGGAGCAAGGAGAATGGAAAAAGCTGCTAACATGGGATTGGCAAGAAAGTATGAACAGTGAACCTGTCAGTTTTAACAAGGATGGTAATTTCTTGTATTTGGTCGATTCGCGTAATGCTAATGCCAGTCGGCTGGTGAAGTTAGAGTTAAGCAGCAGGAATATCGAGGTCATTGCTGAAGATGAACAGTATGACGTGGGTGATGTGATGATTCATCCGGATTCATACGAGGTACAGGCAGTTGCGTTTAGGAAGGCTCGAACCGAATGGGTCATTTTAGATGAATCGATTAAAGACGACTTCGAGGCCATTGCCAAACTGGATGATGGTGATTTTACTGTATCCGATAGGGATAACGCGGATAAAACCTGGCTGGTAAGTTTTGATAAGGATAATGGGCCTATATCGTATTTTGCTTACGACCGGGAAAAGAAAAAAGGGACTTTTCTGTTTAATCACATGCCTGAACTGAGCAGATATAAGTTGGCTCGTATGGAGCCGATTAGTTTTGTGGCGCGTGATGGATTGACCATTCACGGTTATATTACCTTTCCTGTATGGAAACAGAAGAAGAATTTACCGATGGTGCTTTGGGTTCATGGAGGGCCCCAATACCGCGATTACTGGGGTTACGACTCAAGGGCTCAGTTGCTTGCGAATAGGGGTTACGTGTGTCTGCAGGTCAATTTCAGGGGGTCACAAGGCTACGGCAAATCCTTCGTGAACGCCGGTAGCAAAGAGTGGGGAGGTAAAATGCACGATGATTTAGTGGATGCTGTTAACTGGGCTATCAAGATAGGTTACGCTGATCCCGATAAAATTGCCATCGGAGGTGCATCGTACGGAGGGTACGCTGCTCTGGTTGGAGCCACATTTACGCCCAATGTTTTCTGTTGTGCGGTGGATATTTTTGGTATCAGCAATCTGGTTACATGGCTTAAATCAGCCCCTGCTTACTGGTCAACGGACTTGGCGTGGCTTTATAGGCAGGTGGGCAATCCTGATACCGAAGAGGAGTTTTTGAAATCCCGGTCGCCTTTGTTCAAAGTGGACCAGATCAAAATTCCGATTCTGATTGCTCAAGGGGCCAATGATCCGCGGGTGAAGAGGGCAGAATCAGACCAAATTGTAGAGGCGATGAAGAAGAAGGGAATCCAATATGAATACATTCTTTTTGATGATGAAGGTCATGGATTTGCCAAGCCGGAAAACCGACTGAAATTTACTGCTGCGATGGAGAAGTTTCTGGCGAAACATTTGGGCGGCCGTTATGAAAAGGCAGTTGAGGATCCCGAGCGATAATATGACCAGAATTAAAACGCAGATAAGAAATCGTTAGCTGAGGGACTAAATTGTTGTGGATTCTGGCTAACGCGGGTTTTTACCTTATTGTAGCAGGGCTGACTTTGAAACTTTTTTTGAAGAGTTAAAGCATTCTCAGGTAGAATAAACCAAGATAAGAACAGATTTCTTATTCAAGTTGTCAAAAAAAGAGGTAATAATTATGGACAAGCTTTACGATTCGGAAACAGGATGTTGTCCGAGGTTTAACCCCGAGCCGTGGGATGAGATGATAAAAGCGAACGAAAAACTGGACGCTGATTTTCTGAAGGATTTGAAGGCGTAGGAGTCGAATGTGAAAGAATTTGGAAGGGCTTTTTTGAGAGCGGTGCTGGTTTTATCGGTTTTCGTTACTGTGTGTTTGGTTGTGGGGTGCAAGGCCGGCAAGCAGGAGAAAAAAGCGGGAGACGTCACTTTTAATTCCGCAGGGATGAAGCTGGCGTATATACCTGCGGGCGAGTTTGTGATGGGCAGTCCCATTGATGAAGGCGGCCGGCAGGGCGACGAAATACAGCATACCGTCAAGCTGACAAGGCCGTTCTGGATTGGCGCAACCGAGGTGACACAGGCACAATGGAAAGCGGTGATGGGCGTTAACCGGTCGAACTTCGAAGGGGATGACCTGCCGGCGGAAAAACTTTCGTGGAAGGAAACGGAAGTGTTTTGCAAGAAGCTTTCCGAGAAAGAAGGCATGCGTTACCGGCTGCCGACGGAGGCCGAGTGGGAATATGCGTGCCGGGCGGGCGCTGCCGGCGCTTTCTCAGGAACAGGCAATATCGATGATATGGGCTGGTATGCGTCTAACAGTGAGAGCAGGACACATCCTGTCGGCACAAAACAGCCGAACGGCTGGGGCGTTTACGATATGCACGGCAATGTTTCGGAGTGGTGCAGCGACATATACGGTGCGGATTATCCGCAGTGGCCGGTTACCGACCCTGCGGGGGCTGCTGATGGTAAATATCGAGTGATACGAGGCGGTTCGTGGAACTACTTTGCGGGCGGGTGCCGGTGTGCGGCACGGAGCAGCGCGCCAGCTTCGTATCAGTTCAGACATACGGGATTTCGAGTAGTAATGGAGGTGACAAAATGAAGTTTTCAATGCAAAACAGGCGAGAGATGATGTTAAACGGGCTGCGCGGTCTTGCGGGATTAGCTGTGGGCGGATGCTGTGAGAAGATTTCCTGCCCCCTGCCGAAGGCAAAAAGCTGCTCGGCGGGATTCAAGCTCGCGATATGCGACTGGACGGTCGGGCGGATAGCGGATTTGTCCGCATTCGATGTCGTCAAGCGGCTTGGGGCAGACGGGATACAGGTGGACTTCGGAATGCCGGACGACGACCTGCCCGTTTTGCACAAGGAGGGTATGAAGGAGAAATACGTAGAGACGTCAAAGAGCAGCGGTATTGCGATTGCCTCATTCGGGATGGTTGCTTTGGGATGGGCGCCGTATAAGAGCGACCCGCGATGGGAGCAGTGGCTTGGCGAGGGAATCGATGCCGCCGGCTCAATGGGCGTGGGGATAATTCTTGTGCCGTTCTTCGGAGCCGGCGATTTGGCGGTGGATGCGGAGGGCCGGGCGATTCTTGCCGGCAGATTAAAGAATTTAGCACCTAAAGCCGAAAAGGCAGGGGTGGTTTTAGGGCTTGAGTCGTGGATGAGCGACGAACAGGATATGGAGGTCATCGAGAATGTGGGTTCGCCCGCCGTGAAGGTTTACTATGACGTCGGCAACTCGAAGAAGAAAGGTTATGACATTTACAAGGAGATAGGAGTTTTAGGCAAACAAATCTGCCAGTTCCACATGAAGGATTACGGCAACCAGGAGTTCGGCAAAGGCGAGATAGATTTCAAGCGCATCCGAAGCGTGATGGACGATATCGGCTACAGGGGCTGGATTGTTTTCGAGAGCAGCAAGTGGGAGCCGGCCAAGCCGATAAGTGCGGAGGAAGAAGCGGTCTTTGCGAAGAACGTCGAATACCTGCGCGGCATATTCCCACGCCGTGTTTAACTTGAAAGATGCTCTGTTGAAAAGATATCCAATAGGGTCATTGCGAGCGCAGCGAAGCAATCTCAAAGCTCAAGAATCGAGATTGCCGCAGTCGCCTTCGGCTCCTTCGCAATGACAATGGTAATGTTTTCAACAGAGCATTTGAAAGACTGAGACAGTACAAATGCGTATGACTTTAGATGTTGACGGCGTAAAGGTCCTGGAAGAAAAGGACATAAAACTGATATTAGACGCCGCCTTTGAGATTTTAGAAAGAGCCGGCGTCATCGTTGAGAACGACGAGATTCTGGAAAAGCTCGGGGACTGCGGCGGCAAGATTGACCGCAGCGAGCAGAAGGTCCGCTTCAGCCGGGGCTTTATGGAAGATTTCGTAAGCCGCCTGGAGCGGAAAAAATGGGAGGCAAAGCCGATAAAATTTTCCGCAGATGTCGAAATACATCAGGGCTATTACCTCGACCCCGTCGATGACTGCTATAAAGAATGGACGGAGAAACGATTTCTCGATTACGTAAAGCTGGGGAAGAACCTGAAGAATATCAACAGCGTATTTATGTTAGGCTGTCCGCTGACGGAAATTCCACTCGAACTGCAGCCGCTTTATGAAAAACTGTATTGCTGGAAATACGGCGTGGCCGGCGGAGAAGCAATCTGGGACACGAAACTGTGTCCCCGGATTTACGAGATGTGGGAGGTATATGCCGCCGAGACAGGTAAAACCATAAAGGAGCTTTACAACGGCAGGATATACATTATCTCGCCGTTAAAGCTCGGCAGGGAAGATGCCAAACAGTTTATGTATTTTTATAAAAAAGGTCTTTACACCGATATCGGCTCAATGGCTTCTTTAGGCGGCACGGCCCCCGTCACGTTAGCAGGCGCCTCGGCACTGCAGCTTGCGGAGGGACTGTTCAGCAGCATAATGAGAAGCGTTTTTGACGGCCGCAGAAGTTTTCATACGTTCAACGTATTGACCTCGCTGGATATGTCAACAGGGGCGTCGCAGTTCGGCAGACCGGAAAGAAATACGCTGATTATCGCAAACGCACAGATAGCGAAATACTTAGGCGTGGGCTTTTTCGGCCATTGCGGTCTTTCCGATGCGAAGGTGCCGGGGACCGAAGCGGCCTTTCAGAAAATATCCTCCCTGATATTTACGGCCCTGGCGTGCGGAGAAGGAAGAATGGTGTCCGGCCTGCTGGGTGTTGACCAGGTATTCTCGCCGGTGCAGATGATTCTCGAAGATGAAATGTTAGATGCGCTGAAATGGGTCTGCAAAGGGCTCGAAGTCAACAAAGAGACGCTTGCTCTTGACGTTATCAACAGGCAGGGGCCAGGCGGCAATTTCCTGTCCGAGGACCATACGCTGGACAACTTCAAAGAGACCCTCTGGCAGCCGGCCTTGTTCTCAAAAGGAATGTTCATCAAGTGGAAAGAAGAAGGGATGAAATCGGATATTGTTATGGCAAAAGAGCGGTTTGCGGACATAATGAAAAACGGCAAAGAATTGGAGCCGCAAATATCCGAAAAGGCCGAAAAGAAGCTGTTAAAAATTATCCATAAATAATGTTCCAATGGGGGACAGTGTTAAGGAAGTAATTATGAATCGCCATAGCGGGATACTGATTTTGCGTAACGTGGTTTTTATAGTCTTGCCGGTTTTGATTTTGTTTTTTGCTGTGGGGACGGCGGAAAATAAGGGAGGGCTGCCAAACGCATTCTTTGCAATGGATACAGGCACGATAGACGCCAATCATAGCACTGCAAAGACGCAGGCAGAGATGCTCAAAGAGCTTGGTTATGCAGGAATAGGATATTGGCAGGGCAATCCGAAGCGTGGAGATTATGATCTGGCGGAGATGCTGTCGGAGCTGGACAGGTGCGGCCTGAAGGTGTTTGCTGTTTATTTTGAAGCGTGTCTTGACCCTGATAAGCCGAAATACGAGGCAGGTCTGAAAGAGGCAATCGAATTATTGAAGGGTCGAGACACGGTGATTTGGCTGCATATTACGAGCGAAAAATACAAAAGCTCTTCGCCGGAAGGTGACGAGCGGGCGGTAGAAATTGTCAGAGAGATAGCCGGTATTGCTTACGAGACAGGGCTGAAGATTGCGCTTTATCCGCACGTGAACGAATGGCTGGAACGAGTAGAAGATGCGGTGCGCGTGGCGAAGAAGGTCGAGCGTCCGAATGTAGGGGTGACATTTAATCTGTATCACTGGCTGAAGGTCGAAGGCCCGGAGAATATGGAAGAGGTAATGAAATCGGCGATGCCGTATCTATTTGTAGTGACGATTAACGGGACATCTGTTGAGGGGTCGATAGAGACGCTGGACAAGGGTGATTTTGACGTTTATAAATTTTTGAAGAAGTTGAACGAGCAGGGTTATAACGGGCCGATAGGTTTGCAAAGCTGGGGGATAAAAGGTGATGTGCGTGAGAACCTTGAGCGGTCGATGGAGGCGTGGCGTCAATTTTCGCAAAGGTTATCGGCGGAGAGGAAACAGTAAACCCCGCACCGAGCCGAAGCGTCTGGTGCGGGGTAAACAGCAAAAATACACAACAATAGTCTGACAAGGCCGCCGGATTTGCCAAGCAATCAAAACTGGGCAGGGCCTTTTCATAGATTTTTAATGGTAAATAGGGTATATTAAGTTTTAGGTGATAGCAGGGCGCTAAATTAGCAGGAGTTTTGTTGAAGAATGAATTCGGGTCTTAGCCATTTAGACAGACTGGAGAACCAGAGTATTTTTATCATAAGGGAGGCATACAGCCAGTTCAGGGATGTGGCGATGCTGTGGTCAATCGGCAAAGATTCTACGACGCTGCTGTGGCTTGCGAGAAAGGCGTTCTTCGGCAAGATTCCGTTCCCGGTCATCCACATTGACACGACATACAAATTCAAAGAGATATACGCTTTCAGGGACAAATACGCAAAGGAATGGGGACTGAAGCTTATCGTAGCAAGGAATGAAGAGGCAATTGGCAGGAAGATGGGGCCTGACAAGGGGAAGTTTCAATGCTGCAATGAAATGAAGACCGTCGCATTGAAAAAGACGCTCGCCAAACACGGCTTTAGGGCGCTGTATCTTGGGATAAGACGGGACGAGCACGGCATCCGTGCGAAGGAAAGGGTATTCAGTCCGCGAGACGAGGATTTCGAGTGGGACTACAAGAACCAGCCGCCGGAGCTGTGGGACCAGTATAAGACCAAGGCCGCCGAAGAAGAGCATCTCCGGGTGCATCCTTTGCTTGGGTGGCGGGAGGTCGATGTCTGGGAATACGTCAAGAGAGAAAAAATCCCCGTCGTCGAGCTTTACTTTGCCAAAAACGGCAAACGATACAGGAGCATCGGATGCGAAACCTGCTGCAGCCCTGTTGATTCGGATGCCGATACGATAGAAAAGGTTGTGGAGGAGCTGAAGGTTTCGAGGGTTTCAGAAAGAAGCGGCCGGGCACAGGACAAAGAGGACGCCTATACAATGCAGAAATTGCGGTCTTTAGGATATATGTAGGATGAAGATGGACGTGCTGAGTTTCGTTATTGTAGGTCATGTTGACCACGGGAAGTCAACGCTAATAGGCAGACTTCTTTATGATACGGATTCGCTTGCGCCGGACAAGATTGAGGAGATGAAGAAGGCATCGGCTGAAGCGGGCAGGGAGATGGAGTTCGCATATCTGCTGGACCACCTCGAAGAGGAGCGCAAGCAGGGCATTACCATAGATACGACACAGGTATTCTTCAAGAGCGACAAGAGACGTTACGTGATAATCGATGCGCCCGGCCATATAGAATTCGTCAAGAATATGGTCACCGGCGCTTCGCAGGCGGAGGCCGCCGTTTTAATCATCGATGTTGTCGAAGGCGTCAAGGAACAAACCAGGCGACATTCGTATATGCTGTCGCTGCTGGGATTGAAGCAGGTCATCGTCGTCCTTAACAAGATGGACCTTGCGGATTTTTCACAGGAACGATTCGACGCCGTCAGGAAGGACGCTGCGGGCTGGCTGAAATCGACAGGCATTGAGCCGATTTTTTACATTCCTATTTCTGCGATAAAGGGGGACAACATAGCCGGCAGGAGTGGGAATATGAGCTGGTACAAAGGGCCAACGTTCCTGGAAAGCCTGGACAGTTTGCAGAACAAGCAGCCGGCTGAGAACAAGTCACTTCTTTTTCCGATACAGGACGTGTACAAAATTGGGGACAAGAGGATTAACGTCGGCAGGGTGGAGGCGGGCGTTATTGAAAAAGGTATGGAAATAAAGATTTTGCCGGCGGGGCAGACAACAAAGGTCGGCAGCGTCGAGAAATACCTCGAAGAAACCGACAGGGCGGCGGCCGGCGAATGTATCGGTATGACAACTTCGGATTCTGTTTTTTTAGAGCGGGGCAACGTGGTGTGCCTGGCGGACGACGAGCCGGCCATAACCGACAGGATTGCGGCCAAGATATTCTGGATGACCAAAAATGACCTCGTAAAAAGCGAGAAATTAATGCTGCGGTGCGCTACGCAGGAGATAAGCTGTAAAGTAGAGAGCATCGGGAAAAGGATTAACTCATCGACCCTCGAAGTCATTGAGGAGAACGCCGAGGTGCTAAAAAACCTCGAAGTGGCCGAAGTCATTATCAGGACCAAGAAACCTGTTGTCATCACCGACTTCAATAACATTCAGGAGCTGGGGCGGTTTGTTCTTGTGCGGCAGGAAAATATATGCGCCGGCGGAATAATTACCGAGGCAAACTGATATAGTGGCTAAAAAGGCAAAGACAATAATAATAGGCCTGGATGGCGTGCCTTTCGGGATGATTGAGGGCTTTGCCGAGACCGGCGTTATGCCCAATACGGGGGAGCTGATAAAGGAGGGAGTATTCAGGAAGGTGTTTTCTTCGATACCGGAGGTTTCCTCGGTGGCGTGGTCGTCAATGATTACAGGCGCCAATCCGGGAACGCACGGGATATTCGGTTTTATGGACTTGCATCCCGGCTCCTACAAAATGAGGTTTCCGAACTTCAGCGATTTGAAGGCGCCGCCATTCTGGGAGCAGAGGGAGGGAAAATCCGTTATAATAAACGTGCCTTCCACATATCCGGTCCGCGAAATGAACGGCGTAATCATCTCGGGTTTTGTTTCCATAGATTTCGACAAGAGCGTTTACCCGAAGTCGCTGATACCGAAGCTGAAAGATTTCGATTATCGCCTCGATGTGGATTCACAGAAGGCGCACAGCTCGATGGAGCTTTTTCTGGAGGATTTGGACAAGACCTTCGAGGCGAGGATTAAGGCATACCGGTATCTATGGGACGAGGCAGACTGGCAGACCTTTATGCTGGTATTTACCGACACCGACCGGCTGATGCACTTCTTGTGGGATGCTTACGAGGACAAGAACCATAAATACCATAATCATTTTATCGAGCACTTCAGGAAAATCGACGAGGTCATCGGTGAAATCAGCAGGCAGCTCGCCGATGAGGATTTACTGATTATACACTCCGACCACGGCTTCGAAAGATTAGACAAGGACGTCTATATCAGCTACCTTCTCGCCGAGAATGGATTTCTGCAGTTCAAAAAAGACCGGGAGCTTTCTCTGGATAATATCTGCTACGGCACTAAGGCATTTGTTCTTGACCCTGCGAGGATTTATCTGAACGTCAAAGGCAGATATCCCTGCGGCACCGTTGAGGATGCTGAAAGGCAGGAGGTTTTGGGCCGGCTGGAAGAGCTGTTTGTTTCATTAGAGATAGACGGCAGAAAGGTCATAAGGGATATATACAGGAAGGAGCAGCTTTACAGCGGGCCGTATCTGGAAAGCGCACCTGATATGGTGCTGGTAGGCGCCAAAGGTTTCAATCTCAGGGCAAATGTCAAAGCTGAACGGCCGGCAGACAAGGGCATTTTCACCGGCAAACATACGCAGGACACTGCCTTTTTGATAGCAAGGGGACTTTCGGATGAGAGTATCATACCGGAATCGCCTGCGGTTATGGATATCAAAGGGATAATAGACAGGAATTATCGGAGTATTCAATGAAACAGACGGATTCTTCAAACCTTCCGGACAAAAATACAGGATTTTGGCTTTGTGCGGGGCTGCTTGCCATACTGGTTGCCTCGATAATGTCTCGCGATATAACCCGGCCATTCTATGGTCTGCATAGCTGGGCCGAAGCTCACGGGCCCTGGCTGGCCAGGGCGCATCTGACATACGGATTTAAATATACAAAGGGGTTTATGACCCATGCGGTGGGCAATCCTCCGAGCAAAAATCCATCAAGGTATCTTGACCATCCCCAGCTTAGCTGCCTGCTTGATACCGCCGCTATGGCTGTTCTTGGTATTCATACCTGGTCTCTTCGGGTTGTCAATATCGCGGCAACAGTGGTTGCATTGCTGCTTTTTCTGAAGATTCTAAAGGGATTGGTGGATGAGAAGACGGCGCTGCTCGCGGGTCTTTTTTTCTGCCTGTTTCCGCTAATCGGATACTTCGGGGTTAATATGTGGTTGTATCCATTTACGCTTTGGGCTGTCTGGAATTATCTTGTGATAATCGGCGGCCTGAACGCCGGCCCCGAACCTGCGAAATCGCACAAGATAGCGCTGGCCTTTTGTTTATTTATAATGCTGCAAATGGCCTGGGAGTGTTTTTTCTTTGCGATGGGAATCGGCGTTCATTACGTATGCAGGTGTATTTATCGCAGGACTTGGCCGGACAAGTCACTCCTTGCGATACTGATAATTGCGCCGCTCGGCAGTCTGGCGCTTGATTTTGTCATTATGGCGGCCGGCTACGGATGGAACTGGCAAAAGATAATCGACCTGTATAAGTGGCGGGCCGGCTCCGGCGAGATGAAAGAGCATATCTGGTCGAAATGGTTCGCACAATTCTGGGAATATGCGGTATATAATTTTACTCTGCCGCTCCTGATTATTGCGATTGTTTACCTGACGTTCGGCCGGTTATTTGTTTTTATGTCGAAGACTTCAGAGAAAGCTGCGTCGGGTATATCGAGGCGTTTTCCGCATTTTTGGCTTTTTATTCTGCCGCCCGTATTGCAGCTTTTTATATTAAAAGGTTGCCTGTGGCGACATCAAACGTGGGAAAGGCCGTTTTGTTTTCCCATTGCAATAGCGGCGGCTCTGGGGGTTATGCTGCTTGCAGACATTCTCAAAAATACACATAAGCGCCTCGCAGGTTCTGTTACGGCCGTCCTGATAGGTTTGTGTTTTGTATTCAGCGCAACTGGAACCAACTTCTATTATGAAATGCGATGGCAGTCGCCCGCGAAGATAGCAATGCTTGAGATGCTGAAACAGAACATACCGCCTGATAAAGCGTTTTTGAGTATGGAGGACTTTATTGTTAATCAGCATCCTGCGAAAGGGGCGTTCTATCGGCCTGAAGTGGCGTGGCATTTAGACAGGGAAGTTGTGCAGGCAGCTACCCTGGCGGAGGTCTTAAGATATGCCGAAACCGGCAGGTATCCCTACTATTTGATTCCGCGTGTGGAGGCAACGATGCCTCTTATAAACGAGTTGAGTCAGCGGTATAAATCTCACTCTGTCCCCGGCGACCCGGGCGAGATGAAAGACGACAAATTCTACAAGGCGGGTATGATGCCTTATATGATATTTGATTTGACCAGTAAGGCATCGCCTAAATAGTCGTAGCGGCGGGTTTACAGGGAGCAGTTATTTTGCTGCTTTTTGAAGTCGGCAGGAGATTTGTGCCGCAGACCGGCGGCACAGATGCCGCCGACAACGAACGTATAACTAAGCAGCACCGCCCGGTCTATCACCGCCGCCAGAATGCCTACCTTTAACGGCACGCCAAGCACCACTGCGCAGGAGCCAAGCACAAGCTCTCTGACGCCTAATGAGCCCGGGGTCAGGCTTACCAATACGACGACAAAATCAAGCGTTCCGAGGATAAGATAGCCGGCGGGGTGAATGTCCCTGCCCATACCATTATAGATAATCCCAAGGCGTATTGCCGTAAGTATAAAGGTCAGGGCTGAAAATGCCGCGGCAGCGAAAAGCGTTTTTTTCTTTTCAGAAATCAGGCTGCGGCCGGCAAAAAATCCTCGCAGGATTTCTCTTATCCGTCCGCCGTCCTTAAGCTGTGGAAAGGGTAAAAACAAAAAACACAATGAACCTGCGGCCGTTATTGCAAACGCCGCCGCCAGAATCTTGCTCTCGTATCCTTTCAGGCCGTAAAATACGAGCAGGGTAATCAAACCCGCCAAAGTTGCTATTGCCGTCGTTAAAAACGTAATGTACAAAAAAAACGACGCAAAATGCGTATATGCAAGACCATAGTGCCGCTTCAGGTAATTCGCACGGAAAAGCGTCCCCATCTTCATCGGCGCATAATTAAGCAGAAGGGCGATATTATGCAGCAGCACCATATCCCAGAAACCCGTCCCGGCCTTAAGCACGTTCGTCAGGTATTGAACGATGCGCCCGTTAGCCATCGTGACAAGAAAGCACAGGATATACATTACAGCCAGTTTAGCGAAACTGAATTTCAACAGGACTTTTAATTCTTCCCAGTGCTGCGCAATATACCACACAAGAAAAACTAATATCGCCAGCGCAAAAATGTTCTTAAACCATTTAATCATAAAAATCTTTTAAATTTCTGCTGCTACCTTTTCTGCAAGAATTGCAATACGCCTGCGAAAAAGCGGTAAAACTGGAATTAGCAGCCTTTCTAAAACGCGAAATACAGGAATATGTGATTCAGCATAATAAGCCTTATGAATGGTAAAATCCCTCTTAAGCAAACCTTCTAAGAGTCGGTCCATTGATTTATAATCAACATGGCCTATACCCCTTTTAAGAATTATATTGTTGTTTTTCAGAATCTCCAATATATGCCCCCTATGCGGCGTCCATAGCACCAGTTTCCCCCCTTTCTTTAGCAGCCTTTTACACTCATCCAGTACCTTCTCAGAAACTTCGGGATATAAGTGTTCGAAAAGGTCGGCGCTAATAATAGTGTCGTAGGATTCTGACTTTAAGCCCGTATGTTGGGCATCGGCGCAGACAAATCGAATATTGGAGTACGGACTCTTTTGCAGAAGTATATTGCAAACGTCGATGGTTTTGCTGCTATAATCGACACCCGTGATTTGCCTGCATAAAGGGGCCAATGCAAAGCAGAAAGTGCCCTGAGCGCACCCGAGGTCGAGCACCTCTTCGTCTTTCCCAGGGGTATGTATCCCTAAAACCTTTGCGATCCGGTATTGCTGGAAAGAACTCTTTAGTAAGTCAATATGCGTTTCGACTTTCAAGTTAACGCCGTAAGTTTCGTCATAATGCCCCCTCATCTCCTCCTGTTTTTGAAAATCATTCATTCGGAAATTCTCCCTATTAGCAACAGAATTCTATTTGCTTAAACGGGCCGTTTTTCTTGAATCACAAGCGCAGACGCAAAGACAAACCAATCAGAAAAACACATCTTTGCTGTCCAGCCATTCATTTTCAACAATAACGGCCATTCTGCAACAAAATTCTCTAACACCCAATGACCACTAAAAAGCTAACAAACACTTTTTCCCATATCCCATCCAGCCAATTTAAAACTGGGAGAACTGGCAAAAATCTCTTCAAAATCCATAGCGTTTATGTTAAGATGATAAAAACTACAAACTGTTAGGAGATAATGCAGTCATCAGTATTTGATAAAGATTGGAGGTTTAGAATGGACGACGTCCGGATTCACGAAACGGCAGAAGTTTCCAAAGAAGCGGTGATAGGAAAAGGCACGAAAATATGGCACTACGCACAAATAAGAGAGGGCGTGCGAATCGGCGAGAATTGCAATATCGGAAAAAGCGTATATATTGACACGGGCGTCCAAATCGGAAATGGGGTGAAGATACAAAACGGTGTCGGTGTGTATCGAGGCGTGACAATTGAAGACGATGTATTGTTAGGTCCCTACTGCAGCTTTACCAATGACCCGTATCCGAGAGCTTTCCCGGCCGACTGGGAGGTGGTGCCGACCCTCCTGAAAAAGGGCTGTTCCATAGGTGCGAACGCAACAGTAGTTTGCGGCGTCACAATCGGCGAGTACTCATTAATCGCCGCAGGCGCAGTAGTGACGGTGGATACGCTGCCGTTTTCCCTGATGCTGGGCAATCCCGCCAGATTAAAAAATTTCGTGTGTCTGTGCGGCAGGGAGCTGCGAAAAATCAGGGGCGAACCTTCAAAAATGGAACTTAAGTGTAATAAATGCGGAAGAATCCTTTGCTTACAGTTCCGGCTTATTGAGCCCCCTGAGAAGAAATAATCCGGCATAACCGCCAGAGTATTACTATGAAGATAAATGTAGCTGTTGCCGGCGTAGGCACGATGGGACAGAATCATGCGAGGGTCTATTCCACTCTCAAAGAGGTCAATCTGGCTGCGGTCGCCGACGTGAACGAAGAAACCGGAAAATCCGTTGCCAACCGCTTCGGATGCAAATTTTACAACAACTTCGAGGCGCTTCTCGATGCGGAGCACATCGACGCCGCATCAATCGTTGTCCCTACGAGTCACCACAGGACTGCTGCGATTGCCGCTATCAAACGCGGCATAGCAGTGCTGATTGAAAAACCCATCGCAGATACCAAAGATGCCGCCCTTGAGATTATAAGAACTGCGCAGGCACAAAAAGTGCAAATAATGGTAGGACACATCGAGCGTTTTAACCCGGCCGTTGCAAAACTGAAGGAAATAGTTTCGCAGGGACAATTAGGCGAAATTGTGTCTATAATGAGCCGGCGTGTGGGAATATCGCCGCCGCAAATCAAAGATGCAGGCGTGATAGTCGATATAGGCGTCCACGATATAGACGTTTGCAATTATCTGCTGGGCAGCCGGCCGGATAACATATTCGCATCCGGCGGGCGGGCATTGATAAGCACACGGGAGGACTATGCGCAGATTTTCCTGCAATATGGAAAGGCAACCGCAGTCATCGAGGTCAACTGGCTGACGCCCGTAAAGGTCAGGATTCTCAACGTCACCGGCACAAAGGGATACGCCGAGCTGGATTATATAAACCAGCGGCTCACGCTGCACCAGGCAAAAATAGATACTACCTTCGACGATTACGGAGACTTCGTTGTGAAGTTTGGAAAGCCGGTGACGCTGGAAGCCGACGTCCTGAAACAGGAGCCTCTTAAGATGGAGCTCGAACATTTTGTCAGATGTGTGCAAACCGGCAAAAAACCGCTGGTAAGCGGCGAAGAGGGACTGGCAGCGCTGGAAATCGCCCTGGAAGCGGAACAGATGTGCAAAAAACGGAATAAGTATGCAGAATAGCCGCACCGGTATTCATATTGTCATAGGGACCAAGGCCCAGCTTATAAAAATGCTCCCAATCTTTCGGGAGCTGGAGGAGCGAAACTTACCATACAATTTCATCGACACGGGCCAGCATCCCCTTATTACGGAGGAATTACGAAAAATCTTCGGCCTGCGGGAGCCGGATATTTATCTGGGCGGGAAAGACGAAAATATCACGGGAATCCTTCAGGCATTGCTGTGGAACGTAAAAATTGTCCTCAAGTCTATATTTCAGAGCAAAAAGATTTTAAATAACCACAAAGGAGGAGTATGTCTTGTTCATGGGGACACTATTTCCACCCTGCAGGGCCTGATAATGGCAAAAGTTGCCGGGGTGAAAGTCGGACACGTGGAAGCAGGGGAAAGAACGCACAATTTATTTAAGCCCTTTCCTGAAGAAATAATTCGTATTATCGTTGACAGGTTCACAGATTATGCCTTTGCTTCTTCGGAGGTATCGCAAAAAAATCTCCTGAACGAGAAGATAAAGGGCCAAATCATAAATGTCGGCTGCAATACCATTATGGACGCCGTGCGAATAGCGGCTTCGCAGGAAAATATCAAAATCGACGTGCCCGACACTTACGTTCTGGTTTCCATTCATCGTTTTGAAACAATCCAGTCAAAAAACCGTATGAAAATCATCGTGGACGCTCTTGAGAAAATTTCGGAAAAATTCCAGATAGTCTGGGGACTGCATGAGCCGACGCGAAACCAGCTTATAAAATTCGACCTTCTGCAAGTCATCGAAAATAAACCGAGAATTCATTTGTGCAAGATATGGGATTATTTCTCGTTCATCAAAGCAATCAAAATGTCGGAATTCCTGATTACCGACGGAGGAGGTCCGCAGGAGGAAAGCTGTTTTTTGAATGTCCCCTGTATGCTGATGCGTTCCGAAACGGAACGTGAATACAATCCCAACGTTTACCTCACGAAATTTGAGCCGGACAAAATCGACTTCTTCGTTGAAAACTATAAGCAGTTCAGAAAAGGGGACAAAGAGGAACGGTTTAGTCCCTCGAAGTCAATCGTTGATTTTCTGGAGCGAAAATTACCCGCCTTCGCAGAAAGCCACGGCTGTTAAGCCGTGGATGAATGCGAGGTGGGTATCCTCCGTAGCCTTGGCGAAGGAGGATATGCTTCGGCGGGTTTCGCCGAAGAATATGGAGGTGCCACGGCTATAAAGCCGTGGGGCTCCACAAAGCGAATAATTATGCTTTTCTTTCGTCTGCGGACGAGTATTCCTGCTTTCGCAGCAGAAACAACTGTTCATCCTGGAGAATTCTCAGGCGGTTGAGCATACCGGCCAGCAGGGCGGTTATATAACAGATAAGAGAGACAAAGCCGAAGCCGGCGGCTATAAATGCCACAAAGATATAAGGCGAAAATGCACCTGTTCTTAAATAATGGCATAGAACAAAACCGCCGCAGGCCAGCGCCAGGATTAAAAAAATAGAGCTGATGCCGCCGAAGACCCGCATCGGCCTGTAATCTCTGAACGCCCGCAGTATAATAAGCAGACTGTGCCAGCCGTATTTCCACAGATTGCCGGCGACTTTGCTTTTGCCGAATTTGCGGACGCCGACGACCTTTACCGGCACTTCGACAATCCTCATTCCACGAAATGCCAAATCAAGTATGACCTCATGGGTATAGGTATGCCCGCCGAGCAATGTTGCACGCAGGGCGGCATCCCTGCTGTAGGCACGGAAGCCGCAGGAGACATCGTGGAGCTGCTGGCCCGTAAGCTTATTGACAATGTTGGCAACTTTTTCATTGCCCCACTTTTTTATCCAGGGCATATCAGGAACTAAATCAGGGTCTGCGAATCGGCTGGCAGTCACCATATCAGCTTTGCCTTCGATAACAGGGGCAATCAGTTTGGGTATATCGGCTGGGTTGAATTGGCCATCGGCATCTATATTGACGATAATATCAGCTCCAAGACCGAGGGCCGTACGCAAGGCCTCGGCAAAAGCTGCACCAAGCCCTTTGTTTTGACTGAAACTGACAACCTTCGCACCTGCCAGGGCTGATACTTCCGCTGTGTCGTCTGTGCTGCCGTCGTCAATTACGGCTATGTCGATATTTCCCGCCCCGTCAATATTCCTTGGCACTTGCTCAATAACCTGTGCTACTGTTGCCTGTTCATTAAAGGCTGGGATGGTCACTACCACTGAAACCGGTTTTTTCTGATTCATTTCGACAACCCTGAAAAAATAAGATTAACGATTTAATCGAAGCTGTTCCGCCAGGCACAGAAATTATCATATAAAAAAGCTGTCGGGGCAGCAACAGGATAATACGCTAAAACCAACTGCATAAATTGCTTTGATAATCAGATTATCGGCTTCAGAGAGACAATTTAGATTAAAAAACCATCCCGGGAAAACAGTTTTTTGAGATTTTACGGCATTCTGCCGACAATTTTCTGGTAGAATATCCAGTCCTGACTGCGTTAACGGGATGTATGATAGTCGATAAGTCCGTAAGGACTCACGATAAGGCCGAACAGTAATGAATAAGACTCTGTCGGCAGGGAAGTCTGGGTTTAAATTGGGAAAGGGAGTTTGCTGTGACAGCACCGCGAGTAGTTAGGGGGCAGGGCCCCCTCGATATGTTCCTGGCAAAGCAGAGGTATAAAATAGCCAGGAAACAGATAAAATTTGCCCGTCAAAGAGAGCGAATATTAGACATCGGCTGCGGCTCTTATCCACTCTTTTTGACTACTGTTGACTTCTCAGAAAAATACGGTATGGACAAAATGATTCAAACCAGTAAAGCAATCCGGGGAATTGCTCTTATTAATTGCGATTTTGAAAATGAAGAACGGCTTCCTTTCGAAAACGATTTTTTTGATGTTGTCACCGCACTTGCAGTATTTGAGCATATTGAGCCCCGAAATCTGGGCAGGTTGCACAAAGAGATTTACAGGATATTAAAAGCAGACGGGATGTATATTATGACGACGCCTGCATTTTGGACAGCTCGTTTGCTAAGATTTTTGGCTGAGCTTCGTTTAATCGGCGATATTGAAATAAAGGACCATAAGGGCAGCTACAAACATTCCGACATTTTACCCATTCTGCAAAAAGCAGATTTCCAAAAAGAAAAAATGAAATTTGGGCATTTTGAAATGTTTATGAATAGCTGGGTAACAGCCACTAAATAAAGAGAAAAGAAGGTCACGGAATGCGATAAGTCAATGAGGCTAAACGGCAATGAATAAGGCAACGCCGCATAGAAAAGAACATATCAATATTATCGTCCATATACTCATGGCGATATACGGCATATCAGCCGTCTTTATGGTGCTTAAAGGCACCGCCCCTTACGGCCCCGGCATAAGCTCCGACGCCCTGCATTATGTAAGAACCGCAGAAAACCTTGCGAAAGGAAAGGGGTTCTACAGTTACGACGGCAGACCTTACACGCATTGGCCGCCGTTATATCCATCCCTTATCGCCCTGTTGAATTTGACTGGGCTCGAACCGCTCGACGGCGCCAGAACCATAAATGCCGTCAGCTTTGCTCTGGTGGTTATCTGTTCAGGCGCCGTATTTGCAAAGAGAATAAAATCGCCGCTGTTAATCCTGCTCGGCTCTGCAGGCGTGCTTATATCGGCCACTATGCTGAGGGTAAGCGTGTATGCCTGGACGGAGCCGCTGTTTGCCCTGCTGGTCATCCTGTTTATGCTCAGTATGACGGAATTTCTCAAAAACGGCCGTCTCAAATTCCTGTTAATCGCCGGCGTTTGCGCAGCTTTAGCAGCCCTTCAGCGATACGTAGGCCTCGCAGTAATAATGGCCGGCGCTGCTATGATTTTCCTGCTTTCACATAAAACCGGATGGCGGGACAAATTAAAATATTCAGCGATATTCGGAGCAATTTCCTGTGCGCCGCTCGACCTGTGGTTTCTGCGGAATAAACTCGTCGCCTCAACCGCCGCTGATTACAGTCTGTGGTTAGATACCACCTTCCTTAAAGAAATAACTAAAACCCTCGATTCGCTCACGCCCTGGTTTGTCACGAACAAAATTTCCCTGGCGGCACGGCTGGTAATAATCGGACTATTTATAATCGTAATGGCGGTAGCGGTGATTTTAAGAAACCGCATCCGCCCCCGCGTCTTGCTGTCGCAAGACAGCAGCGGGGGTGACACGCTCCTCGTAAAGGCCTCTATAATTCTTATCGCCGCCTACAGCGCCTTCGCCACCATCGCTTCGGTATATACCAAAGCGGACGCCGACTACAGGATTTATTCATCGGTCTATGTCTTTATCATTCTGCTTTTTTTAACAGGACTCGATGCGGTCGCAAAATTGTCAGGGGCGGTTCTCAAGAAAGACTGGGCGGGTTATCTGGTCGTCACCATACTTTGTTGTTTTTGGCTGGTATTTTATCCGCTGCCTTTAGTCAGGCAGCAAATGGCGTATTATACGACAAACGGCGTCCCGGGTTATAGTTCAATCTTCTGGCAACAGTCTCCGCTTCTGAACTGGGTCAGAATGCACCCGCTGGACGGACACATCTTCAGCAATGAACCCTATCCGCTGGTCCTTTGGGTCGGTGTTAGTGCCGACATAACCCCTGCACGGCGTCCCGGACTTGAGGGCTTCAAAAATCAATTGTCCGCCAATAAAAAAAATTACCTCGTCTGGTATTACAATCACTGGCGTGCGCACCTGTATAATCTTGAGGAATTAAACGCCCAATTACGGCTCAAACCGATTGCGAACCTGCCTGACGGTGCAGTCTTCGAGATACAGTAAAACGACCTGCTTGCTTAATGATGGGGAAATCTGCTGCACAAATCCGTGATTTGAACTTTTGCTTGTTCCTTGAAGGATTTATCTATTCTGTATTCGGTGTCGTTTATTATTTCGACTTTTTTCAGCACGCTGTCTATCAGGGCGCAAAGTTGTTTCATTTCTTTTTGTCCCATACCCTGTTTCGTCACGATGGGCGTGCCGAGCCGGATGCCGCTGGCGACGGCAGGCGGCTTGTCATCGTAAGGCAGCGAGATTTTATCGGTGACTATGCCGCAGTCTTCGAGGCATTTTTGAGCGACCGCGCCGGTCAGGCCTTGCCTTGAACTTGTGGCTGGGCTATTGGCAACATTCAGCAGAATCATATGGTTGTCCGTGCCGCCCGTTAAGACGTCATATCCCGAATCGAGTAAATCAGCGGCGAGGGTTTTTGCGTTTTCTATGATTTTAAATTGCCTGGCCCTGTATTCGTCTGAAAGGGTTTCTTTGAAGAAGACCGCTTTTGCCGCTATATGATTAAAATAAGGCGTTCCCTGCATACCCGGGAAGGTCGTATCTTCGATGAGCTTCGGCAACAATTTTTCTTTGCCCCTTATTTTTATTTTCCTGCTGAAGTCGCCGCCCATCAGTATCAGGCCGCCCCTTGGCCCGCCGGGTTTATAAGTGCTTGTCGTCGTAAAATGCGCATAGTCAACAGGCGATGGATGTGCGCCGGCTATTACCAGTCCGGATATGTGCGAGATGTCGGCCAAAAGATATGCGCCGACCTCGTCGGCGATTTCTCTGAACTTCTTGAAATCAATCGTCCTGGCATAAGCGGATGCGCCGCATATAATAAGCTTTGGCTTTGCCTTCAGCGCCTTTTCCCGAATGTCGTCATAATCCAGCAGGAAAGTTTTTTTATCGACATAATAATTTTCCACGCTGAAGAACCTGCCGGTGAACGAGAAATGCGAGCCGTGCGAATAATGTCCTCCCTGCGCCGTGTCAAAACTCAATATCCTGTCCCCTGTTTCCAGCAGCGCAGTCAGGACAATCTGGTTGGCCTGGGTGCCGGAATGCGGCTGGACGTTTGCATATTGTGCGCCGAATGTCTCTTTGGCCCTGGCGGCGGCGAGCTTTTCCGCCTCGTCAACTACTTCGCAGCCTCCGTGCATCCGAGCGCCCGGGAAGCCCTCGGCGGTTTTGTTTTGAAGAACCGAGCCGAGAGCTGCCAAAACCGCCGGCGAGCAGTAATTTTCCGCGGCGACAAGCTGAACGGTGTTTCGCAGTCTCCGGCATTCTTTTTCTATAAGTTCATAAACTCGTGGGTCTGCCGTCTCAAGAGCGGTCAGCAGGCTGTCGTGATGTTTATTAAATTTTGCTTTGTCAGACGGCATTTGACGACCTCTAATAACTTATCCCGAAAAAACTCCTGACGATATCGTTGAACGTCACGTAAAGAAAAAGAGCGCCAACAAGCGCCCAGCCGGCATAAGCGATGGTCCCCTGCACCTTCTCATTTACCGCAGAACCTTTGATTCTCTCGACCAGCAGGAACACGATATGTCCGCCGTCAAAGGGCAGCAGCGGCAGAAGATTGAAAACGGCAAGCATAGCGCTTATCAGGCCGAGAAAATAAGCATAGTCAATCAAAGGCCGCTCGGCAACGATTGAGTAACTAAGCGTGATGATGCCGACAGGCCCCATAAGCTCTTTCGGACTGACCAGTCCGCTGAGCAGACGCTTTAAGGTGATATAGGCCTGTGCAATAAACGTCACCGTCTTTTTATATCCAATCCGGACTGCATCGGCGGGGCCGGCGGCCTTATAAAGTCTTTCCAAAGGTTCGAAAGGAACAAATTCGGAAAGGATGGTCTCAACGGTGACTGCTTCTTTCGTCCTGGGGACATCCATAACAGCTTCGCCTTTTGTTTCCTCCCCGAGCCGGTAATGAATTGTCACCTTCCGGCCGGCATTGTTGCGAATCTGGCGAATTACATCGTAGAAGCTCGATACGCCGGTTTTGTTGACGGCCGTTATCACTGCGCCGCGGGGAATTGCCACTGCAGGCGGCCCCCCTTCTATTGCGATGGTCTTGGCAACTACAGAATGTTCGGCGTCGAACATCGGGACAAGAAAAATGCCTATTACCACCTTCTTGTCTTTTTTGGAGTATTTAGGCGTCACCTTAATTACAAGCTCCTCCTCAGTCTCGTCATCGGCGGTGCGCAGCACCCTGATTGACATCTTCCTGTTTTCGTATTCCGTTGTCACGTCCCGCATTTCCTTGTAGGTCGGATTCTCAACGTCTCCTATCGCAAGGATTATATCGCCACTTTTTAGTTCATCTTTAACATCGATATTTTTCTTGCCGATAAATAGGGATAGGAGCTTTTGTATGATGGTCGGCGGTCTTTTAGAGACAGCTTCTATCCGCAGTCGCGGCACCATATAACAAAAATGGCCCACCTCTGATTCAGCTTCCTTTGCAATCTCGGCGGAGACCAGAGACAGCTTAATCCTTGAAACAATCATCTCGGTCCGCATCGAGACGGGGTCGGTCCGTTTGGCCAGGATGACGGCCTGCGGCAGAAGGGCATTTTCCACTAATTCCTCTAATTGCCAGTGACTCCGGACACCTATGCCGTTGACGGACTCGATGTGGTCGCCGGGTAGCAGACCTGTTTTTGCAAACAGCTCATTGGCGTCGGAGACCTTTGCGACAGTCAAAATGTATGGCAAAGCGATGCCGAACCTTTTCGTTTCATCCCCTTTTTGCTCGGCGGCGATGGAGTATTGCTCAATGGTCCCGTCTTCGTGCCTGACCTTTAGCGGGACAGCTTCGTCTTTGCCTGAAAGGGCCGCAGCTACTGCGATATCATAATAATCGAGCGCTCCGCTGTTGCCCGCTATTTCGATTATCTCGTCGCCGGCCCTGACGCCCGCCCTGGCTGCGGGCGAATCCGGCACAACACCGCCGACAACAGCAGGCACTCGATTGATGCCGATTAAAAAGACAATCATAAATATAATAAGAGCGCTGATTGCGTTAAAAACGACGCCAGCTGCTATGACAGGCACACGGGTCAGGGCCGGCTTATTGGAGTATGAACGCGGGTCGTCGCTGCTTTTGACAGGGCCTATGTCGTCCTGTCCGAGCATCTTGATAAACCCGCCGAACGGTATAACGCCGATACGATATTCGGTTTCACCACCGCCCATTTCTGATGGGCGGGGCGAGCCGGCCCTGGTTTTTTTGCCGATGGTAAAACTCAACCCGCCCTCGTCCGTCCCGCCTGCCTCGGCGAAGCGTAGCGAAGACGGGTCTTCTTTCGGAAAAAGCCCGGGCAGAATTCGAATCCGCCAGCCCTGCTCCGTCCTTAAAATGCCGGCAAAAACAGGAGGAAAGCCGATTGAGAACGCCTCGACCTTTATGCCGGAAAGTTTGGCAACAATAAAATGCCCGAACTCGTGCACCATCACCACCGCGCCGAAACCGACAGCGACCAGCAGCAGGTTGGTAAAGACATTGATGTTCGTCGCAATCAGATAGATAACCGCCGCAAAGGCAACCAGCCCCAGAATTGCATTAAAATAGTTACTCAGCAGACTTTTTGGTTTAGACATTCAATGACCTCTTTTCTTGCCCAGGCATCCGTCTGAAGCAGCTCTTGCAGTGAAACATTCTTCCTGACATTATGGACATTCAGGCAGTGTTCGATTAGTTCGACGATAGCGGTGAATTTAATCCTGCCGGCGAGAAACTGCTCGACAGCGGCCTCGTTTGCTGCGTTGAAGATGGCCGGCGCCGTGCCACCCGTGCGGGCGACCTGGTAGCCCAGCGACAACGAGCGGAACGTCTCCATATTGGGCTTCTCGAATGTAAGTTTGCCGAGCTCATCGAGCTGCAGACGCCTCGCAATTCCGGCTACTCGATTAGGGTATGTAAGCGCATACTGAATCGGCAGACACATATCAGGCAGGCCGAGCTGCGCTATTACCGAGCCGTCTATAAATTCGACAAGCGAGTGGACTATCGATTCAGGGTGAATCAGCACCTCTATCTTATCGACCGGCATATCGAAAAGCCAGCGGGCCTCGATGACCTCGAGCGCCTTGTTCATCATTGTTGCCGAGTCGATGGTGATTTTCGGCCCCATATCCCAGACCGGGTGCGAAAGGGCCTGCTCCGGCGTCACGTTATGGATATCCTCAATACGGGCCTTTCTGAAAGGCCCGCCGGAGCCGGTAAGGATGATTTTACTGACCTCTTCGCGTCGCCCCGCCTGCATCGCCTGAAAAATCGCCGAATGTTCGCTATCGACCGGCAAAATTGTGCTGCCATTCTTCCTCGCCGCCGCCGTGAGCAATTCGCCCGCAACAACCAGCGGTTCTTTGTTGGCGATAGCGAGTGTCCTGCCTTTTTGCGCAGCCGCAAGTATGGCAGGCAGCCCCGCCGCCCCGACAATTGCCGCAAGAAGAATATCAACCTCGTCAAGCTGCGCTATTTCTATCAGACTGTCTGGCCCGGCTAATATCTCAACGTCTAAATCTCCGATTAAATCACGGAGGTCCTGATAAAGGTCGGCGTTTGTTATGGCGACAACTGCCGGCCTGTAGCGTCTCGCCTGCTCGGCGAGCAGCTCAACGCTGCTGTGAGCGCTCAAAGCGGCAATTTTATACTCAGGACCCAGCGCATCAATCACTCGCAGCGCATTTTTGCCAATCGAGCCGGTCGAACCAAGGATAGCAATACGTCTGACCATTATGCTAATAATATGTCAGCAAACCTGCCTCTGTCAAGGAATGACTTAAACGGCAGAACCGCTGCACACTTCTTTAACTGCTTTCATCAGCCGGTTTTTCTGCCTGTCTTATAGCCAAAATTGCCTGTTTCAAACCGTCCTTGTCATTGGTTTTTTTTGTAATTGCAAACCTGAAATTCCTTGCTTTGGGGTGTTTTTTTGATATACTTAACTATTTGCGATAAATTATGTTTGATACATATCAATTTGATTTTGGAGATAAGAATATGAAAGGCCATAGCTTGCGAATATTGGGAATTATGTGTGTTGCCGCCCTTGTTTGCTTTTTGCAGTTCGGCTGCCAACAGCACGCAGCACAAAGTCAAAACGTCACCCCTGCCCCCCCCGTCCCAGGCGTAGTCGAGGGAAGTACCGTCAAAGACGGCACAATCAAAAAGGAAGAAGTGAGCCCCCAGTCCCCTGCGGCAGAAACCGAAGCTCCTGCCGAGGCGGAAGGAGCGGTGCCTGAAATCAAATTCGAAGACGTGGTCTGCGACCTGGGCGATATCAGGCCGGGGTCAGCGAACATCTGCGATTTCAAATTCACCAACACCGGCAGAAGTCTCCTGAAAATAACAAACGTGAGCAAGACCTGCGGCTGCACGCTGGTTTCCTTAAAAAAGAACGATTATGTGCCCGGCGAAAGCGGCGTCCTGCAGGTCAGCTATAATGCCGGCAACCGGGCCGGGCCGGTAGCAAAGCGACTCAACGTATCCACTAATGACCCAAAGAATCCGGAGGTTGCTATAACGGTAAAGGCTATGATTGCCGAAATAGTCTCTTGTGAGCCAAAGCGACTGGATCTGATGCTTAATAAGGAAAATGCGGGCTGTCCCGATATCACTCTCAAAAGCGCAAACAATAAGCCGTTTTCAGTAAAAAGCTTCAAAACGAGCGGACGGTTCCAGTCCACCGAAGATTGCATAACCGCCGATTTCGACCCCGCCGCAAGCGCAACGGAATTTGTCCTCCACCCGAAGGTCAATATGGAAAAGCTGCGAAAAGGAACAAGCGGAATGATTGTAATTATCGCGACCTGTCCCGAAAACCAGACAATCTCTATCCCCTTTAACATGCTGCCGAGATTTAAGATTGAACCGCGCTCGATAACCGTTTTCAACGCCAAGGCGGGGAAATCCGTGACAAGAGAGGTCTGGATAGTCAATAACTATAATGAGAATTTCGAGGTCGAATCGACATCGTCGGAAAAGGGGGCAATGAAAGTCCTGAGTCAGGAAACAAAAGACAATCGCTGTAAGCTGGGGCTGGAAATAACGCCGCCCGTCGCCTCCGGCAAAGAGAAAGTCTTCACCGATGTGTTATACATAAATATAAAAAACGACGAGAAGCTCCAGATTAGCTGCCACGGATATTACGCAAAAGAAGTTTCAGTCTCGTCCGGTGGTGAGCAAACCCGTGGTGAGCCTGCCGAATCCAGTCGAACCACAAAGTAAAAAATGGCCGGGGATATGATACAGCAATCAGCGATTCGCATTTTCGCATTGACGGCCGGTGTTTCGCTTCTATTGGGTATGTCCGCAGGATTGACGGGCGGCCCGGCCGGCAGCAAAGACTGCGTCACGGTCTTTCTGACAGGCAATGAGCTTGGGGAACTGCGTCCCTGCGGCTGCTCCAGCGGACAGCTCGGCGGCTTCGAAAGACGACCCGCAATACTTAACGCCGTACCCCCGCAGAAAAAACTAATCGTCGATACCGGCTCACTGGTTGACAACGACAGCGAGCAGAACCTCCTCAAGTTCGATATAATGGTCCAGGCGTTCAACCTGCTGGATTATGATTTGGTCAGTCTAAACGCCAAAGACCTCGATATAGCCGCCGGCCGCGGCCTGCTCGACAATATGGCCTCCGTCTTTTCCGTCATAAGCTCTCAGGGCGGCGGCCTGCCGACAAAATTTACCAAACAGCTTTCGCTCAATGGAAAAACGCTGGCCGTCACAATCGCCGCCTTCGACGCCGAGTCGTCGCCCATTGAGCAGATAAGCGAGCTTTTCGCTCAGCCAGCCGGCCTTTTGACAGTCAACATCCTCATCCTGAACAATTGCTCCGCCGAGATTATCGAATCTATCAGGCAGACGGGAATTGTTGACTGCATAGTTTGTCCCCCCGAAGCCGACGAGGCGGAACTAATCAGCAGCCCAGACGAAAAACCTATAGTGGTCTCAGTGGGGCGATTCGGCAGGTATATAGGCAGACTACAGATAACCGCCGCCGACTCGCTGGGGCGAAGCCCAGCGCAGCCCAGAGACGCAAACGAGCTGGACCTTGCCTTCCTGCCTGTTCCGGTGACCGAAGATTTGCCGCAGGATAAGTCGCTCATCGGGCTTTACAGGACCTACCAGAACCTCGTCAAAAAGGAAAATCTTCTCGAAAAGCACCCGCGATTTGCGCTACCGAACGGCCTGGAATATACCGGCTCGAAATCCTGCAAATCCTGTCACAAGTACGAATACAAAAAGTGGAGCAAAAAGGCCCACGCCCGCGCCTATGCCACTCTTGAAAAGGTCAACTCGCAATACGACCCCGAATGTATTATATGCCACGTCGTCGGCTTCGAATATCAGGGCGGTTTCGTCTCGCAGCAGCAAAGCAGCAAAACCCTGCGGAATGTCGGCTGCGAAAACTGCCACGGCCCGGGCTCAGAACATATAAAAACCAGGGGACATACGCTGACCGCCGAGCCGAAATCGGACTGCACAGACTGCCATACGCCCGAAAACAGCCCCAGATACGCCGAAAACGAGCAGCTTTATTTTAAGAAAATCCTTCATTGGCGGGAACCAAATGCCGCCGATGATGTCAAACAATAAAGAGGCTCGAAAGGCAATTTATGGTAAAAACTCTGCGTATAGCAAGTATTGCAGCGGTTGTTCTGGCGGCCGCTTTCTTCGTATTCCCGGCGGTATTCGGCGTCCAGCGCGAAAAAGAAACCGAGCAGTTCCTCAAATCGCCCGGCATAATAGAGCAACTCGGCAATGCCGATGACCGAAAAAAAACACCCGGCGACAGCCAGGACTCACCTCTTGTAAAGCAGGCCGAGGCTTTTGCGCTCTATCTTAATCCCCCTGAACCGAAAGAGTCGGCAGAGGGGCCGGCCCGCACCATCGGAGATACGCCAAGACCCCGGACTGTCACCCCTAAATTCGAGCTTATCGGAACAAGTTTCTACGCATTAGATCCGCAGTTATCGCTGGCTCTTATTGATGAGCCGGGCAAGGGCTTCCGCTGGGTCAGGCAGTCAAATAAGGTCGGCCATTTAATCATTGAGCAGATAAAGGACGGCGCCCTTGTGGTTCGGGACGGCCAGAACACCTTCGAGCTTGTGGCCAAAAGGCCGGAAAAGATAAATCTTGTTAAGGGAACGCTTCCGATTGGCCCCGCCGTCGCAGCACCCGCACCCGCCGCACCCGTAGTCGCAGCACCTGCACCCGCCGCACCGCCGCCGGCCCCTCAGCCGGTGGAGATTCATCCGGAGGAAATACTGGCAAAGCTGATGGCTATGAAGGCAGATGCCGAATCCGACGTAAATAATCCGGAATATACTGGTGAAAATGCCGAAATGTTTGATAAGCTCATTTCCGAATTTAAGGCGATGCGTATAACCGACCAGGAGGCGAAAAAACTCGGGCAGCTTGGCGAAGACCTGAACGACATTTATCGCGACCCCAATCTCGCTGAAGATAAGGCCGATGAAAATAACGCAAACTCCAGCGAAGCAAACAACCCCCAGTAAAACCACTCCATCGTCCCCGTGCCGCAGATTTATCCGCCGCCGGAGGCGGATAAAATAGGTTCGACAAGCTCACTATAAATTGGGTTTGATTGGGTTCGTTTTAACCAAGTGTCCATTGTTCATTTTTCGCTGTAATTCATTGTTAATACTTGCTTTACAACCCTTTTAACCTTTCGGAAATTGGCTTTGTTTCGCATAATTCACTATTCGTCGGTCGTATATCGTATGTTGTATATCGCTTGCCACTGGTTACCTGTGGCTTGCATTCCCTATGAACTTGTCAAAGTTGCGGGAACGGAGTTTGGGCGTTCCATAATAGGGCGGGGTTGCGCGATTTGGTCGAAAAATCCTTTATTTTAGACAGGATTAACATGCTTAAATCATTATCAGAAAAGGCGTAAAGAAAATTTGAAAAAATTCGATTTTTGGGAAAAGGTAGCTGCGGTTTTGATTGAAATGCGGATAGCGGGCAGCGTTCAGCGGACAGACCCTTCGATGATGGCGATTTCGTCGGCCGTCAGGCCGTAAAGTGCGTAAACCATCTGGTCAATTTGGGTTTCCGGTTGATAGGACATAACCTTTTTTAACTCATAAAATTTCTTAAAAAATTCCAAGAAAAAACTTGCTCTTTTTAACTTTATAGACGATAATACAGATGTTCTTTGCCAGACGGCAAGGAATCTACAGAGGCTTCGACCGCTGGGCCAGCTTGGCAAACCAGCGGTTGTTTTTTTATTTATTCATCATTTCAAACGTCCACTTTGGTGAAGTTTTGATTTTTTTAGACGCAGGTTTCGCTGATTAACGCCGATTTTTTTCTTGCCACTAACTTAGGCAAGGAAAAAGCGTGGAAAAACGTTGCAAAATGTTGCAAAACTTTGCAAAACGATATGAAATTTAGATAAAACGATATGCAAACAGAGTAGAAATTATATAAAACCATATAGAAATTTTGCATAATTTTGCACGACCCCTTCAACATGCACAGGTCACCTGTTCCGGGGATAAAATAGGAGGTATTTTAGTTTGACGGGGCGAAGAGGGCGTTGAAACGGTTCTGCCATTCGGACTCGTCAACAACAAGGAAGGATATTTGTTTTGCAGAGAGTTTTAGGCCAAGTTCGGTAAGGGTTGTTTCCTTCGCTCGCTCGTTGCAGACATTGAACAACTTTTTCTTGTATTCGGTATCTTCGCTATTCTTTAGGTGAATCCCATTGGTTTCGACGACAAAGACGCGGTTGAAGCCGTCACTATTGGACTTATCGGTAAATATGAAGTCGGCATAAACACGGTGACTGCGCCAGCCCTGAACGCCATAATCCTGTTTGGGGACATTTCGGTACCAGAAAAGTAGTTTGTTCTGGTCATCGAGATACCAAGCGACCTGCCGTTCAGTCTCATTAAAATCGTCCGCAGATACAGGGTCGAAAAGGGATCGTTCCAATGGAGCGGCGGTCTTCTTGGCAAGGTAAGGAGCGGTGGCTTTTTTGGGTTTAGTAAGTTTGTAGCCGAGTTTGTTTGCGATGACGAGGAAGTGGAGTTTATCTTTTGAAATCATATTGCGAAAGACTTGTTCGGCGAGGCGGTCTTTTTCGGCTACAAGGCATTTACGAAGCTCTTCGATAATAAATACGAAATTGTTGATAACAACTTTTTGGTCGTTCTTGATGAGAAGTTTATTGAGGACAATTCTTCCGAATTCATACGCAACCCAAGGATTGGGGACAATATCGAGCAGATGGCGTGCAAGAAAGACCGGGTCAAGGCGGAGGGCTCCTGCCTTAAGCAGTTCGGACTGCCTGATTTTGATGACTTCGCGTTGGTCTTCGGAGAGGGTTGCGACTTGTTCAACGTCTTTTTCTTCGAGCATCGACAGATTTAACGAATGAAGCGTGGACAAGTCCGCACGGTCCCAAGGGATTTGACTTGCAATATCCATTTCGTAATTGACTTTTCGCCAGCCGGCTTCATCGCGGATTGCAAAGACTGGGAGAATAACCTGGTCGGCTGCTTTTTTGAATTTCTCTCTGACTTGTGCGGTAACTTCCTCTCGCTGTTCCTGGCCTGTCTCATCATCCATAGTGATTCGACCAGTAAGGTCACCGAGGCCTTCGCCGCGGAAACCCTTTCTTATTTCTTCGAGAAGCTCCTGCCCTTCTTTTTGATAGCAGAAGACATAACTTTCATCGAGTTCTTTGATGCTGGTCTTTTTTGCAAATGGCTGGCGGAGGATACGGCCGACAAGCTGGGTAAGTGCGGTCTTTGAGCCGGGTCGGGTGAGAATTGCGAGAACATAAGCAAAGGCACAATCCCAGCCCTCCTGCAGAGCCTGTTTGGTAATGATATAACGGATACGGCAATTTTCAGACATCAGGCCGCCGACGTCATCCACTTCTTTGAGCTCATCTTTTTCGCTTGTTTTGACGGCTACTTCTTCGGGGGTAAGGCCGACGATATTTATGAGGTGTTCTCTAACATCTTCAGCGTGAATAAATTTTTTGCCGCGTTGTTCTTTGCCGGTGCGTTCGACCTGAATGAGGCAAATAGGCCGAATGTATTTTCCGGTGTTGGCGTGATATTCTCTGGCTTTGCCCTTTAGCATTTCGAGGTGGTTGTGGGCTTCGAGAATGGTTTCTTTCCAGTCGGGGTTTGCCTTATTGAATATGTGCAGGTCGAATTTTATCATTTCCTCGCGGTTTAGTTCCATGCCAGCAATATCGACGAGGGTGTTGCTGGCCTTTGTCGGTGTTGCAGAAAGCTCGACAATGATAGAAGGGTTGAAGCCTTGAAGGGTTTTCTGCGCGGTGTCACTGTATGCCTTGTGGCCTTCGTCAAGAATGATTACGGGATTGAGTGTTCGCAGCGTATTGCCAAGGGACGATTTGACTTGTTTCCCCCAAAAACCTGATTGTTTTTCGAAGGTGTCGAGGTTCGGGATTTTTTCGAGCAGTCGGGCGTTTGCTTCGAGGTCGTCTTCGGGCGGAAAGAACTCTGCAAAGCCGCCGGAGTCTTTGAACATACGAAGGACTTCTTTGGTTTTTCGGTTGGCGGAGGGGAGCATAAGCATAAGAACGACGAGATTCTCGCAGACGTCTAACGGTGAAAACAAATCACCCTTTTCGCGAATAAGAGTTCTGCCGCCGCTTGCGATATCGAGATGCTGGCGATACGGATGGTCGCGGTTTCGCAAAGACCTGATTGTTTGATTATATATCTGGGTGGAAGGGACTATCCAGAGGACAAGGCCGGTGCGGGACTTGCGATAAACGGTATTGATAAGGTCGATGGTCTTGACGGCAAGAAATGTTTTTCCGCCGCCGGTGGGGATTTTAAGGCAGAAGCAGGGAAGGGGTCTATCGAGGCCATCGCGGCGGGAAGAATAACCCTGATAAAGACCCTCCATTTTGCCCCACGCCTTGGAGGGAAAGTCAATCGCAGCGTCATCGCCAATATCTCTTACGACCTTTTCGTTCTTGAGTTTCCATTCGTAAAGCAGGCCAAGGTATTGCTTGACGCGATTGAGCGTTTTTATTTGGTATTCTTTCGGTTCCATATTTAGCCACAGAGGCCACAGAGAACACAGAGATATATATTCAAAAAACCAATACTGGATTCCCGCTTTCGCGGGAATGACATAAAAAAATAATTATTTAACAAGTTTATAAATTTCAAAGGGCAGTTGGGCAAAGTCAATTCGCAGTTGGTCAAGGTGGTCCTGGTCAAGATATTTTGTCGGGGCAAAAACAAGACGTTTCTTACCTTTGTATGGGCCAAGGGCGTTGGCCCTATCGAGCGTCAGGGCGGTTGCCTTCAGGTAGTCAATGTCGGGTTTGTAGAAAAGGTAAACGAGATATTCCCTGCTTTCGCCGATAAAGTTTCGTTTTTCATCGACGGCCTTTTCGTCAAATTCTTCGCCCGTGGCGGTATAAAATATATATCGGGCAAGCTCCTTGTACGGCGGGAGGTTATCGCCGGAAAGGATGCTTTCCATTTCAATAGGGTCGCCAAGTTCAAAATAACTGAACGTCCCGCCTAATCCCTTTTTCAAATTTTCATCTTTCGCTCCTTTGATGCCCTTTATTACCCGCCGAACTCGTTCGGCGGTAATCTTATCCGCATAGTCCTCGCACTCGACCAGAATAAACCGCCGATTCCCGCCATCCTCCTTATTCAACGCCATAACCGCGTGGGCGGTTGAGCCGGAACCAGCAAAGGAGTCGAGGATGATTGAGTCCTTCTGTTCAACACAACCAGCAATCTCTAATAATTTTCTAATGAATTTCAAAGGTTTTTTCCCATAGCGAAATTCTATGGATCCTTCATATCCAACCTTGTTGAATTCATCTACAAAATCGAAGAAATTTGGATAAGGAACTTGTTTTGTCTCAGCTCTCTGTGTGGGTACTCCTTGAAAATAGTCGCCATTTATTTTGTTGCCACTCGGGAGAAGAAAATAGCGAAATCCTAACCCGTCGTCTCCTATGTCTGGGACTTTTGCAAGACAACCTGCATTCTTCTTCGCTATGGGATTAAGGTATTTCATATAAAATCTACCGCTGCTATTACCCTCCTTTATCGTCCCTCGGATATTGATTTTCTTAAGATTGGTCAGAGATAGCGGTTGCTTAATGACCTTGAAGTCACCGGGGTTGAACAGCAATATATTTCGATTTCCTATTGTTATAGATTCAGCATGGTCAGGAACCTCATTAATCGTATAGACATATTCGGAAAGGGAAGTGTTATCTACAATTTGTTTTACCGTACGATGGGCGGGGTTTCTGTATAAGAGCAAATATTCAGTTACCTCGTGAAAATCTTTGTCGCCTTTTAGTATTCTTCCTTCGTGTCTAACTTTTATAGAAAAAGTTGTCAGGTAGTTTCCTTCACTGAAAATTTCATCACATATTAGTCTTAAGCGTGGTAATTCTTCTTCGTTGATGGAGATGAAAATCAATCCCTCATCAGCAAGTAGTTCTCTTAGCAGCTTCAGTCGTGGCGTCATCATACAGAGCCATTTGTCGTGGCGGGTGAGGTCTTCTTTATCGACGACTTTTCCGAGCCAGTCCTGGAGCATAGGGGAATTGACGTTGTCGTTATAGGCCCATTTTTCGTTGCCGGTGTTGTAAGGGGGGTCGATGTAGATACATTTTATTTTGCCGGCGTAAGTGGGCAGAAGGGCTTTTAATGCCTTGAGATTATCGCCGTGGATTATGAGGTTGTCGTGGAGAGAGACCTTGCCGGTTAAGGATTTATCTTTGCGGGGGATAAGCTGATGGTATTTGACGGACAAGTGGTAGTTCTGAACGAACGCTTTCCCCTTAAAATTCAACGTTGCCATTGGTTTGGTTCCTTAAATAACACGACTTACTGAAATGATAAAGGAAAAGGGGGATGGTGGCAAGAATTATTCTGAGAGGAGAAGCCACGGTAAAACCGGAATTTTTACTTGCGACCCTAAAGGATTACGAAGAACAAGAATGTTGCAACGTTTCCGCTTTTCGCTCACCTTCCGAGGTTTGCCCTGTATGCCGCTGTCGCAGCGTCTAAAACGGCTTTTACAGCCGCATTGTGCTTTTTTGCAGCCGCAACGCAGTCTGAAAACTCCGGCTTGGCATTTACAACCTTGCCATTCAGTTTGCCGGTTTTTATCCTCACATCACCAAACTCCGTTTGCACGCTGACAAACTCTCTTGCCAGCTTGCTCCTTTGCAAAATCTGCTTCCTGACCCCGAATGTAAGTCCTTCTCTGAAAAGAAGTTCCTCTAATTGCCTGACATCGCCGACCTTGCATATAACAGACATTTGGACCGCAGGGCGGTTCTGCTTCATATAAATCGGCGTATTGAAAACATCCAAAGCCCCGCCCTCGAATAACTTATCCATCACTGACCCGACTAACTCGGCATTTACATCATCGATATTTGTCTCAAGAAGATACACAGAATCTGCGTTAGCTTCTGTTTCCTCAATGCTTTGGCCAAGAATCAGCCGCAGAACATTGGGAAACTCATCAGACTGTAACGAACCGGCCCCATACCCTACGGCCTCGATTTTCATCGCCGGCAGAGGGCAAAATTCATCTACTACGGTTGCCAGAATCGCAGCCGCCGTAGGAGTCAGCAGTTCTGCCTGTCCCGGCCCGCCGGTAATTGGAATTCCTTTTAATATCTCCGCCGTTGCAGGCGCCGGCACAGGCATAAGGCTGTGAGCACACTTAATAATGCCGCCGCCAACACTTAAAGACGAGCAATATACCTTTTCAGCGCCCAACGCCTCCAAACCAACGGCTGCCGAGACAATATCGACAATCGAGTCCAGCGCCCCTACCTCGTGAAAATGGATTTCGCCGGCATCTTTACCGTGAACAACCCCCTCGGCCTGAGCCAGCTTATTAAATACGGCGATTGCCGTTTTTTTGGCCTGTTCGCTTATCTGACTTTTGCTGATAATTTTAATAATATCTGCAAGGTTTCGATGGCTGTGCTGCTGCGGGACAACAGGCTCAAAAGTCAATGCTCGCAGGCCGCATCGCTCTGTATCAGTTAGCTTTATGTCGAGGTCTTTCAGGCCGAGCGTCGCGAGCTGACCCTTTAGAAATTCAGCATCAAGTCCGGCATCGAGCATCGCAGCGGTAATCATATCGCCGCCGGCGCCGGCAAAACAGTCAAAATAAGCAATTTTCATAGCTTTAACCTCGCAATAAAATATTCCTTAAGACGTTTATACAACAAAATATACGCCGCCTCAAGAACAAATGCAGATAATAGCTCTTCCGCGGGTTGTGGTAAAATTCGAGAATACCCGGAAAGGTGATATGTTTTCAGGGCCGGTCAGGGCACAATAAGGCGAGATAATCCGCGGCAGGCGGCATTTTCCCCTGATACGCTGTTCTTCCGGTTCCCCGCTGCCTGTTTTTCTGTTACCCTGATTTCCTTTCTATCCTCCGTCTTCTGTTCGCTGTTCGATGTTCAATATTCTTTTTGTCCTCCCCCTGCTCTGCGCCGTTTTTTCCGCCTCGTTGAGATGATTCCCCCCTCAAATTGTCAACGCAAAGCATCTTCCGGCAGATAAAACACCCCCGGCCCCAGATTCCTCGGATACGGGACACTGCCGTTAGATGTCTGCGACACCCGCATTGGTATCACTTCCGCCGCCGTATATCGCTCCACGTGACCGTCCGCATAGCCGGCGTGCAGTTTAATCTTCAGTGTTTCCAAATCACTTTTTTCATCGCCGCCCCGGCAGGACCAGTAAGCCGATGATACCCACGTCCCCGGCGTCACAATCGCGCCCTTAAATCTCTCGCAACTGCCATAAGCCCTGTAGTCACCGTAGATGAGTCTGTTCCGCCAGTGCCCGTAGCCGAAGTAATCGCTCACCATCAGACTGCTCTCTCCTTGTTCTCGCCCCAATGATTGCGGCCCCCTGAACGGAACATCCCGCCCTTCCAGAAAGCCCGTATAGTTCCAGTAGAAGCAATATGTCCCCATCACAGGGTCCTGCTCCGGCGGCGTCTTCGGATTGTCCCACTCATCGCCTGCTTCCCAGGCCTGCTGCAGGTATTTGTATTTCTCCGGAGCGCCGGGGCAGAACATTATGCTCACCTGCGGAATATAGCTCCGCAGATATGCACTTACCGACCGATGCAGATGCTGGTCTCGCTGCCGGCAGCTTGTCAGCATCGTCGGCTCCTGCCAGTTCCAGTAATCCCCTGTTTCCCCGATTGTCGCCACCGATTCCGGATACCGGCCCTCGTTATCTCCAGCAAAAGAGATTACCCCTAACACAATCTTTCGCTGGTTGTCCATACACAATACTGCCTGCGCATCCTTCCTGACACCTATCGACGCCGGCAGCATTATCGCCATCCACACCACGACAATGGCCATCACAACCAAAAGCTCGAGCATACTCAATCCTCCGGTATGTTTATAGTTTCCATCAGCCGCGCCGCCCCTGCCGACTCGCCACTCCCCCTTCTGTTGTGCAGCTCCCGACTCCGACATTTATCCGCCTACAGCCCTCTTAAATTCGCCCTTTTGCTTATTGACCTGAGCATCCCTCTGTCAGCCGCTCAAGCCACAGTATTCCCAATCCTTTTTGTATTACCGCTTCAGAATTCTTTATCCTCGGCTCGGCAAATTCATCTTCCGCCCCTTTCACATCTTCTACGTAGCTGAATCTCAATTCTCCCCGGCAACGGTCCTCTGCAGATATTACTATTTTCTCGACAACATCCCTCTTCATATCGACAGTATAGATTAGTTTGATATTGTCCTTCGTAAGTGTCACTTCCGCTTTTTCGCTGTCTTCCGTATAGCTGGTCTTGAACCACATCTGTTCTTCCGCAGCGTCCCGCCGCACCGTATCGATGCTGTGCAGTCCCATCCACGGCCTTGACAGCCCCTTGAAGAAGCTATATGCAGGGTAGGCTGGAAACTTCCCCTTACCATACTCGTATGCTTGCGCACCACTGCTGCTGTCTGTAATCTCCAGCCCGTCCCCTGCCTTTAATCTTAACCAGGCGCCTTTCTCTTTACTGGCGGCATATACAAACGGCATCCTGCCGGCCCCTGTCACTTCCTTCCCGTTCATCTCGCCCGAAATCCTGAAATACGTCCACCCCCGCTTATGCATCGCATCGCGATTGTCAACCACCTCCGCCGGCGCCGGCCAGTCGTATCGAAAGTATTCCTCGTCCGGCACATTGTAGTTATAAGACGTCCGTAATTCGCTGCTGTTGCCGTCACGCACAACTATCGCCAGCAGTCCGCTCCCGCCGCCGCTGATATATTCCATCGCCGCGGGCCGCCCTTCGACCCTCGAAAGAAACTCACTCATCTGTGCCTTGTCGCTCGGCAGCCGCCGCACTGTCAGGTCCCTGTTCCACATCCGGCTGTCCTCGATATATATCCTGTTTACCGCTTTATCATAGCGGTAATTCGCAATATCATTCTCCAAACGCCGGCAGCAGAATTGCCCGCCGTCCGAATCGCTCTTTACCTGCCTCATCATCACAGGCCCTTCCGCTCCATCAGAATAGTAATACCAGTATTCTTCCCTCTGTTTGTTCGCCACGGCTGTTGTAGTTAATCTCTCCGATACCTTTTCCCGTATTGCAATACCCGCCTTGTCAGCTATGGATACTGCCTTGTCAACCCACGATGGCGCAACGACTGCCCCAACGGTTATCGCTCCGACCGCCGCCAGTGTCAAAATGCTCGTCCCGCTCGTTGCGCTTCCTAAAAGACTTGCTGCGGCGCCGACCTTGGTTGTCCCCGCCGTCACCGTCACCTCCGCTGCCGTCGCCTTGCTCGGCGCCGTCATCCTCCCGAATATCGCCAGTATCGTCAGCAGCCCGCCTTTACCGTATCCTCGCCGGCAAAGACGCCTCTGCAGCGCCTTCTTCGCCCGGTAGAACAGGACCCTCACGCCCAGTTCGCTGCTGTCCATCAGTTCCGCAATCTGGCCATAGCTCATATCTTCGTAGCACCGCATTGCCAGCACCGCCCGGTGTTTCGGCTTCAGCTCCCACATCGTCCTGAATACAATTTCTTTTAGTTCCTTACCGATAAGCTCGCCTATTCCCGTCCGGGCATACCTGATTTCGCACTCCTGCTCATCCCCATCGCTTATTTTCGTCATTGATACGGTCTTGTGTCGCTGTTTTATCTTGTAGTAATGGTGGATTCTGTGAAATGCGATTCCTCGCAGCCAGGGCCAGAACCGCTCTGCTTTTTCTAATTTGCTTAAACAATTAACCATTTCGAGCATACTTTCCTGTACAATATCCTGGGCCAAATCCTCTTGCATTACTATCCGGTAAATATAAGCATACAACCGCCCCCGAACCAGTTCTGCCAGGCCGTCCATACTGCCGCGGTCGCCGAACTGGGCTTGTCTTACCAACTCAACGTAATCTCTGCCGTCGTTCATATTCGATTCTATTACTATGTGAACACATCCCTGCTGTTTGTTACACTTTTTTTATAAATTTTTTAAAAATTTTCCTATCTTCTGTCGTGTGGAACGGTAACCATCGCACTGGCAGTGGCAACATTATTCGAGTCGTCAACCGCCTGGTAGGTTATCGTATAGACCCTGCCGCTGCTTTTTCCACTCCTTCGACCACGCTCAGGACAGGTGCGCTCCGCCCGCAGATATATCGAGCCATCCGCGCCTATCTGGATATCGTCGCCGGTATTGCCCGTATCCTCGACAGTAATACCTACCAACGATACATCCACATCGTCATCACAGTTATCGCGGACCTCCCAGACAGGCGTAATCTTGACCATCTTATGATTCACAGGCCAAAGCACACTCGGCTCAACCGTCAAACTAAACTCCGGCGGTGTGACGTCTTCAACTGTAATTGTAATCTCATTACTGTCAAAAGCACCAACCGTATCGGTCACTTCAAGTAAAATGGTATGCTCACCAGCCGGCAGATTACATTCTATAACCTCGTTGCTTCCGAGCAGTATATCACTGTTCGGGTCACAGGGGTCGATTATCTCATACCAGTCGAAATCGTTTATATCGTCATTCGTCCCCGGCGTTGAATCCTCATCACTCGAACAGGAACCATCTAACACAACCCTCGCCTCACAATTACTATCCGCCTCAACGGTTTGGTCCCCGCCGACTACGCACGCCACAGGTTCAGTATTTCTAACAACCGTCCTTATAGCAAGGTTGTGCTCGATACCTGCGGCAATGGCAGTAAAATCATTCCCGTCAGGAGGCGTCACCTGGCCATATTCATTCCACCCCCAGCCGACGATACTGCCGTCGGACTTAAGGGCAAGACCGTGATATCTTCCTGCGGCAATGGCGATAAAATCATGACCCTCAGGTGGTGTTGCCTGACCACGGTCGTTCCATCCCCAGCCGACAATACTTCCGTCGGACTTAAGGGCAAGACCATGCCGAAATCCTGCGGAAATAGCAACAAAATCATTGCCTGCAGGAGGCGTCGCCTGACCAGCCCCATTGCTCCCCCAGCCGACGATACTGCCGTCTGACTTAAGGGCAATACTGAACTCATATCCTCCGGCAATAGCAACAAAATCATTGCCAGCAGGAGACTTCGCCTGGCCATAATTATTCCAACCCCAGCCGACAATACTGCCATCGGACTTGAGGGCAAGATTGTGAGCATATCCTGCAGAAATAGCGATAAAATCGTTCCCCTCAGGAGGTTTCGTCTGACCGTAGTAATTACTCCCCCACCCGACGATACTGCCATCAGATTTCAAAGCAAGACTGTGAGAACCACCTGCGGCTATGGCGGTAAAATCATTGCCATCAGGAGTCGTCACTTGGCCGACGTAATTGGGTCCCCATCCGACAATACTGCCGTCGGACCGAAGGGCAAGCATATGATACCCACCATATCCGCCATAGGCAATGGCGACAAAATCATTGCTGGCTGGTGGATTGGCTTGGAAGCAATCATTGTTGCCCCAGCCGACGATACTACCGTTGGACTTAATGGCTAGACTGTGACCACCACCTGTGGCGATGGCGATAAAATCGTTGCCTTCAGGAGGCGTTGCCTGGCCATCTCCATTGTACCCCCAGCCCCAGCCGACGATACTGCCGTCGGACTTAAGGGCAAGGCTGTTAGCCCCGCCTGCGGCAATAGCGATAAAATCGTTCCCCTCTGGTGGATTACCATAATTTTCCCCCCAGCCGACAATACTACCGTCGGACCTCAAGGCAATACTGTGATACCCACCTGCGGCAATGGCCACAAAATCATTGCCATCAGGAGGCGTTGCCTGACCATATTCATTATCGCCCCAGCCGACAATCCTGCCGTCGGACTTCAAGGCAAGACCGTGCTCATATCCTGCAGCAATGGCCACAAAATCATTACCATCGGGAGGAGTCGCCTGGCCAGCCCAATTTTCCCCCCAGCCGACGATAGTGCCGTCCGACTTAAGGGCAAGAGAGTGACACCCGCATGCGGCAATGGCGATAAAATCGTTCCCTGCAGGAGGCGTTGCCTGGCCATCTCCATTGTGCCCCCAGCCAACAATACTGCCGTCGAACTTCAGGGCAAGAGAGTGATAATCGCCTGCGGCAATGGCAATAAAATCGTTCCCTGCAGGAGGTGTTGCCTTGCCATATCCATTGTACCCCCACCCGACGATACTGCCATTGGACTTGAGAGCAAGACTGTAGTTATAGGCTGCGGCAATTTTCGTAAGGTTTGTCAATGGTACGTTCGGCGTCTTTCGGTTACCCCAACTGACAATCTCGCCTGCCCGAACTGGTGGGCAGATAACCGCCAATAAAATTAAAATAACCAATCCGCTGGATAATGCCTTCTTTTTCATTTTGTCACCTCTTTAACTCTGATTTGTTAAGGTTATCATTTCTATAACATTTGTCAAGACAATACTTTATGCTCATTTTCCCGAATCTCCTAATCGGGTTTCAAAACTCAAAACTACCTCCCTCTGTAGCTAATCAGCGGTTGTTTTCTCCTGTTTTGCTATTACTATGTGTCCTTAACCTGCCGGTTTGTTACACTTTTTTTGAAGATTTTTTAAAAAATTTTCCTACCGCCCCTCTAATTTGTTAGGTATATTTATAACTAACAATTTTATCCCGACCTGCCTATGTCTTTCCCTGCTTTTAGCCTTAAGTTTTTAGCTGAAATTTCCTCTGTGTGCTCTGCGACCTCGGCGGTTAATCCTTTTCTATTGTTTTATTGTTTCACGTGAAACATCTCACCGCATCCTCTGTTCCACGCCGCCCGCTCTCCAGCATCGAGTATCGTCTGTCCGCCGTTCAGTTTGCTTGGCGGTTCAATATTCCTTTTCAATGTTGAATGTTCGATGTTGGATATTCAATGCTCATCTCTCGTCCCTCGTCCCTCGTCCATCGCCTGCCGCGGCGACCTGTCCGGCGTAGTCCCGATGTAGTGTATCAGGACGAAGTTGGAAGCTTGTGCGACGGCGGAAGCGTAGCGAATCCATCCTCTGCCTGCCGCGGCGTAGCGTAAACGAAGCTGGGTCCGTCCTCCGTCATCTGTTCAATGTTCGATGTTGGATATTGGATATTGGATATTGGATATTCGTCCATCGTCCATCCTCCCTCGTCTTGGGTCTGTGGTCTGTCATTGTTTCACGTGAAACATTTTTTGCAAAAAAATCTTTTTCGCCTCACTAAAGCTGGAGAATTTCCAGTGAAAACTCCGAAATACTATTTGAGCTGCTGCTGAGCGTCGCTTTGCAGCCGACAACGGATGACAGAATTTTGATATATACATAAAATGAAGGAGCTTTTATATGTCCGACAAAAAAAGAGAAAAACCAAAGCACCTCGGCAGGGGACTGGCCTCGCTTTTAGGTCCGATAACATTAGAGCCGGATGAGACTCAACAGCTTTTGTCCGACCCCGCAGCGCCGGTTAACTTCCCCCCAGATAAAGAGTTACGGGATTCTCTCCGTGAAATCAGTATCGATGCCATATTCCCCAATCCGTATCAGCCGCGAACGGTATGGAACCAGCAGGAGCTTTCGGATTTGGCTGAATCCATCAAAGCCAACGGCGTAATTCAGCCCATTATCGTTCGTCCTGCCGGTAATGGATTTGAGCTAATCGCCGGCGAACGCCGATTCCGGGCTGCAAAATTAGCAGCCCTTACAGCCATCCCCGCACTGGTGCGGCAGGCAAGCGATGAGCAGATGCTCGAATTATCGCTGGTTGAAAACATCCACCGTGCTGACCTGAATCCCATTGAACGCGCAAGAGCCTATCAAAATTACCTAAGCACATTTTCTATGACGCAGGCTGAAGCCGCGGAACGGCTCGGCGAGAATCGCTCCGTCATCGCCAACTACATTCGGCTGCTCGAACTGCCGGAAGAGGTCAGGCAGATGTTGGTCGAAGGCCAGCTAACAATGGGGCACGCCCGGGCGATACTTGCCCTGCCTACGGATGAGCTTCGCCACAAGCTCGCCTGTCGAGCTATGGCAGGGCGGTTAAGTGTGCGAGAGGTCGAACGATTAGTCAGAAGATATTTTATCGGTATCGGCCAGGCCAGGGCAACAGCGCGTTCCAAGCCGCCTCATATACTGGACTTAGAGAGCGAACTCAGCCGACATCTCGGCACAAGCGTAACTATCGAGACCCGCAAAAACGGCCAGAAAGGCAAAATTATTATCGAATTCATCTCGCTGGATGAATTCGACAGAATTACGGAAAAAATAGGCCTGGTTGCCGAAGAAAAGGTATAAAAAAGGCACGGCAGAAGCAGATTTGGATGATTTTGGCGATATTTTTGAAACATTTTTGCGTATAATCGTATAATATAAAGTCTATGAAAGGCCTTGTCAGGGCAGTTGATTAAATGGTTTGATTCAATAATTGATTTGGAGGACATAACGTGAGACCTTTAGTTATCTTAATCTCGATTTTTTTGGTTGCATTTTTCAGCTACATCTGCGCTTTTGCTCAACCGGCAAAATCGGAGCTGCCGCCCGCTATGAAGAAAATCATCGAAAATACACCACCGGCGTCTGAGCACAAATCGACTAATGACACAAACGAACCGGCTCCTGATGTAAATGCCGTTGTTGACACAAACGACCCCAATGCGGTCAAGGCATCATACCGGAAATTCAGAGGTTTGGAAGCAGCATTAGAGAATTTGAATGAAAGAGCTGATAAAGAAACTCGCGAGTGGCGAAATAAGACAGAAGATAAGATAGCTCTTGCCAAAGCTGTACAAGAACAAATCGTCAGGGAGCTTACTTTCATTCGAGAGCTTGCTGTCGAAGAGAAGGCGGCTAAAACGACTGCTGCCATCGACGGCTTGTTAATGATGAGGAAAGAGCGGTTCAATGCAACATTGAAAAATATTGAAGAGCTAAAAAAGCGAGAAGAAAGTAAAGGAAAAGACCGCAACAAGGATGAGGCGGAACGCCGCAGAGAGCGCACACCAAGGCGCAGAGAAACCACAGACAGACGCATATAAAACCGGCTCGTAAGTCTTGAATTGGAAAGGATAACCGTGCGAATAGTTGTGCAGCGGGTTTTGCAAAGCCGGGTCAAGACTGAAGGGCAAGACATAAGCCAAATAGATAAAGGCCTGCTCGTTTACGTCAGCGTCGCCAAAACCGATACCATAGACGATGCTCAATTCATAGCTGATAAACTGGTTAATCTGCGCATCTTCGCTGACGAGGCAGGCAAAATGAATCGAAATATCCTCGATGTCGGCGGCAGTGTTCTTGTGGTCAGCAACTTCACGCTGCACGGCGACTGCCGAAAAGGGCGTCGGCCAAGTTTCGATGCGGCGGCAGAGCCGGGAGCGGCACAACAGCTTTATGAAAAACTCATCGAACTTATTACTGATAAAGGCGTTATGGTGCAAAAGGGGGATTTCGGCAAGCACATGCAAATCAGCAGCGTTAATGATGGGCCGGTCACATTTATAGTCGATAGCAACAAGCTGTTCTGAAAAGCGGAAACTTTGCAAAACGTTGCATAATTTTGCAAAACGATATGAAATTTAGATAAAACGATATACAAACAGAGTAAAAACGTATGCGAAATGTATGCAAATATTGCATAATTTTGCATAGCATTAAAAACAGCCACGAAAAAGCTCAAAAAACACAAAGAAAATTAGACGCAGATTTCGCTGGTTGCGCAGAGATTTGGATAAGGTAAATCCTAAATGGTTCGACTACGCTCGCCACAGGCAAATATCGAATGACCGAAATTTAATCCGCCGGAGGCGGGTAAAAATTAAAGAGCAAAAGGGCAAATAAAAGTGTAAAATGATTCTGTGATTTGGTTTTGGGGTTTGTAAGTGGTTTTGGGGGCAGGCTTTAGATAATCAAACGGGGCATTTTTAGATATTTTAAAAAAATTTACGAAAAATTGTAAAAAATACTTGACATAGAGTAAAGCATACTTTACTTTGTGTATGATATATTTTACATATATTGGGTAAGGGTTCATTGAAAAAGGAGATAATTTATGAATATTGCGCAGAAATATGCATGGTCAAATTTAATTATAATAGCAGGAACTGTTGTACTTACCGCAGCAGTTGTAGGTATTCTTGCTTGGAGGTCAGGAGTAGACAAGGGCTATGATGGCGTACCTCTTGTAGCCTTTTTGGGTCTTCTTGGGATATCGAGCAGGATATTTCAGAAGAAGCGACGCAAAGGTGGGGTAAATTTTGACGAGCGGGACCGCTTGATCTATGAGAAGTCTCTATCTGCTGCGCACGCTGTTTTTTGGCCTTTTTTTGTAGTAGTGTGTATAATTCCGATTTTGATTGTTGGAACGAGAGGCTCGGTACCGGTTTATGTTCTGCCCATAATCCTTGGTGGAGGCGGAGTGCTTGTTACAGTGGTGCAGTCATTGGTAATTCTGGTTCAGTATGGCTGGGGGGGTAAAGATAATGAATAAGACACAGAAAGGTGCGTGGTTTGGTTTGGCGACGACGCTATTGTGCTTTGCGATATTAGGATATGTGTTTATTGGAATCTTTATTTTTGAAAAGCTGCCGGGGCGCTTTGATTGGTTTTTGTGGTGGTTAGTTTATTTACTATTATTAGGGGGAGCATTTATTTTCCTTAGAAGGAAGCAAAGTCCGGCTGAGGTAAATTTTGATGAGCGCGATGACCTTATAAAAAAAAGAGCGGCGCAAGTTTGTTTCATTTCAGTCTGGATTTTGTTAATCACCAGTTACGCAATTCTGTGGCACATCGTCGGATTAGACGGTTCGATTCCTTTGTGGATACTACCATTTATTTATCTGGGAGTATTTTTTGCCGCGGGGCTTGTTTACAATGTAGCGGTTCTGGTTCAGTATGGCTGGAGGGGTAAAGATGGCGAAAGGTGAAATCAAAAACAGCATTCGCAGATTGCGGTTTGAGAATGGGCAGATGACGCAGCAGCAGTTGGCTGATAAGGTTGGTGTTACCCGGCAGACGATAATTGCGCTCGAGGCAGGGAAATATTCACCATCGCTTACTTTAGCGTTTAGGATATCGCGAGCTTTCGGGGTCCGAGTAGAAGATGTGTTTGAATATGAGGAGGAGTCTTAGTTTTTAATTTTGAGTTGAGGCGGGTCCCCCTGTAGCAGAGCCTAAGGGTGCAATCCCCTGTAGTCTAACCGAAAGAGGCAACATCTCGGGGATAAAATTCTAAATATGTTTTCCGGTAGATTTTGAAAAATTTTTTATTTTTTTGTTGACAAATCAACGATAATCGTTAATATATACACGAAATTTGTTAAATAATTAAGGAGAAATTATGATTCAGACATTTATTGAGAAAAACAGAAAGCTGCTGCTATTTTATTACTGGGCAGCACGAATCGGCGGATGGGTGCTTTTGAGTATTTCTTTGTTAGCTGTGGCAGGAAAGTCTTTCGCACTGGCTACCAGAATCGGGGATTGGCAGGAATTTAAGAATTTCTATATGACTGATGTGCCTTGGGGAATGTTTACTTATTTCATTCCTGCCGGCATACTTGCACTTGGTGTTACGCAGCTTATCTGGTATCTCCTCGGAACCGACCACCGCCCCGGCTGGATACTCCGTAATGCCGACAAACTGCTTTATGTGTATACCGCCATCATGCTCGGTTGTTACATTTGGATATGTGTGAAAGATTTGAGCATAACAATCACAAGGGACACCAATGTTGAGTTCATCATACGCATTCTTCTGGCAGTTGTGTTTATCTCGGTAAAAATCCTTGCCCTTGTAGGCCTTGCACAAATGCTGAAACGTTTGCTGCCGTTGATTGAAGAATCACGGACGCTGGTCTGAAAGGAGGGCAAGAGATGATTAACATTCGATTGGATTATGTGCTTTTGGACCGGCGGATGAAGCTAAAAGACTTGGCTGAGGTGACGGGGCTGGCAGTCAATAACCTATCGATACTCAAGACCAATAAGGCCAAGGCTATACGCTTTTCCACTTTGAACGCCTTATGCAAGGCATTGAAATGCACGCCGGGGGATTTGATTGAATATATTCCGGATTAGAATAAAGGCTGTTTAGTTTGCAATAAGCTTTTAATATAACCTTTCGTTAGCCTTTATTAAGGTGGGGGGTTCTGCGCTTCAAATTGGGGGGCGATGTGATATAATCGGGGTATCAAGACATCAGGGAATCAGGCAGCAGAGTATCAGGGCAGTAGGATATCAGGGTATAAGAGTCCGCCACACAAATTGGCGGATAAACTCCAGGGCGTAAGGTTATGGCATTACCGATAGTTGCGATAATAGGTCGGCCTAACGTGGGCAAAAGCAGTCTGCTTAATGCGCTGGCCGGCGAAATGATAAGCATAGTTGACCCTACGGCGGGGGTGACGCGCGACCGGGTCAGCACAATCATTGGCAGGGACGAGCGATATTTCGAGCTGATTGATACCGGCGGATACGGGGTGGTTGACAGGGACGATTTAAGCGGGCATATCGAAGGGCAGATAACGGCGGCGATTGAATCGGCGAACCTTGTTTTATTTATGGTCGATATTCGGGACGGCGTTGTGCCGTTAGATGCGGAGATAGCGAGACTTCTGCGGCAGCGAGGGCTTGAGGTCATCGGGGTCGCCAACAAGGCGGACACGGCAACTATGTTTCCCTCTGCGGGTGAGTTTTCAAGATTAGGATTCGGCGAGTTTCTCTGCATATCGGCACAGAACAATCTCAATAAAGGAGTACTGTTAGACAGGATTTTCGATAAGCTGTCGCATATAGAGACGGAGAAGCCAAAAGAGCCGGTGATGAAGATAGCGGTAATCGGCAAGCGGAACACCGGCAAAAGCACGCTGGTAAACGCTATGGTCGGCAGCGAGCGGGTCATCGTGAGCGAGATGCCCGGGACGACGCGAGACGCAGTGGACGTTCGGTTCGAGAAGGACGGCAAGACGATAGTGGTTATTGATACGGCAGGAGTAAGAAAAAAAAGCAAGATAGCCGACAGCATTGAGTTTTACAGTTTCGTGCGGGTGACGAGGTCGATAAGGCGGGCGGATGTGGTGCTTCTGTTGATTGATGCGACTGAGCCGGTTTCGCAGGTGGATAAGAAGGTGGCGAAGTTCATCGCCGACGAATACAAGAGCTGCATAATAGTAGTCAATAAGTGGGACCTTGCGAAGGGCAAGGCCGTCACCAGCGACTACGGGGAATATCTGACGAAGATGCTGCCGGGGCTGCGATATGCACCGATAGCGTTTACGACGGCGAAGGATGCGAAGAACATTCAGAGCGTATTGGACCTTGCGGCGGAGATATTCAAGCAGACAACGATGTGGATAACGACGGGCAGACTGAACAAGGCGTTCGAGGCAATAAGGCAGGAGGGGGCCGGCGGAGGCGGCGGAAAAAAGAGAGGATTCCCGAAGATTTATTATGCTACGCAGTTAGCCGTCAATCCCGTGACAATAATTATGTTCGTGAATAAACCAGAGCTATTCGAAGAGAATTATCGCAGATTCATAATAGGCCGGCTGCGGGAGCTTCTGCCGATAGGCGAGGTGCCGATAAGGTTGTTAGCACGGTCTCACAGAACAGAAAAAACTACCGGGGCAAGGGGCGGACGCGGGACAAAATGAATGTGATAATAGAGACGGCTGGGAGACTTGTATGTTAGTGGCAGTTTTGTTTGCGACGACTATTTTGTTTTTGGCGGCTTATCGTATTTACGGCAGGTTTTTGACGAAGCGATACGAGGTGGATGACAGTCGGCCGACGCCGAGCCATAGTGATTATGACGGCATTGACCGGGTTCCTGCACATAAGGCGGTTTTGCTGGGTCATCATTTCTCGTCGATAGCCGGTGCAGGGCCGATTGTCGGTCCTGTCATAGCAGCTTTGGCGTTCGGATGGCTGCCTGTGCTTGGGTGGATAATTCTTGGGTCTATTTTTATCGGCGGGGTTCACGACTTTTCTGCCCTGATTGCCTCTGTCCGTCACAAGGCAAGGTCGATTGCCGAGATAGCCAAGGAATATATGTCGCCGCTGGCGTGGAAGCTGTTTTTGGCGTTCATCTGGCTTTCGCTGGTTTACGTTCTCGGCGTTTTTGCCGACCTGACAGCGGCATCGTTCGTTGAAAACGGCGGCGTCGCCACGTCATCGCTGCTGTTTATCGTCCTTGCAATCGGTTTCGGTGTAAGCGTGTATCGATTAAAGCTCGGTGTTTTACCGGCCTCATTAATATTCGTGCCGCTCGTGTTTTTTTCCGTCTGGCTCGGCCAACAGTTCCCCATACAGCCGGACGCAATCAATAGTGTCGTCGGCTGGGACCCTAAAAAGATATGGTCGATATTACTGCTTATCTATTGTTTTTTCGCATCGACGCTGCCTGTGTGGTTTCTGCTGCAGCCGAGGGACTATCTGTCGTCATTTCTACTTTACGGCTCTGTTGCGGGCGGCTTCGCAGGGATAGTGCTCGGCGGACTGCAAATCAAGTATCCTGCATTTAAGGGGTGGAACAGTGCGGAGCTCGGGTCGCTGTTTCCGATGTTATTTATCATGGTTGCCTGCGGTGCCTGTTCGGGTTTTCATGCGCTGGTCGCCTCGGGGACAAGCTCAAAACAAATCGACAAGGAGTCCGACGCAAAATTTATCGGCTATGGCGCTATGCTGATAGAGGGGGTTGTTGCCGTTATCGCCCTTGCCACCGTCATCATACTGGCAGAAGACGACCCGCTTACTACGAAAGTGCCGCTGGTAATTTATGGCGAAGGGATGGGCAGATTTCTGTCGGTATTCGGAGCACCGCATAAGTTCGGAGTTTCGTTCGGACTGCTTGCGCTATCCACCTTTATACTAACAACGCTCGACACCGCTACGCGGCTGGGCAGGTATGTATTCGAAGAATTTTTCGGTCTCAAAGACAGTTCCGCCCGCTACCTGTCAACATTAGCGACGCTGGTGCTGCCTGCGGTTTTTGTCCTGATAACACTAAAAGACCAGGCCGGCAACGCCATACCTGCGTGGAAGGCGATTTGGCCGGTCTTCGGCGCTACCAATCAACTGCTGGCAGGGCTGGTTCTTCTGGTCGTGGCGGTCTGGCTGAAAAAAACCGGCAGGAAAACCGGTTTTGTCCTTGGCCCAATGTTTTTTATGAATGTAATGACAATATGGGCTTTGGTGCTGTTGCTGGTAAGGTATGGTTTTTCGGCGGTGGGGATTATTGCGGGAGTGCTTCTGCTTTTGGCGATAATTTTGATTGTCGAGGCCTGGAAAACGATTAAAAAAAGCATTTGGGCCTGACCGCTTTTACTCGCCCGTTGTTTGTTCGGGGGCCGGGATTGGTATAAGATTAAATCGTGCGACAACCGGCTGCTGGTTCAGCCTGATTTCGTCTTTGCGAAGATACTCGTCGGGGAAGTTGTAGATAAGCTCTCTTCTGAGCGGTTCTGTTGATTTAGCGTCTTCATCCCTGATTTCGAGGATGACCTGATAAGGCATTTTTTCATAAGCTCTTTTTGCCTCGGGCGATGACCTGATGGTGATGGCGCGTATGACTTCGTCGAGATTGGCGATGACGACCTTGTAATTTCCCTGGAGATTGGTGCTTAGGGACAAGCCGAGGGTTGCGGTTGTTATGGTATAGTCAGCGAGGGGGTCCTGGCCCGGCGGGATTGTAATTTTGACGGGAGTTGCGGCCTCTCTGATTTGGCCCGGGGCCAGCTCGATGTAAGGGATTTTTTCGATGGCCAATAATTTAGCCTGGTCGATTTCCCTGCGGGAGAGAAGGACTTTTGCGACGAGCTTTTCGCCGCTCCAGTCCTGCGGCACAAACATATCTATCTGTGCCGGCTCAATGGCAGCGGTCTGGAGTGGGTTTTGAGTTTCGTCCACGCACTTTACGGCAAGGGTTTTTTTGACAAGCTCAACGACGCGGACGGGCAGCACCTCCGGCCGGCAGGATTCGACGGTGAGGCCGAGCTGTCTTATCTGGTCGCTTTTTTTCAGGAAATTCGGGATGTTTAAGTAGTGCAGTCCCGGGCCGACCATACCTTCGAGGCCGGCGTCGAGGAAGAATTCGAAGACGAGCGAGCCGTCGTTTAATTTTCGTTTTACCTCGGCGGCCCTGGAGGCAGGACCTTTAAGGACTATTTTTTCGATGGAGACGGACGGTTCGTCATCGAAACTTACCCAAAAGCCGGGATTGGCGGATTTGGCGATGCTTATGGTGACATTGGAGACGGGGATTTGCTCGTCGAGAGCGAGGTCCGCCCAGACCCATATCAGGATGGTGAGGAATACGATAGCCGCTACTTTTCCGAACTTGATTTTATCTGTCATTTTGCCGGTCCGGGTATTATACAGGTTTTTTGCTTTTTCCTGCGAAGGTTTTTCCAGGCAGCCTCCAGAGGCGGTCAAGGAAAGTCAGCATCTCATCCATTGTGCTGGTCAGGTGCATTCTGAGCTGGGGTTCGGTCACGTTGCGGATTAGCTTTCCGCTCTGGGCGATTGATATGGCGGAGGTTTCCTCGCTTACGACAAGGCAGGTGGCATCGGAGCCCGAGGTTATGCCTACGGCGGCGCGATGGCGCGAACCGAGGGTGAAGCCGTCGATGCTGCCGGCTTCAGCGAGGGGCAGCTGCACCCTGGCGGCGAGTATCCTGTCGCCGCGGATGACGACAGCCATATCGTGCAGCGGCGTGCCGCGGTAAAAAATGGTTTTCAGCAAAGAAGCAGAGACCTTGGCGTCGATTATGACGCCGGTTTCAATAAATTCGCCGAGAGCAACGCGCTTTTCGATGACGATAAGTGCGCCGGTCCCGGATGCGGACAACTCCGTGACGGCGGTGATAATTTCTTCTGCGGTCCTTGCCAACTGGAGGGAAGGACCTGCGATTAGCCTGGCGCGGCCGATACGTATGAGCGCCCTTCTGATTTCCGGCTGGAAGGCGGCGACAGCAATGATAAGAACGGCGACCAAAAAGCCGTTGTAAAGATACTGCAATCTTTCGAAGGGAAACTGGCCGACGACAAGCTTGAGGATGAGGAAGCCGGCGATGAGAAGGAATATGACGCCGCGGAACAATCTTTCGCCGCGAGTGCCTTCGAGGAAGTCAACGGCCCAGTAAACCACCAGGCCGATAAAAAGCAATTCGATAGTGACGACCCACCAATCATAAGTTCCTACTCTGCGAAGATATTCGGTGAGCGCTTCCACAAATCAAATCCCTTTGTTTTTGTGTGGTTTATTTCTCGATTTCGGGCGGCATCCTTATGTCGGTAGCTTTGCTGGGCTCGTCAAGTAATGCTGCCCTGTCCAGGTCGGCCATAACATTCTGGCGGGAAATGGAAAGGTGTCGCAGATGCCTTCTATGACCTTCAGCAGCGGTTTCACCGGGTTTTGCGAAGAAACCGCAGCCGCAGAGGCAGAAGACCAAAGCACACAAAACGATACCCAAAATCGCAGGAGCAGAAACCTTTCTCATTATTTTTTCCTTTTGCAAACTTGCAGCCGAGGCTGCTCTTAACATCACCTCATTGCCCCTTTTCCTCTGGAAACGACTAAACAGGCCTCCGTAAGGAGTCCCAAGGACTGAGGAATTGATTTTATTATATCAATCGCCGACAGGACTGTCAATGTAAAAAAACCGGTGTTTTAGATGTTTTGAGTCAGGAGCGGCGGAAGGCCGTTTTTGGCCTTGCAGAGGGGATTTTTTTCGGACAACAGGCCCGGACAGCATACGCAGCCGTGAGAGAGACGGGAAACGGCTGAACTGCTTAAAAGCAGGTATAGTGTATTGACGTTGACGGTTAAAACAGGCAATCTCTGGCGAAGAATTATATAAATGAATTTGTGTGTTCCGTTTCGCTGTGCATCGCAGGCCGATTGTCAATTTTGGTTCGGGCCTCTGCGGAGCCGGGACGGCAAAAGATGTACTTTATATAAGGAGAAGACGTAAGATGCTGACAACGATTATTGACGTAAAGGCAAGGGAGATACTTGATTCCCGCGGCAACCCGACAGTGAAAGTGGATGTATTACTCGAGGATGGTTCTTTCGGCAGGGCTGCGGCAACATTTATACCTGCCTGTGATAACTCGTTAAACCTTTGGACGGCTTTGCGGGTATCGAGCGATTCCAGTTGTGTATTATGTTCCTGAAGGGTCTGCCGGGTCTGTTCAGGCACTTTCATATACCCTGACGCCCCGCAGCCAACCACTAAAATAGATGGCTTGGCAGCAGAGACTATTTCTAAATCTTCGGGAGATAATGAATGGCCCTGCTTTCTCCGCCAGTTGGGTCTAACGGAATCGCCGATGATTATAACATCGCTGCGGTATTCTACGCCGTCTATAACAATTTCGCCGAACTGGTATGAATCAATGTGCATTGGTATCCCATTCTACCAGGATTGAGATACGTTTCAAGAGCTGCGAACCGGAGCAGGAGGGTTCCATACCCTTATTTGTCATTGCAGACTAACAAATCCTGCGATTGGAAATAACCCAAATTCAACTTATACTACGGGGAGTTTTTATTGACAAAATCTTCAAAATATGACAAGCTTCCCCCTGGCTCGGAACCGTGGAGCGCAAAACGAGCCCGATGAACAATTGGTATAGTATGAAAAGAATGAACAAAGAAAGGAGCCATTTTAGAATGGACGAAACAACAGAAGTAAAAACAGCTAAAAACTCAAAGCTAAACACTCAAAACTGTGGAACCACAAAGTGTGGCCTCAATCTGGAACGCGGCTGGGTAATTGCCAACCATAAATTAGTTTCTTTTCACGCCGCTTTTATTTCTTCGGTTTTGAATCTTCCCGCAACCGTGGAAGGAAAAATGGAAACGCTGAAGTTTATGTTTGCAAGTCTTGAAACAATCGTCTCGCTGGTTGTGCTTTACCTTTCCTGGCATATCGGTATAGCAATCCACGAGATGGGACACTATTTGACGGCAGCCAAATTAACCGCGCTGAACAGCGATTCCCAAAAATCCGCCGACACAATAAAAAACAAAGACCTGTTATCCAGAATATCCTGGTATGCAGCAGCATTCATCAAAATCCCCTGGGGCAAATTTGAGGGAGTAAAGAAGGACGAGGGAAACTTCGCTCCTGATGCCCCTTATAACCTGGCGGTTGCGGCGTCCGGACCGGTCTGGAGCGCATATCTGGCAATGACAGCCCTGCCTGTCGCGACCATTTGTCTTGCCGCAGGGTTAATTTATCACAACGAAGCCGCCATATATGTGGGCAGATTCTTCCTCGCACCAGGTATAGTCGGGCTATTAGACCGCTTCCTCGCCGACCGCGGCAAGTACAGCGAATTTAAACTCAGGGAAAGCAGGGCCGCTGAACAGGCCCAAAGAGCTGCTGCGGCAATTTCCAAGGAAAGCTGGTTGTATAAAGTAAAAGAGGTTAAACAAACACTCCTTAAGACGAGAATGCAGGAAGTTACTCTTAAAAACGGAACAAAAGTCAAAGCTCCCTGGCAGTTCAGAAACTGCGCAATGGGCGGACGTCACACCGAAAAGGAGTATCCTGAAAGCAACATCAGTATGCAGGAAAGTATGTTCATGCCGCTTTCTTCGAAGACCTACGAAGATGCTCAGGAAATGACGGTAAAGCTCCAGTACCGCTTGAAGGAAATCATTGAGTCGGCCCCCGGCGCAAAAGTTATGGGTGTCGGTTCTGAGGGCGGTATAGCAACTTATATTGACAAAGAACCCCAGGACAAGGTCCCCGAGCAAAGGATGTGGCGAATGATGAAGCAGGCTATCCTCGATTGCGAGTATGTGCCCGGCGTCGATATTGCGATTGCCCTCGACCCTGCCTGCTCCGAGCTTGAGAACGCCTTTCGCGAAGAGACGGGCCAGAAAGATTCGGTCGGAATATACCGTTTCTGGCGCGATAAAACAAAAGTTGACATGAGCCGGGACCAAATACTCGATCTCTATAAACAAGCAATGCAGGAAGGGATACCCATACTCTCGATAGAAGACGGATTCGGCGAGCTTGACCACGCCGGCTGGCAGCTGCTTATGAAAGAGCTCGGCGACAAGGTATTCGTTATCGGCGATGACCTGGTCACCACCAAAGACTCGAACATCGAGAGTTGCGCCAGGAACGGCGAAATCAACGCCGCACTTATCAAAGCCAACCAGATAGGCACTTTGTCCGAGACGGTCCTTGCGATGCTGACGGCTATAGGTTACGGAGCCGAGCTTGTGGTCTCGCACCGTTCAAAAAGCCCGAACGACCCGTTCGAGGCAGAAATCGCTACAGCTATGAACGCTTTAGGGATGAAAGCCGGAGGCGGTGCAAATACTGAAAGACTGCAAAAGTACGGCCGCGTAATGGAAATAATCGCACTGGCGAGGACCGGTAAGCGAGAAATATCATCAGCTGAAAGAAAGGAAGTCGAGGCAAGTCTCAAGGGCCTTATTCAAATCCTGACCGGAAGGAACGATGTGTCCATAAAGCCGGATGCAGCGGAGATGGACATAACCAGTCTGCTTATCAGGATGCTTGCAATCGAGGCCATCAGCGGCACGGAAGAGGCAACCAACGCCGGCATCCCCTCGGCTGCGGCAACACTGTTCCTCGGTCGCACAGGCGTTATTCGATTCAAGGGTTCGACGCCTCTTGGACAAAGCGCAGGTATCGATGAAGCCGTTCACTATGTCGATAGCATCATCAGGCCTTGTGAAGCAACAAAGAAGTATCCGGAGCTGTTTAGTAGCGCCGGCGATGGAACTTATCGCTTCAAAAAGGCTTTGAACTTCCAGCAGATCAAAGCAAAAAATGACAGCGAACTTTTGGCTCTCTGGAAAAAGGCAAAACGCTATGACGGGAAAGGCTGTATGGATGCTGTAGAACACATCGAAACCGTTCTGGCAAAGGCCTTTGTCGGCAGGAAGCTGGCCGAGTTCAACAGCGTTCTTGACGTAGATAGGCAGTTGCTGGGCCTTGAGCTGCAGAAGGCAATCGCAGAGGGCGTCATCTCCAAAGACGCTTCCAAAGACGACAAGATTCACATAATGCAGCGAAAAGGCGTGCTCGGAATGAATGCTATTCTATCGGTCTCGCTGGCAATGGGCCGAGCGGTCGCTGCCAAGGAAGGCAAGGAGCTTTGGCAGTTGATTCGGGAAATGGCTGCCCAGACTATGGCAAAGTTTGTCGCTGCCAAACCCGCCGGGGGCGGCGGCAGGGACTTAGCTGCACTTCAGGCTATGGATTTTGAGCAGCTGAAGACAGAATTTAGAAATGCCGCCCGGCAGGCAATTAAAGAAGGGGATAAAATATACGAATTACTGAGAAAGCAACTGCCCGTCTATCCCGTATAAAGAAAAGCGAGCTTGAGCATCATCTCAGAGGCTGAGTCGAGGTCAAAACCGGAGCAGGAGGGATTCGCCCTGCTGCGGGCCGGCTGGACGGCGGTCATAAGCCATCGAAGCGGCGAGACGGAGGACAGCACGATAGCGGACTTGGCTGTCGCCACGGGCGTCGGGCAGATAAAGACCGGCTCATTGTGCCGGACGGACAGGATATGCAAATACAACCAGCTTTTGAGAATCAATGAGGAGCTTGGCACGGCGGCACGATACGGTTCTTTTCTGTTTGAATGACACTATATGGGTATAGCTGAAATAATAGACAAGCAGCGCAGCCAGATACTCGCCCTTGCAGCGAAGTATGGCGCTTTTAATGTCAGAGTATTCGGCTCCGTCACAAGAGGCGATGCGGATTTCAAAAGCGACGTGGATTTTCTGGTGGATTTGGAAGAAGGACGCAGCTTGTTCGACCTCGGCGGACTATTGATGGACCTGCAAAAACTATTAGGGCGAAATGTTGAGGTGGTCACCACAGCAGGTTTGCGGCCTCGCATTAAGGAAAATGTACTTAAGGAAGCAAAACCTGTATGAAGGACGACAGACTGTATTTAATTCATATAACAGAGTACGTTCAAAAGCTAAAAGCGTAAAATGAAAAATGCAAGGCTTTGGAATTCGCCGGTTTTTTTGCTTTTGGGCTTTTATGTCGGGCTATGCGAAGTCAGAATATTATCCGGACAGTACTGTTTGTGGTTTTTTTCGGGATAGGCGCTGCGGCGCTGAGCGGCGCTATTGTCTGCGATGATTTGCTTCAGCACTATCAAAACAGGCAGCTCTTAAGGACGGCGGAGGAAAACCTCGAGCGTCTGACGAAGCTGAACGCCGACTATGATGCGGTTTTGGGGGAGCTGGAGGCGGACCCCAATGTATTCAAGCGTCTTGCGCCGGCTACGCTCGGCACAGAACCTGCGGATGCGAACACGGTTTACCCCAAGGCAACGGCGGAACATTTAGCCGCCGCGCGCAGGGCATTAGCGAAGGACACGAGCGGGCAGCCCGCCGCCCCGCAAAAGCCGGGCTGGCTTGAGCGGTGCAACGAACCTCGCCGACGAATTGTCTTGTTTGCGTCGGGCGCATTCTTAATTCTTATTTCATTTGTGTGTTTCGGCCCAGCCGGGCCAGAGGAACAGGCGAGAAAAATAAGCGATTGATGGGTTAGCAAAGTTCGGTCGGGGTGATTTGCCATACCTGTTTGTCAAGGGCCCATTTTAGATATTGCTGCCGAAGATAACGATTATTAGAATTGCATCTGCAATTGCCAGGATGGCAATGAAGAAATATAGCGGCAATCCAAAGGTCACAAAGCCGGCAAGGAGAAGCCCGGCGGCGGTTAGTAAAATCAATATCCATTTGAGGCCGAGTTCCTCATTTCCAAGACAGAGCAAAGCGAGAAAAAGGACGAGCGGTACAACTAATAACACAGATGATGTCAACATCTGTATACCTCCGAAATCTGCCGAGCAGAGGGCGATTTTTTACAAAAAAGATTGGTATTGCAGCTTACAGAATATGGTAAGGTGCAAAAGAGGTCAAGAAATAAAGGATAAGACCGTTTGATTTACAGATTTATGCTAATTTTTTGGAATTTAGCGAACCTGTTTGCAGAGGGGTCGTAACGAATATAGAAAATAGAGATTGTTTTCTTCCTCCTTTCAAAGCGTTTGGACGGCAGCAAGTATAGAAGCCTTGCTGCCGTCCGCTTTTATGGTTTTTGCGGGCAAATGGGGCCGTTATTTTGCGAAAAACAGGGCATTGCTGCTGTAAGGTGCATTAACCGGAAATACTTTCCTGAAGGTGCGCAAGGATTGTTCTGGCAGGGGAAATTCTGTTGCCGGTCGCACCATACCAGCGAAGCTCGGCATTTCGGCTGAGCTGGTCTTCGACTTTTTTGCAGGCCAAAAGCACGGTTGCGTGGTTTTTATTACCCATAAATCTGCCGATTTCGCAGGAGGACATACTGGTATGCTTGCGGGCCAAATACATACTGAAATGGCGGGCAAGCGCAACCGTCCGGTCTTTTTTGGAGGAATGGAGATTGGCAGGGGTTATTCCAAAGTAAGTTGCGACGGCTGATTCGATGTCCGAGAGGTGGACGATGGGGTCTGTTCGTGCCAGATGTTCAGAGAGGACGTCGGCAGCCATATTAAGGCAGATGTTCTGGTTCTGAAGAGAGGCGTAGGCAATGAGCTTAAGCAGTGCGCCTTCGAGTTCCCTTACATTGTTTTTCAGATTTTCCGCAATATAGGTTATTACGCTCTCTGGCACGTGTTTTTTCATCGAAGCTGCGTATTGTTTGCAGATTTGACATCGCGTCTGCAGGTCGGGTGTGTCAATTTTGACGACCATTCCGGAGATGAACCTGTTGACGAGCTTTTCGGAAAGCTGGCCTATCATTTTGGGGTGGGCGTCGGAGGCAAGGACGATTTGTTTGCCTGCCAAATCTATGGTATTGAAGGTATGCAGGAATTCTTCCTGCGTTGAGGGCTTGCTGGCCAAGAAGTGAATGTCGTCGATGACGAACAAATCCGTTTGCCGTGTTCGACTCCGAAAAGCCTCCAGCTTTTTTGTCTTCAAGGCCAGCACGAACTGATTGGCAAAATCCTCCGCTGAGAGATACAACCAATTAGTTTGCGGCCGGGATTTGTCCGTCTCATTGCATATCCCTTGCAGGAGATGGGTTTTTCCGAGGCCGTACCCTCCGTGAACAAACAGCGGATTAAAAGGGCTTTTTTGCTCGGAGACGATTGTTTTAGCCGCGTTGTAAGCGAGCTTATTCGACGGCCCGACAATAAAGGTATCAAGGGTGAATTTTAGCTTTTTCCTGAGCGGCATCGGCATTTTTATCCTGCCGGCGGGGGTCTGGTTGTGCGTTCTGGCCACAAGCTGCGCCTGTGAATCGAACTGCGTTCTTCGGATATTTCCGGATAATTCCGGGTCGATGGCAAAGGTAATCTTCGGGGTGCAGCCGGTAGCTGCCTGAACGGCCTGAGTGATTTCGTTCGAGAAATGATTTTCTATCCAGCTTGCTATGAATAGATTCGGAACGCCTATCTTTAAGTAGCCGTCGTTAAAGGTCAGTTTGGTGGAGTTCTTAAACCAGATGCTGTATTTCTGCGGACCTATTTTATCAGCGACGGCCTTGTTAATGTCGATTGTTTGAGCCCCCGACGTGCGGGAAACCTCTTGCGCAACAGTGCTATGCATCGATGCTCTCCCCTACAAACTTGGAGTTATTTTTTTAATTTAGCTAAAGTTATTCAACTGTTATTAAGCTGCTATTATTGGTCGGTAACAAAACAAATCAATCCCATTTTTCAAAATTTCTTTTCCACATAATAAAGGTCGTTATCAGTAATGAGTTTGCATAAGAAAAAAATTTATTTTGCACAGGTTTTGCACATCGTAAGTTAGTTTTGTGGATAAGCTGTGGAATGAGGTTCAGATTTTAACAAGTATTGCGGCATAACAGCCGTCGCAATCGAATTTTTGTGCAGCCGGCAGGAAAAGCTCCTCGGAATTTAGTTTGAAGTTCGAGTTCTTTTGCAAAAATTTCTTTATAAGCTCACTATTTTCACAGCTTTGGATACTGCAGGTGCAGTAGCAGATTTTGCCGTTAGGTTTTAAGAGGTCTCCGGCGTATTCGAGAAGCTCACTTTGCATAACAGTCAGCTTTTGAACTACTTTTTGTGTTATTCTATAACGTGCCTCGGGTCTTCTTGCCAGCACGCCGGTATTTGAGCACGGCACATCTAACAGAACGGCGTCAAAGAGGCCGATTTCAGCGATTTTCTGTTTGATTTGTTCATAAGCAACTATACAAACGCTGTTTATGCCCAGCCGGGCGATATTTTCTCTGACTAATTTCAATCTAACGCCATCGATGTCGGTAGCGATAATTTTTGCCTTGTCGCCGGTGGCTTCCGCTAATTGCGTTGTTTTAGTGCCGGGTGCGGCGCAAAGGTCGAGGATTGTCCAATCGGGCTCTGGCTGCAGGAGCCGCACCGGCTGAGCGGCGGAGGTATCCTGAATAGTGAAAAGCCCCTCTGTAAAGCCGGGAAGGTCTGTCACGAGGCCGGGGCTTTTAATTTTGAGCATTGAGTCGTCAACTATTTCGATATCAATATCTGCGTTGCGGAGTTTATCGGCGAGCTGCTGTATTGTTATCTTTAGTATATTAGGTCTGATGTAAATACCGGGTTTTCGGTTACTTGCGAAGCAGACTTGCTTTACTTGTTCGGCGGTAAATTGCGTCAGCCAATCTTTTATGAGCCATCTCGGTAGGGAGAAGGCACAACTGAAATAATCGGCGGGTGAGTCCTGCGGGTTTTGCAGGATGTCAATGTCGAATTCGCAGCCGGTTGTTGGTGTTTGTGGGAGTGTCCTTTTAATGGCGTCTTCACAGAGGGGTGCCTGGCGATTTTTAATATGCCTTGCTATTTGACGCAGGACGGCATTTACAAAGCCGGCTCGTTTTTCGCCGGCTATTGACCCGGCGTACTCCACCGCTTCATTGACGATGGGGTAATCGGGAGTTTGCGGCGAGTAAATAAGTTCGTAAGTCCCGATGCGGATGGTATTAAGCACAATGCTTTGTATTCTGTCGGCGGGACAATCTGCCAACTTGGCTATGACCATATCAATTGCGGAGAGGTTTCTTATGCAGCCGAATACAAGGTCGGTAGCCCTTTGCTTTTCGTCTGTTTGGCAAAGCATTTCGTTAAGGATTTGGCCGGCGTAATCGCGCTTTATGTCGAGACGGTTTAATACGGCTGCTGCGATATGACGTGCGGTTTTTGCTTTTTGGGGCGGCATTTTTAGCTATCTATCTTAACAAACATATCGCCGGGACAGGTGTGCCGGCCGTTGATGAAATCTTTGAAGTCCATAAGTGATGAGCCGCTCGGCTTGATTTTGGTAATCTTCAGGGTGCCTCTGCCGCAGATGACGTTGAGGTTTTCATCGAGCGTTCCTGGTTTTAATCCGGCGAGATTTGCGGCTTCGATAAACTGTGCCATTGCGATTGTCACAGGGACTGATTTGCCGGCTTGTTTCGAGACATATAAGGCCGATGCGCCGGGCCAGGGCGACAAGCCGAGGATTTTTCTTCGCAGCATATCGGCTGATTCAGCAAAGTCAAGAAAGCCGTCTTCTTTTCGCAGCTTGGGCGCCACGGTCGCCTGAGCGTGCTGCTGCCCGGTATAAATGACTGAGCCGTCGGCGATTTTATCAAGGGTTTCAATCAATAATGACGCAGCGAGCTTTGCAAGTTTATCGTGCAGTTGGCCTGCCGTTTCATCAGGGCCGATTTTGGTTTCTGCCCTGCCGCAGACGTCGCCTGCATCCATTTTTTCAGCCAGTTTAATTATGCTGATGCCGGTTTGCGTTTCGCCGTTGATGATTGCCCAGTTTATCGGCGCTGCGCCGCGATATTTAGGCAGCAGCGATGCGTGAACATTGATAGCGCCTTTGGGCGGCAGGTTTATAAGCTCGCCGCCGATTTTCTGGCCGAAGGCAATTACGAGAATTAAATCCGGATTATATGACGCTATTTTGGCAATTTCCTCGGGCGCATTTACATTATCTATTTCTATAAAAGGTATGGAATGTGCCTTTGCCCAGCCGGCGACCGGCGTAGGTGTCGGCTTTCTGCCTCTGCCGGCCTGTCGCGGCGGCTGGGTGACGATAAATTGCAGCTTATGGTCTGAGCCGGCTAATGCATCAAGAGACTCAATGCCGAATTGGCCGCTCCCGAGATACACTATGTTCATTGTTTATTCTTCCGCAGCTTCTTTGAGGTTTTCTATAAGTTTTTTTAGCTTTTTTCGATGGGCTATTCTGGCTACTGAACCCATACGGTCGGCTATGGTAATACCCTCGATATGGTCGGATTCGTGCTGCAATGCCCTTGCGTAAAGGCCGTCGGCTTCTTCGGTGAATTCGCGGCCATTTAAGTCGGTAGCGGTGACCTTGCATTTTTTGTATCTGCGGATTTTGGTATAGATGCCCGGCACGGAGAGGCACCCTTCTTCATTCTCGGTTAGTTCGCCAACCGGCGTGACGGTAGGGTTGATGAAGACTTTGACGGTATCTCTTGTCTGGTCGAGCGAAATGATAAAAAGCCGCAGCGGCACGCCGGCCTGCGGAGCTGCCAGGCCGATGCCTTTATTTTCGAGCATAATATCCGTCATTTTATCGACGAGCCGGCGGACATCGTCGTCGATTTTCTCGACGGGCCTTGCCGGCCCAGCTAAAACATCAGCTGGGTAATGCGTAATTCGACATTTATTGATATCTACCATTGCATATTTCTCATTTTATGGCTGACGCGGTTAACCGTCGAATTCGTTGCCGTCGAAGGTGCTGCCGAGATAAAGCTTTTTTACGGTCTCGTTGCGGATAATCTCAGCGGGACTGCCTGCCCCGATTACCTTGCCGTGGTCGATTATGTAGGCCTTGTCAACGACCTCGAGCGTTCTTTCCACGTTATGGTCGGTAATAAGAATGCTTACGCCGGAGGCAATGAGCCTTCGGATTTCATGCTGGAGGTCCTCAACGGTAATAGGGTCAACGCCGCTGAACGGCTCATCCAGCAGAATCAGCGACGGGTCGGTCACCATAGCACGGGCAATTTCGAGCTTTCTGCGTTCGCCGCCGGAGAGGAATCTGCCCTGGCTGTGTGCGACCTCGGTCAGCCCGAAATGCTCGATGAGCATATCGGCCTTGTTGTTTCGCTCGGCGCGGGTGTATGACATCGTTTCGAGGATTGCATAGAGGTTGTCGCGGACGCTGAGCCGCTGGAAGATGCTCGGCTCCTGCGAGAGATAGCCGATGCCGAGCCGCGCCCGCCTATACATTGGCAGCTTTGTAATGTCGCGGCCCTCGAAGACGACCGAGCCGCTGTCCGGGGCGACCATACCCATAATCATTCTGAAGGTGGTGGTTTTGCCGGCGCCGTTGCGGCCGAGGAGTCCGACAATACTCCGCTGGGCGATAGTAATGGACATCTCATCGACAACGGTCCTGCCGGCGTATTCCTTTACCAGGTCGTTAGTTTCAAGTAAGGTTATATCCATCGAAATAACACCTCTGAATATTCAGCGTTCAGCGGATAGCGTATAGCAAAAAGCCGGAGACGTAAAGCAAAAAGTGCAAAACCGCGGGGCAAAGCCCGGAGGTTTTAGATTTTTCCGGCATAACTTTTCGTTTTTAGTCCTTATTTGTCTGGCATTTTTGCGATGTTTTTGCTATTAAGGTAGAAACATTATTTATGGTGCAGAGTATGTTTGCGGTTATAAGCGATATACATTCGAACATAGAGGCCCTGACGACGGTTCTGGCCGACATCGAAAAACGCGGCATCGAGACGATATATTGCCTCGGCGACGTCATCGGCTACGGGCCTAATCCCAAGGAATGTCTCGACCTTGTTATAGAAAAGACCAAATGGTGCGTTCTGGGCAACCATGACTACGCTACTTTGTATGAGCCGACGAATTTCAACTACGGGGCCGAGCAGGCAAGTTTCTGGACGCGATTTGTCCTCGAAGCGGAGCAGGAGTCGGCCAGCCGCGGCCGGCGATGGAGCTTTCTGGGAAGTCTGCCGATGCGGCGGACGCTCAGGGCCAAAATCGGCGAAGACACGACAGCCATAGATTTCATTCACGCAAGCCCGAGAAAGCCGATTAATGAATACATCTTTCCCGACGATGTATATACCAATCCTCTAAAGGTCCGCCTGATGTTCGAGCGTGTCGAGCATATCTGCTTTGTGGGGCATACGCATCTGCCCGGGGTGTTTATCGATGAGCCGGATTTTTATCTGCCCGATGAGCTGAGCAACAGCTATCCGATTGTCGAGGATGAAAAAGCAATAATCAACATCGGCTCGGTAGGCCAGCCGAGAGACAAGGACAACCGGGCAAGCTACGTATATGTCGATGAAAACGAGGTGAACTTCGTCCGGCTGAGATATGACTTCGAAACCACGATGAAGAAGATATTTGCAATCGAGCAATTAGACAAATTCCACGCCGAGCGGCTGCGTGACGGAAAATAAGCTCGTGTTTCGTGACTCGATGCTTCCGCCTTCGCCTATAAGGCTACGGCGGACAAGCGATGCTCGATGCGAAAAACGAGGGACGAAAGACGAGGGATGAGCGACGAAATGCGATATTTGATTTTTGGTTTAGTTTGTTTTGCTGCGTTAAATGCGTCTGCTGCAGAGAACGCACAAATGCTGCCGGCCGATTTTGCCGCCTTCAGCGCCGATAACGCCCAGGGCGGGAGCGTCACGCTCGGCTCAACAGACCCCAACAGCGGCTTTAAGTTCCTGCTGGAATTAAACACAAAAGGCGCTTCTCTGGCAAAGGCCGTCTTCAGCGAATTCGATGACCGTAATTATAAAAACCCTCAGCCGCTGGCGGTTTTTTCACCCGTTCGATTAGGCACAGGGCGCGAAATTTCGACGATGGCGAACGGGGACTTCGTATTTGAGCAGCAGCAGCAAAAGCTCGCCCTGGACAGATTAGACTGGATGAGCTTCCCTGCCGAGACTTCCCCTGACGGCTCGCAGACGGCCCGCTTCGAGGCCGTCATTAAAAACAAAGACAGCGGCGAGCCGGTTGTGAAATTAGTGAAAACCTATACGGTTTACCCCGGAAGCTACCATTTGAATTGCGACCTTACCGTTGAGAACCTGTCGGCGTCCGAGCAGAAAGTGCGGTTTGATTTGACCGGGCTGGTCGGAATCGGCCGTGAAGATATCAGGGCGGACATGAGAAAGGTCGTCGGCGGCTTCGTGACATCCAGCGGGGAGATAGTTTCGTCCCGCAAGGACATTCAGACGTCTTTTTTAAGCAGAAATCCCGGTCTGAAAGACGCCTCGCTAAAATACGGGCAGGCGAAAACAACGAAAGAAAAAGAAGATGCGGAAGGTTATCTGCGTATAAGTTACAGTCGCGGCGTAGCGCATTTTTTGTGGGCGGCGACGACAAATAAATATTTTGCCGCGATATTAAGACCCGTGCCGGACGAGGGCAAAGAGTACTGCGACTGGGTGGCGGACGAGACAGGCCGATTCTACAATCCGGATGGGGACAATCGCGGCGACAGCGGCGATGAGACAATCGGGGTGAATTTGAAAATCGGGGCAGTCACCTTGTCGCCGGCCGGCCAGGCGGGCTGCGAGAAGACATACAAGTTTATGTTCTATATCGGCCCGAAGGACAAAAGCCTTTTCGACAAGAACGAGCTCTATAAAAAGCTCGGTTTTTTTCAGACGATAGATTTTCAGGCTTGCTGCTGCCCGGCGGCCATTATAAACCCTATCGCCTTCGGTATGCTGGCGGCAATGAAATGGATGTACGGCTTTGTCGGCAACTACGGCGTGGTCATTATCATACTGGTATTTCTTATTCGTCTTGTTATGCATCCTGTCACCAAGAAGAGCCAGGTTTCGATGAGCAGGATGAGCAAGCTTGCCCCGAAGGTCGAAGAGATAAAGAACAAATACGCCGGCAACAAGACCGAGATGAACAAGCAGGTAATGGCCCTGTATAAGGAGCAGGGCGCCTCGCCGATTATGGGTATGCTGCCGGTTATGGCGCAGATGCCGATATGGATAGCGTTGTGGAGCGCGGTAAATACCAGTATCGAACTGCGGGGCGCCGCGTTTTTGCCATTCTGGATTACCGACCTTTCAGTGCCGGATGCGCTGTTTAGATTTCCCGCCTTTACTCTGCCCTTATTTGGAATGCTGGATTCATTTAACCTGCTGCCGCTCCTGATGGGAGTGGCGTTTTATCTGCAGCAGAAGCTGACGCCGACGCAGTCGGCTGCGTCAACCAGCCCGCAGATGGCCCAGCAGCAAAAAATGATGATGATTATGATGCCGCTGATGTTCCCGCTGATGCTGTATAAGGCGCCGTCGGGCGTGAATTTGTATATTATGGCGAGCACCTTTGCCGGCGTTATCGAGCAATACGTCATCAAAAAGCACATCCGGGAAAAGGAGCAGGCCGAGTCTATGGGGCTGGTTGAGGTGACAAGCAAGACCGGCGGCAAGGTCAAAAAGAAAAAACCCAAACCGTTCTACAAAATGTAAAACTTAAAGCTAAAAGCGCAAAGCCAAAACTTAAAACTCAAAATTGCCGTTTGGTCTTCTAAGTAACGATAAATTCATTTTGAATTTTGAGTTATGGTTTTTAGCTTTACACTTTAAGTTTTTCGTTTTTTTATGTATCAGCTTGACGATACTATTGTAGCTGTCAGTTCGCCGACTTCGCAGAACAGGGTGCTCGTCCGGATAAGCGGCCCGGGTGCGTTCGATGCGGTCAGGGATATTTTTACGCCGGCGCCTCCCGCCGAGGCAGGGATAATGTTGGGCATGGTGACAATCGACGATGAGCTGCGGGTCGATGCGAAGCTGTATCTTTTTTTTGCCCCTCATTCCTATACCGGCGAGACCCTTGCGGAGATTCACCTTTACACAAACCCAAGTGTCACCAGGACACTTACAGGCCGCCTGTTCAGGACCGGCCTTCGAATGGCAGGGCCCGGTGAGTTCACCGCTCGCAGCTTTCTCAACGGCAAAATCGACCTTGCACAGGCCGAGGCGGTCAACGAAATCATAACCTGCTCGAACAGATTTCAATTAGCCGCCGCCGAGAGACTCTTTTGCGGGCGACTGGCTGAAACCACGGAAAAGGTCTGTTCGAAGATAATGGATTGCCTCAGTCTGCTGGAGGCGGGACTGGATTTCAGCGGTGAGGATATTGAGTTTATAACGCAGGAGGGGGCGGTTGAAAGACTCGCCGAAATAAAGAGCGAGCTTGAGAAGCTGCTGGACGGCAGTATCAGTTGCGAGACGGTGGTTGATTTGCCGGCGGTGGGGATTGCGGGGGCGCCTAATGCCGGCAAAAGCAGTCTTCTCAATAAGCTGCTCGGCAGCCAAAGGAGCATTGTCTCGCCGCAGCGCAAGACCACCAGAGACGTCCTGACCGGCGTGCTTTCATTAGAACACTGCGACTGCGTCCTGTTCGATTGTGCGGGGCTTATGGAACAGCCGGAAACAATCCTCGATGAGCTGGCGCAGCAGGCCGCAGTCCAGTCGCTGCAAAAAGCTTCGGTTGTTGTATTCTGTGTCGATGTTACCAAGACGGACTGGAGCGAGGATATTGCGATACGCAAACTAATCCAGCACGAGGTATTAATACCCATAGCCGCCAAATCAGACTTGCTGCAGCAGGATATACTGGCTAATCGCATAGCCGGATTAAATAAGTTCTTTGACACAAGCTTCTTATCTGTAAGCGCTGAAACCGGCACCGGCCTTGACCAGCTCAAAACCACACTCGATAACAAAATAATCACCTTTGCCACAGGCACGTTGAAGCTTAATACGATTCACGAGACACGAGATACGAGATACGAAATCGCCCTTACCGCCCGGCACAAACAGGCCGTCACCGAGGCGGTAGAAAATATCAGCGAATCTATAAATCTGTTAAAGGCCGGCAATGACGAGGTTGCAGCGATGATGCTGCGGGCAGCTTACCAGTCGCTGTCGGGTATAGAGCAGCACATCGATGAAAAGATTTTAGAGCGGATATTTTCCCGCTTCTGCATCGGCAAATAACAGGGCTGAACAGTTTAGATTTTGATAAATGTCTTCTTGCGATACATCCAGTAGAGAATCAGCCAGATGACGGTAAAGGCCGCTGCCGCCTGCACAAAATAGTTCCACTGTCCCAGCCATTTAGCTAATCCCCCTACGAAGATATTTCCGATGTTCTTGAAATCGAAGACGTGGCAGGCCATATACACGGCGATGGCGTTCATCCCGATGACGACAAAACCGAAGGCCCATCTTCGCAGCCCCCATACATCAATAAGCAGGTAGAACAGGGCCAGCAGGAGGAAGCTCCAGCCGCCCGCCCAAAGGACCATTGAGCTTGTCCAGATGTGCTTGATAATCGGGAAGGTTGTCCCCCACAGCCAACCAATTGCCAGGCAGCCGACCCCTGCCGCCAGAAGCCACAGCGCCTTAACCAGTTTACTTTTTCCGCAGCGCAGCAGGTGACCTGCCATAACGCCGAGCATCACCGTGCCGGTGAAAGTAATGCTGCTCAAAACCCAGGTGTAAGTCGTTCCGTCTCTGAATCGCCCCAATATCAGGTTATCAATATAAATCGCCAGGTTTCCTTCTTCTGTCAGCACGCCGGCGCCATACCCCGGCACAGGCACCCACACCATTAATGCCCAGAATAGCAGCAATAGTCCCGCCGTTGTTATGAGTTGCCTTATGATGTTCTGGTTCAGTAACATTATCGATGCGATGAGGTAACCCGCTGCTATCGAATGTAAGGTGTTGCAGTAAATGTGAAGCTTCGACAAATCGTAGGCCAGAAGATTTCCCTGCGCTATCATCCCTAAAATCCAGAGTATTGCCACGCGTTTTATGATGTGCAGATATAATTGTCCTTTGCTGTCGCCCCTCGCAAGGCGTTTATCAAACGAGAACGGCATCGCAACGCCCACAACGAAAAGAAAAAGCGGCATAACCATATCCCAGGCGTGAAAGCCCTCCCACTGGACATGGTCGAATTGCACGAGCAGCTTATTTAAAAATTCGTTATTTAATCCTTTTGCCAGTCCTGTAACTAACGGTGCATCGCCGCCCATAATCCAGAACATAGTAAAACCGCGCAGGGCATCGACCGACATCAGTCTTTCACCTGGATATTCCTGTTCCCGCGGGGCCATTTCTTGTTTTCCTTTAAGTTCCGCTTAATTTATAGAACATACGTTTTACAATGTCCGGATTGATACGCTTTTATTTTTAGTGTCGTCTTCGTTTACCTAAAAGGATAATATCGCGCAGGGCTTCTTTATTTTTTGCCGCCAGCCATTTTTTTTCAAAATCAGCGTCCTGAACTATCTGTGCGATTGCCGAGAGACTGTAAAGATGAAAGTTGCGATGGTCTTCTGTTCCGGCGATGACAAAGACGGCCTGCACCTTCGCCTTTGAACCCGAAAATGTAATGCCTTCTTTGCAGCGGACAAGACATAAGTCGAATATTTGACTGCCGCCTATTACTATATGAGGGATAGCCAAAGTTGGGGTCAGGACGGTGCTGCTTTGTTTTTCCCTGTCTATAAACAGTTTTAGCATGGCGGCCGGCTGAAGCTTTAATCTGTCGGCCAGAGTATTTGAGACTAATTTGAAAAAATCTTCCATTTGTATAGAGCTTTCTATATCAAGAACGACGCAATCTTCGATTATGCCGTCAAATCTGTCTTTGACGATATTGTCTCTTTCCCGGATGATTTCTTTCAGCTCCGTCTCCAGTGAATAGCTCGTAAGCTCTTTGGCTGTAATTCTCTCAACAAGATGCAATAACGCATATTCACGACTGGTTCTGATACGGCCGTAGAACCAGTAAATGAAAAACCCGCTGATAATGAGTATGGAGCTTATAGCCATTGCTTCGATGCCCATTTCAAGCAATACAAAGACAAGGCCGATGATTCCTGCGGCCTGCAGCCAGGGATAGAAAGGGCAGTGAAAATGCGGCTGATAGTTTTGAATCCGGCTTTCCCGCAGGATTATTACGGATATGCAGGAGAGGATGTTGATCAGGATGAGGACGACCGACGCCGCCTCAACCAGTATTTCGAGCTTCAGCAGAAGAGAGACGATAATAAAAAACCCCGTTATCAGCAGGGCTGTGTGCGGTGTTCTGAACCTTTCGTTGATTTTACCGACGGTTTCCGGCAATAGTCCGTCCCTGCTGAGAGGAACGAGCGACCTTGCAGCGGTCATAATTCCGGCATTGGCGGTAGAGAGAAATGCGAGAATAGCTGCGACGGCCAGCGCAATCGCTCCCCATTTACCCATCACCACGGCTGCACCATCAGAAATAGGAGTGAGGGATTGCCGCAGTTTGTCGGCCTCAACTACCCCTACTGTTATAAAGAGCATAAGGGCATAGAAGACACTTACCACCGCAAGCGAAAGAATCATTCCCAGCGGTATGGTGCGGGCGGGGTTTTTTATCTCTTCAGCGACGCTGGCAATCTTCAGCGGACCTGCGTATGAGACAAAGACGAAACCCACGGTTAAAAAAAGTGATGCAGTGCCTGCCGGTGCGAAAGGCGTAAGTCTGTGAACGTCAACCCTCACAAAGCCAAATACTATGTATAAAAGCATAAGAGCGAACAGCCCGGCAACTAAGGCAACCTGTGCCCTGCCTGCTTTCTTGATGCCGATGAGATTGATGATGAGAAAGGCCGAGCAGAATACAACGGCGACTATGTGCATATCAATATCCACGATAAGAACTGTAAAAATGGACATACCCACCAGTGCAAATGCGCTTTTCATAGAGAGGAAGAACCAGCTAAGCAACCCCCCTACGGTGCCGACAGCCGGCCCGAGACTGCGAATAATAGTAAAGCAGTCACTGCCTGCCTTTGGCATAGCGGTCGCCATTTCAGCTACGCTTAACATACCGGGAAGCGACAGGATGCCGGCGAGAAGGTAGCAGATAATCACGGCCGGCCCGGCCTTGTTGTATGCAAGTCCGGGAAGAATAAAAAGACCGGAGCTTATCATTGCACCGGATGCGATGCAGAACACATCGAGCAAATTAAGTTCCTGTTTTAGTTTCACAGCATAAGTTCCTTTTAACTGAAGTTTGTCATCCGTTGCTGTAGTTACGGGATTGTGATATATCCTGCGTAATTATAAGCCGGCTGACCGAACTTAACAGTTATTTTTATTTTTTTGTTTGCTGTAACATCAGTCTGTGATGTTTGGAAGTTGTATTGGCGGTTTTTATCGTTCGGATTTAATGATGTTTATTGGGTTTTAGCTGCTTGGAATTCGGATGTTCGATATGCAAAGTAAGCCGGGGCGGTCAGTTGATTCGGGTTCTTCATTTTCTTCAATCTCGAAATCCTGAATCTGACCCGCCCCGGCTTTTTTTCAATCGTCCCTGATTCTAAACGTCTTTGCTTCTGGGCTACGCTGGGCTTCGCCCCAGCGAGTCGGAGTCAAAGACCGGTTGGTTTTTTAGTAAGTTTCTGCGTTAAACGCTATTTGTCCTTAGCCTCAAATTCGGCGTCGATTACGTCGTCTCCACCTTTTCTTTTGACCTCGCCTTCGGGCGGCGGAGTAGGCCCTGCCCTGCCTGGGCCTGACGATGACGCCTGTTTTTTGGCCGCCTCTTCATAGAGTTTCCTGCCTAATTCCTGGCTTGTGTCGCCGAGGTTTTCAATCGCCTTTCTTATCGCACCGGCATCGTCGCCTTTTATGGCCTCTTTGAGGTTATTGATTGCATTCTCGATATTGCTGCGGGTCTCCGACGAGACCTTGCCCCCGTGCTCTTTGAGGGTCTTTTCAGTCGAATAAATCAGTTGGTCCGCCTGGTTCTTAAGGTCAACTACCTCCCGTTTTTTCTTGTCTTCCGCTGCGTGCGTTTCAGCCTCCTTTTTCATCTTTTTAATCTCTTCTTCGTGCAGCCCCGAGCTGGATTTAATAGCGATGGACTGCTGCTTGCCTGTGCCGAGGTCCTTGGCAGAGACGTTCAGAATGCCGTTGGCGTCAATGTCAAATGCGACCTCAATCTGCGGGATTCCCCTCGGCGCCGGCGGAATCTCGGCAAGCTGGAACCTGCCGAGGGTGCGGTTGTCCCTGGCGAATTCTCTTTCGCCCTGCAGCACGTGTATATCCACGGTCGTCTGGCTGTCGGCGGCAGTGGAAAAGATTTCCTTTTTACTTGTGGGAATGGTGGTGTTGCGTTCAATCAGCTTTGTCATAACTCCGCCAAGTGTTTCAACGCCGAGCGACAGCGGCGTGACATCCAGCAGCAGTATGTCCTTTACGCCCGTGTCGCCGGCCAGCACCGCTGCCTGAATAGCTGCGCCTAACCCAACTACTTCATCGGGGTTGAGACTTTTGTTTGGTTCCTTCTCGAAAAGCTCTTTGACAATCTTCTGGACCTTCGGAATCCTCGTTGAGCCGCCGACTAACAGAACCTCCGATATCTCATTGGGCGCCAGTTTTGCGTCCTCCATTGCCTTATAGCAGGGGGATTTAAGCCGTTCAAATATCGGCTCTGCCAGCGATTCGAATTTGCTTCTGGTGATTGTAGTCTGCATATGTTTCGGGCCGGAGGCGTCGGCGGTGATAAAGGGCAGGTTAATCGTGGCCTCAAGCTGGGTGCTCAGCTCGCACTTGGCCTTCTCGGCGGCTTCTTTGAGCCGCTGATGTGCCATCGGGTCTTTGCGAAGGTCGATGCCTTCGGTCTTTTTGAACTCATCGGCCAGATAGTTTATCAGCAGGGCGTCGAGGTCGTCGCCGCCGAGATGCGTGTCGCCGTTGGTGCTTAATACCTCGAGGACGCCGCCTTCTTCCTCGAAGCCGCCGATATCAAGGACTGATATATCGAATGTTCCGCCGCCGAAGTCGAATACGGCGACCTTCGCATTCTTTTTCCTCTCGACGCCGTAAGCCAGCGCTGCCGCTGTCGGCTCGTTGATGATTCGCTCGACCTTCAGGCCCGCTATTGTGCCGGCGTCCTTGGTGGCCTGTCGCTGCGAGTCGTTGAAATATGCAGGCACGGTTATGACCGCCTGCTCGACCTTTTCGCCGAGGTAGTCTTCTGCCGTCTTTTTCAGGTCCTGGAGAATCATTGCCGATACTTCAGGCGGGGTGTATTCCTTGTCGCGGACGCGGACCTTGACCAGCTCTTCCGACCCGCCGGTGATTTTATAAGGGACGATTTTTTCTTCCGAGGAGACTTCGCTGTGCCGCCGACCCATAAACCGTTTGATTGAATATACGGTATTTTCAGGATTGGTCACCTGCTGATGGCGTGCAATCTGTCCGACGAGCCGTTCGCCTTTATCGGTAAAGCCGACCACTGAAGGCGTCAGGCGGGAACCCGCTGAGTTGATTAGCACCTTCGGTGCGGGGCCTTCCATTATTGCGACAACTGAGTTTGTCGTGCCGAGGTCTATGCCTATGATTTTAGCCATTTTTTTGCTCCCTTTTATTTATTCAGTAACCATATTAAATTTTATCCGCATTACATAGTGACGCTCATATTTGATTGAGCAAAAGCCGTGCCAGTATAATTCACTGTCCGGCCAACAGATATTAACCTCTTTTATTTCAATAAGTTATGACCTCTGACTTCTATTTCCTTAATTCTGTCTTCTGAATTCTGTCCTCTGAATTCTGGCCTATTATGCCATTTTGGCAGGCGTATATCACCACAATTTTTATTATGATTAAGTTTCAATAATGAGTGTAAAAGCAGTTTGGGCGGGTGTTATTGTGCTAACTGTTCAGCGCAGAGCGGATGATTTGGGCGCGAAGGGCGTCCCTGTGGGCAGGGTCAAGCGTCTTGCCGCAGTTTAATTGCAGATGTGCCGGCTGAGTGAGCATAAACAGCCGGTTTATTGTTCTAATCGAAAGGCCGCTCTGCTTGTCCGCCCCGCCGCGGGGCTCGCACAACTCCTTTATCGCAGGCGTTGTCGCCCCCATACGCTCATGCATATTGATGCCCATCCGCAGATGACTCAGAAGCAGCAGCGCCTCCTGAGAGCTTATCAGGTGCGCATTTCGCAGAAGCGCCATCGCACGCGAAATCTTGTCGTCAAGCACGTCCGGCTCCTTCGAGTACAACTGCACCCTTGCGGCTTTTTCGTATTCGACTATCTCGGGGATGACGGAATTTTCAAACTGCGCAACAATGTCCGGCTCCGAGACACCTAACGTCACCTGGTTCGACAACTGGTAGAAATCGCCCATCGCCTGGGTGCCTTCGCCGAACAGTCCCCGCACGGCAAGGTTCAAATCTCTTGTGGCGCTCAGGAATTTATCTATTTGGCCTGTCATCTTCAGCGCAGGCAGATGCAGCATTACCGAAACCCTTATCCCCGTTCCGAGATTGGTCGGACACGCAGTCAGATAACCGTAACGCGGGCTGAAGGCGTAATCGACCTTTTCTTCTATCATATCGTCAATATGGTTTATCTGCTCGGCGCATTGTCTTAGCTGCAAACCGCCCTTTAAGACCTGGATTCGCAGGTGGTCCTCCTCGTTAATCATAGCGGTGAAAAATTCCCGCTGGGCGATGACCACCCCGCGAGGCCCCTTGCCGAATGCGTGATGCCGGCTGATTAAATGCCTTTCCACCAGAAAGTGCCTGTCGAGGACCGGCGTCTTGTCCACGCTCAGATAGAAGATTTTATCGCCCAGCTCCAGTGACATCAGGGCGTCCTTGAGTTTCTTAAGTATGACGGATTTCTCCTCATCACTGCAGCAGCTCAGGAACTTGTGCCCCGTCAGGTTTCTTGCCAGGCGAATCCTTGAGGATATGACGATATCCGCCAGCGGGCCTGAACCGTCAAGCCATTCGTTTATGTTGCCGCTTATATCCGTCAGTTTCATATCTCGATACTCGATACCCGATTTAATATATAAAAACAATTATTGAATGTCGGCTATTTTGTCCCGCAGCCTGGCGGCAAGCTCATAATCTTCATTTTTTACCGCCGCCTCTAATTGTTGGCGCAGCGTCAGAAGCTCCACCTGCTTTCTGGTGTCCGTTGATGTTTTTGACGGCACCTTGCCGCAGTGGATTGTTTTGCCGTTGTGGGCCCTTTCAATCAAAGGCAGCAGCGATTTCTCGAACACCTCATAGTCATAAGGGCAGCCCAGCACGGCCTTCTTGCTGAACTGCTCCAGCGTGGAGCCGCAGTGCGGGCAGACGACCTCCTGCTCGGAGCCGTCGAACAGCTCCTCGTTCGCCGGCTGGGTCGAAAGCAAATTGGCCAGCAGCTCGTTTATCGGCAGATGGCTCTTGACGGCTATGCCCTCTTCCTGCGCACAATGCTCGCAAAGATGCATCTCGCTGCGCACGCCGTCGCTTATCTCGGTCAGATGAATCGTCGCCTCGTTTTTTTGGCAAACCTGGCAATACATATCCATAAACCCTTTTGAGATATTATACCAAAATCCCGCCTTAATATCTCGTCAAATTTTACAAACCTTCTGTTGGCGGCTTGATTATACGTTTTTGTGCCTGTCCTGTTGCCTTCTTTAGAGATAATCGTCAAATTCAGAAAACCACTATAGACTGATTTGCCCTCCATACGGCTGCAAAACGCTTTTTTACGGCCTGCAGCGGCGGTTTCCGCCGCCGATAATAAATTTTGTCAAAATGGCCTGTGGCTTAGCCGCCTGATTTTCTCAGCCCCTGCCGAATTTTGCACGGCAGCCCGGCCCCTCAACAACGCTGACGCTCAGCAGTCTTATATTTTTGGGCAGGCCCGGCTTGAGCCTGCGGTATATATATTCAGCCACGTTTTCAGCCGATGAATTGTGCCGCTGAAAGTATTCTATTTTTTCTAATTGAGTATTATCGAGCCCGGCGGTAATTTTATCGACCGCCGTCCTGAGCCGGCGAAAATCCATCACAAACCCCATATTGTCAAGCCATTTGCCGCCGACCTCGGCGGTAACGACCCAGTTATGGTCGTGCAGCGGCTCATTTGAGCCGTCCGGCAGGGCCAACTGGTGCGAGGCGCTAAAGTGCGTTTCAATGCTGATTGTAAACATCTATATTCTCGCAACTCTCCACAGGACGCCTTGCGGCGAGCGGATTCTCGATACCCGTCTTTCTGCTTCTGCGAGTGTCCTGCCTTTTTGCCGCCTTTTTACTTTGATTTTTTTAACTTTTTGAGTCGCTGCTGCAGACGCTTATAGACATTTGCCGGCACCAGGTTTGAAATATTGCCGCCGAGCGAGGCAATCTCGCGAATCAGTGTTGAGCTGGTAAAGCCGTATTTCTCGCTTGTCATTACAAAAACCGTTTCTATCCCCGCCACGGCCCTGTTTGTCATAGCGAGCTTGAACTCGTACTGAACGTCGGTGAGACTTCGAAGTCCTCGCAGAATGGCGTCGGCTCCTCTTTTGGCTGCGTATTCGACCGTCAGCCCGTCGAAGCTCTCCACCGTCACTCCGGGCATATCCCCTATCAGCTCTTTTATCATTTCCACCCGTTCTTCAGGAGTGAACAGAGGATCCTTGATGGGGCTTCGACCGACCGCAATAATCAGCTCGTCAAAAAGTTTTATGCCTCGCTGAATGACGTCTAAATGCCCTTTTGTAATCGGGTCGAACGACCCCGGGAATATCGCCCGCACAAATTTATTACCCATTACTGCTTCCTTTCATTTCAAACGGCCATTATACCGTAATCGACCGGCAGGTCAAATTATTCATACCTCGCCGAGCCTGTGGTGGGCGTGTCTTGTGCTGCATTCTAAAATGAAATTGCCTGAGTTTATGTGAATTGTGCCTGAGACGGCTTCTATGCAGTTTTGTTTTCGTCTTTAGAAAGTGTCACCGGTATATCCAGCCAGAAGGTTGAGCCGCGGCCCGGCTCGCTGTCCATATCAATACTTCCGGCAAGCATAGCGGCCAATTCCTTGCTGATTGCAAGGCCGAGCCCGCTGCCCGCTGTTTCGCGGGTAATCGAGCCGTCCGCCTGCCGAAATTTCTCGAATATCTTCTCCCTGTCCTGCTCGCTGATGCCGCAGCCGGTATCGCTGACCGCAATCCGCACCGTCTGGCCGCCCGACAGGCTCGCCCGAATCTCAATCCTGCCTCGCTCCGGCGTGAACTTAACGGCGTTGCTCAGAAAATTATACAGTATCTGCTGGACCTTACCGGCATCAGTTAAAAGTTCCGGTATGTTGTTGTCCGTTATCAATTTGACCTTGATTTTTTTCTTTTTTGTAAGCACCGAAAATGCCCCCACCGCCGCCTTGCAAAGCTGCGGCACCGATGTCTTTTCTATGTGTAGCTCCATCTTGCCCGCCTCGGTCTTCGCCAGATCCAGCAGGTCGTTAATCATATTAAGCAGTCTTTTGCCGCCCTCGATAATGTTCTCGGCGTATCTTCGCCCCTTGTCTTTGATGAGACTCTCCGGTTTTTCCCGTAGAATCTCGGCAAAGCCCAGTATTGCGTTCAGCGGTGTCTTAAACTCGTGCGAGATGTTTGCCAGAAATTCCCCCTTTAGTTTGTTGGCCTTGAACAGCTCGATATTACGCTCCGAAAGCTCTACTATTTTGTCGTCTAACTGTTTGTTCGCCTGGCGCAGTTTTTCCTGAGCGGCCTGTAAACCATCCAGCATATGATTAAATGCGCTGGCTAACTTCTCATATTCATCGCCAGTCTTTATTGCGCTTCTGGTATCGAGATTGCCCTCGGCAACGTTGTTTGCGATTGCCCGCAGTTGCCGGATGGGATGAAGAATTACCCGCTGGGTTATAATGTAAAATGCCACTATCGCCCCGGTGCCGGCAATCAATCCCGCAGCGAATATCCATATCCTGTTTAACCAGACCGTTCTGTTTATTTCGGCAGCAGGCCGCTGAATCACCACCGCACCTATCGGCTCATTTAGTGAAAAGGCCCCAGCAGAACCCTGCGGATTATGGCAGCTTATGCACGCATCCCTTGCCCGAAAGACCTTTACGTAATTGCTGTAAATTACGCCTTTATGTTTGCCAAACAGGATAGCATCGTCTCTGCCTTCATCGGTTTTTAGAGATTCTACCATTTGTTTCTGCTCGCTTGTTAGCTCCGTCGGCTGTTTCTCATTTCCCCCTGTCAGGCGTATCCAGCGTATCTCGGTATTGTTTACGTCCAGCACGGCCCCGGTATTATCCAGCACAGGAAGGGTCGTCTCGCCGGTCTCTCTGGGCTTGAAGTGCTGGCTCAGTAACGTATCGGCCTTGGCACGGGCGGCATCGAGCGAGGCCTTTTTCGTAAGCTGCCCCATCCAGACATAAGGCAGAAGAAGCGCAAGAAGCAGCACAATCACCACCGCCGCACCGAACGCCATTCTGCACTTCTCCGCTAATGACAGCGGCGACAGGTGCAAAAAAACCAGAACCCTGTGATAAATATTGTGAAGCTGTTTTAGCATATACTGCTGGCCTGCCGCCGGCTGTTATTTTTGTTTTTCAGCTTCCTGTTCGACTATGTGCGAATGTCTCTGCGTTCGCAGATTCAGCTCATCGAGCTGCTTCTGGTCAACCTCGCTCGGCGCCTCTGTCAAAAGGCACTGGCCGCTCTGCGTCTTCGGAAACGCAATGACGTCCCTTATATTTTCTGTCCCCGTAAGCAGCATAATTATCCTGTCAAGCCCGAGCGCTATTCCGCCGTGAGGCGGAGCGCCGTATTCCAAGGCCCTCAGGAAAAACCCGAACCGCTGCCGGGCCTGCTCACCGGAGATATTGAGCAGTTTAAAGATTTTCTCCTGCACCTGTGGGTTGTGGATACGAATACTGCCCCCGCCAATCTCGGAACCGTTGACGACAATGTCATAAGCCTGTGAGCGAATATTTGCCGGGTCGCTCTCTAACTTTTCCATATCCTCCGGCACAGGAGCGGTGAACGGATGGTGCAGTGAGTCATATCGCTTTTCAGTTTCGTTCCACTCCATCAGCGGAAATTCCACCACCCATACGAACTCGAAGGCCTTTTCATCATACAGTTTCAGGTCTTTTGCTATTTTGCACCGCAGCGGCGCAAGTGCCTTATTGACCATTTTCTCGTTATCGGCGACAAACAAGAGTAAATCTCCGTCTTTGGCCTCGAATCGTTCGGTTATCTGCCGAATCTGTTCTTCGCTGAAGAATTTGGCAAGGCCGCCGACAAAACCGAATTTATCGTTTTCTTTTTTTACCTTTGCCCAGACTAATCCCCTCGCCCCGTAATCACCCACATAAGCGGTCAGCGTCTTTTCGATGTCGCTTCTGGAATATTTTTCGCCGCCTGCCGGTGCGCAAAGCCCTTTTACAATCCCGCCCGCCCCGATAACTTTGCTGAAGACCTCGAAGCCGCTTGTCTTTGCAATATCGGAAATATCTTTTAGTTTCATATCGAATCGCAAATCGGGCCTGTCGCTGCCGTAATCAGCCATCGCCTCTTTGTATGTCATTCGCCGCATCGGCGCCTTCACGTCAGCGCCAAGTATCAGCTTCCATATTTTTGCTATCAGGTTCTCGTGAACGCCGATGACGTCATTACTGTCAACGAAGCTCATCTCGACGTCGATTTGTGTGAATTCCGCCTGCCGGTCGGCACGCGGGTCCTCATCGCGAAAACATCGCACTATCTGGAAGTATTTGTCAATGCCGCCTACCATCAGTATCTGCTTGAATAACTGCGGCGACTGCGGTAGTGCGTAAAAACAGCCCGGGTACAGTCTGCTGGGGACAAGAAAGTCCCTTGCTCCTTCCGGCGTGCTTTTTGCCAGCATCGGCGTCTCCACCTCTAAAAAACCCAGCCGGTCGAAATAATCACGCGCAGTTTTCATAATACGGTGACGCACCCGCAGTCTATGCTGCATCTTTGGCCGACGAAGGTCGATAAACCGGTTGGCTAATCGAATCTCCTCATTTGTCTTTTCGGCCTCGTCAATCTCGAATGGCGGCGTCTTCGAAACATTGAGAACCTCCATTTGCTGCACCGCCACCTCGATTTGGCCCGTAGGCAGCTTCAGGTTCTCCATCCCTTTGCTTCGGGGCTGCACAATGCCTCTTGCCGCTATTACCCATTCGCAGCGTGCCGTCCTTGCCAGCTTATGGGCATCAGGCCGCGTCTCAGGATTGAATACTAACTGCGTCAGCCCATCCTTGTCGCGCAGGTCGATAAATACAAGGCCCCCGTGGTCGCGATACGAATGGACCCACCCTGCTAACGTCACCTTCTTGCCCGCATTTTCCAGCCGCAACTGTCCGCAATTATGTGTCCTCTTAAGCATTACAAATTCTCCACAGCAAATAAAACACGCCTGCATTAACCGGATAAAAACATACACTAACCGTTATATGCCGCTTGCTCGGTAATATAACGGCATTTAGAATAGCCAACGGTCGCCATTTCGTCAACAGTTGCTTGTCGAGCTTGCCATTGTTTATTATTTCCCTTCAGAAGCGGTGCTGCCGGCACAAAACGAACCTTTTATCAGTTGCAGGCGTAATTAACCTTGAACTATCGGGCTGAGGTTGTAAATTCCACTTTTCTCTCCTCCCTTCCGGCCTCAGCCCTTCTTTATGTGCAACGAAACTTTGCCCTAATACCTCCTGCTCGCAGCTTTGCCACTGTGTTTGTAGTTCACGAAAAAATACCGCAGGGCGTCTATCGGATGGTCATACAGCCCATCCTTGACAGGCAGCTCTCCCCTCGCCCCGCTCGCATTTTCCTGATAATGATAACATCGTATCGCCTCTGTCAGCCGCTGGCACCTCGGCGAAATTACAAGTCTGCTTTTGCCGTCCCCTGCCCGAATTGCCCTGCGGATAAGCTCAATCCCCTCTAAAATCCCGCTGTGCCGATACCGTGTCACTATCCCTTGTGCCCGCAGCTCCCGAATAGCGCTTGTGCCGGTGACATCATTTACCCCCGCCCCCGCAGGGTCGCAGAACGTCGCTGTCACCTGCCCCTCTTCCACCGGCGTCCGTTTCTTTATTTCCTCCGCGTGAACGTCAATCGTCGCCCTGCTGCGGACATACTCATCTATCACCCGCACAACGCCGTCGCCGTCAACCTGTATCCACAAGCACACAAATGGATTTACAAAACCGAAATCCAGCGTCCTGTACAGCGGCAGATTCGCATCATAATCGACATCTCTAATATGAATAGCCGGCTCAAACTCCGCAAAGACCGCGTTCTCTCTGCTCGGCCTTTTGCACAGCATCTCCGCTTCCCAGCCTGCCCTGCTCGCTCGCCGCATCGCCGTTATGCAGTCGTCAACCTTCAAATAACCCTCGCCGTCCCTCGCCCTGCCTTCACAGTCCCCCCATAATACGCACTGCGAGCAGCTTCTGTCGATGCACTTTTCTATCACCTCCCACAGGCACCACTTAAAGACCGGCGTCCCCGTATTGCCTGCCGACGAAACCAATCTTTGCATCAGCCCATAAGGCCGGTGCATCGTGCTTATCATTTCCATCGCCGCCGTCAACCCTGCCTTGCTTTGTGTGACGAACTTCGCCGCCGAAAACACGTCCTCATCGAACAGCTCAACCTCGTCGCATCGCAGCTTCTGTATATGCTGCCCGCGAACGCTCATCGGCGACTGCGTCAGCACCTCGACGCCGGAGCCGTTGCTGAACCGGCATCTGTCCTTGCGTATAGGCCCCGCCAGAAACTCCTCAAAACTGCTGCCCAAAAAACCTCTTATATATTCATACATCCTCCCCGCCTGCTCGCCCGACCCGGAAAGAATCCGGACCTGGCACATCGGCTTGAACACGCAGTCTAAAAGTGTTGCTGCCGCCGCCAGTTCCGTCTTGCCGCCGGTTCGGTTGGCCCAGATTATCGCATCTGCGTTTGCTTTTTTCTCTTCCGCAAAATCCGCCGAAAAACTGTGCCACAAATAGTCCATCGGGCTGTTATGTCCCTCGCAGATTCGCTTATCGGGAATATCGATGCCCAGAAACACCTTGACGTAATTTTTAAGGTCTTCTCTTGTCCTCGGCCTTGCACTCCTCAGCCGCTCATAGAGATATGCCGCCTTCCCAGCGTCGCTATTCGATTTAACCAACTCCGCCCCCTCAATTGCCGAACCCCTTTTTGATGTGTTTATTTGATTTTAGAATTGCTTATTTTATTATGGAATAATCAACTCAATAATTTGTTATCCTGAGCATTAGCGAAGGATCTGGCCGCTGTCAGCTTTTATCCGCCTCCGGCGGGTTTAGCTTTTAATTTTTCATTCTATATTCATACATCCCATACCCGGCCTCACGGCACGCCGCTATCGTCTCCGGATAAGGCGTATCACAGATATCGACTAAGCCGACCTGGTAATTCTCACCGTCCCCCCGCCCCGTCGCCGCCTGGTCGCAATACTGAAACCAGTGTGCTCCCACTAAATACGGATTCTCAAGGCAGCTTCGAACGTATGCAGTATAAGCTGCGCCTCGTTGCCGCTGATTAGCCACACATCGCAGCGTCGGATTAAACAAGCCTCTGTCCAGCGCCCCAAAGTGAAACTCCCCGATAATCAATGGCTTATCAAATCCCACCGGCGGCCGCAGGGCACGACCGCTATAACAGTACCGGTTAAAGCTCACTACATCGCAGTGCTTCGCCGCTATCGCCAAAGGCCAGTCACTTTTATGCGACTCCTTGGGCCAGTAATGAAAATCAAACCGGCAGCCCAAATACAGCTTCCTCGGCGCAGCCTCCTTCAGCACATCTCTGCACGTACCAAAATACCGCTCTGCTATCTTCTTATTAAATGCAGCAAGGTCGTCCCTTGCCTTTTCTACATCCGGCGTCTCTTTCGCCTCAAGCATCCCCTCCCACGATTTATAATCGCTCCCCCACACAGCATTGAGCTTATCAATGGTCTCGTACTTGGCCTTTAGCTCTTCTATGAAAACACGCTTAGCCGCCTGCTCTGCCGGCGATGTCAGACTCATCTTCGCTAAAAATACCTCATCGCCCCAGCTAAGCTCATTATCTATAAAATACCCAATACACCACCCATCTTCTGCTGTCTTTCCTTTCTCTTTTTCAAAACTCTCCTCTAAAGTCCTGCGAAAGCTTTCATCAAACGGGTCCGGAAATTTCCGCCACGTGCCTTCACTCGCCTCTATCGCTTTGCCTCCTGTGCTTAAACTTACAAAGTATGGCGTCTTCCGCTGCAGGTATATCTCCGGCTCCGACCAGTTCGCCATCGTATTCATCCCCCAGCTACGAAGCCTCCGGTGGCTGATATCCGAAGCTCTCTCTCGCCAGTCCTCCCCGTATTTTCTAAATAGATTCGACCCGCCAAAATCGTATGTCCTATACACACTGTAGTTCTTGTAATGCCACTGCGGCGCCCACCTGCTCTCACCGTAGAATTTTCCGAACGCCGAATCTTTGGCGGGCAGCTCCGCAAAGTATTGCTCCCGGTCCGTTATCGGCGTCGATACCTCGAACCTCACGCAGTCAGGACCAATCGACCAGAACAATCGCCCCTCCGGGTCAACAAACCACCACTTGTCTTTATACTTCTCAACCCGAAAATGCCCAGTCGCCTCTAACTTCGGCCCCGCCGCCCACCCCCCATACTTGTCCCAGTCATCAGGCCCAACATACTTGGTAAGCTCCGCTTCTTCTTTGACTATTTGGCTCTTAAGCTCCTCATCGCTGTGACACTTGCCAGGCCAGTCCTTGTGAATGTATTGACCATATCTGTCTATAAACGGAAAAAACGTCGTCTTTAATTGCTCCTCTGTCGGCAGTTCATACTTACCGCCCGCACGAATATTGTCCACCTCAAAAACGCATCTGCCCGTCGCATCTATTATCGAAAACTCAAGCTCACTTACCTTGCTGTAGTCAATATATGTATCATCGCACGCCCAGACATATCCCCCCGGCAAAGCCTTCATCCCGAAAAGCTCCTTACTGACATAGCTCGGTATGTCTTTTATATGACGCCTTATTACTACCTGCAATTCATCACTTGCCCCGCCCTTCAGTATAACCCCGCCATCTACCCATCCTTTACTCTCTATCCGGCAGCGCAAAATTCCCTCAGTCCCGCCAACATTGCGAACATCCATCGTCAGGTAAAGATATTTACTGATGTCCCAGCCGCCCGCAGGACCGCTAAGTTTTATTGTTGCGTTCTTATCGCCCTTGTCCCCTGTTATCTTAAGCGAAGACCCCTCAGCCGTCTTGCTTATCTCAACCTTCGCACCATTGCTTGTCTCAACCTTACCAACGTCAAAATCCCCCTCAAAATCTAAAAGTACCTGCCCCTGTTCCTCTAATGTCCTTTTACCAACCCCACCCTTCATCAGTCCCTTTAGTTCTTCAAGGTAATTTTCATATACCCCTCTTGGGGTGGTGTCATGTTTTTTACACAACGACGCCGCCATCCCGACAACTTCGCCCATCATTCCCGTCGTTCGCATCACCCGAACCGTACCCAGCGCCTCACTCGTTACGCTGATGTCCCTGCCCGCCATAAACAAATTTGATATGTTACGTGAGTATAGACACCGGTACGGAATCCAGTAGGGCCTCTTGTAATCCGTGTGATAGTCCTTCGAAATAAATGCATCGTCCCCGTGCTCGTCCACGTACTGCGGCGCAGGTAAATGAAGGTCAATGTCCCAGCTCGTCGGAACGCACCCGTCCGCATAAACCTTGCCGCTCATCAGGTCATCTTTTGTCAAAACCACGTCTCCAAGAAGCCGACGCGACTCACGTTTGCCCGAAATGTACGCAGCCCACTCAATTTTGTGGTTCGGGTACACCTTGTCAACGTTCTTCAGACAATCCCACGCCCCGTACATTGCACGAAAATTCAAATCTCTTATGTACTCTCCCTTCTCAATCGGGTCATAAAAAAAACCGCTCTCCCAGAACCACCCCCCAAGCCAGCTGAGCCCCCTTTCATCGTAAGCTCCTCGATTATCCCTCCTTCCGGGAAAAGGTTTATCCCTCAAATCCAAAGCCCACGGGCACCGCGGGAATGAACTTGGCTTACTCGTATTAACAACCCGCCAGAGATTAGACCCCCCGAGGTGACCTTTCAAAGTCATATCAAACTCCGCTCCTGCCAGAAAACCTACCGTCCCGTCACCTGTGCAGTCCGCAAACAAGGCTCCGGAAAAACGCACCTCCCTGCTGTCCCTGATATCCTTGGCTAACACACCTGTTATTTTGTCCCCCTTCTTCTCAACCACAAATACATGCATATTCAAAAACAAACGAATGTTCTTCTCCGCAACCATAATGGCAAGTTTTTTATCATCCCCGTAGGCAGCCGCCGACCCCGGGCAAACACGGGTATGCGGGTCTAACTCCTGCACGATGCTGCCGATTTTCGGGTAAGGTTCGTAATTTGTTTCACCCTCAAGACCAACACGCACCTCAGAGCTGTTATTGCCCCCAAAAACAGGTCTATCTTGTATCAACGCAACACTTAATCCCAGCCTCGCCGCCGTTATCGCTGAACACGTCCCCGCCATTCCACCTCCAATAACTACAAGGTCATAAGTGCCACCGTCTATCGGTTTATCCGGCAGTCCCAATGCCTTCCGCCGAAATTCCCTCATCTTCTCGCCTTCGTTCGGCGGAACAAAATCCCCATCGCTGCTGAATACAATCGCATCGCACCGACCCTCAAATCCAGTCAAATCACGAAGGGCAATCTCAACCTTGCTCTTGTCTATTTTAATCCTTCCGCCATCCTGCCAGTGCCACTCAGCCCCTTCTGTCCCAAATACCTTCTTAAGGGGCTTACCATCAATAAGCACCTGGAACTTTCCCGGGGCGCCTGATGCCTTCCACGACCCAACCCAGTCCCGTGTCCGTACCCACACCCGGTATCTCCCCGTTTGTGGAAACTCTACTATTGTTCGGGCATCTTCTACCGGCTCCCCCAGCCCATGGGCAAGCAAAAATGGTGACCCCATCTGGTCCATAAACTGTTGGTCAATGACCCATCCGCCAAGCTCCGAAAATCCCTCCGCCTCGACCAACACTGCCTCACCGCTGCTTACGCCGCTACCCAACAAAACCAAAATTGCACTTACAATATATATTATCCCTTTCATTTTGACACTTGCCTCCTGACTGTTGCTTTTGAAACACCTGTTCAATTTCAGATTAATGTTTTTCAATCTTATCTATCCGCCTTTTATACCGCTCTCCCGCAAACTCCGTCTTCAGCCACAATTCGACAATCTCCAGTGCCTCCTGTATTGACATCGTCCTCTCGCCCAATGACAGCATATTTGCATCGTTATGTTCCCTGCTCAGTCTCGCAGACCGCAAATCCCAGCACACTGCGCATCTTATCCCGTGAACCTTATTTGTAGTCATTGCTTCGCCGTTGCCTGAGCCTCCCAGGACTATCCCTCGCTCGAATTCGCCTCTTGCCACCGCCGCAGGACCGATAAAATCAGGATAATCGCACGATTCCGCCGAATGTGTCCTGAAGTCTCTTACCTGGTGTCCTTGTTCAATCAGTACCGTCTTTGCCCCTCCATTATATGTGTTGCCCCTTTTCCCGCAATCAATTCGATAGCGACTGAAAACTTCACTTCTTAATTATGCCTTTTCTGAGCTTTTATGGAATCACGCAAAAAAATTTTTAATTTTTATTTGTTTTTTCCCCACACATCCAAAATGGGGTTATAGTTTATATAGAGACATTGAGTGACAACTGAATTCCTGACTTCGCGGAGGGTTGATGATTAAAAACCGCGATGTTTATCGCGCAAGGGAGACAGGCCAGACAAATATATAAAGTCAAAAGAGGCCTCTGTCTCCCTTTTGCAATCATATTTAAGTTGTCAATTCTACCAGACCATTTTCCCAATTGCAACTCTTTTTTATCCATTTTCTCTATATTTACGTTCCATCTTTTTTCCCCTGTTTCTCCGCTCTTTCTTCTTCCGCCAGCGCCGCCAGCATCCTGCTCGCCCTCTCCGGCGATAGTTCCGCCGGCTCTGCCGCAGCTATTATCTTTTCTGCATTTTTATCGTTTGTTTCTGCTTGTTCGACATCTTCCGAAAACTTGCTCGGCAGCGTCATTATAGCTATGCACGCCTTCCTTGCCGTCTCTCCCTTGCCTGATGTTGTCAGCTCAACCAGTTTCGCCGCCGCAAGACACGTGTACCTCGCCATCAAAAGTTCGCTTCGCCTCCGCGCCCCGTTTAAGTGCTGCTTAAACCGCTCTAGAAAAACCGCATCCATAAGCCACCGGTCGTATGTGCTCCACCGGAGCTTGTGCCTTTTGAGAACCTCTTCTTCTTCGAGCTCGCTGTTGAATAAATCACTTAAAACCGCTGATTGTCTCTGGGTCAGCCGCTTCTTTCCGACCATAATTTCCTCAAATCCCCGAATTGCCTTTTGACGTCTCGATAAAGTGTTTTGCTATCCGGACAAGTGCCGCCGCACGCCTCCCCGCCTTCGTCTCTTCTTTTATCTCCTTTATTGCTGCAGAAAGTGCCTGCTCGACAATTTCCCGATGCTCCCTGCTTAAAAAAAATACCGCCGCCTCCGCAAAGACTTTCGGTTTACAACCTTCGGGCATCAAGTATCGCGCATCGAGCATCGAGTTTAACCGCTCTATCTGCTTCGCACTCTGCGGCAAAAACCTCGCCAGCTCTTTCGCCGCCGTCTTTGACCTTAACCGGCCCAGCACCTTCAGCTTCTTACTGAGCCTGTCTGTCCCCGCCAGCCGGTTCAGCGTCGAAAGTAATATATCTGCCTGCTCGTCGTCAACGTCCCATACTATGCAATCAGCCGTTTTGTGGCCGAGCTTCGCCAGCGCACGATACCGGTGCTCGCCGTTGATTATCTGAAAAACCTCTTCCCCTTCCGGGCCCGGCCGAACTATCAGCGGCTCATACCGCCCGCTCCTCTCGATGTTCCGCACAAGTCTCCCGAAATTCGCTTTACTCATCTCGTTCGGATTGTCCGGATGTGTTGCGAGCTTCTCTATCGGGATTGACTGAACCGAGTTTGTCATAATTCTCAATTCTAAATTCTCAATTCTAAATTCTCATTCACCCATATATAATAGACCGGCCTTGCCGTCAGCTTGCTTAACACGTATCGCGTCCGCTCCATTCCCGCTCTCATATCCCGTCTCCTGCCGTAGCTTGCCAGAAAATCCTTTATTTGGGTCTCGATAAATTCCGCCTCGCTCCCTTCGAGCTGCACGAGTCTTTCCTGCACAACCTCCGCATCAATCAGGTCGTCTTTTTCTATCCTGACTAAGCTGAACGCCTCCGCCATTTGCACGCATCGCACCGGCAGCTCCGCCCTGAATGCCTGCATCCCCGCCTTTTCAAAAAATGGATTGACCGTCCCCATCACCGCCATCGCCTCGATAATGGGGACATCCATCCTCGGCATCGTCTCTCGCACCAATCGGCTCGCCAGCCCCAGCCCACGAAACCTCGGCTCGATAATCACCCTGCTGATGCACCGTATGTTCTTGTTAATAAGACTCAGTGATGTTCCTCTCCCAAAGCCGGTAAAAAAATTGTTCGTAGCGATATTTCGAAGTTCAAGCCCTGTGCTTGGCATCCTGTAAACAATGACTCCAGCTGTTTTAATCCCTGCCCGACGGGCCAGCTTCTCATCGGCCCGCAAGGCGAATATCGCTGCAAAAGGCCCCGCATCAGTTTCACGGTAGTGATAGCAGCAAAGTGCTTTATAGTCGTCGAGTCCGCCTCGCACTATCTCCAGATGTTTTGTCACGCTACAGCCCGCTCGTCCCTCGTCCATCATCCCTCGTCTTCTGTCTTCCGTCTTCTGTCATCTGTCCGCCCTGTATATAACTTTCGTCGCTCCCGACAGTTCCTTTATAACGATTACGTCCGGCGAAAGGTCTGCCAGTATATCTTCATCGGCGCCGGCTAAAATAAATGTCACGCCGCTGCGCTTCGCAAACTTGTGTATGTTATATGAAACCACCGCGGCGCATATCGCATCTATTCCGCAGCAGAATTCGTCCGCAAAAATAAATTTCTTTCCTGCCGCAAGTGCCATCGCTAAGCGAAGCCGCCACTTCTGACCGTCGCTTAAATTCCCTGCTTCGTTTACAATGCAGAAAACATCCCCCAATCCCGCCACGCTCAGCAGTTTCAATCCTTCTATTATGTCCCCGTTGAGGCAGTCGATAACGCTTTTATTTTTTGGCAGTTTTATTTGGGCAAGGTTTATCTTCTCGCCAGCCGGTATGCACTTTCCCAGTTCTTTAAGTAGTACGCTTTTGCCTGCTCCTGATGGCCCTGTGATATATACGACGTCTCCTTCGTTGATTTCTATCTGGCAGTCCACAGCGGTTTTGTTCTCGGCTAATCTATCTGCTGTCACGCCGAACATCCTCATTACCGCCGCACTCTTCTGGCTTATTTCACCTCGGCGGGCAAATGTCCTTGATATTCTGTATGTCCCCATTTATGCAACTCAAAACTAAACACTAAAAACTCAAAACTATACCCCCCCGACATCAATGGGACTTGCGCGTTTGATGTGAATTTTAGCGTGTTTATTTATGCCTGTTTTTCTTAAGTGCTTATATATGCTGAAGTAAAAAATCTTCAGGTTCTTGGTTTTTCACCCCAAACCCCATTGCGCAAATGATTGATTTGACCCCGCACCACGTTGGGTGCGGGGTCATTGCGAGGCCTGTTGTTTAGACCGAAGCAATCTCAAATTTAACCTCGCGTCCTGCCTGCCTTCACATTCCTTTGGCGGGGGTCCGGCGTAGTCTCGCCGCAGGCGCACGACAATGAAATCGTAGGGGCATCCCTTGTGGCTGCCCAATAAATCAAATCCCTTCCAGCCAGTTCTCGACAAACACTGCAAGGTCTCGTTCATCGATAATATTATCATTCGGCTGGGATATATCGCAGTTCGGGTCCCAGTTCGGATAGTTCGGGTCGCTCAGCCACGCATAAGCAAAATACGAAAAATCGACCATCGCCACACCGTCCGGACATACAAAATCTGCTGCCGGTATCTGCCATACAAATTTCGGATAATTCGTCCCCTCGCAGATGTCCCACATATCATTTGGCCCATTAACCACCTCCCCCACAAAATCCCACCCAGCATCCGTAAATGTGCTTCTCGTCTGCATTTCCGCTGTCGTCTTGCCTATCACATTCGGGTCGCTCCCATTCCCAATTCCATTTACATCTGGATTAACATTATTATCCCAAAAACATTTTATATAAGAAACCTTACTATTATATCCTATCAGTCCACCAACATCCGTTGTTCCCGAAACTCTACCTGATGAATAACATTTGGATATTGTTCCTGAGCCATAAAAGCCTATCAAACCGCCAACATACGTGTTCCCATTAACATCTACTATCGTATAACAATTTTCTATTAAATCACCTCCTCCCTCACCAATAAGACCACCAATAAAAAAATCTCCATTTGCGCTTCCTAACGCATAACAGCCCAATATTGTATCTGTGTTCTCTCCAACCAATCCTCCCGCTCCATAGGAATCAGAGGTAACTGATGAATCAGAATAGCTGTTTGTTATTAAGCCATAGTTTCTGCCAACAAGACCTCCAACGTCATCTGATCCAGACACCATGCTCTTTGAGTAGCATTGATTGACGATACCGCTGTTTCTGCCAATAAGTCCACCTCCACCACCACCTACAATTGCACAATAAGAGTAGCAGCTTTCGGTCTTTCCATAATTTTGCCCCGATAGCCCGCCTACATAATAACTCCCTATAACTGTCCCAGAAACTTTGCAATTAATGATATCTACTGTCCCCTCACCATGTATTGAGGCTATTCGATTTCCTTCGGGCACATTGACATATGAATTTTCCATATCTAAATTTTTTATTACAGCTTCATTACTTGTATTGCAAAATAAAGCTATCGCTCTCTGTAAACCTGTTAAAGAGACGGTAAAATTTCTAATGACATGGTTATTTCCATCAAAGACCCCTACAAAATTATTTGGGTATTCAGCAATAACATTAAATCGGGGTCTTCCTTCCTGGCCATCATAATAGGAAAGGTTAATATCCGCGCACAGCACAAAATGCTTGTCAAAGTCACTCGGGTAATTTCCAATATTGTTCAAATCCTCCGCCGTTGCTATCAGGTACGGACTATTCGTCTTACCCGTCCCGCCGCTATATCTCGCCTGTGCAGGCAGTCCCAAAAGACAGATGATAACCACCCCCAAAATCACTCTGTGAATCTTTAACAACCTTCTCCGCCTCAGCATTTTACACCTACCATAGCGAACAGGGACTCAAATTATTCAATCCTTCGGACTTCGCAATTATACCATAGACCCTCCCCGCAATCAACGGCTTTCTCAAAAAACTGCCCAACCCTTGTCCGCCGTTCAGTTTGCTTGGTGGTTCAATATTCCTTGTTCAATTGTTCGATGTTGGATATTGATTATTGTTTATTGGTTATTGATTATTTTTCTTACGCTCGTCTTCTGTTCAACGTTCGATGTTCTACGTTCTCTGTTCTCGTTTCTCGGTTGAATATTGGATATTGGATATTCGTCCATCGTCAGTCGTCCGTCTTCTGCCATCCTATGGATTACAAATTCACTAATTCGCTAATTCTCTAATCCGCTAATTCCCCTCTACCTTTTTATCTTCGCTACCGCTTTTCTGATTCTTCCAATGCTTTTCCAAACAGCATAGTAGGTTAGCTTCTGCTTTGTTGCTACTTTATTAATCGACATCCTCAGCAGAAAATAATCCTTCGCTATCGCCATCTCTTCGCCGCTGAATTTCTCGCGGTTCCGAAGGCACGTTATATATTCTCCCTCTGTCAGCCGTCTCATTATTTTACGTATCCGCCGCCCGATGCTTGCCTCGTTCACGCCGGCCAACCGTGCCATTTGCCGAAAACTGTTCCCGTTCTCAAGGTGCATTGTCAGCAGAAGTTTGTCCCTGCCGACAAGCAGCCCTATCCTGCTTCGCAGAAGGTCAATCCTGTCGCGGTATGTGCTGTTGGCGACTCCTGTCCCTTCCGCCGTGTTTGAATGAATCCGTTTCATTAAAAATCTTTTCCTCCGACCCGCCCATCCTCATCTCCTGACAGGGCAGTGCCTTCAATCTTAATACGGATATCTTATATCCACTTTCGTTATCTTCCCGTGGTATTTTGTGACAACCCGGCTGATAAAGTTGTTGCGGCGGCTCCCCCGTAAGGCGGCAGCGAAACAATCTGCTTAATAGTGCAATAAAAATCGTTTCACTTGCCGGAAGTCTTATACAACGCGGAACCGCCTCATCTTGGCAGCAGTTTCTGGTCATTTTAGGTCTCCCAGCCCCCATTTTTGCCCTCTAATTAAAGTTTTGTTTAATATATATCTAACATTACTCAATTTTTAACACATTACACAACAAAGTCAAGCGGTTTGTAAGATTTTCTGCAAATTTTTTGCAAATTTTGCTATTTATTAAACATTCCCCTCAAAACCCCCCTTTTCACTGCAAAAAACGCCGCTTTTCTACCTAATCCAAGGACAATTTTAGCCGGTGGCGCCTTTTCCCTGCAACGGTTAAGTAATATACAAAATGGCTAACCCCCGGCCCGTTATATTCTTACGTACTCGAACTAAAAAAACCACTCGCGCTTATGATAATTGCTTCTGCCGCCGTTACAGCTTAAATGCCAAATCAATTATCCTGAAAAAGTTTTACATTTGCCAGTCCTGCCGTTATACTGCCTTTTGCAAAGGGATTTTGGGAGATAATAATGGCAGAAAGACTTCCCAATGTAGTTGTAGTCGGCGGCGCCTACGTCGATATGGTGATGAGGTGCAACCAGGTTCCAGCGCCTGGAAAATCTGTCAGCGGCACAGCCGTATTTTACACCGTCACAGGCCCCGGCCCGAACCAGGCTGCCGAAGCTGCACTGTGCGGCTGCCAAAGCCATCTTGTCAGCAAGGTCGGCGGAGACCCATTCGCACAATTAGTCAGAGAAATCCTCTCCGAGTTTGATGTCAATACCGACTTCGTTTATACCGCCGAGGCAAAGAATACCGGCGTTATCCTGACACTGGTCAATGCCGAAGGTGAAAACGCCAGTCTTACTTACACCGGCGCAAATAGTGCCTTGATGCCGCAGGATATCGACGCCGCGGAGCAGATTATCTCCAAAGCTGATGTCTGCTTAATTCACGGCAATTTACCCGAAGATGCCATTACCGCTGCGATTCGCCGCGCAAAATTGTACGGCAAAAAGGTCATACTCAATCCCGCAAGGCCGATGGGGCAGGCCGGCAGGGGAGGCGGCAACCTGCCTATCGAGTATTTCTCCGCAGATATCCTGATACCGAATCTTTTTGAAGCCGCTGAAATTGTCGACCATTCCGATGCTAACATTCGCACAGCAAAGCTCATCGGCTCTGACCTGGTTGCCCGCGGCGCAGGTGCTGCAGTCATAACGATGGGCAGACGCGGCTGTATGGTAGTTGACAGGGTCGGCGCCGACCACATACCGGCCTTTGAGGTTGAGCTTGTTGACCAGACCGGCAGAGGCGATGCCTTTGCCGGCGCCCTGGCTGCCTATTGTGCCGTGGAAGGTGATATAAGGAAAGCCGCCAAATTCGCCTCGGCGGCTGGAGCCCTGACCTGTGCAAAATTCGGCTCGATCGAAGCCCTGCCCACAAAAGCCGAAATCATCGAACTCCTGCAAAAAGAAGATACTGAATAATCAAGTAAATTAACTCATTAACTCATTTCAGGAGGTTGTTGTATGAAGACGTCGGTAAACCGTCGTGATTTCTTGAAAACTGCGGGCTGGAGCGCAGGTTTGCTTACACTTCCGAATTATAAAAGTGTCTTGCAGGCGGTTACGAGTAACGTTCCAGACAATATGCCCAATATCCTCTGGCTTATCGCCGAAGACCTCTCACCCGATTTGGGCTGCTATGGCAACCCCTTTGTCAAGACTCCAAATATTGATAACCTTGCCGGCGAAGGTGCTCGATACATCAATGCATTCACGACCTCGCCGGTTTGCTCTCCCAGCCGCTCGGCCTTTATGACAGGAATGTATCAAACCAGTATCGGCGCCCATCAGCACCGCAGCCACCGTTATGATAATTATACCCTGCCCGAACCGGTCAAGCTCATTACCGATTACTTCCGCCAGGCAGGGTACTTTACCTGCAATTGTGCCGGTCTGAACTGGCAAAAACCAGGCAAAACCGATTTCAACTTTAAGGCGGAAAAACCTTATGACGGGACCGACTGGAGACAGCGCAAAGCTGGTCAGCCGTTTTTTGCCCAGATAAATTTTTCACAGACGCATCGACCTTTCAACAAAGACCCGGGCAATCCGATCGACGAGAACAAAATTGAGCTGCCTCCTTACTATCCGGACCATCCTGTTGCTCGGCGTGACTGGGCGAATTATCTCGAATGTATCCAGGTGTTAGACAAAAAAGTGGGAGAGGCCCTCAAAAGACTGAAGGAAGACGGCCTGACAGATAATACCATCGTGTTTTTCTTCGGCGACAACGGCAGGCCCCACGTCCGCTGCAAACAGTTTTTGTATGAGGGCGGCATTCGGGTCCCGCTGATAATTCGCTGGCCCGGACACACAAAACCGGCTACGGCCGTCGATGATTTGGTAAGTGCGATTGATTTCGGCCCCACATCGTTTAAGTTAGCTGGTATTGAGCCGCCGAAATATATGCAGGGCCGGATATTTCTCGGCCCCGATGCGCAAAGACGCGATTTTATCATCGCCGCTCGCGACCGCTGTGATGGAACCGTTGACCGTATCCGCTGTGTGCGAACAAAGCAGTACAAATACATCCGCAATTATTTCCCGAACCGCCCCTACACACAGTTCAATCTCTACAAAAAGCAGGACTATCCGGTCTGGTCGCTGCTGCAGGTCCTTTTCATCGAGGGCAAACTGACGCCGCAGCAGGAGCTGTTTATGGCCTGTATCCGCCCGGAGGAAGAGTTATACGATTTGCAGACTGACCCCTATGAGATTAATAATTTAGCTAATGACCCCTGGCATCAGGAGACTCTCAAAAAACTGCGGGACATTCTCGATGAATGGATTAAAGAAACAGGCGACCAGGGAGGGATTCCTGAAGACCCGCAAATCGGAGTTATCGCTGATAAAGACGTGCAAAAATACTACGACACGCAGCAAAAGGAAAGGGGACTGTCACTGAACGCCTCGCCCGCCGAATACCTTAAATTCTGGCAAAAAACCTTGTTCCCACAGGGACAGTCAAAAGAATAAGAAAAGGAAAGGGGCGGGCGATTATCAACGGAGGAAACGGTATCGCCCTGGCCGCCGAAGGCACGGATTATCTTGTTGTTAAGAACATCGGGTAAAACCATTTATTAAACCATTTATTAAACTATGCCGATGCGTGAAGCATAATGCAGCCGTTTACCCTTCTAATCAAGCCGACCGGCTCAGATTGCAATCTTGATTGCACATACTGCTTCTATAAAAATAGAGCGCCCGAGGTCGGCCAAGGCAGACAGCGAATGAGCAATGAGGTGCTCGAAAAGCTCATCAAAGATTATATGAAGCTGCGTTTTCCGATTTGCGGCTTTTCTTGGCAGGGGGGCGAGCCTACGCTGATGGGGCTTACCTTTTATAAAAAAGTAGTAGAGTTGCAAAAAAAATATGGCAGCACCGGCCAAATAGTAAGTAATGCCCTACAGACAAATGCAATCCTACTCGATGAAAAGTGGTGCCGGTTCTTACACGATAACAAGTTTCTCGTCGGCATTAGCATTGATGGCCCCAAAGAATTTCACGATTATTATCGCGTTGACCACTCTCGTTCAGGTAGTTTTGATAAGGCAATGAAAGCCATACAAAGATGCCAAAAATATAAAGTTGAATTTAATACGCTTATCCTGCTGAACGATAAAAACGCGGCACATCCGGACCGGTTATTCGCCTTTTTCATCGAAAATGGTATCCAATATCTGCAGTTTATCACCTGCCTCGAGCGCGACCCATCAACAGGCAAGGTTCTGGATTTTTCAATCACAGCTCGGCAGTATGGTGAATTTTTGTGCAGGATATTTGACCGCTGGTATGACTATGGCCCGGACAAGCTAAGCATTCGTGACTTTGACTCGATACTGGCCTTTTGTATCGCCGGTAAACACACGATTTGTACGTTCGACAAACAGTGCAGTGACTATATCGTTATAGAGCACGATGGAGATGTTTTTTGTTGTGATTTTTTTGTTACCCCGAAATGGCGATTAGGCAACATTTTTGAAACACCAATCGAGAAACTTGCCTATGATACTAAAAAGCGAACATTTGCGCGTGCCAAGCAAAACATTTGCAATAAATGCCTACTGTGCAGACATCTTGCCGTCTGCCGCGGTGGCTGTCAGAAAGACAGGGTTATAGGTATTAGTCAGCAGCCGCAGGAAAGCTATTTCTGTGAAAGCTACAAGCGATTCTTCGATTATGCAATGGCAAGGTTTATGCAGTTGGCTGCCGCCATTTATACAGGCTCGGCTATTCAAACACAACATTTCCTGTAAACAGCATAAAAATCCGGAAATCGACGAAAAAAACCACCGGAAAATGTAATGTTCGCCGGCTTCCTGTTCCACCGAATTTTTTCCCGTTTCAGTCCTTCTCGTAAAGAGCTTTCAGCATAGGGTTGTCATTGAACGCCTCACCCGCCGAATACTTGAAATTCTGGCAAAAGACCCTTTTCACAAATCGTCATGAAGAAAAGGCCAAATAAAAGCCAAAAATTTCTTGACATTCGTATATAACTTGTATAAAATACGATAGTTAAATGGGGCGAAGGAAACTCATAGATCTTATTAGTTAGTGATGAGATTACGAAATTTTTTGCTTGTATTTTTATTACTTTTGGGGTATAATGGATTTTGAAATATCGAAAAATATACGGAGGTTAAAATGAGAAATGCGATAATTGTAGTCGTGACGGCCATAATCCTATTTGGTGCCTCGTCTTTGGTGGAGGCGACGACCGTTGAGGTCAGCGTAGCAACGGACAAAGCAACCTATCTATTAGGTGAAGACGTGACGGTGTTTGTGACTGCGTACAATCCAAATCCCCAGCCGGTAACGTTATTCTTCGGCTCTGCCTTACAGAGGTCATATTCAATCGATGGGATTTACGATTGGAGGCAAGGCCATGGGTGGGGTGACTGGCCCACGCGAGTGGTAATCGGACCGAATGACACTCATACTTGGGACCTTATTCATGGTTCCTATGAAAGACAGTTCTATCCACTGGACATCGGGACTCATACTGTCATAGGAGAAGTTGTCGGTTATGGATACAGTACGCCAATAGAGTTTAAGGTTGCTCCAGATATAGTAGATGCCATGGTCGATATAGGTCCAGACACCTTAAACCTTGCCAGCAAAGGCGAATGGCTCACCTGTTACATCTGGCTTCCCGAGGATTACAATGTCGCCGACATCGACCCAAACAGTGTTCTTCTTGAAGATGAAATTCAACCTGAATGGATATGGTTTGATGAGGTAGAGGAGGTCGTGATGGCCAAGTTTAGCAGGTCAGATATCCAAGAACTGCTCACTGTTGGCGAAGTGGAATTAACTGTAAGCGGCGAACTGCTTGATGGAACCAGATTTGAAGGAACGGACATAATAAGAGTAATAGATAAAGGAAGCAAAAAGAAATAGACAATTCCAAGAAGAGTTAGTAAGACACCTAAAACGCGGAAAGGAACTTAGGCATGTCAAAGAAAGCTTCACTTTTGTTAGGTATAGTATGTCTTATTATTTATAGTCCAATTGGGCTTGCGTCCGAGTTAAATTACAAGTCTGATGAACTCATTGTTCGGTTTGCACCAAAGCCAGATGGTACCCAGTTGATATTGGCTGAAAAGAACGACCTTTTAGCAGCGATTCAAGCTGGAACTGTAACCCATTCATACAGACTTGTCCCTGGTCTGACACTTGTTAAATTGCCAGTAAATCTCTCAGTTGAAGATGCCCTTACAAGATTTAAAAACTCAAATGAAATCCTATATGCCGAGCTTAATTACGTTTGTAAAATCGAATCAACAGAACCGAACGACCCCTATTATGAGTCAGGTGACCTCTGGGGACTGAAAAAGATTGACGCGAATGATGCGTGGGACATTCATACAGGTAGCAGCAATATTATCGTAGCTGTGATTGACACAGGTGTTAACTATACCCATCCAGACCTTGCGTCGAATATGTGGAAAAACCAAGCAGAGTTAAATGGAACATCCGGAGTAGATGATGATAACAATGGTTACATTGATGATATTTACGGGTATGATTTCTGTACATACGGAGGCAAGCAGAGAGATTCAGACCCGATGGACGACCAAGGTCACGGGACATCCTGTGCAGGAATCATCGGTGCTGTAGGCAACAATAACAAGGGCGTTACAGGTGTTTGCTGGAATGTCAGGATAATGGCACTAAAGTGGATGGATAGCGCGGGTTACGGAAACACAAGTGATGCAATAGAGTGTATTGATTACGCTGTTGAGATGGGTGCGAATATCTTGAATAACTCTTGGAAAATCGATAGTTATCATCAAGGTTTGAGAGATGAAATTAAAGCTGCTGATGCAAATGGTGTTCTGTTCGTGGCTTCCGCCGGCAATACAAACATGGACAACGATGCGTATGGCCACTATCCATCAAGTTATGATTTGGACAATATAATCGCAGTGATGGCAACGAATCAAAGCGACAGTCGCTGGTTTCATGATTCGCAGACAGGATCCAATTATGGAGCAACTTCGGTTGATTTGGCTGCACCGGGAAGCAACATTTACTCTTGTAACTTGGGTGGTGGGTATATATCCCAAAATGGTACATCTATGGCGGCGCCCTATGTTGCGGGGGCTTGTGCTCTTTTATGGTCGGTAAATCCCTGGCTTAGCCACTGGGATGTGAAACGGATAATTTTAGATACGACTGACAAAAAAACCTGGCTGGAGAATGACCCCACTCTTGGCCGCCTCTGTGTAACTGGTGGTCGGCTTAACGTCTATAATGCCGTCATAGAGGCAGGACAGTTAGCCCTTACAAAAATTGATGACGTCAATTATGGGGATTTAGTGCTGCCCGATGATTATCTAACATACACCATCAGTTACGGCAATCCGGTTACTGCTAAAAGCAACCCAATCTATATAGGTACGGTTAACGATGTGAATATCATCGACTACCTGCCTGACGAGATTGACTTTATTTCAGCTTCAGGGCCAAATATGGTTTATGATTCCAATTCCCGCGCTGTTACATGGCAAATCGGCACCCTCACGCCCGGCAAGACAAATTCTGTCACATTGACAGTTAATATCAATGAATTAGCCGAACCATTGGGTAGCATCACAAATGTTTGTGTAATTGATGGCACCGGAATTCGGCCAACAACCGCGACAGAGATTACCGATGTAAATTGCTGGAGCGCTGATGTTATCTATGTTGACGTAAATGCTACCGGCTCGGAGACCGGCATGTCCTGGGGCGACGCATATACTAATCTACAGAAAGCTCTTGAACGAGCCTCCGAATGTTATATCCCCGAGATCTGGGTTGCTGCGGGAACGTATAAACCGACAACAAATCCAGCGGATCACGATGCTAATTTTGCGCTTATTGACGGCGTAGCTATATATGGCGGGTTTTCCGGTAACGGCACAGAAACCAGCTCAAGCCAGCGAAACTGGCACACTAACGAAACCATTCTTACCGGCGACGTAGATAATAATGGAAGCAAGGATATGGATATTGTGGTGACCGCCGATAATGTTGGTGAAACGACTTGCATCGACGGTTTTACAATAACAAAAGCACAGGATAATGGCGGCATATGGTGCAGTAATGCATCACCAATCATCAGGAATAATAAAATGAAAGATAACACTGAGGAGGGCATACGTTGTGAAAGCGGCTCTTCACCGGATATTATAAACTGTGAGATTTCCAACAACAGCCGGTATGGAATATACTGCAGTTACAGCTCGCCTTTTATTGCGAACAATATAATCAAAGACCAGTATTACACCGGCGGCGGTCCTGGTTATGGGATATTCATTTCTTTTTATGCGCCCGTCATAAAAAATAACTGGATATATAATAATAGCGGCTCTGGTGGCGGTTATGGAATATATTTAAACAGACCTGCTTCAGGGGCCATCATCCGCAACAATACTATCGCAAATAATAAAACCTATGGAATAAATCGCTACTTAGGTACTACCCCCAATATCACTAACTGCATCCTCTGGGATAACGGCATTGGTAGCTTCTACGGAACCGGCTATACTGTGACATATTCCTGCATTCAGGGTGGATATTCTGGCCAAACAAATATCGACGATGACCCCCGCTTTGTTGCCCCAGATGTCAACAATTATCATCTTGACCCTAATGTGCCCTCACCCTGCATTGACAAAGGCGACCCTAATTTCATCCCTGAGCCAAACGAAACAGACATCGACGGCGAACCGCGCATTTTTGACGGCAATTACGATGGTAATGACCGCGTAGATATGGGCGCAGATGAATTCTACTGGAGTCCTGCAGATTTCGACGGCGACGAAATCGTGGACTCCTTCGACTATGCTGAATTGGCTGCCGTTTGGCTGACTACTTTTGGTGAACCGGATTATAATGACCTTATTGACCTTCAGGACAATAGCTCAATTGATTTCAAAGACCACGCAGTCTTTGCCGGTGACTGGCTGTGGCAGGCCGCCTGGACACAGGCCGAGCCATTACAATTTATGAACGATGGTATGGGACAGGGTATGATTCAAAGCCTCGATATTACAGAAGGTCTTGAAGCCGCAGCGCCAGCCGAGCAGCAGGCTGAACAAGCTGTCGCCGAAGCTCCTGTCGCCGAAGCTCCTGTCGCCGAAGCTCCTGTCGCCGAAGCTCCTGTCGTCGAAGCTCCTGTCGCCGAAGCTCCTGTCACCGAAGCTCCTGTCGTCGAAGCTCCTGTCGCCGAAGCACCTGTTGCTGAACCTGTTGATATTGAGGTGTTGATACAATGGCTTGATGAGATTCTCGCTGATGAGCAGATACAAGAGCAGATAAACGAAGAAGACCTGCAGAAACTCATAGATTCCCTGAAAGAGCAAATATAAAAAAACTAAACACGCAGTCTTCAGAAACAGGTTCTGCGGAATGGAGATATAGAGCCGTGTTTTTCTTATTGTTCCTGGTTGGCGTCCTCTTCCACCGATTTTTCAATTTGCTCAAGCTCTTCATTCATATTTTTTTCGGTGATTTGCTCTTTTGCATCGGTTTCGTATTCAGCCATCGTCTTGGCCGGCTGCTCAGGCTTTTTCTTGCACCCGCCCAGATAAAAAACGCCTATTGCCAGCACGGCTGCTATAACTAATAATTTCCGAATCATTTTATCTCTCCTTTGTATATTTATATGTTCATTTCTATAGCGAAGCCATAAATTTTGAAACGGTATTTACTACTATGTTCCGTTTGCGTCTTTTACCTTTGCCTCATCGCTGGTCTTATTCTCCTGTTGTTTTTCCGGCTTTGGTTTTTCTTTATCAGCTTCTTTTTGGGCTTTGGGTTTTTCTTCGCTCACGCTTTTTTCCGCAAGCTGCAGTATTTTTTGTTTTCTTTCCTGCATTTGCAGTTGTTTGCGGTCGTAGCGCTGCTGTTCCTTTTCGATAAGTTTATCCACTCGCTCGACGGTTTTCGTGTCGCCTTTTTCGTCAGCCAAATCCCGGATTCGCGTAAGCCGGGCCACTCGCTCATTATGCTTTGCCTCTTCGTGTATAAGTTGTTCATCGAGCGCCTTTAGCTGCTGCTGATGCTTTTTACCTTTGGCGGCGTCCTTTTCTTCTGATGTGCTCTTTTTTTCTTTGCCCTTGCCTTTGCCCTGGTCTTCCTGCTTTTTCTCACGTTCCTGCTTTTGCTTTTTTTCACGAGCTTGCTTTTCTTTGTCGGCATCGGCCTGCGGAGTCTTTTCCTTTTTCTCGACTCTCTTTTCCTGCTGGCCCTGTTCTTTTTTACCCTGACCTTTTCCCTTGCCATAGCCAAAGGCCGTGCCGCAGCTCAACGCTAAAGCAAACACAATAATAATTGAAAGAAGAGCCTTCATAATAGTATCCTCCTTATCTATTTGTAAAATCACACTTCGTTCCTGCAGGGCTTTTGCCGCTGCAGACTCGTTCTAAATTTTATATCAGATTATCATTTTTATCCGGCAACTGCAACTGTCAATATCTCCGACGGCAAAAATGCCTGCTCGACATTTCTGATTGTTCGTTGAGCTGAAATGTGCTATATTTGCCGCACTGCGGTGCGCAATCTTCATCGAAAGCTCCGCTAAATTGAAAGTTCTGTAATGGCAATAGAAGTAAGATTACCCCGGCTCGGCGAAACTATGGAGGAAGGAACCATTGTCGGCTATATGGTCAGGGTCGGCGACGAGGTTAAAAAAGGCGATTGCATCTTCGAGGTCGAGACCGACAAGGCCGCTATAGAGGTCGAATCGCCGGCAGATGGTTTTGTAAAGCATATCCTTGCCGAGCCAGGCCGAACCCTGCCTGTCGGCAGGCCCGTTTTGATTCTCGGCGATAAAGACGAACAGATAACCGCCGATTTTATCGACGAGCTTATGGCCGAGGCGGAACCGGAACCTGCGCCTGCCTCGTCGCTGGCTGAGCGGCCTCCTGCAGCCAAGTCGGTTAAAACCGATGCAGTATCAGCCCCGGAAATCCGGCTTGGAGTGATCATACCGCTTAACAGGATACAGAAAATAACCGCCGAAAGAATGTTGCAGTCAAAACGCGAAATACCGTGCTTTTATCTGAATGTAAGAGCCGATGTCACCGGGCTGGTTGAATTGCGGACCCGGCTGAACGCCAAAGGCGATACGAAAGTTTCTTACAACGATTTTATTATCAAAGCAGCAGCAGTCGGTCTGGAAAAGTTTCCAATTATGACAGGTCGGCTGGTCGGCGAAACAATACAATTGCCTGACAGTATTGATATCGGCCTTGCGGTGTCCGTGCCGGATGGTATAGTTGTGCCTGTTGTCAAAAACGTCCCGGGAAAAAACCTCCTCACGATTGCATGGGACAGCAAATCTTTGATTGAAAAGGCCGTTCTTAACAAGCTGACGCCTTCCGACCTGCAGGGCGCCTGCATCACCATAAGCAACCTTGGCCCGTATGGCGTAGAGTCTTTTATCCCCATAGTTGTCCCCGGGCAGTGCAGTATCCTCGGCATCGGGAAAATAATCGACGCCTGCGTGCCCGATAACGGCGGTTTTGCGGTGCGAAAGTTAATGAGTTTGACGCTGTCGGTTGACCACAGAATTACCAATGGTGTTTACGCATCTGAGTTTCTGGACTTCGTGAGAAAACTGCTTGAAGATGCTGCCTGTTTTGTTAAGTGGGCTGATTGACCTTCGGGGGCGTATTGTGCAAGACCCGATTTGCGGTTTTTCCCTCGCAACACCCCTAAAACAATGCAGAAAATGGCGTTTTTTACGCCTTTTTACAACTGTCGCATCAACGATGCACTGTTATTCAATGCTGTTATCTGGTCTTTATTATCGGCCAGTCCCATAAAAAGATAAAGTTTTCCAGTTTTCTTTGCCGAATAACATAAGTGGGCGTATTGTCTATTTTTAGTGCTGAAATCGAAGGATTCCGAGTCCCCTTTGTATCGGAGTTTCTTCTGTGTGAAAATGCTTTTTGGGGCGGAGCAGTCGAGACGCCAGGAGATACTTTATGAGAACCATAGCGGTTGTTAATCAGAAAGGGGGCTGCGGCAAGACGACGGTATCGATAAACCTCGCGAGTGCGCTGGCTGAGCTCGATAAGAGAACCCTGCTGGTTGATATGGATCCGCAGTCGCATTGCGCCGTCGGCCTGGCGGTCCCCGAAGAGCAGATTGAGCAAAGCATTTACGATGCCCTGATAGGCAAAAGCAGGAACGAGCCGATAAGACTCTCGGAAATCCTCTGGCAAATCAACGACAGACTCGAGCTTGCGCCGGCCAGCATTGACCTGTCCGCCTTTGAGCAGCAGATGTCCGGCGTTGCCGAGCGAGAATGCTGCCTCAGAAATGTCCTCAGCGAGGTGGAAAACGATTACGATTACGTTGTCGTTGACTGCCCGCCGGCCGTGGGCCTGCTGACCTATAACGCACTTCGCGCAGCCACCGACACCGTCGTCCCCGTTGAGACCGGCTACTTTTCACTGCACGGCCTGAGCAGGCAGCTCGAAACACTCGGCATCCTCTGCAAACGATGCAGCCAGATGGTAAACGTTAAGGTCCTGGCGAGTATGTATGACATAAGGACAAAAATGGCCAGAGAAATTTTGGCTGAATTGCGAAACCACTTTGCCGACAGGATGTTCAGGACCGTCGTTAATTTCAATACCCGGCTCAAGGAGGCGGCCAGCTTTGGCCAGCCGATTAATGAATTTGACCCTGTCAGCAGGGGGCAGAAGGATTTCCGTGCTCTGGCTGAAGAAGTTATCAATTCTATAGACAAACATCACCGACAGGAGGCCGCAAACTCCCTGTCCAGCCAGCTCGAGGCAATCAGCGTCACCGCTGATGAGCTGCTCAAATCAACGAAGCTGCCGATGCCCCCGAGGCCGGAAATAAAGGTTGTCCCCTCGCCGAAAACCGAAAAGACGCAGGCCCCCAGTATCGATGCCAAGCTCGCTGAATTTTACGGCGTCACGCAGATGAATGATGCCGTTGTTTTTGTCACCCTGTACCCGCGGGCAAAGAATGTTCAGCTTGCCGGCGACTTCAATAACTGGCAGCCGATGAAAACTCCTATGCAGAAAATAGGCGACGGCGTCTGGCAGACAAAAATAAAACTGCCGAAGGGAAAATATCGCTACCGTCTCGTCGTCGATGGCCAGTGGCAGCAGGACCCCTATAACGAACAGACGGAGTTAAATCCGTTCGGCAGCTTTAACTCCATCCTCGAAGTAAAATAAAACCGCTGTCCCTTTCGATTGATTATTTGCTGCGGGGACGATTCGAGGCGGCGAGCCAGTCCTCAAGATTTTTGGCAAGAATAACCACGTCCTTTTTGCTCATAATATGCTCAATTATCGCGGGCTTTACCTTAAGCTTCATCATCGCCTTGTGCACCCTGTCCCAAAGCTGGGCCTGTTTAGCTTTGCCGCCGGCAAGGTAAAGCTGACTTACCAGTTCCTGCAGTCTGGTCAGCATAATCGTATCGAGATTGTCATAATATTTCGAGATAACGTCCCGCTGATAAGATGAATATTCTTTGCCGGCCATTGTCCTGCAATTACCTCAAAATCATCTATTTGCTGATTTTCTGCATAATGTGCCTTGCGATTATAGGGATTGCAGGGCGGCTTTCAATGAAAAACCGCCGGTAAGAGACTATCGCCAAAAGAAGACGGAGCCGCCATACTTCCCGTACGACTCCGTTAGTTATACTTAACAAAATCGGCCCGGCAGGGCTATTAAGGCCTGCAAAGCCAATTTCGAGACAGAGCGAAATTGGGCGGGTCACTTCTCCTCCTCCTGATAGGTTTTTAGAAGTTCCGCCCAATAACGTTACATAGAAAAACAAACAATCCGTAATTACACGCAAAAGATATGCCAGAAAGAACAAATAAAAATAGACAGATACGCCGTTCCATTTAACAATTGCACAGATAAATAGTTATGCCGATACAGGCGATTTCAATTGTGCGATAAAGGGGTGTCAGATTTTAGTGATACGTTGTTTTTGAGCAACACCGGCTTTACTCAAAGCTTTTATTTCAATACATACAAGATTACATAAGTTATTAAATGACAATGAGATTCGGCTGATGTTCACGAAAAACAACACGGGATGAGGAGGAAACGTTGCATAATGTTGCAAAACTTTGCAAAACGCTCTGAAATTAGATAAAACGATATATAAACAGAGTAAAAACGTATGCCAAATGTTGTAAAATGTTCATTTTTTTGCACGACCCCTTTAACAGGCACAGGTCACCTGTTCCGGGGATAAAATGGCAGTTGCTTTGCAGGGGCCCACAGGGCAATATCTGGCTCGTTTCTTCCTTGATTTGCTGATTGACATAGAGTAGCTTTATATAAAGTTATTTCTGAAGTTTTTTGGAGGCCGAGAGAATGAAAAAGCCGAGTCTTCTGTTGTTAGCCGGCATTGTATTAACAAGTCTTTCGGTCGCACAGGCCGACCAGACTCTTGTCGATTTAATAAAAAAAGTAAAACCCTGCGTTGTTCTTATAGAAACTTTCGACAAGGACAACAAGCCAATTGGTCAGGGAAGCGGATTCTTCATAGATAATAAAGGCCGCCTTATCACGAACCATCACGTTGTCGAAGGCGCTTATTCAGCTACTATTAAAACCTCAACAGGCAAAGAATATCCGGTGCAGGGCATCGTTGCCAAAGACACCGAAGCCGATATTGTCAA